>Ga0335078_10003009_pt1 | contig 25196 bp, 20 predicted proteins | sample Lox_Sample_32_FD_206711 | JGI IMG/M metagenome (GOLD analysis project Ga0335078, IMG submission 206711) | Soil microbial communities from Loxahatchee National Wildlife Refuge, Florida, United States - Lox_Sample_3.2 | ecosystem: Environmental > Terrestrial > Soil > Wetlands | place: USA... | reverse complement strand
TGGTATGTGTGCACGGCGTCGTGCTGCATCAAAGGGATGATGACAAAACCGCCGCCGTAAGACAGCGCGCCGACCTTGAATGCCACCCAGGCCAGTGACAGCAGGCCGCCAGAGGCGGCCGCCGGGCCCGCCAGCATCGGCAGCAGCCATCCGCGCGGGCCGGGGCGAAGCCGGGGCGGGTTGCGCGTCAGCATTTCCAGCAGGCCGCAGGCGGCCAGGACCAGCACCAGGAACGGGCCGATGACGGCGGCGGCCAGGCCGCCGGCCAGGAGGTAGCAGACCCACCTGGCCCGGACCGAACGCGCCGCGCCAGCCCTGCGCCAGCTGGCAGGCGCCAGCCCGATGGCCGCGTTGAGCGCGACGCCCGGAACCGCCGCGCCCGCGCCGGCCGCCGCGCCCGCGATCCACAGCGGCGGCCTGGCCGCAAGGAACACGGCGGACAGCGCCAGGATCACGATCAGGCCGGGAACGATGAAGCAGGCACCGCCGACCAGGGCGCCCCGCGCCCCGCGGAGCCGCCACGCGCACCAGATCGCGAGCTGCGTCGAGGCCGGCCCCGGAAGCAGGTTGGTAGCCGCGATGCCGTCCTCGAAGTCCTGCGCGCGGATCCAGCCGCGGCGATCCACGCACAGCGCCCGCAGCATCGCGATGTGCGCGGGCGGGCCGCCGAACCCGACACAGCCGATGCGGCCCCACTCGCGGGTGATCGTCAGCAGCGACACGGGCGGCTCCCGCCGCGGACGGCGCTCCCCCGGGTCAGCGGCCTGCATCGTTGGCTGCCTCCCGCCCGGTGACGTCGGCTGCCCTGCTGTCAAGCTGACCCGGCGAGCCACTCAATCAGGCAATGCGGCCAAGCCTTGCAACTTACCACCACTTTGAGGAGGACGGATGCCTGCCCGAAGCAGCCCCGCAGTGGCTCATCCGGACGCGATCACCTCGTGCCACAGGCCGCCGTTCAGGTTCAGGTTGTTGCCGTTGGCCTGACCGGGGGCGTTGTCCCCGATGTAGGTGTACAGGGGATGACCGTCGTAGCTGGCCTGCGTCGATCCGTCCGATCGCTTGATCGTGCCCAGCGTGCCGGTGACGCCCGGGCCCGCCTTCTGGCTGCCGAGGACCGGCGGCCAGTACTGCGCGCAGCTTCCGTTGCAGACCGACTTCGTCGCGGTGTCCGGCGCGAACCAGTACAGCGTGCTGCCCTTGGCATTGGTAACCACGGCCACGCCCCTGATCTGGATGGTCTTCAGCGCCTGGGCCGATGAAGCGGACGAGGCGGCACCGGACGGGCCGCCCGCTCCCGCGACCGCGACCCCCAGCAGCGCGAGCGACAGCACTGCCAGGCCGCAGACCCCCGCCAGAATGCCGGGCAGCGCGCGAGCCAGGGCCGCGGGCAGGCCAGCCTGCGCCCTGGCCGTCACGGGGCCGCGCCGGCCACGGGAAACGGCCAGCACGGCCAGGACGGCCAGCACGGCGAAGGCCGCGACCTCGATCACTCCGGCGACGATCCCGGCGGTGGTGCGCACCTCCCGGAAGCCGAACAAGCCGATCCGCAGGGACAGCAGGTAGCCGCCCAGGGTAGAGAGGGCGAACAGGGCGCCCGCCGCGGCTGCGGGCCAGCTGGCGAGCAGCAGCACTGCCGCTGCCAAGGCGAAGGCCGCGATGACCTGGAGCAGGAACATCCAGCCGATCGTGGGGATCGTCCGGTACCCGGTCAGGTACAGGTCGAGGTGGATCGCCCCGGTGGCGACAAGCAGCCCGGACCCCGCCGCCTGCAGGCCAGGCCGCCACCAGCCGCGCGGCGAGCGGTGCGATGTGCTCATGTCCCTTCAACGGCCCGCGCGCGCCCTGCGGTTCAACGCACGCGCCCCAGGCGGCCGTGGACACCTGCCCCGGTCAGCCCCCGTACTCGTCGCGGCGGCGCACCCAGAACTGGGGGCTGTCGTGACCAGCCTCGTCTCGCCCCTTCGGGAGCAGGTCGAGGTAATGGTAGGTGCCGTTCAGCATGTCGATGCCGCGCGCGTATGCCGAGTAAGTATGGAAAACCCGCCCGCTGCCATTGGCGTAGAACACGCTGGCCCCCTCCCGGTCCGTCAGCCGGGGGGCGGCAGAGCCATAGTTGTAAATGGCAGTGCCATTAGCCAGCTCATCAGGCGTGAACGCAACGCGATAGTGATAGCTGAAGTCTGTGCCTGACGAAGAGAACCACGGAAAGCTCCAGCCCATCCGCTTCCGGTAGGCCGCCAGCTTGGTGAACGGTGCACGCGACACCGCGACCATGCTCACATCGCGGGCGTGCAGATGCTCCATGGTGCCATTGAAGTTATCGGCCCAGAACGAACAGTGCGGGCATCCCGCGTCCCATTCCGGCGGGAACATGAAGTGGTAGACGATCAGCTGGCTTCGACCGTCGAAAAGCTGCGGCAGGCTCCTGGTCCCGTCCGGCCCCTCGAAGAAATACTCCTGGGCGACCTCCTCCCAGGGCAGGTCACGCCGCTGCTGGGCAAGCTCGTCGCGCAACCGGGTGAACTCCTTCTCCTTGGCCAGCAGCGCCTTACGGGCCTTGATCCACTCCCCGGCCGGCACCACTGCGTGGTCGTCCACCGGCGTGCACCTCCCATGATGCGGCGTCACGTTCGGCCTGACCCGGCCACCGGGCGCGCGCTCCCCGCAGCGGGGTCCGGCCGGTGAGAGGGCAGGGTACTGGTGCAGGATAGACGGGTGAGCACCGATGCGTGCGGACCGGCCGACGCTGAGCCCCAGGCCGTGCTGTCGCCACTGACCTGTGCCGCGATCTTCCTGGTCGCGGTGGTGAATCCGGGAGCGGCCAGCACCGAGGCGGTGCGCGGGCTCTGCGGCGATCTGGCCGGGCTCGTCCGCGCCGTGGGGTTCCGGGATCTGGAGGGCTATCTCACCTGCGTGGCCGGGTTCGGGGCCGCGGCCTGGGACCGGATGGCGGGACCCCCCAGGCCGGCCGGGCTGCACCCGTTCCGGGAGATCCGCAGCGGACCCCGTCGCGCCGTCGCGACCCCGGGCGACCTGCTGTTCCACATCCGCGCCTCGCGCATGGACCTGTGCTTCGAGCTGGCCACCCAGATCATGAGGCGGATCGGCGGCACGGTGACCGTGGTGGACGAGGTACACGGCTTCCGTTACTTCGACGACCGCGACGTGATCGGCTTCGTCGACGGAACGGAGAACCCGGTGGGCCGGGCGGCGTTCGAGGCGGCGATCATCGGCCCGGAGGACCCGGCGTTCGCCGGCGGCAGTTACGTGATCGTCCAGAAATACCTGCACGACCTGGATGCCTGGAACGCGCTGCCGACCGAGCAGCAGGAGAAGATCATTGGCCGGACGAAGCTTGCTGACATCGAGCTCGACGACTCGGTAAAGCCGTCCTACGCGCACAACGCGCTGACGACGATCACCGAGGACGGGCAGGAAGTCAAGATCCTCCGCGACAACATGCCGTTCGGGTCCGTCGGGGACGGCGAGTACGGCACCTATTTCATCGGCTACGCGCGATCGCCCGCGCCGACCGAGCAGATGCTGAAGAACATGTTTGCCGGACGGCCCGAGGGAAACTATGACCGGCTGCTCGACGTCAGCCGGGCGGTGACCGGGTCCCTGTTCTTCGTGCCCTCGCTGGCGCTGCTCGAGAGCCTGGCCGGCGCCGGGCCGCCGGCCAGCGGGGATCCGGCCGGAACGGGACGGCTGGCCGGCAGCGCGGCACGCGACAGCAGCGGCTCGCTCAACATCGGCAGCATGAGGGGAGCATCCCAGGATGAATAACCTGCACCGTGAGCTTGCCCCGATCTCCGGCCAGGCCTGGGCGCAGATCGAGGAGGAGGCCGCCCGGACGTTTAAGCGCCACCTGGCCGGCCGCCGGGTCGCCGATGTGATCGGGCCCTGCGGTGAGGAGCTTTCCGCTGTCGGAACCGGGCGCGTGCGCGAGATCGATCCGCCCGGGGAGGGCGTGCTTGCGCGGCAGCGGCGGGTCGCGCCGCTGGTCGAGCTGCGCGCGCCCTTCATCCTCGACCGGCGGGAGATCGATGATGTGGCACGGGGCGCCCAGGACGCCGACTGGCAGCCGGTCAAGGACGCTGCCAGGCAGATCGCCTTCGCCGAAGACCGTGCCATCTTCGAGGGATACGCGGCAGCCGGGATCGAAGGCATCCGCCAGGGATCGAGCAACCCGCCGATGATCCTTCCCGCCGACGTCAGGGACTACCCGGCGGCGATTGCCCAGGCGCTCACCCAGCTCCGGGTGGCGGGTGTCGACGGGCCGTACTCGGTGCTGCTCAGCGCCGACGCCTACACCGCCGTCAGCGAGACCAGCGACCACGGCTACCCGGTCATCCAGCACATCAGGCGGCAGCTCAGCGGCGAGATCATCTGGGCACCGGCGATCACCGGCGCCGTGGTGCTGACCACCCGCGGCAACGACTTCTGCCTGCACCTGGGCCAGGACCTGGCGATCGGTTATCTCTCCCATACCGAAACCGACGTCCGGCTGTACCTGCAGGAGACGCTGACGTTCCTGATGCTCACCAGCGAGGCGGCGGTCGGCGGCGCGCACCCGTGAGGCGGGTGCGCGCCGCGCCCCGGGCCGTGACAGCATGACCGGATGCGTCTTGTGCGTACCCCGCAGGAGCGCTTCGCGGGCCTGCCGGACTTCGCTTACGAGCCCCGCTACGCCGACCTGGGGGGCCTGCGGCTGGCCTACGTGGAAGCCGGGCCGGCCGACGGCGAGCCGGTCCTGCTCCTGCACGGTGAGCCTAGCTGGTCGTTCTTGTATCGCAAGGTGATGGCGGTCCTCGCCAGCCGCGGCCTGCGCGCGATCGCGGCGGACCTCATCGGATTCGGGCGGTCGGACAAGCCGCTCGATACCGGCGACCACAGTTACGCCAGGCACGTGGAGTGGATCCGGGCGTTCGCGTTCGACAAACTGGACCTGAGGGAGGTGACCCTGGTCGGCCAGGACTGGGGCGGGCTGATCGGGCTGCGCCTGGTGGCCGAGCACCCGGACCGGTTCGCCCGGGTCGTGGCGGCCAACACCGGCCTGCCCACAGGTGACCAGCAGATGCCCGAAGTGTGGCTGCGCTTCCGGGACGTGGTCCGGACCGCCCCGGCCCTGAGCGTCTCCCGGCTGGTGCAGTCCGGCTGCCAGACCACGCTGCCCGGCCCGGTCCTGGCCGCCTATGACGCGCCGTTCCCGGGCAAGGACTTCACCGCGGGCGTCCGGGCGATGCCGGGCCTGGTCCCGACCTCGCCGGATGACCCGGCCACCCGGGCGAACCGCGCGGCCTGGGACCGCCTGTCCGGCTGGGACAAGCCGTTCCTGGTGGCGTTCAGCGACCGCGACCCCATTACCGGCGCCATGGCGCCGGTCTTCCGGCGCGCGGTACCGGGAGCCGCGGGCATCGAGCACCCGGTCATCAGCGGCGCAGGCCACTTCCTGCAGGAAGACGCCGGCGAGCGGCTCGGCGCCGTGATCACGGACTTCGTGCGGTCCCACCCTCGCTAGCCTTCCGGCAGCAGACCGCTGAACAGGTGCGCGTAGCGGAGCAGGTGCAGGTCGCCCACGTAATGCTCGGCAATATGGGCGCGGGCGGCGCGCCCCATCTTGTCGGCCCCGGCGGGATCGCTGAGCAGCCCGCGGACCGCCGAACCGAAGGCCGCCAGGTCGTGGGGGTCGGGCAGCAGGACGCCGGTGCCGTCGGCGATCTGATCGATGATCCCGCCGACCGCCGACCCCACGACGGGCCGTCCCTTCCACATCCCCTCGGCCACCGTGAGCCCGAACCCTTCGGCCAGGCTCTTCTGCGCGACGACGCTCGCGTGCCGCTGCAGTGCGTTGACCATGGCCGCGTTCTCGTCGGCGTCGTCCAGGGGCAGGGTGACCAGCAGGATCCGGTCACGAGCCGGGGCCGGCAGGTTGCTCCACCGCAGGAGGCAGTCTCCGAACACGGCAGCGCCCTCGGGGTCATCGGACACCCCGGCGACAGCCGGGCCGACCAGCAAGAGGTAGCCGCCGCAGGCGGGTACGACGTGCTCGGCAAAGCCGCGCATGACCCCGGGCATGTCCTTGAGCCCGTCCCACCGGGAAACCTGGACCACCAGCGGGTCACCGGGCCCCGGGCGGCCCTCGCCGGTGATCTGGGCGGGCCGGGTGACGAACCCCGCGCTCCCGTCACCGCGCACGAACGACGGGGGGGCCTTCGGCCGGTCGGCGTCCAGCACGCCGATGCCGGCCAGGATCCCTCGCACCGTGCCGTCATCGAGGTACTGGTTCTTCGCGGAGAAGGGATCGATGGACGGGGGGATGATCGCCACCTTCTCGCTGGGCACCCAGGACGGCACGTACGTCCGGCGGGAGAAGACGTAACCCTCGGCGGGCGCCAGGTGGGGTCGCAGAAAGGCCCATGCGGCCCGCGTCGAGTCGTTCTGCCAGTCCACGCCGATGTGGCAGCGCCACGCCACCCGCGCGCCGGCGCCGGCCAGCGTCGCGGTCAGCCCGGCGGTCTGGGGGTCGTGCAGCAGCACCAGGTCGCCGGGCCGTATCTGGTCGAGCAACTCGACAGCGTTCGCGGCGAGCATCTGCGCGTAGTGCCTGGCATCGGCCCCGCTGAGCGGGCCGCCGGCGGACTCGCCGTGGATCTGGTTGTGCAGGCGCTTGGTGATCACGAAGAACTCGGCATCGCCGGTGATGACCAGCCAGCGGACCGGCACACCGAAGTCCTCGGCGTACCCGATGATGACGTGCAGCATCTCCGCGACCCCGCCGCCAACGGCCGTCGAGCTGACGTTCCAGATCGTGCGATCCCCCAGCCGCCGCCGAAACTGAGCCGCCACCTTGTTGAGCCGCTCCCGCCGCTCGCGGCCGATGACCGGCTCCAGCGCAGCGACCGGGCGCCGCGCCACCTCCACCGGCGTCACCAGGCTCACCACGGACCCCCTCCCGTAGGCAGTCTCCGTTGGTAGCCTGCCCCCAGGAAAGCAGCACGTCACGCTCTGCCGCGTCCGCGTGTCCGCGTGTCATCTACCTTCACCCGCGACTCCCAGCTAGACGGGGTGGTGCCGGGTCCGGTGGTGTCGCTGCGGCCATCGCGCAACGGCATCTTCGCATCATGATGAGATGAAGATATGCTGCAGGCATGCGTACCACCATTGACCTCCCTGATGATCTTCACGCCCAGGCGGTGGCGATAGCCAGGGACAGCCATCAGTCACTGAGCCAGGCCGTCGCCCGGCTGATCCGCCGCGGGCTGAGCACAGGCGCCGCGGGCGACATTACGAAAAGCCCTCGCACCGGCCTCCCGGTCGCGCACCTCGGCAGGACTATCACCACCGAGGACGTGCGGAGGCTGGAGGACGACGATCAGTGACTATCCTTCTTGACGCGAATGTGCTCATTGCCTTGCTGGTCGATGATCACGTGCACCATCAGGCCGCCGAGAACTGGTTCGCAGCCATGGCCGGGAGCTTCGCAACCTGTCCGATCACCCAGGGCAGCCTGATGCGGCTGCTCATCAGGGAAGGCCAGCCGGCCGCCGCGGCGCACGCGATCCTCAACGGCACTGCTGCCGACCCACGGCATGAATTCTGGGCCGACGACATCCCGTATACCGACGTGCCAACCCAAGGCATCGTCGGCCACCGCCAGGTGACCGACGCCTACCTAGCGCAGCTCGCGCGAGCACGCGGGTCTCGGCTCGCCACATTCGACCAGGCACTGGCCAAGCTGCACCGCGACGTTACCGAGCTGGTCCCAGACACCTGACACACCGGCATGGCTTCCCATGCCTTCGCCAAACCCGGGAAAGCCCGCAGCGGTCACCCACGGGCGGGAGCCGGCCGGCCGGGCCCGGCGTCCCCGAACTCGGCGCGGACGCCGAGCAGCCGCACCGGCCGCCGGTCGGTGAACTTGCCGAGGGCGGCGAGCGCGGCCTGCCCGATCACGGCAGGGTCGCTCGTCGGCTCGGCGAGCGCGTGGCCATGGGTGCTGGTGAAGAACGGCGCGTGCCGGACCTTCACCACGACGCGCACGGCGGGCCGCCGCTCGGCCGCCACGTCGCGGGTCACCTGCCCGGCCAGCCGCAGCACCTCCGCGCGCACCTGCTCCCAGTCCCCGATGTTCTCCTGGAAGGTGGTCTCCCGGCTGCGCGAGCGCGGCACGTACGGCTCGGACGTGACCTCGGCCGGGCCGATGCCGCGGGCAGTCTGCACCAGCCATGGCCCCATCGTCGGCCCGAACCTCGCCGCCACGGCGGCCACGTCGGCGGCCGCGAGCTCGGCCACGGTGCCGATGCCAAGCTCGGCCAGCTTGCGCTCGGTCTTGGCGCCAACCCCGGCCAGCGCGCTCGTGGGCTCCCCGCCCAGCACCCGGTACCAGCTCTGGTGGGTCAGCCGGAAGACGCCGGCCGGCTTGGCGTAACTCGTTGCCAGCTTGGCCTGGAGCCTGTTCTCCCCGATGCCGACCGAGCAGTCCAGCCGGGCGGCCGCCTTGACGTGCTGCTGGATCCGGCGGGCCACGGCCTCGGGATCGTCGGCGCGGGCGGCCACGAACGCCTCATCCCAGCCCATGACCTCGGTGACGTAGCCGAGCCGGCGCAGCGCCGTCATGACCTGATCCGATGCTTTCTCGTAGGCGGCCCGGTCGGCGGGCAGGAACACCGCGTCCGGGCAGCGCCGCGCCGCGGTCCGCATCGGCAGCCCGGAATGCACGCCGTACTCGCGGGCCTCGTAGGAGGCCGTGGCCACGACCCCGCGCTGGGAGGGGTCCCCGCCGCCGCCGACCACCACCGGCCGGCCGCGCAACTGCGGGCGGCGGAGGATCTCGACAGCCACGATGAACTGGTCAAGGTCCATGTGCAGCACCCATCTGGCCACACTTCAGTACAACAGCAGACCGCGAGTGCCCGTCACAGGAGGCCCGGAGCGAATCCATGACGATCCCACAAGAACTGGTGGCGCAGCGTTAATCAATTCTTTTTTCGATACCCGAACGCTCAGTCGGCGGGTGACTGCGGAGTTATCGTGTTGGTGTGGACAGTGAACTTGTGGGCACCGGGTATGCCGACCATCTCAGCGACGCGGACCTGGGACTGCTCGCTTCGGCGTCGCAGGCAGCCGCCAGCCCGGCCAGAGCGGCGGCGGGGGCAGGGGCATCGTGGCTGCGCAGCCACCCCGGCGTGCTGCCGGAACTGGTCGGCGACGCGGGCGTCTTCCAGGTGGTGTTCGGGCCCGATCAGGCGGGCTCCGGTGCGGCCCTCGCCTCCCCGTTCCTGATTTTCGCCGTAGCGGTCCATCGCGCCGCCGCCGAGCTGCAGTCCATGGACCATGTGCCCGAGCGCTCCGGGCAGCGGCAGCGCGTCCCGGTGTTCGACGCGCCCGAGCTGCGCGAATTCCTGGGGTCAGCGGCACGCCGGCTGTTCCTTGCCGAGCTACTCGGATCGTTCACCAGGAACGCCAGCGGGCCTTACCGGACGGCGGCCCGCACGCAGGCGGAGACGCGGCCGGCGTGGGTAAGCCGGGGGGGACGCGGGGAACGCGGGGGGCGCCGGTTCAGCGAGCTTGACCTGGCACGGATGGCCGGGCTGCTCGACGCGGTTCCCGAGGCCGAGCGCGCGGGGGTGTATCGCAGGCTCGGCGACGTCGCGCTGTTCCTGGCCGGGGTCTTCCCCGACTACGCCGCCGCGCACAGCCTGGGGGGCGCCAGCGCGGCCCGGCTGCTGCGAGCCGCCCAGGTGCCCGCCCGGCAGCAGGATCAGCTGTCCGCGGGGCCGGCCATCGACCTGTTCGAGTACCTTGGCGCCCGGTGGTACCGCGCCGCCTGGGGTCTGGCGCCCGCCCGCACCGCCCGGCTGGCCGTGGTTGCGGAGGTGGCGGACCGGTTCCGGCAGGCCCGGCGGGTGCTCAACCACATCGCGGACCGCTGCCTGTTCCCGCAGGGGAGCTCGTGGCTCGCGCCGCCCGCCCCGTGACGTATCGAGGAAATGGAGTCCGTAGATGGCACATGGTGCCCGGATCGGCTCGGCAGTCGTGTTCGTGCAGGACCTGGACAGGTCGGTGAGCTTCTACCGGGAAGTCCTGGCCCTGGAGGTCGCTGACGCAAGCCCGACCGCCGCCCTGCTGCTCAGCGGAGGCGGGTCGCCGCTGATCCTGCGTGCCATGGGCAGCGGCGCCGTGCACCCCCTCGGCGGCGTGGGCATCCAGTACGTGATCTGGTCCGCGCCCGACGAAGAGTACCTTGACCGCACCGAGCGCGTGCTGAAGGAACTTTCGGCCCACCGCGACACCCGCACCAGTGGGCGGACCAAGGCCGTCGAGGGCCGCGACCCCGACAGCATCGTCGTCATGGTCACCTATCCCGGGCCGGATGAGCTGCCTTTGCACGAACTTCCGCTGCGGATCTATGGCTGGTGAATCGAGGTGTCCGTACGCTTGACGGATGCTGGGTCTCCCGGATGGCATGCGCGGATGCCTGTTCGACCTTGACGGTGTGCTGACGAAGACCGCGAAAGTACACGCAGCGGCGTGGAAAGAGATGTTCGACGGCTACCTGCGCGAGCGGGCGCGGCAGTCCGGCGAGCGGTTCGTGGCGTTCGACCCCGTCGCGGACTACGACGAGTACGTCGACGGGAAACCGCGGGCCGACGGGACCAGGTCGTTTCTCGCGTCCCGCGGCATCGAGCTGCCCGAGGGCCGCGACGACGATCCCGTCGGCGCGCTGACGGTGCACGGCCTCGGCAACCGGAAGAACGAGATCGTCCTGCGCCGGATCCGCACCGACGGGGTGGAGGCGTACCCCGGCTCGGTGGGATATGTCCGGGCGGTGCGGGATGCGGGGCTGCCCCGTGCCGTGGTTTCGTCCAGCGCCAACTGCCAGGATGTCCTGGTCGCCGCGGGCATCGAGGAACTGTTCGATGTCCGTATCGACGGAGTGGCGGCCAAGCGGGAACGCCTGCGGGGCAAGCCGGCCCCGGATACGTTCCTGGCCGCGGCGCGGGCCCTGCGCCTTAGCCCGATCACCGCGGTGGTGTTCGAGGACGCCCTGGCCGGGGTGGCAGCGGGCCGGGCGGGCGGGTTCGGCTTCGTGGTGGGGGTAGACCGCGTCGGGCAGGCGGAGGCGCTGAAGGAGCATGGCGCGGACATCGTGGTGACCGACCTCGCCGAGCTGCTGGAGGGCCGGTGATACTGCAGGAGGCGTTCACCGCCGAGCCGTGGGCGCTGCGGGAGACCCATCTGGACCTGGGTCTGCTGGCTCAGACGGAGTCGGTGTTCGCGCTGGCAAACGGCCATGTGGGGTGGCGTGCCAACCTGGACGAGGGAGAGCCGCACGGGCTGCCGGGAAGCTACCTCAACGGGGTCTACGAGGCGCGGCCGCTGCCCCACGCCGAGAGCGCTTACGGCTTGCCGGAATCCGGACAGGAGATCATCAATGTCACCAACGGCAAGATAATCCGCCTGTTCGTCGACGACGAACCTTTCGACGTCCGTTACGGCGAGCTGCGCAGGCACGAGCGCCTGCTGGACTTCCGCGCCGGCGTGCTGCAGCGCACCGCCGAGTGGGTATCCCCGGCGGGGAGGCCGGTCCGGGTCCGCTCGACCCGGATGGTGTCGTTCACCCAGCGGGCGGTCGCGGCGATCTGCTACGAAGTCGAGCCGGTCGAGGGTTCCGCGCGGGTAGCGGTGCAGTCCGAGCTGCTGGCGAACGAGCAGCTGCCGGACGGCGGCAAGGACCCCCGCGCAGCCGCCATGATCAGCCAGCCGCTGGCCAGCGAGTACCAGAACGCGCACGAAACGATCGTCGTGCTGGTGCACAGGACCAGGCGCAGCGGGCTGCGGGTCGGCGCGGCCATGGATCACCTGGTCGACGGGCCGCCCGGGGTGCTGGTCGAGTCGCGCTGCTTCCCCGACGGCGGCGTGGTCACCGCGACCACCTCGCTGCAGCCGGGGCAGAAGCTGCGCCTGATCAAGTTCGTCACCTACGGCTGGTCCGGGGAGCGGTCGCTGCCGGGAGTCCGGGAGCAGGTGTGGGCGGCGCTGAGCGCCGCCAGGCAGAGCGGCTGGGACGGGCTGCTCGCGGAGCAGCGCGAGTACCTTGACCACTTCTGGGACCGCGCCGACGTCGAGATAGACGGGGACACCGAGGTGCAGCAGGCGGTGCGCTTCGCGCTGTTCCACGTGCTGCAGGCCGGTGCCCGGGCGGAGAACAGGGCGATCCCCGCCAAGGGGCTGACCGGGCCCGGCTACGACGGGCACGCGTTCTGGGACTCCGAGACCTTCGTGCTGCCGGTGCTCAACCTCACCGTCCCGGACGCCGCCGCCAACGCGCTGCGCTGGCGGCACAGCACGCTTCCGATGGCCATTGGCAGGGCTGCCCAGCTCGGCCTGAAGGGAGCGGCCTTCCCCTGGCGCACCATCGCCGGACAGGAGTGCTCCGGGTACTGGCCGGCGGGCACCGCCGCATTCCACGTGAATGCCGACATCGCCGATGCGGTGGTCTGCTACGTCGACGCCTCAGGAGACGAGGCGTTCGACCGGGGGCCGGGGATGGACCTGCTGACGCAGACCGCCCGGCTGTGGCGCTCCCTCGGCCACCATGACGCCCAGGGGCGCTTCCACATCGACGGGGTCACCGGCCCGGACGAGTACAGCGCGGTCGCCGACAACAACGTCTACACCAACCTGATGGCCCGGCAGAACCTCATCGAGGCGGCAGAAGCCGCGAAACGGTACCCCGACCGCGCCCGGGAACTCGGCATCGACGCGGAGGAGTCGGCGAGCTGGCGCGACGCGGCCGACGCGATGTTCATTCCGTTCGACGAGACGCTCGGCGTGCATCCGCAGGCCGAGGGGTTCACCCGGCATCAGGAGTGGGACTTTGCCGGCACTTCCCCCGAGCAGTACCCGCTGCTGCTGCATTTTCCCTATTTCGACCTTTACCGTAAGCAGGTCGTGAAGCAGGCCGACCTCGTGCTGGCCATGCAACTGCAGTCGGACGCGTTCACCCCCGACCAGAAGGCGCGGAACTTCGACTACTACGAGGCCCGCACCGTGCGGGACTCCTCGCTGTCCGCCTGCTCGCAGGCGGTGATGGCCGCCGAGGCCGGGCATCTGGACCTGGCCTTCGACTACCTCGGCGAGGCCGCCCTCATGGACCTGAGAGACCTCGAGCACAACACCCGGGACGGCGTGCACATCGCATCGCTGGCCGGCACCTGGGTCGCGCTGGTCAGTGGTTTCGGGGGGCTGCGCCACCGGGTCGACACCGTCAGCCTGTCTCCGCGGCTCCCCGAGGGCCTGGCCCGGCTCGCGTTCACCCTCCTGGTCAGGGGGCGGCGCCTGCGCGTCGAGATAACCCACTCGGCTGCCGCCTACTCGCTGGCGGACGGCAAACCCATCGAGATCCTGCACTACGGGGACAAAGTGAGCCTTTCAGCCGGGAAACCGCAGGTCCGGCCCATTCACCCGGTGCCGTCCCGGCCCAGGCCCCGCCAGCCTCCGGGGCGGGAGCCGACACGCCGCCGGCCGGCCGATATTTCGGGCTGAGCGAGCCGGCCCATTTTGCCCGCTGGCTCCCGCGTGCGTCACTGCCCGGATACTCTCGGGCGCAGCCAATGCGCCACGTCCGACCGACCGACCGACCGCAGGGGCGCCATACTAGTAGCGGAGAAACATGGTTATTGGGATCACGCTGGTAGCGGCGATGCTGCTGGGAGTCGGCTTCGTCTTGCAGCAGCATGCCGCCGAAAAGGCACCGCAGGACCACTTCCTGCGGCTGCGGCTGGTGTTCGACCTGCTGCACCGCCCCCGGTGGCTGGCCGGGTTCACCGTGATGGTCACGGGACAATTGCTGTCAGCGTGGTGCGTCGGTCACCTGGACCTGACGCTGTACGAGCCCCTGCTGGCCACCAGCCTGATCTTCGCCCTGGCCCTGGCCGTTCCGCTCTCCCGCCAGCGGCTGCGGGCAACCGAGCTGATCGGCGCGGTGATCCTGAGCTGCGGCGTGGCGTCGCTGTCGCTGTCCCGGTCGCCCGGGACGCCCTCGGTGTCGTTCGGCTCGTTCGCCGACTGGCCTGCCGCCGCGGGGGTGGCCGTGGTGGCCTACTGCTTCATCCACGCGGGCCACCGGCGCTCCGGGCCGCTGCGGGCGACCCTGACCGGAACCGGCGCCGGGCTGGTCTTCGGCATCTCGGACGCGCTGACCCGCCGCACGGTGCAGATCCTCGACGCCCACTCGGTCATCGCGCTGCTGACGAACTGGCCCCCGTATTGCCTGCTGGCGGCCGCCCTGATCGCCAACTGGCTGATGCAGAACTCGTTCAGCGCCGGGCCGCTGCACTCCTCGCTTCCGGCGATCACCGCGGCCGAGCCGGTAGCGGGAATTCTCCTCGGCGTGGTGGTTTTCGGCGATGTCATCCGGGTCTCACCGGGCATGCTCGCGGTACAGGCGGCAGGCATCGTGGCGCTGGTGGTCGGCGTGGTCATGGTGGCCCGTGCGCCGGTGCTCAGTCACCTGCGGCACCCGTCCAGGCCGGACCGCACCGAGCCGAGCGCCCTCCATGACACCGCAGAGGCGCCCGGCGACCCGCCGGCCACGCCGGGCGACACGCCGGCGCCGCCCGCCGAGGTGCCGTCCCCGCCCGGACAGGCACCGACCGCGCACGGCGACGCACCGGCCGTGGAGAGCGCCCCTCCCCTCCGCCGGGCGACCAGCGGTCCGCACACGCTGCCGGCCCGGTAAGCGGGCCCGGGGCAGCGGCCCGTCAGCGGGACGCGAACCAGGACGCGGTCCGGCCGGCCGAATATCGACGCGCCGGACACGAAACCAGTCCTGCCCTGGAACAATGCTGGTTACCCACGACAAGTGCAGGCTCTGGACCGGAAGGGCACCTTCAGGGTGAAGACGACACCGCGCAGGCCCACGACCGAAGCGTCACCCGCCGCGTCAAAGATGCCGGCCAGCGCTGCAGCAAACAGATGCCCTCGCTAAGTACTCCTGGGCAACTCTCGGACAGCAGCCAGAGCGAGGATTCCCAAGCCGGGACACCCAAGCGGCCGCGGCTCGCCAGCGCCGGCCGCCCACTGGCCGTGCATGCCGCGGTCCTGATCGGCTACCTGGCTGCCGGGATCGTCGTGAACTGGACTCGCGCCGCGTACCTGACTGATCACGTCGTGCCAGGCCACGCCCGCGACCCCGGCTTGTTCGTGTGGGATTACTGGTGGATGGCGCGGTGCGTCCAGCACCTCGGCAATCCCTGGCTCACCAGCTACCTCGCGGCGCCGGTGGGGGCGCCGCTGGCTTTTCATACGCTGATGCCGCTGCCCGGTGCGCTGATGACGCCGGTCACGCTCGCCTATGGCCCGAGCTTCAGCTACAACCTGCTGTCGGCTGCCGCGCCGGGCCTGATGTGTTACGCGATGTACCGGGCGGCCCGGCTGTGGGTGCCCTCGCAGACCGGGGCTATCGCAGCGGGCGCGTTTTTCGGCCTTTCCACGATGATGACCTGGAACGCCTGGCAGGAGATCCAGCTCGCGCTGGGCGCGATCTTCCTGCCGCTGGCGCTGGAGGCCGCGGTGCGGCTTGGACGGCGGCCTGGCTGGCGGCAGGCGGTGGTGCTGGGAGCGGTGCTGGGCGCGGCCCTGCTGACCGACCAGGAATCGGCGATCCTGGCCGCGATCCTGGCGGCGGCGGCCCTGCTGCCCTGGCTGGCCCGGCGCCCGGGGCGGGACGGCAGCAGCGAGCGGGACTCGGTCTGGGTCAGGCTGCGCTTGGCGGCACTCGCCGCGGCGGTAACGGTCGTGGTCGCCAGCCCGCAGGTTATCGTCATGATCCAGCAAGGGCTGGCCGGTGACGCATCGGTGCGCCAGGGCGCCCTCGCAGCGGATTACCGGAATTCCGGTGCCACCCTGCAGCAGATTTTCGCCCCCTCGCCGCGGGTGGCCTTCTTCGGGCTGAAGTTCCTGGCCGCGGATTACCGTCACTCGGGGGCAGGCCTCACGTTCACGGCCTACGGCGTGGTGCTGACCGTCCTGGCGCTGTTCGGCCTGGCCGTCTGCTGGCGTCGCCGGGGGGCCCGGCTGCTCGCCCTCTTCTGGTTCGGCGCCACGATCACGGCCCTGGGCACCGGGATAGTCATCGGCTCCCGGCGGTTCGTGCCAGTTCCTGTTTCCTGGCATGGCGTACAAGAGTCGGCGATCATGCCATACACCTGGCTGGTACGGATACCGCTGCTGTCCTCTTTCCGCGAAGCCAACAGGTTCACCGAGCTCGGCCTGCTGGCAGCCGCGCTGCTCGCCGGGGCGGCCGTGAACTGGCTGCGCTACCGTGCCAGGCCAGTGCTCATCGGGGTGCTGGCGCTCGGAATCCTCGAAGCCGGCAGCGTCGGTGCCGGGCCCGCCCCCCCGGTCACCATGCCCACGGCCATGCCCGCCCTGGACCGCCCGATCGCCGCCGACCACTCCGGGTCGATCGTTGTGGACGTGCCGTTCAGCGTGCGCAGCGCCGTGCCGCTGCCCGACGAGGGACCGGGCTTCAACTCGGAGGCCGAGATGCAGGCGACCGCCGACGGCCACCCCCGTTCGATCGCCTACATATCCCGGCTGCCCGAGTCGCGGCTGGCCGCTGTCAGACGGCACCCGTTCTACGGCGACTTGCTCAAGGCCCAGATGGAACCTGGTAACGTCTCGGCCGACCTGTTCGCGGCCCGCGGCGCGGGCTCGGCGTGGCTCACGGCGGCACGTCTGGACGCACGCCGAATGGACATCGGATGGGCGATCGTCTGGACTCCGAGCCCGGTAGTCCAGGACTACCTCCAGGCGGTAGGCCTGCGGCTGGACTACCGGGCCGACGGCGCGCTCGTCTACCGCATGGCGGCCGCCACGGCCACGGTCAAGCTCGGGCGCTGAGGCGGCTCGGCGCCGGCGGCTCAGCCCTCGGCGGCCGGCCTGCCGGGCGAACAGGCGCGCGGCTCGAAGTCGTCACCAGCGCCGAGCGGCAGCAGCGTGGCCGGCTTATCGCAGATGACCTGGAGCAGCGTGCCGCCCTGCTTTGGCACCTCGGTCCGCGTCACCCAGCCGGGGAAAAAGCGCGGGACGTTCTTCTGGACGATCCGCTCCCCGGCGATGCCCTCGGGTACCGAGCCATGACCAGGGGGCGGTCCCGCAGGAACGGCAGCATGCGGCCGGCCATGTCCCGGTAGTAGCCGGCCAGCTCGCCCTTGGTGATCCCGGAATCCGGATAGAGCACCTTCTCGGTGTTGGTCAGCTCGACGCTGATGCCCGAGACGGTGATCCCTCCGGCGGCGCCGGCGGTCACGATGCGGACCTTCCGCCCGATGGCGCCTCGCGCGTCACCTCGCCGGGATCCTTGTCCTGCCGCAGGCCCTGAAACCTCGGGTGGCGCAGCTGGCCGTCCCGGGTCCATTCGGCGAACGCGACCTGGCCTACCAGCCTGGGCTCGATCCAGTGCGCCCGCGAGCGCGGCAGCACCCCGCGGTCAAACGGCGGGCTGCTGCGCTCCAGTGCGACCATGGACTGGTGCAGGCTGTGCAGCAGCGTTTGATCGAAGCCGGTCCCGACCTTGCCGGCGTAGACGAGCTGGCCGTCGCGGTCGTAGTAGCCGAGCAGCAGCGCCCCGAAGCCGGACCGTGACCCCTGCGGGTCAGTGAACCCGCCGATGACGAACTCCTGGCCGTTCTCGCACTTGAACTTGAGCCAGTCCCTCGTCCGGCCGCTGCGGTACGGCGCGTCGGCGCGCTTGGCGATGATCCCTTCCCAGCCGTCGCGGCATGCCTCGTGGTAGTACGCCACGCCGTCGGTATCCCTGTGCTCGGTGTAACGCAGCGGGCCGTCGAACGACAGCGCCGAGCGCAGGGCCTCCTTGCGCTCCCGGAGCGGCCGGGGCCGGAGGTCTGCCCCGCCGGCGTACAGCACGTCGAACAGGTAGTAGCACACCGGCACCTCGGTGAGCAGCTGCTCACCGGGCCTGCCTACCCCGAGCCTGCGCTGGAGGCGCTCGAAACGGGTCTGGCCTCCTTCGAAGGCGACGATCTCGCCGTCGACGACGCAGTCCTCGCGCGCCTGCGCGGCCAGTGCCCTGGTGATCTCCGGGAAGGTGCCGGTGATCTGATGCTTGTTGCGGGACATCAGCCTGGTCTCGCCGCCGCTGGCCACGTAGGCCAGGCAGCGCTCGCCATCGAGCTTGCGCTCGAAGATCCAGGCTGGATCGCGGAACCGCTCCTTGGTGAGCGTGGCAAGCTCAGGCTCCAGCCATTCGGGCAACGCCGTCCGGCCCCGCGCGCCTTCCTGGCGGCTCTGCTCTGCGTCTGCGCTGGGCACGCCCTACGCCTCCTGACGAGATCCTGGCCCTCGCATCCCGGGCCTGACCCGGCAGCTGCCGGTCAGCGCCCGCGACGTCGGCGCCGGATGAGCCAGCCAGCTGCCGCCATGCCCGCCGCCACCGCTACCAGCGGCCGCGCGTAGACGGCTGCCCGGCCAGCCAGCCGCTGGCGCATGCCCGCGATCTCCTGCCGGGCATGCTGTTCGGCGTCGGCCGTGGCTGCCGGGTTCTCCGTCGTCTCGGCCAGGACCTCACGTCCCGCGTCCATGCGCCACCACTACCCGCCCGGCGGCCGACTTAACGGTATAGCGCCGCCCTCCGTCTTGATCACCAGCACTCTTCAGCCTGGACGCCCCGCCTGTTTGAGATTTGCCGGTGCGGGCAGAGCAGGTCGAACTCAAGAAGCGAACCCGGGAGGAAGGCAATGTCAACCGGGACCATCATCATCTTCATCGTCGTAGTCGTCATCGTGGCCGCGGCGGTCGTTGCCTGGGTCATGTACGACGCTCGCAGCCGCCGGCTCCGGCAGCGCTTCGGCGCCGAGTACGACCGCCTCGTCGACGAGCTGGGCAGCCGGAGGAAGGCCGAGGCAGAACTCGGCCTACGGCAGCGGCGGGTCCGTGACCTGGACATCCGGCCGCTCAATGCCGCTGCGCAGGCCCGGTACGCGCAGCAGTGGGCTGCCATTCAGGAGCGGTTCGTCGACGCACCGCAGGAGGCTGTCACCCAGGCGCAGCGCCTGGTCATGACCGTGATGAAGGAGCGCGGCTATCCCACGGAAGGCGACGACCAGGTGCTCGCGGACCTTTCCGTCGAGCACGCCAGCGTCGTCGATCACTATCGTGCCGCTTACGGCATCAGCCAACGTGCCGCCGGCGGCACGGCCTCGACGGAGGACCTGCGTCAGGCGATGATCCATTACCGGGCCCTGTTCCAGGAACTGCTGGGCGCGCCGCCGCAGACCCGGTCCGCGGCACCGGCAACCGCCGTGCCGGCCGTCGGCCTGCCCGAGGACACGCCGGGTGCGGCCGCGAACGGGAGCATGGCAGGCAGCCGCACCGTGGTGGGGCCCGGCGCCGCGGACGGCACCGGGCCGCGGATCAGCCGCGCAAGCGCGGCAGCCGGGCCCGCGGCAGACGACGGGCCCGCAGCCGACACCAGGCCCGCAGGCGATTCGCCACCGCGGCGGCGGCGGTCCTGAGAAGGCGGGCCGGCCCGCGCACCGCACCAGCGCGGGCCGGCCCGCCGGCAACACGAACGCCGGGCGGCCCGCCCTGATCAGCAGGGCTCGTCACGGCGGCGCAGGACGACGACGCCGCGCCCGGCCACCTGAATCCTCGCGGTGCTCTCCAGCGTTTCGCCTTCCCGGCTGGGTTCGGCCGTCTCGATGATCAGCTCCCACCACTCGCCCCACTGCTTGGGCAGAGTCCACTCGATGGGGTCTGCGTGGGCGTTGAAGAGCAGCAGGAAAGACTCATCGGTGATCCGCTGGCCGCGGCGGTCACGGTCGGTCATCGCCTCGCCGTTGAGGAAGATGCCGACCGAGCGCGCGGACCCGGCGTCCCAGTCCTCGTCGCCCATCTCGTTTCCGTCGGGCTTGAACCAGCCGAGGTCCACCGAGCCGCGGATGGACCGGCCCTGAAAATAGTGGCGGTGGCGCAGCACGGGGTGCTCGCGCCGCAGCGCGATCAGGCGGCGGGTGAATTCGAGCAGCTCATCATCGACATGGTCCCAGTCCCGCCAGGAGACCTCATTGTCCTGGCAGTAGGCGTTGTTGTTGCCGCGCTGGGTGCGCCCGGACTCGTCCCCGCCGAGGAGCATCGTGACTCCCTGGGAGAGCAGCAGGGTGGCGAGGAAGTTGCGCTGCTGCCGGCGCCGCAGCCCGAGCACGGCCGGGTCATCGGTGTCACCTTCAGCGCCGCAGTTCCAGGAGCGGTTGTGCGGCTCGCCGTCGGCCCCGCCCTCCCCGTTGGCCTCGTTGTGCTTGTCGTTGTAGGAGACGAGGTCGCGCAGGGTAAAGCCGTCGTGGGCGGTGACGAAGTTGACGCTGGCGCCGGGATGGCGGGCGTCAGCCTGGTACAGGTCGGAGCTGCCGGTGATCCGGGAGGCGAACTCCCCGAGCGTGGCCGGCTCGCCGCGCCAGAAGCCGCGGACCGTGTCGCGGTAGCGGCCGTTCCACTCCGACCACAGCGCCGGGAAGTTCCCGACCTGGTACCCGCCCTCGCCGATGTCCCAGGGCTCGGCGATGAGCTTGACCTGGGAGACGGTCGGATCCTGCTGGATCAGGTCGAAGAACGCCGACAAGCGGTCGACCTCGTGGAACTGGCGGGCCAGGCTGGCGGCCAGGTCGAAGCGGAACCCGTCGACGTGCATCTCGGTCACCCAGTAGCGCAGCGAGTCCATGATCAGCTGAAGGGTGTGCGGGTGCCGCACGTTCAGGCTGTTCCCGGTCCCGGTGGTGTCGTAGTAGAACCTCAGGTCGTCCCCCACCAGCCGGTAATAGGCGGCGTTGTCAATGCCCTTCATCGACAAGACGGCGCCCAGGTGGTTGCCCTCGGCGGTGTGGTTATAGACGACGTCGAGGATCACCTCGATGCCTGCCTCATGCAGTGCGCGGACCATCGCCTTGAACTCGGCCACCTGCTCGCCTCGCTGGCCGCCAGCCGCGTACTCGTTGTGCGGAGCCAGGAACCCGATCGAGTTGTACCCCCAGTAGTTCCGCAGCCCCTGCTGGACGAGGTGGGCGTCGTGGATGAACTGGTGCACGGGAAGCAGTTCCACGGCGGTGACGCCGAGCTTGGTGAGGTATTCCACCGATGCCGGGTGAGCCAGGCCGGAATAGGTGCCACGCTGCGCCTTCGGCACATCCGGATGCCGGGCGGTAAAGCCCTTGACATGCACTTCGTAGATGACCGACTCGTGCAGCGGGATGTCCGGCGGCCGGTCGTTGCCCCAGTCGAAGTACGGATTGTGCACGACCGACCTGGGCACGAAGGGCGCGCTGTCGTCGTCGTTGCGCGAGTTCTCGTCCCCGAACATGTAGGGAAAGCAGGCACGGTCCCATTCGACCTGGCCCTCGATGGCCTTGGCGTAGGGGTCGATGAGCAGTTTCGCGGGGTTACACCGCTGACCGCGCTCCGGCGCCCACGGCCCGTGTACCCGGTAGCCGTACCGCTGCCCGGGAACCACGGTCGGCAGGTAGGCGTGCCAGACGAAGGCGTCGACTTCCTCCAGGCTTAGCCGGTCCTCGCCGCCGTCGGAGTCGAAGAGGCAGAGTTCGACGCCCTCGGCAGCCTCCGAGAAGAGCGAAAAGTTCGTGCCACCCCCGTCGTAGCCAGCCCCGAGCGGGTAGGGACGTCCCGGCCAGTTCTCGATGGCCTCGCTCATGACAGGACCGGGTCCTTTCTTCGTCACTCCCTAGGAGCGGCCACGCTACCGGGAACTCACGGGTTCATGCGCCCCGGTCACGATCGCGACTGCATCGGGCGGGAGAACGAGGCCTTGACCCGCCGCTTCGACCCCAGGGTCGGAGGCGGCCAGCAGGTTCGTCATCGGCCCCACTGGAAAGCTCCAGGTGTCAGCTCCCAGGTTAGCCGCAACCGTGGCCTCCCCGCGCCGGACGATGAGCCAGCCCGCTGCCGGGTCGCAGTCGGTCTCGGTGCGGTCGAGCCGGGGGTCGCAGAGCGCGGGCACCTCTCGCCGCAGCGCGATCAGCCGGCGGTACCAGGCCAGCAGGCCCGCGCCGCGTTGCGAATCCACCTCACTCCAGCGGAGCCTGGAGCGCTCGAATGTCGCCGGGTCCTGCGGGTCCGGCACGCTGTCCGGATCCCACCCGAACGCGGCGAACTCGGCGCGCCGTCCCTCGCTCACCGCCCGGCCCAGCTCGGGATCGTCGTGGCCGGTGAAGTACTGGAACGGCGTGGTCGCTCCCCATTCCTCCCCCTGGAACAGCATCGGAACGAACGGCGAGGTCAGCAGCAGCGCAGCGGCCACCTTCAGTCTCCCGTCGCTCATCAGGGCACTGCCCCGCTCACCTGCGGCGCGGTTGCCCACCTGGTCGTGGTTCTGCGCGGCCACCACGAACTGCGGGCCGGACAGGCAGGCCGCCGGACGGCCGTGCACCCGCCGTCGGTACGGGGAGTAGATGCCGTCGTAGACCCACGCCTGACGCAGCGCCTTGGCCAGCAGCGGCAGCGGCCCGAAGTCCTGGTAATACCCGCCCGATTCCCCGGTCAGCGCGGCGTGCAGCGCATGGTGCCACTCGTCGGCCCAGGCTGCGTCCATGCCGTAGCCGCCGGCGTCCCGGCTGCGGACGAAGCGGGGATCGCTGCGGTCGCTCTCGGCGATCAGGAACAGCGGGCGGCCGACGTGCGCGGCAAGCGCCGCCACCTCGGCCGCGAGTGCCTCGAGGATGTGCGTGGCGGAATCGTCGGCAATGGCGTGCACGGCGTCCAGGCGGAGCCCGTCGCAATGGTAATCGCGCAGCCAGGACAGGGCGTTGTCGATGACGAAGCGCCGCACCTCGTCGCTGGCCGGCCCGTCGAAGTTGAGCCCGGCACCCCAGTGGGTCTGGTGCCGGGCCGAGAAGTAGGGCCCGAACTCAGGCAGGTAGTTCCCGGCCGGGCCGAGATGGTTGTAGACAACGTCCAGCACCACGCCGAGCCCGTAATCATGCGCGGCGTCGACGAAGCGCTTGAGCGCGTCCGGACCGCCGTAGGCGTGGTGCGGGGCGAAGAGCTGCACGCCGTCGTAGCCCCAGCCGCGCCGGCCGGAGAACTCGGCGACCGGCATCAGCTCGACGGCGTCGACCCCCAGGTCGGCCAGGTGCCCGAGATGACCGATCGCCCCGTCGAAGGTTCCCTCGCCGGAGAAAGTGCCGACATGGCACTCGTACAGGACCGAACCCGCGAGCGGCAGGCCGCGCCACCGGGTGTCGCTCCACGCGAAGTCTCGGTGGTCCACCACGCGGGACGGGCCGTGCACGCCCCGCGGCTGGAAGGCCGAGCGGGGGTCGGGACGCGGCGGGCCCCCTTCGATACTGAACGCATAGTCGCTGCCCGGTCCGGTGCGGTCCGCCGGACACGTCCACCATCCTCCGCCGCTGCGCCGCATGGGCTCCCGCCGGGCGTCAGCCAGGACGAGATCGACCTGCGCGCGGTCTGGTGCCCAGACGCCGAACTCGTGCATCAGCGCTCACTGCCTACAACGGCAACGGGAAACCGCCGCAGCAACCGCTCGAGGCCAATCCGCCCGCCCCGCACGCGCTCGCCGGTCAGCACGTCTGTCCACCGGCCAGCGGGGAGCTCGACCGCGGTGTCGGCCCATGCCGCGCCCCGGCCGGCGACCAGCCGCGGCACCACCACGGCCAGCCCGCCGGTACGGGCAAACGCCACCGCGTGAGCGGACTTCGCCCCGGTGACAGCAAGAGGCTGATAACCGGAGCCGGGCCCGTAGGCGTCAGGGTGACGCCTGCGGTGCCCGAGCACGCGGTGGATCAGCCAGAGCTTGGGGCCTCCCGGGCCGGCCCGGGCCAGCGCCTCCTCCGGCCCGGCGGCGGCCAGGTTTTCCAGCAGCGTGCGGCGCCAGTGGTAGTCGACGGGCCGGCGGTTGTCCGGGTCGACCAGGGAAGAATCCCAGACTTCGGTGCCCTGGTACAGGTCCGGGATCCCCGGGCAGGTGAGCAGCAGGGTCACCTGGGCCAGCGAGTTGAGCCGGCCCAGCTCGACGAGCCGGTGCCGGGCCAGGAAGCCCCGCAGGTCGGCCACGAAGCCCTCATCGGCGAGGACAGCGGTGACGAAGGCGGACAAAGCCTCTTCGTAGCCTGCGTTCGGGTCGATCCAGGAGGTGTGCACCTTGGCCTCCTTCGCCGCCTTCAGCATGAACGCGCCGGCCCGGCCGGGGCCGACGGGCCAGGCACCCACCAGTATCTGGTAAAGCAGGTACTCGGCGTTGCGGTCAGGCCAGCCTTCCTGCTTGTGGCCCTTGGTCAGCCTGGACCAGCGGCGAACCGCGCGTTCCCATTCTGCGGGCAGCTCCGACAGCACGCTGATCCGGGCCCGCACGTCCCCGCTTCGCTTCGTGTCATGGGTGGAGAGGGTGAGCATCGCCTGCGGCCACCGCTGCGCCGCGTGCGCCATCGCATGGTGGAAGTCGGTCACCGGCCGGCCGAAGCGGCCGGGGTCGCCGCCCACCTCGTTGAGGCTGACCAGCGGCTGATACCGGTAGAAGGCGGTATCTTCCACCCCCTTGGCCATAACCGGCGCGCTGACCTGAGCGAACCGCACGGCGAAGGCGATCTCCGCGTCACCGCGATGGCCCCCGGTGAGCAGCTCGCCGATGAAGCCGATCAGCTCGGCGTCGATGTCGGGCCGGCCCTGCCGCGCGGCCGTCACGGCGGCGGCCACGTGCCCCTGGTCCGCTGCCGTGACCGGGTGCCCGGCGCCGGCGTATGTGCGGTACACCGGGAAGGCGGCGATCAGCTCGCGCAGCGATTCGCGCAGTTCGCGCCGGGTATGGTCGCGCTGCCGACGGTGCCGCTCGCAGACGCCGGCGAGCATGCCGGTCAGGCGCTCCACCTCGGCGGCGAGATCCTCCCGCATGATCTGCAGCTTGGCGGCGCGCGCCACCTCGGCGTACTGCCGCTCCTCGCCGGTGAACCGGGCGTAGCAGGCACGGACCGCCTCCTCGTGGCGCGAGTCGACGAAGAGCTGGTTGACGTGATTGAGGAACTCGTAGCCGGAGGTTCCCGCCACCGGCCATGACCCGGGAAGTTCCTCGCCGGCCTGCAGGATCTTCTCCACCACCACGTAGCCGCCGCCGGCGGCGTCTTGCAGCCTGGTCAGGTATCCCCCGG
>Ga0335078_10003008_pt1 | contig 25196 bp, 19 predicted proteins | sample Lox_Sample_32_FD_206711 | JGI IMG/M metagenome (GOLD analysis project Ga0335078, IMG submission 206711) | Soil microbial communities from Loxahatchee National Wildlife Refuge, Florida, United States - Lox_Sample_3.2 | ecosystem: Environmental > Terrestrial > Soil > Wetlands | place: USA... | reverse complement strand
TTCAGCGTGGCTTGCACTCTTTTGACGTCCTCCGTGCTGGCTACCGGATGCGCGCCAATGGCGATTATGACGTCGCCCCGGCGCAGGCCGATGTCCTCGGCAAAGGAGTTGGTTTCGACATCCACTACCTGCACGCCGCCCTTTTCTTTTATGCCAAGGGTCTCGATCTGCCGCTCGGCCAGGGTTTGGATCGACATTCCGAAACTGACCGACGTGGCTTCCGCTGGTGCGGGTGCGGGCTCGTTGCCGGTTCCGAACTGCTCGGGGAAGAGGTGCGTGAGGTCGGCCACCTGCACCTTGTAATCCTGCCGCTTGCCCTGCCGGACCACGGTGACGTCGATATAGGAGCCGATCGGCGTCGCGGTGACGATGCCCACCAGTTGATTCCCGTCGTGAACCGGCTTTCCATTGATCGCCACCACCACATCGCCGGCCTTGATGCCGGCCTTTTCCGACGGCCCTCCCTCGGCCACCGAGTCCACGAACACTCCCTCGCTGACGCCGCTGGCCTTGAGATTCGCCGGCGTCGCGGGATTGTCAGACGGGCTGAAGCGGATGCCGATACCGCCGCGCGTCACCTTTCCGTCCTTGATGATGGCGTTATATACCATCACCGCCGTGTTGATGGGAAGCGCGAAGCCGATGCCTTCATAGGCTCCCGAGCGAGATGCGATGGCCGTGTTGATGCCGACCACTTCGCCGCGCATATTCAGCAGCGGGCCGCCGCTATTGCCCGGGTTAATCGCCGCGTCGGTTTGCAGAAAATGCTGGAACTGCATGCTGGTATCGACATCGCGATCCTTGGCGCTGATGATACCGGCGGTCACCGTCTCCTGGAAGGTGAACGGCGAGCCAATCGCCAGGGCCCAATCGCCCACCTGCACCGCATCGGAGTTACCGATTCGGGCCGGTTGCAGGCTGCTCTTGCCGGTGACGCGGATCACTGCGAGATCGGTTTGCGCGTCCACGCCCACCAGCTTGGCTTCATACTCGGCGAGGTCGTCGTGAAACTTCACCTGGATGCGGTCGGCCTTATCCACCACGTGGTTGTTGGTCAGTATGTAACCGGCCCGGTCCACCACCACGCCGGAACCCAGCGCCTCGCTCTTGTGCGTCCCCATATTCGGCGCTCCCTCTCCGAACGGGTTTCCGAAGAAGCGAAAGAGAAAATCGTTCATCCCGCCATCGCCGTTGCCGTTGTCTCCCTGGTCGCCTTCGTCGGGCTGTACCTGACGGCGCCGCCGGTTCTGCGTCATCTTCGGCAGGTAGGTAGTGGAAATGCTGACTACCGAGGGTTCAACCTGCTTGGCGATCTGGGTGAACGCGGTCGACAGTTCAACTGGATTAGGAATCGTCAGGGGCGTCGCATCCGGCGCATAGTTGCTCGAATTCGGCCGCGCGGCCTTCACCCCGGTGCTGATCAGCGTGCCGATCACCACGCCGATTGCCAGCGTGAACACGATCAGGGTGAACGAAAGTAGCTTCTCGGTTCGTAACCTGTTCAAAAACTTCATGGGATATCCAACTCCTGCGCTCTGCGCAATCCGGTCTCAGACACACCGGTTCTCTCACTTATTTACAATGGATGTGGCCGCGGAGTCCATGGTTTCACCTCCACCAGCGCCACTCCCCCGAGGATCAGGCCCGCTCCAGCGGCGGCCCGCCCGGAAAGGCCCTCTCCCGTCAGAAAATACGAAGTCAGCCAGGCTGTCACCGGCTCGAGCATGTAGATCAGTGCCGTGCGGGTAGAAGTAGTATAACGCTGGGCCCACGCCTGGATGGTAAACGCCAGTGCGGTGGCCAACAATCCTGTGACCAGTATCGCCCAGACCACGGCCGGACGCCAGTCCGCCCGCGGCTTCTCCAACCACCAAAGGAGCGACCACGACCAGGCCGCCGAAGTGGCCACCTGGGTTACCGAAAGCAACTCGAAACTGACCCGGCCCGAGTAATGCCCCAGCGTGACAATGTGCGCCGCGAAGCCGAAAGCGCACAACAGCGTCAGCAGGTCGCCGCGGCTGGTGGCGCCCAGGCTGCCCGGCAGCGTCATCAGCCCCATCCCCGCCGTGGCCACCAGCAACCCGGCGATATCCGAAGCCTGGGGCCGGGCGCGATAGACCACCGCCGCCAGCACAGGGACCAGCACGGATGCCAACCCCGTGATGAATGCCGATTTGGGCGCGCTGGTGAGGCGCAGGCCGAGCGTCTGCGTCAGGTAACCGGAAAACAGCAGGCTGCCGATCAGTATTCCGGCCATCACGGATTTACCGTGGCGCAGTCCTTTGCCCGTCCCGCGGAAGAGGACCAGCAATGCGGCTGTGGCCAGGGTAAACCGCAGCGCCAGAAAGTACAGTGGGGAGATGCCGGCCAGGGCCGATTTCACCAGTACGAAGGTGGCGCCCCATACCAGCGTGTTCCATGCCAGCAGCGCTTCAGCGGCGCGCTCCCGGGTCACGGGCCATCGCTCCCCCGCTCCGGGAGTTGCGGCCCGAGCAGCAGCAGCATGAGCAGGAAGATCCGCTTGAGGCCCAGGTCACGTCCCTCCGGCCGGAACCATTCCTGCTGCGTGTGCGCTCCGCCGCCTGCTCCTCCGGCGCCGATGGCGATCGCCGGCGTGCCCAGCGACAGCGGGATATTGGCGTCGGTCGATGCGCAATCCAGGCGCGAGCGGATCCCGAGATGAGCGTCGACCGAGCGGATATATTTGAGGATCGGCGCATCGTCGGCCAGCGCCGCAGCCGGCCGTGCGCCGATCTCTTTGAGCCGCGACGTGACCGAGCCGCCGCTCGCGCGCTGGTTCTCCGTTTCCCGCGCGCGATCCACCGCTTGCTCCAGCGCCTTCACCAGATCGTCGATCTTCTGATTGCTCTCGGAGCGGATGTCGATCTTGGCGCGCGCCGTTTGGGCGATCGCATTTACTCCCGCGCCGCCTTCGATCATGCCCACATTGATGGCCGATTTAGGCGAGCCGTTGAGCGGCGTTTCCGCGAACAGAGACACCGCCCGGCAGAGAGCATGCAGCGGATTGCCGACGCCGAAATCGCTCCAGCTATGCCCGCCCGGACCGCTGAACTGGGCCTCGAAGCGCCGGCTCCCCAGCCCCCGGCTGGTAATGTGATCGGTGTTGGCGCCGTCGGCCACCACGAACGCCGCAATCCGCCGCGCCAGCCCCGGCTGCTTGCAAAGATAGCGCATGCCGAGCAGATTGCCTTCGCCTTCCTCGCCCACGTTGGCAACCAACAGGGGACTCAGCGTGAACTCGGGCAGCTTGGTCCCCGCGGTCCAGGCTCGGGCAAAGCCCAGCAGGGAGGCCAGCCCGGCGCCGTTATCGCAGACGCCGGGACCGCGGAACCGCCCGTCCGCCTCCACCAGGACTTCGTCCTTCGAACGCACCGCGATCACCGTATCCAGGTGCGCCGTCAGCGCCACGTATGGCCCATCGCCCGCCGCGGCGACCACGTTGCCCACACGGTCGATCGAGGCGGCCCACCCGAGCTCGCGAAATTGCTCGAGAAACCACGCCGCCCGCTCGGCTTCCTGGAAGGTCGGCGCCGGCACCCGGCACAGTTCAAGGTGCTTTTCGTTGATCCACTGCTTCTCGCGCGTGAACCACTGCAGGCACTCCTTCACCCCGCGAAGCGCGGTCAACTGGTTGAGGTTTACCCCGTCTGTCGGCCCGCCAGCCATCTGTTCGAGTTTAGCAATTGCAAAGTGACGACTGCCGCAAGGCGGAAACCGGCTCGAGCCCCCCGAAATGTTGACGTCAAGCGAGAGCCGTGATGAGCAGTCGAACGCTACTCAGCCTCGACTTTTGAAGCTGCTGCTCTATTTCTTCGCTTCGGGCGGGGGACGGCGGTAGATGGTCTGAAAATCCGGCTGCGAGCCGATCACGTAACTCGTGGTGGTGCTGACCGACTGGCCGGGAATATTGTTGGCCGACTCCGCGGCGGTTTTGGCATCGGGACCTTCCACGGTTTCCCGCGTTTCCTTCGTGACGCGGCCGCCGGTCTTGGGAGGGCGATAATCGATGCGGTCGATCTGATCCTTGGGGATCGCCAGCTCTTCGGTCTTGACCACGATGATGAGCGAATCCGAATTGACTTCCTCCATCCTGGCCAATATCGGGTGCAGGCCGCCTTTCTTGAAGATCCGCAGTTCGGTTCCGCTTTTCAGGTCCCGGACCTTTGTCCATGGGTCGTCAGTCGCGAATGCCGTCACGGCGGCGAGAAGCGCGATCGCAAGCGTGCGCATAGTCCGACTACCTCGCTGACTGGGAGTCTAACAGGTATCAGCGGCTCCCAGCGCCGCTGAAAAAGGTTGGTTTACCATCGGCAACCCGCCTTCCGAACGGCGCCCCTATACAGCCGGCCGCCCCAGCCGGATCCGTATCGACGATATTGGAGAACGACTGAGACAGGCGAAAGTGCGCCCGATCCAAAGGCCGCCGGCCGCGCGCAAGCTCACGTTACACTGCCCGACTTCCTAATCCGGCAGCGGTTGCCCCTTCGTCTCCGGCGCGAAGGGCAACGCACACAAGCCCACCAGGAAGACGGAGCACATCGCCACACCGGCAGAGCGCATCGCGTCGGGACCGTGAAATACGCTGCTGGTGAGCAGGCCCAGAGTCAGGGGACCGGCGGCGGCCACGATGCGGCCTACGTTGTAGCAGAAGCTGGTACCCGTGCTGCGCAGGCGCGTGGGAAACAGTTCCGGGAGATAGATCGCGTAGCCTCCGAACAGCGCGAGCTGGGTGAATCCCATCGCCGGCACCATCCAAAACATCTGGCCGATGGTATTGAGCTTCGAGAACGTGTAGGCCGTCATTCCGAGCGCCGCCAGATAGCTGACCGTGAATGCCGTCCTCCGGTTGGTCCGCTGGGTGAGCCAGGTGAAAGCATGGACACCGAAGAAGCAGCCGGCGTTCTGCAACAGCGAAGTTACCCCCAGCCACATCGTGGTCTTGCCGGCCAGCGCCGCGCCGGAGATGCCCTGTGCCCGAAAGGTTCGTTCGAGGATCGGGCGAAAGAGGTCATAGCTGAAGAAGCCGATGCCCCACAAGCCCACAACGCCGGAAAATGCCAGCAGCAGGCCGACGATCGAATTGCGGCGCCAGCGCGGATTGCCCAGCAGCTCGGCAAACGAACCCATGCGCTTTTCTCCGGCTTTCGCCTTGAGCCACTGGTCCGGCTCGCGCAGCTTCTTGAACACGACAAGCGCCAGCGGCGCCGGCACGGCGCCGGCCAGAAACTCCCATCGCCACGCATGTGCGATCATCCCGGCCTGTTGCACTTGCCCCAAGACGATCACCGTGGTCGCGGCCACCATGTTGCCGACGGCCGAAAACGCCTGCACCATGCCCAGCGCATACGGGCGGGCCCGCTCCGGCACCACCTCCGCCACCAGCGCCACGCCGACGGCGAATTGCCCGCCCACGCCCAGGCCGCAAAGAAACCGGTAAACGTTGAAATCCCAGACGCTGGTCGAAAGCAGGCTCGCACCGGTGAAGATTGTGTACGCGAGGATGGTCAGCATCATCGTCTTGGCCCGGCCCAGCCGGTCGCCCAGGATGCCGAACAGCACACCGCCGAGGCCCCAGCCGACCATGAACACCATGGTCGATATGCCCGCCTGCTGCGCCACGGCTCCCGCCACCGCCGACGCGCCCATCAGGTCGCGCAGCGCCGGCACCCGCGCCAGGTTGAAGAGCTGCTGCGCCATGGTGTCGAACATCCAGCCGACCGCAGCGACCGCCACTACGAACCACTGGTAGCGGCTAAGGCCCCTGTACCACGCGTAAGTCCGAGGCGCCGTGCTGCTGGATGAAGCGGGAATTGACATGCAGCAGTTATTGTAGTGCTTCGTGGCGAAGTGGAAGGACGGCCGGCGCGGCCTGGCGCACGCACGCTTCCCACCCCGCGCCCTGGTTGCTACAGTTGCATGTGAGGTGCAGGAATCGCCGCTCAAAGCCGTAATCGTGGATGACGAAGCCCTGGCGCGCGGCTACGTGCGGGAGATGCTGCGGGCGCATCCGGAAATCGAAATCGCCGCCGAATGCGCCAACGGCTTCGAGGCGGTTAAGGCGATCGCCGAGACCGCGCCCGACCTGGTATTTCTGGATATCCAGATGCCCAAGCTGGACGGGTTCGAAGTGCTGGAGTTGATCGACCCCGGTCCCGCCGTGGTGTTTGTGACCGCTTACGATGAATACGCCATGCGCGCTTTCGACGCCCATGCGGTCGATTACCTGCTGAAGCCATTCAGCGCAGAGCGCTTCGAGCGCGCGCTAGAGCGGGCGCGCGCGCGCCTGGGCGAGCACACCCCGCCGTTGCCGCGGCCTCCCGAGCAGCGCATCGACCGGATCGTGGTGCGCGACGGAGTCCGCGTCCACGTCATCCCTCTCGACAAGCTCGACTACGTGGAAGCGCAGGACGATTACATCGCCCTGCACAGCGGCGGCAAAAGCTATCTGAAACAGCAGCCCATTGCCGAAATCGAGCGCCACCTCGACGCGCGGCGCTTTGTGCGCATTCACCGTTCGGCGATCGTCAACCTGGAGCGCGTCGCGCGCATCGAACCCTACGGTAGGGAAAGCCGCCTGGCGATTCTCAGCGATGGCGCCCGTCTCCCGGTGAGCCGTGCCGGGTACGCTCGCCTGCTCGAGGCCATGGAAGGCGCCAAGGGAAGAGGCTGACCCGCCGGCTCCGCCCTGGCAGATCCCGTATGCTACGAGGATGAGACGCCGGAGAGATTCGCCCACAAAGGACCGGTTTCGATGGGATGCGGTGCAGCGTGCCACCTGGCCGGTGGCCGTGCATTCCGCGCGGACGGCCGTGGCCGCCGTGGTTTCCGTGCTGGTGGCGCGCCTGTTCGGGCTGCCTGAGGCCTATTGGGCCCCGATCACAACGCTGGTGATCACCCAGTCATCCCTGGGTGCGGCACTCGCCGTTTCCCGCCAGCGTTTCGTCGGCACCGCGCTGGGAGCCGCGGTGGGCGCGACGGTGGCGAGCCACTTCGCGCGAAACGTGTTGGTTTTCGGTGCAGGCGTGTTCATTCTGGGGCTGCTCTGCGCGGTAGCGAAATCGGAGCGAAGCGCCTACCGGTTTGGGGGAGTTACCCTCGCGATCGTTCTGTTGATACCGCGGCCGGCTCCCGCATGGGAGATCGCCTTTCATCGCTGCGCCGAAGTGTTCATCGGAATCGGCGTAGCGCTGCTGCTATCGGTGGCGTGGCCCGAAAGAGAGTCTGAGACAACAGGGAAAACGTGAATTCGCTGGGCCGTCGGTGGCGGGATTTGTCCAGCCGCCGCCTGATGCGCCAAGGCTGCAGTCTCATTCCGCTTCGCAGGGCAGCCTCACGGCCACGCGGTAAAGGCCTTCGGTAGTTCCTGAGTCCAGGCGCGCTTCTGCGCCATACCGCATTTCCAGGCGGCGCCGGACTTGGGTTAATCCAACGCCCAGCCGCTCAGGCGGCGGCGCTTCGGGATCGAATGGATTGCTTACGCTGATGACTACCCCGGGGCCGTCGCGGCGCGCTTCCATGCGAATCGTGCCACCCTCGACCAACCCGGCGATGCCGTGCTTGACGGCGTTTTCCACCAGCGGCTGCACGAGCAGCGTGGGCACGGCGCACCGTTCGCAGCCGGCCTCGATCTCGATTTCGACCCGCAGCCGGTCGCTGAAACGCACCCGCTCCAGCTCGAGATAGTGCCGCGCCAGGCCCAGCTCTTCACCGAGCGGAATGGTGGGGCGGCTGCCAAGCCCCAGGCTGACGCGCAGAAAGTCGGCAAGGCGGATGCACATTTCGCGCGCGCGCGTTGCGTCCACCGAGGCCAGCGCAGCGATCGAATGCAGGCTGTTGAACAGAAAGTGGGGATGGATTTGCAACCGCAGCGCTTGGAGCTCCGCCTCGCGCGCGAGCGTGCGGGCTTCGGCGGCCCGGGCCTCCGCCGCGCGGGATTCCTCAGCCGCCAGGCCCGCGTAATGCAAGCCGGTCGAGAGCAGGTAAAGCAACACGCCGACGCCGAACCAAAGCGGCAGGTGGCCGGTGGCGTCAATCTTCAGCTCCAGGGCCACCGTCCAGCTGATGCCGGCCAGCAGCAGGCCCCCGGCCGCCGCCGCGGCGCTGAACGTCACCGCCAGCTCCGGCAGAGCCGTCAGGCTGAACGGGCGGCTGCGGCACATATACCAGGGCGAGAGGCAGACGAAGGCATAAACGAAGCAGGCCGGCGCCGCCACGGCTGCGGCCTGGGGCAGGCGAAACCCGCCGCCGGCCCAAGTCAGGTAGGTGAGCAGCGCGGCAGCCGGAAGCCAAGCCAGCAGATAAAACATCAGGCGGCGCGATGCCAGGATGGGATGCATCGGCGGCTAATTCTTGAAGGTCACGCCGCCAAATACGCCCGCACCCTTGACGATCAGCCGCTTCGGATTCGGGTTCAGGCTACGGTCCGGGTGCTGCGTCAAGTCGGTGAAGCCACCAAAGACGCCCGTGCCTTTCATGACCACTTCCCAAACCGGGGGGACCTTAATATCCGCCCCGCCGAACACTGCGTTCACCTCCAGCACGGCGGAATCGCGCAGCATGGTGGCGCCCCGCATGTCGATATCGAAACCGCCGAAGACACAATCCACCTTGCCGCCCTGGAAGTCGCCGTCGGTGACCACCCGCTTGCCGCCGCCGAAGACCGCGGACTCATTCAGCTTATTCACCCGCACGTTGAACTTGCTGGCCCAGTCTGCGTGACGGTTCAACCTGTCGGACCATCCCTTGGGCGCGCCAAAGAGCCGGTCGGTCAGCATTAGCACCCCGACAGCAATCAGAATCAGCGGCCATAGATCACCCCACCCCATTTGCAGGAAGCCGAGGTTGATGGAAAGCAGGATGCCGCCGACGCCGATCAAAATGCCGCCGAACACCTTATCCCTCGCCTCCGGCTGGTCCACCACCTTGAATATGCCCCAGGCGACCAGCGTTACGGGCCAGTAGACAAAAATGTCGTGGAACGCAATGATGTGCAAGTTGTTGAGAAAGAAGATTGCCCCTACGGCGATCAGCACCAGGGCCGGAATCCACTGGGCAGGAAAGCCACTTTGCGGCTCCTGCTGGTTGTCTTGTGGTGTCATGGTTTCAGCGTATGGCGCCCCGCCTGGCGCGGCACCTGGGAATCGGCGAACGGCGGTTGGCTACCGGCGAATGGCCGGAGCGTCGCGGCGGATGCCAGCCGTGAAACGCGAAGGCGGGCAACCTCACTATCTTTACGCAAGGGTCATCCGGGGTTCCCTGAATTCCGGCAGAATTGCGCCTGAGATGCACCGCCGACCCTAAGGCAAGTGAATTGCAATGGCGATAGGCAGAGTGAGGTAAAGGTCATGCTGGTGGCCGGAGGATTAGGGGTTTTGGTGGTGATTTGCTTGCTTCTCGCCATGATGGAGACCCCTCCGCATATTGGGAGATAATACACGCTCAGAGTCAACTTGACACACACCGTCGACCGGCAGACACAGGACGGCCCTATCGGCACGTCCGCCCGGCGAACCGCTCTGTCAAGATTTTCAACAATCCATCGACTTCCATCGTTGGGCCCGCGCCGGCGCCAGGGGTGAATTGTTTCTGGAGTTTTCCCCAAGCCGCGCGTCACAACACTTTCAGAGTCTCTTCAGTGCCCTGAGCCCTTTGCCACCGGATATCCTGCAATTGAGGGACGCGGATTTCCAGTGCAAGCGCGTACTCTTCCCTTACGCACGGGCAAGCTCAAACTTGCCCCACAGCCTCTCAGGTTGATGGGGATGCTCGAGCTTGCCCACTTTTACCCGACGCCCGGTGTGTAATCCTTGTGGATGCAGGAGGCCGGCGCCGGTAACAACGTGGGAAACCGGACCATGCGGGTGCTGATCGTCGAAGACGAAGACAAGATGGCCGAAGCGCTGCGCCATGGCCTGGAGGCTGACCACTACTCGGTGAGTGTGGCGCATACCGGTGAAGAAGGGTTTTACCTGGTTTCCACCGAGACCTACGATCTGGTGATTCTCGATTGGCTGCTACCCGGCCGCGACGGCATCGAGGTTCTCACAAGGCTGCGCCAGCGCGGCGTATCCATCCCGGTACTCTTGCTCACGGCCAAAGACGCAACCGAGGACCGCGTGCGGGGGCTGGACGCGGGCGCCGACGACTACCTGGTAAAGCCTTTCGCATTCCCGGAGTTGCTGGCGCGCACGCGCGCGCTGCTGCGCAGGGGGGTGGCCGAGACCACCAACCGGCTCTGCACCGCCGATCTGGAAATGGACGTGGCGGCGCACAAGGTGAAGCGAAGCGGAAAAGACCTGGCGCTGACGGCGCGCGAGTTCGATCTTCTCGAATACCTTCTGCGCCAGCAGGGGCGCGTGGTCTCGCGCGAGATGCTGGCCCGCGACGTGTGGAAGGAGAGCGCGCGTTACACGCCCCTCGACAACGTGATTGACGTTCACATCGCGCGCCTGCGCCGTAAACTCGACGATCACTTCGAAAAGAAGCTGCTGCGTACGGTGCGCGGAGTGGGTTTCGTTCTCGGCGAGGACGGAGCGTGATCCGTTTCCACCTCCGCCGCGTGCGGGCGCGCCTGACACTGTGGTACGTGGCGCCGCTCGCGGGCGTGATTGTCCTTTACCTGGCGGTGGTATCGGGGCTGTTGTTCTGGCAGATGAACCGGGTGTTGACGCACCTTGCCGAAGAGGATCTGGAAACCATCAAGGGGCTGCTCTACTTTCGCGCCGATGGCCGGATGGACCTGCACCAGGAGTATCACCATCACACGGAATGGCGGCAGGTCCAGGAAAGACTGCTCGAGGTCCTGACGCCGGATGGCCGGGTTCTTTACAGAAATGAGAGGCTGGGTGCGCGCACCATCGGCGGATCGCCTTTTCCGGGTGAGGGGGAACACGCGTACCTCGAGCGTTCGACCAGGATGTCGGATGGTACCGCCGTGGTTTTGGTCAGCGGCAGGTATGACTTGCAGGGAAAACCGGTGTTGATTCGCGTTGCCTACAGCGAGGATCTGATCTGGGGGCGGCTGCGGGAAACGCTGGCGATTCTCCTGCTGGCTCTGCCTCTGGCGTTGGCCGCGATTGCCTTCATCGGTTACAAAATGGCGGCCCGCGCGCTCGATCCGGTCGAGAAGATGGCGCGGCGCGCGCAACAGATCAACTCGGAAAACCTTGACGAGCGGTTGCCCGTCGACAACCCGGATGACGAGTTGGGCCATCTGTCCACCGAATTCAACGCGACGCTGGCGCGCATCGGGCAGTCCTTCGAGCAGTTGCGCCGCTTCACCTCCGATGCCTCGCACGAACTGCGCACGCCTTTGGCGGCCATCCGCAGCATCGGCGAAGTCGGCTTGCAGCAGGACGGTGGGCCGGAGGAGTACCGGGACACGATAGGCAGCATGCTCGAAGAAGTGAACCGGCTCACCGGTCTGGTGGACAACTTGCTCACGCTCTCGCGCGCCGACGCCGGACACATCACTCTGCGGCCGTCGGCATTTCCGCTCATGCCGCTGGTGAGGGAAGCAGCCAGCCTGCTCGATGTATTGATCGAAGACAAAAGGCTGAACGTCGATCTGGTGGAGGAAGAGCCGGTGTGCGCGCTGGCGGACCGCGTGAGCTTGCGCCAGGCGATCGTGAACATTTTTCACAATGCCGTCAAGTTCACGCCCGCGGGCGGGGTAATTTCCGCGCGCGTTTATCGCGAAGCCTCCTGGGCCGTGCTGGCCCTCAGCGACACCGGCCCAGGTATTTCCCCGCAGCACGCCGGCAGGGTCTTTGAACGTTTCTACCGCGCGGACGAGGCGCGGTCGGGGGAAAAGGCCGCCGGCCTGGGGCTTTCCATCGCCCAGTGGGCGGTGCGGGCCAATAAGGGCGAGATCGGGCTGGCCAGCCCGCCGCAGGGCGGCTGTACTTTCTGGATCCGCCTTCCCGCCGCACCCGGTCCGCCCGCCGTCAGGTCCTGACCGCCATTCCTGACAGGTTACCTACGTTTTCATGACGGGTGCGCCTCCACACATCCTCCTCCGATCTTCAGAACCTTTTCAGTGGCGCTGAGCCCATTAGGGATTTACAGTCAGACTAGAGTCCATCGGAGAATGGACAAACCTGACAGAGATGGCTGGCGAGAAGCGTTACCGGGAAGAATGGAGCGCCCTCTCATTGCAGCGCTGAAGATTCCATTCCCATCATGGACCTTTCCCCTGAACTGATCGAAAAACTGAGACAATTTGACACCTGTACTTTGTCGAACGCGATTGAACGGCTGAACATCCGGCCGCGCAACGAAGGCTTCGTCAAAGGCACGGCGGTGTGCCGATTCCCGCGGCTGCAACCTGTGATCGGCTACGCCGTAACGGCCACCGTTCGGGCCGCCATGCCTCCCATCAAGGGACAGTGCTACTACGAACACCCCGATTGGTGGAGGTACGTGGCTAAGGCGCGCGGTCCGCGTATCTTTGCCATACAGGATCTGGACAACCCTGCCGGCGCCGGCGCCCTGTTCGGTGAGGCGTACGCGCGGATTGGCCGCGCTCTGGGCTGTGTGGCCTGTGTGACCAACGGCGCGGCGCGGGACCTGCCGGCCATCGAGGCACTCGGCTTCCAGTTGTTCGCCGGCGGCGTCTCGGTCTCGCATGCGTACGCGCACGTGGTGGAGTTCGGCGAAGCGGTGGAGATTGGCGACCTGCAAATACGCTCGGGAGACCTGCTCCATGGCGACCTGCATGGCATCCATCTGATTCCGCTCGCGGCAGCCGGCAAACTGGTTGCCTCGGCGGAGAAGGTGTTGCGGGGAGATCGGGAGTTGGCAGCGCTCACGGACCGGCCGGACTTCTCGGTGGAGGTGCTGGCGGCCAAACTCGAAGAAAGGGGAAACAGGCATTTGTGCGATTGACAATCAGCGCCGAATCGAGTGCCGTGCGTGCTCTGGCGCGACACTGGCGAATGCTCCTGCCCGCAATCGTGGCTCTACTGGGCAGCCTCTCGGCCTGCTCCGGCTCGGGCGCCGCGCGCGCGGGCGACCGCGGCAACGACCAGGCGGCGACAGCGGTGACAACCGTCGGCGTCACCTCCGTCACACGCAAGCCGATCATGCGCGAGATCACCATTTCTTCGGAGTTGGTGCCGTTTCAGGAGATCGATGTCTACGCGAAGGAATCCGGCTTCGTGAAAAGGCTGTTGGTGGACTATGGAACGCGGGTACAGCAGGGACAGTTGATGGCTGTACTGGAAATTCCGGAGCTGGAGATGCAGCTGCGTCAGGACACGGCCGCCATCCAGAGCGCCACGGATCAGGTCACTCATGCCGAACACGAAGTCAATCGCCTGGAAGCGCAGCGCCGCGTCGCCCAGCTCTGGTATGACCGCTTGAACGGCGTGGCCACTTCGCGGCCGGGCCTGGTGGCGCAGCAGGAAGTCGACGACGCACAAGGCAAGAACCTGGCGCTGGACGCTCAGGTGGAAGCCACCAAGTCGGCGCTCGCCGCCGCGCAAAGCCAGCTCGACCAAGCCAAAGCGAAAGAGCAGCACGACCAGGTTCTGTTCGATTATGCGAAGATTACCGCTCCCTTCGCGGGCGTAGTTACGCAGCGCTATGCGAATCTGGGCACGCTGATGCAGGCCGGGACCGGCTCGAGCACACAAGCTTTGCCCCTGGTTCGGCTTTCGCAAGACGATCTGTTTCGCCTGGTTATCCCGGTCCCCGAGTCTTACGTGAAATACATTCGGATTGGCGACGCCGTGGATGTGCAAGTCCCCTCGTTGGGTAAGACCGTCCAGGGCAGAGTGACGCGCTTCTCGGTGGATGTCGCCGAGGACACGCGCACCATGCATACCGAAGTGGATGTGCCCAACGCCGCGCACTCACTAATGCCGGGACTTTACGCGGAGGCGACCCTGACGCTGGAGCACAAGAATTCCACGCTCGTGGTGCCGCTGCAGGCGGTGAGTCACGCAAGAGACCAGGCCACGGTATACCTGGTCGGTCCGGGTGGCACGTTGCAGGAGCGCAAGATCGCGCTTGGGATCGAGTCGGCCACCGACGCAGAAGTTTTAGGCGGGCTCGATGAAGGCGATCTTGTCGTGGTCAGCGACCGCAGCAGTCTGAAAGCGGGCCAGCATGTGAGGCCGCAGACGGTCGAAATCCTGGAGTACCAGCAAGGCAACACACAGTAGGCGGTCCCCGGAGAAGGGTATCATGTCGCGATTCTCCATTCGCAATCCGTACTTCATCGTCGTGATCTGCCTGGCCCTTCTGGTGATCGGCGTCACCAGCCTCTTTCGCATGCCGGTCGATCTGTTTCCCACCATCAACCTGCCCGAAGTCGTGGTAGCCACGTTCTATTCGGGTATGCCGCCGGAAGACATCGAGACTGATATCACGAACCCCCTGGAGCGCTTCTTTACCCTGGCCAGCGGCATCGACCACATGGAGTCACGGTCGCTGTTGGGGGTAAGCATCATCAAGGTTTTTTTCCAGCCCGGCACCAATGCCGACGCAGACGTCACCGAGTTGTCCAATCTCGCCCTCGCAGATCTGAAGCGCCTGCCTCCCGGCACGCTGCCGCCTGTAGTTCTCAAATTCGATGCGTCCAGCCTACCGGTTTGCCTGGTCACTTTGAAGGGCGAGGGGTTGAACGAAACCCAACTCCACGACATCGGGCAGTTCACCATTCGCAACCAGATCGCCGTGGTCAAGGGCGCTGAGATTCCGCCTCCGTTTGGCGGCAAATACCGCCAGGTGATGGTGTACGTGGACCCATATAAGCTTCTGTCGCGCCAGTTGAGCGTCATGGACGTGGTGAACGCCGTCAACAAGAATAATCTGATTCTGCCCGCCGGCGACGTTAAGATGGGGCCCTTCGATTACTACGTGTACTCGAACAGCCTGGTGAACGCCGTCAATCAGCTCAACTCGGTGCCGATCAAAACCTTGGGCGACCGGTGGGTCTCCGTCAGCGACGTGGGCGAAGCCAAAGACGCCAGCCAGATCCAATACAACATCGTGCGCGTGGACGGCCAGCGTTCGGTCTACCTGCCGATCATGAAACAGGGAGGCGACACCAACACCATTGAGGTCGTCAACGGCATCCACGACATGCTCGGGAAACTCTTCGATATTCCGAAGCAGCTGGTCACGGCGGTCGTGTTCGACCAGTCCGCCTTCGTCAAACAGGCCATCGATACGCTTTTGCACGAGGGCCTGATCGGGCTCGTCCTCACCAGCCTCATGATTCTGGTTTTCCTGGGTAGCCTGCGCGCCACGTTCGCCGTTTTTCTATCGATTCCGCTTTCGGCGCTGGCTACCTTCGTGGTGCTTAACCTTTTCGGCAGCACCGTCAACACGATGATCCTGGGCGGGCTCGCGCTGGCCTTCTCGCGCGTGATCGACAACTCCGTGATATCGCTTGAGAACATCTACCGTCACCTGGAAACGGGCGCAGATCCGGTGGTAGCCGCCCAACAGGGCGGCGCCGAGGTCAGCCTGGCGGTGCTGGCAGCTACCCTGACCACGGTGGTGGTCTTTTTCCCCGTCACCTTTCTATACGGGGTCAGCAAGTTCCTGTTTTCAGCGCTCGCGCTGGCGGTGGCCATCTCGCTGTTCGCCTCGTACTTCGTGGCCATGACCGTGATCCCGCTGTTCTGCTCGAAGTACCTCAAAGGTGTGCACCAGAGCGGCGGGGAGGGAGAACCCGGTGCGCGAGGCTTCAACGCCCGCTTTAACCGAGGGTTCACCCGGCTGCTGAACCTTTATGAACGTTCCGTTCGCGTCGTGCTGCGGCGGCCGGGCCTGACCGCGGCGTCCTTGTCCCTCCTGTTCGTCGCCAGCCTCGGCATCTTTCCGCTTTTGGGCGTGGCGTTTTTCCCCGAGACCGACGCTGGGCAATTCACCATCAACCTCAAGGTCCCAACCGGCTCCCGGATTGAGGTCACCGAGCAGTACGTGAAGCAGGTCGAAGATCTCATCAAACGCACCGTAGACCCCGCCGACTTTCACATGGTGGTCTCGAACATCGGAATCGTTCCCGACTTCTCGGCCCTTTACACCAACAACGCCGGGCCTTACACCGCCACCATTCAGATTGAGCTGAACGAATCCCACAAAACCAGTAGCTTCGTGTACATGGACCGGCTTCGCCAGGCGATCGCCGGGAATTACCCCACGCTGCGGACCTTTTTTACGACGGGCTCGATGGTGGACGCTGTGCTCAATACCGGCATGCCCGCGCCCATCGACCTTCAGGTTTCCGCCAACGATCTGAACCGCACCTTTAATGTCGCCCAGGACCTGGCCGCGCGGATTCGCCGCTTGCCCGGCGTCGGCGAAGTGTATATCCCGCAGGACATGAACTACCCCGCCGTCCGCCTGGACGTTGATCGCGTGCACGCAGCCGAGCTCGGGTTGAGCCCAAAAGAGGTGGTCAACAACGTCATCACCGCGCTCAACTCAAACACCATGATTGCTCCCAACTACTGGGTGGACCACGAGACGGGCAACGATTACTTCCTCACGGTTCAATACTACGAGCACGGCGAGCCGGCCATTCATAGTTTCCTCGACCTCAGGAATATTCCCTTACGGGCCCCCAATCTCAGCGAGCCCACTACGCTCGACACAGTCGTGAAACTCGTGAACACCGAGACCGCGACCCAGATCTCGCACTACCAGATCCAGCGGGTGACGGATGTGTACGTCACGCCCTCCGGCGAGGACCTGGGACGGGTGTCGCGCGAAATCACCAGCTTGGTCGCCGGGTTGCGGTTTCCCTCCAGCCTGCGGACGAATCTGCGCGGCATGGTCGAGGGCATGAACCAGTCCTTCCACAGCTTCGCCATCGGCCTGTCGCTTTCCGTCGTGCTGCTGTACCTGATTCTGGTGGCGCAGTTCCGTTCGTTCAAGGACCCCTTCCTGATCATGCTGGCGATTCCGATGGGATTCATCGGGGTGATGCTGATCCTGCCGCTCACCAACACGACGCTCAACGTCATGTCGCTGATGGGCGTCCTGATGCTGGTGGGAATCGCGGCCTCGAACAGTATCCTCATCGTCGAGTTCGCGCACCGTCTCGAGGAGCAGCAGATGTCGGTCGAGGATGCGGTGATTACCTCCTGCCGGGTGCGGCTTCGCCCGATCTTGATGACTTCGTTCGCCACCATCATCGGCATGGTGCCGATGGCGCTTAAACTGGGCACCGGCAGCGAGCAGTATGCGCCGCTGGCGCGGGCCATCATCGGCGGCTTGAGCTCCTCGGTCGTGCTCACCGTATTCATCGTTCCGGCGGCCTACATGATCGTCTACCGGCGCAAGGCTGAGGCAGCCCGGAGCTAGCCGCCGATGCCGCGCTTCTCCATTCGCAATCCGTACTTCATCGTCGTGATCTGCCTGGTGCTCGCCGTGATTGGAGTCACCTCCGTGGCGCGCATGCCGGTGGACCTTTTCCCTGCCATCAACCTCCCCGAAGTCGTCGTGGCGACGTTCTATTCCGGGATGCCGCCGGAGGACATAGAGACCGATATCACCGACCCGCTCGAGCGCTTTTTCACCCTCGCCAGCGGCATCGACCACATGGAATCGCGCTCGCTGCTGGGCGTCAGCATTATCAAGGTGTTCTTCCAGCCCGGCACCAGCGCGGATGCCGACGTCACGGAGCTCTCGAACCTAGCGCTGGCCGACCTCAAGCGCCTGCCGCCCGGCACGCTGCCCCCGGTCGTGCTGAAGTTTGACGCATCGAGCCTGCCTGTTTGCCTGGTTACAGTGAAGGGGCAAGGCCTGACGGAGACGCAGTTGCACGACCTGGCGCAATTCCAGATCCGCAATCAGATTGCGGTGGTGAAGGGCGCCGAGATCCCTCCGCCGTTCGGCGGCAAGTACCGCCAGGTGATGGTCTACGTCGATCCTCTCCGGCTACTGTCACGGCAGTTGAGCGTAATGGACGTAGTCGATGCCATCAACCAGAACAACCTGATTCTACCCGCAGGCGATGTCAAGGTTGGCCCCAACGATTATTACGTTTACTCGAACGCGATGGTGAAGAAGGTCGACGAGCTGAACCAGGTGCCGCTCAAAACCGCGGGAACGCGCTGGGTGTCGGTGGCGGACGTGGGTGAGGCTAAGGACGCCAGCCAGATTCAATACAACGTGGTCCGTGTCGACGGCCAGCGCTCCTGCTACATCCCGATCATGAAGCAGGGCGGCGACACCAACACCATCGAGGTCGTCAATGGAGTTCGCGACCTGATCGGTAGGCTCTTCGATATCCCCCGGCAATTGAAAAGGACCGTGGTCTTCGATCAGTCGGTTTTCGTCAAGGAAGCGTTGGAGACGGTCTTCCACGAGGGCTTGATGGGGTTGGTCCTGACCAGCCTCATGATCCTGATCTTCCTGGGCAGCGTGCGCGCCACCGCGGCCGTCCTGCTGTCGATACCGCTCTCGGCGCTGGCAACGTTCGTCGTGCTGGCGATGATGGGCAGCACAGTCAATACCATGATCCTCGGCGGCCTGGCGTTGGCCTTTTCGCGCGTGATCGATAATTCCGTGATCTCGCTCGAAAACATCTATCGCCACTTGGAGATGGGTTCGTTGCCGGCGGTTGCCGCTGAGTCCGGCGGCGCTGAAGTGAACCTGGCGGTGCTGGCGGCCACGCTGGTGGATGTGGTGGACTTTTTCCCGGTCACCTTCCTCTATGGCGTCAGCAAGTTCCTGTTCTCCGCGCTGGCGCTGGCGTTTGTGCTCTCGCTGATGGCGTCGTTTGTGGTCGCGATGACGGTGATCCCGCTGTTCTGCTCGCGATTCCTCAAGGGCGTTCACGATACTACGGGCGGGCCGCACGGCGAAGCGGGCCCGCCGCCCGAAAACCTCTCCTGGGGCGGGCGGTTCAATGCGTGGTTCAACCGCGGCTTCCACCACGTGCTCGATGCGTACGAGCGTCTGGTGCGATGGGCGCTGTTGCGGCCCGGACTCACCGTGGCGGCGCTGGCCGGGTTGTTTGTAGCCAGCCTCGGTATCTATCCTCTGCTTGGCGTCGCTTTCTTCCCGCAGACCGATGCCGGCCAGTTCACCATGAACGTCAAGGTCCCCACCGGCACACGGATCGAAGTCACCGAGAATTACGTGGCGAAGATTGAGGACCTCATCCATCGCAGCGTAGTGCCGGGGGACCTCAAGATGATCGTCTCCAATATCGGCGTCGTGAACGATTTCTCTTCGCTCTACACCACCAACGCGGGTGAATACACCGCGACGATCCAGACCGCTCTCAACTCGGACCACCGCATCACCAGCCAGGACTACATGAAGCGTCTTCGCGCCCGGATCGCCGAGCGGTATCCCGATGTGCGGACCTTCTTCAGCAGCGGTTCTATGGTCGACGCAATCCTGAATGCCGGAATGCCCGCGCCCATCGACGTCCAGGTTTCCAGCCGCGACCTCAAGGCGACCTTCGATACCGCCCAACTTCTGGCGGCGCGGATCCGCGGCTTGCCCGGCGTTGGTGAGGTATACATTCCGCAGGACATGAACTATCCGGCGCTCCGCTTCAACGTCAACCGCGTGCACGCCGCGGAGCTCGGACTGAGCCAGCAGGAAATCGTCAATAACGTCATCACGGCTCTCAATTCCAACACCATGATCGCGCCCAATTATTGGGTCGATTACAACACCGGCAACGACTACTTCGTCACCGTGCAATACCAAGAACACGGCCGTTCCGCCATCCACAACCCGATCGATCTGAGGCAGATCCCGCTTCGCAGCACCGACGGGGTGGCACAGGGTCTCGAGTGCGGGCCGGCTCCGGGGGTGGTTGCCGTTTCCGACAGGCCAATGCAGGGGCCTTTTCATCCGCAATGGACCTGCCGCGACGGCCTGCGCGTCGGGGCAGCCGGGAGTTTCAAGAATCCCTCCGCAGAGCGGCCGGTCACGGTGCTGGACAATGTCGTCAACGTGAGTTTCCTGGAATCGCCCACGGAGGTGGATCATTACCAAATCCAGCGCGTAGTGGATGTCTACGTCACCCCCGCGGGAGAAGACCTGGGCAAAGTCGCCCGCGCCATTCGCCGCACCGTCACCGACGCCAAGCTGCCCTCGAACATGCGTGTCGATCTGCGCGGCATGGTACAGGGCATGAACGAATCGTTCAGCAGCTTCGGACTGGGTTTCCTGCTTTCGTTTGCCCTTCTCTACCTGATTCTGATCGCCCAGTTCCGGTCCTTTGTGGACCCCTTCCTGATCATGCTGGCGATTCCAATGGGTTTCGTCGGTGTCCTGATCATTCTGCCCCTCACGCACACAACACTGAATGTAATGTCGCTAATGGGAGTGCTGATGCTGGTCGGCATCGCGGACTCCAACAGCATTCTCATCGTTGACTTCGCCCACAAGCTGGAGGAACAGGGGCTCTCGGTCGCCGACGCCGTCATCACCGCTTGCCGCGTGAGGCTGCGCCCCATTCTGATGACGTCGCTCGCCACCATCATCGGCATGATCCCGATGGCCATGAAACTCGGAACCGGCGCCGAGCAGTACACACCCATGGCGCGCGCCATCATCGGGGGGCTGACATCTTCGGTGCTCCTCACCGTATTCATCGTTCCCGCTGCCTATCTGCTGGTGTACGGCCGCAAGCGGAAGGTGGCGCAGGAATTGTAAGTTTCGGAGAATCTCGATGCGACTAATATTTTTCGCTCTCTCGCTGACCCTGGGCGTCGCTGCCTGCCTGTGGGCGCAGCCCGCCGGGCCCGTCAAGCTGAGCCTGCCCGAAGCCGAAGCGCTGGCGGTGAAGAATCATCCCCAGGTGTTAGCGGCTCGAAACGAGACCGCTGCCCTGGACCAGCGGGTGGTCCAGGCGAGAGCAGCTTACTTTCCGATGCTGAACGGCGATGTGACCGGTTCGCAGGGTAATCCGCAGGGGCGCATCGGCGCTGGGTTTCTGACCGACTCCCGGCTCTTCGACCGCCAAGGCGAAGGCCTCACGCTCAGCCAGTTGATTAGCGATTTTGGACGCACGCCGAATTTGGTCGCCAGTTCGCGGCTGCAGGCCGCCGCCGCCCAGCAGACCTATCAAGCGACCCGATATGACGTGCTGCTTGGCGTGAATCAGGCCTACTTCGAGACCCTGCGCTCGCAAGCGATGGTGAAAGTGGCGCAGGAGACCGTGGCGGCGCGCCAACTGCTGGCAGATCAGGTAACCGCGCTGTTCAACAACAAGCTGCGCTCGGAATTGGATGTCAGCTTCGTGGAAGTGAACGTTTCGCAGGCGAAATTGCTGTTGCTCCAGGCGCAGGACCAGGTGCAGCGCGCATTCGCCGAATTGACCCGCACCATGGGCTCCCAGCAGGCGGCAACCTACGAGCTTGCCGAACAGCCGCTGCCCCCCAGCCCTCCATTGAACGCCGAAGACCTGGTGGCCCAAGCGATCGGCAACCGGCCAGAGTTGGCCGCGCTGCAGATGACCCGCGACGCCGCCTACCGGTTCGAGCGCGCTGAGAAGGACCTTGCTTACCCCACCGCCAGCCTGGTGGGCGTGGGCGGCTACATGCCGTATATCGATCAGATCACGCTGCCGCGTGTGATCCCCGCCGAGTACGAAGGCGTCGCGGTCAACGTGCAGATTCCAATTCTAAACGGCGGTCTGTTCAAAGCGCGGCACGAGGAAGCGCACTTCCGCGCCCTCGAAGCCGATCAGCGGCTGCGCAATGAGGCGGAAGCCATCGCCCGCGACGTGCGGTCCGTCTGGGCCAGCGCGAGCGTGGCGTACCAGCGTCTCGATGTCACCGCGCAACTGCTGCGCCAGGCCACCTTGGCGCTGCAGTTAGCTCAAGGCCGCTACGACCTTGGCCTTTCGAACATTGTCGAGCTCACTCAGGCGCAATTGAACGTGACTTCGGCCGAGATTGAAAACCTCAACGCAAAGTACGATTACCAGACTCAGTACGCCAGCCTGCAGTACACGCTGGGAGCTCTGCGGTAGCCTGGAGCCGGCACCTACGGAACCGCGGGCGCCCGCCACGCGCGTGCTTCCGCCACCAGAAACAGCGAGCCGGTGATGAAGACCACATCGTCCGGGCTCGCATCATCGATTGAGCGGAGCGCCTCTTCGAGGTTGGGAGCGACCTGCAGGTTGGGATGATCGGCGACCGCGCGGAGGGCTTCGGGCGCCAGCGCGCGCGACTGGCGTGGGGCGGTAACGATCACCTGCCAGGCCGGCGGGAAAAGAATCGCGGCGATTTCCGCGGCGGCCTTGTCGCGCATCACGCCGAAAATCAGCCGTAAGCGGGCGGCCGGGTAGAAGCGGGCAATGTAAGCGGCGAGTGCCCGGGCGGCGGCCGGATTGTGCGCGCCATCGAGAATTATCGTGGGACGCTCGCGGACCCGCTCCAAGCGGCCCGGCCAGACGGCGGAAGCGATACCGGCCTTGATCGAACCGCGGTCGCAGCCGCAAGCGAGCAGCGCCAGCGCGGCGGTCTGAGCGTTTTCCGCCTGGTGTTCCCCGGCGAGCGGGCAGCGAATCGAAAGCGCGGAATCGCCTGCGAGGTCGAAACTGCTGCCGCGCGCATCGAGCGATAAATTCTGCATCGCCAGATCGGCAGCGCGCGTCACCACAATGCCCAATTCAGCGGCGCGGCGGTCGAGTACGCTGGCAGCCTCGGGGCGCTGGCGCGCGAAAACCGCGGGCACTCCGGGCTTCAGAATGCCGGCCTTTTCCGCCGCGATCGATTCGATCGCCCGGCCCAGGTACGCTTCGTGATCGAAATCGATCGGAGTGATGACCGCCAGCGCCGGCCGCACCACGTTGGTGGCGTCGAGGCGCCCGCCCAGTCCCACTTCCAGTACCACCCGGTCCACGGCCTCTTCCGCGAAGATTGCGAAGGCCATCGCAGTGACGGTTTCGAAATAAGTGGTATGCAGATCGATCGCCTCGCAAGCCAGCAACTGCTCGACCACGGCGTGGACCCGGTCGAATGCGGCCGCGAACCGATCGGCGGAGACGGGACGCCCGTCGATGCGGATACGCTCGGTGGGCTCGGCCAGATGGGGTGAAGTGTACAGGCCGGTTCGCAACCCGGCCGCGCGGAAGCCGGATTCGATCATGGCGCAGGTCGAGCCCTTGCCGTTGGTGCCTGCCACGTGGACGACCGCAAGCCGGTCCTGCGGGTTGCCGACCGCGGCCAGCACCACTCGAATGCGCTCCAGGCCGAGCTTGGTCGTTCTGATTTCGTTTCCCAGCGCGTAAAGGAAGTGGACCGAATCGGGGTAATTCACTGCGCGCAGAAGAAATCGAGCGCGCGGGCGATGTAGGCCTTCATCTCGAGGCGCGGCACCACGGCGTCCAACATGCCGTGCTTCACCAGGAACTCGCTGCGCTGGAAACCTTCGGGAAGCTTCTGGCGGATGGTCTGCTCGATCACGCGCGGGCCGGCAAAGCCGATCAAAGCGCCGGGCTCGGCGATGTTGAGGTCGCCCAGCATGGCGTAGCTGGCAGTAACGCCGCCGGTGGTTGGATCGGTGAGCACGCTGATATAAGGCACGCAGGCCTGATCGAGCCGCATCAGCGCCGCGGAAATCTTGGCCATCTGCATCAGGCTGACCGCGCCTTCCTGCATGCGCGCACCGCCAGAGGCGGAGACCACCACCAGCGGAGAGCGGGAAGCGATGGCGCGCTCGATGGCGCGGGTGATCTTCTCACCTACCACCGCGCCCATGCTGCCCCCGATGAAGCGGATCTCCATCGAGCAGATTTCGACCGTGCGCCCCGCGATCTTTCCGCGCGCGGCGACCAGTGCGTCGCAGAGCCCGGTTTCCTGGCGCGCAGCGTCGAGCCGGGTCGCATACGATTTGCTGTCAACGAATCCCAGCGGGTCCGATGAGCGCAAGCCGGCGTCGAAAATCTCATATTCGCCGCCATCCACCAGCATACGGATGCGCGAGACCGCGTCCAGGCGGAAGTGATGGCCGCACTTGGGGCATGTGTTCCAGGTGGCCGCGAGATCCTTCTTCCAGACAATCTGCCGGCAGCCGTCGCACTTCTGCCAAAGGCCCTCCGTCTTGACGTGCTTCGCCTTTTCGTCGATGGGCTGCGGCTTCTTGTCGTCGGGCTTGTCGCGCTTAAACCAAGACATGCAATCAACCAACTTACCGCGGGTAGGGATGGCCCCGCAACGTTGCGAAGGCCCGGTAGATCTGCTCGGCCAGCATGGCGCGGGCGAGTTCGTGCGGAAAAGTCATGGCCGAGAGCGAGAGCAGCAAATCCGCGCGGCCCGCCCACTCCGGCGGCAGGCCATCGTGGCCGCCGACGACAAAGAGAAGATCGCGCGCTTCCATTTCCGCCCTGGCGATCAGCTTGGCGAAAGCAGCGGACCCGAGCGCCTTGCCGGCCGGGTCCAGCACAATCTTGCGGGCGCTCGGATGGCGCGCCCACAAGTCGGTGCGCTCCGGGCGAATTTCGCGCATTTCCACCGCCGCATAGCGCGCGGCGCGGCCAAGATACTCCTCCGCTAGAGCATTGATGTGCAGGTCCTTGGGCTTGCCGATAAAATAAAGAAAGATTCTCACTCGGGCGGAATCTCAACCGTCTTCGCGCTGCGCCAGAGGCGCTCCAGATCGTAATACGCGCGGGCTTTGGCGGAAAAGACGTGTACCAGAAGGTCGCCGTAGTCGGCCAGTATCCATTCGCCCTGCTGGTAGCCTTCCAGACTCATCGGCAGCTCGCGCGCCTGGCGTTTGAGCTGCAGCGTCACTTCGTCGGCGATGGCTTGAATCTGCCGCTGGTTCGAGCCGCTGCAAAGGACAAAATAGTCGGCGAAGGAGGTGATCCCGGTCAAATCCATAACCTTGATGTCCGCGGCCTTCTTCGACTCGGCGGCGCGGACGGCAATCAGCCAGGTTGGTGCGGCGGTGGGAAGGGCGGCGGTCGCTTCAAGATCTGCCTTGGTCAGAACACGCTCCTGCAAGTATCGTACTACGGCCGCTCCGCCGGCGGGTTCGCCCCATCTATGGTGCCCCTGACGCTTCGTGCTTCGTTCGCTGGGCGCAGGAATCGCCATGCGTGCGCCAGGACACGGCGACGGTACAATAGGGTTTTGATCGTCACCCTCACCATCAATCCAGCCATCGATCGGACGCTTAGCGTCGACCGGTTGGCATTTGAAGACCGCTCTTACATCAACTCGATTCGCCAGTCGGCCGGC
>Ga0335078_10003007_pt1 | contig 25199 bp, 17 predicted proteins | sample Lox_Sample_32_FD_206711 | JGI IMG/M metagenome (GOLD analysis project Ga0335078, IMG submission 206711) | Soil microbial communities from Loxahatchee National Wildlife Refuge, Florida, United States - Lox_Sample_3.2 | ecosystem: Environmental > Terrestrial > Soil > Wetlands | place: USA... | reverse complement strand
GGTGCCCTCCGCCAGCGCCCGCAGGCTGGCTTGCGTATCGGATGTGCGCACGGCGTCGTTTACATAGTCGCTCTGGCGCGCTTTCTCCATGCTGGCGCCGGCGCCTCCGATGCTCGAGTCGGTGGCGATCCCGGTCGTGCCGCGCACGACGGCGTTGGCCTGCCCTTGCGTGGCGCTCAAACCCGCCGCGTGGCTCATCGACTGGCCCGACGCCAGGGCCGTCGAATTCAGGCTCAATCCGTTCACGTCGAGCGCGTAGATGCTGATGTCGGCGTGATTCGCCTTATCGACGATGGATTTGAATCTTTCAGTATCGCCGGTGGTAGCCAGCCCCGTGCTCAGCAGCAGGACGGTTTTACGTCCGGGCAAGGTCCGCAACTGGCCGATCATGGCCAGCACCTGGTCGGTCTGCCGCATGCCTTCGATTTGGCTGAAGGCGCGCCGCTGGTCCGCCAGATTCCCGCGCACCGCATTCGCGCCGGCGTCATTGGAAGTGTCCGCGCCATTGGTGGCTAACGTATTCAGCTCCCCGCCGGAGACCTTTTCCGTCACCGAGACCGATCCCCCCGTGGCCGGATTGCCATTCACCGCGACCTGGATGTTCATGGTGTTCGGCGTGGCGCTGAGCAGCGCGTCGGCCGATCGCGAAAAATCCACCGTGGTTCCGGTGAAGGCGCGCGCCGCCGCCTGCACGACTTCGGCGCGATTCATGGTGAAGGGATGCAGCACCGTGAGTTGCGAGTCCAGGCTGAAGACCGCCACCCAGGTATCCGGCTGAAACTGATTCTTCAAAAACTCCTGCGCCGTTTCCATGGCGAACTTCTTGGTGTAGGGATCCAGGTTATGGAAGACGATGCAAACCAGGTTGATCGCGCGCAGGGGATTGGTGATCACCGATACCTTGTCGTCGTCCGCGGCTTTGCTCTCCCGCTTGCCCGCACTCTGCTGCACTACCTGGCGGCCCTGCACGAATCGAAAGCTGCGGAGCTCCTGGCGGACGCCGTTCTCGTAAACCTGCAGATCGCCGGCTTGCAAGTTCTTGACGGGCCGGCCGCGGCTATCCCGCACCACCACGTCGAGACTCACCTCTTGCACGTTGCTGCGGAACGTGGGAGCCGGACCAGGCTGCGCACCGTCCTGAGCCATTGCGGAGGGACATTCGGGTAGACATAGAGGCAACAAGATCAGAAAACCCAAAATCTTAGCCATGACGATCCGATTTTAGCACCGCGCGGTACCGGGAGTTATCCGAGAGCCTTCCCTGCGCGGACTGGTGACAGCCCAGGTTTAGCCGCCGCCGCCCCTCTTATGCCGCCACCGCGAAGGGCCGCCGCCTTCGCAGCCAGAGCAGGTATCCCGCTCCCAGCGCGGCCAGCGCCAGCGAGATGCACTGTGACGTGTTCAGCGGGCCGCCGAACGGATTGGGCTCCCCGGGATGCGCGCGCACGAACTCCACCAGGAATCGCGCGGACGAATACAGCACGAGGTACAAGCTGATGATGACGCCCGGCGCATGCGGCCTGTGGATGCGCCAATAGAGCACGGCGAAGATCAGGATCTCGGCCGCCGATTCGTACAACTGCGTGGGATGCAGCCGGATGCCCAGAGGCACGCCCACAAATTCGTGCGCGATGGGATTGCGGAACGTGACTCCCCAGGGCAGCTTCGTCGGAACGCCCCAGCAGCAGCCCGCCGCAAAGCAGCCCAGCCGCCCAATCGCGTGACCCAGGGCGATGCCGGGCGCGAAGACGTCGGCGGTGGGGAGCGGCGGAAGCTGCTTGCGCCGCATGTAAATGGCGGCCGCGATCAACGCCGCGATCAGGCCCCCATAGAAGACGCCGCCCGCCCGCAGAGTGGCCATGGAAAAAATCTCGGCGGGATTCCGCGCGTAGTAACGCAGGTCGACCAGGAACATCATGACCTTGGCGCCAAGAATCGCGGTGACGCCGCAGAGAATCCCGAGGTTGACGACCGCGTCGTAGTCCAAGCCGGCGCGGCGCGCCAGGCGCCCGATCATCATCAGGGCCACTAAGAACGCAATCGCCACCAGCACGCCGTAGGTCGATTGCGAAAAGCCGCAAATATGGAAAAGCTGGGGAAACATCAGGTTTGCGCCGTTTGGCGGTTGGGGCGGAGCAGGTCGAGCAGCAGGCCGCTGCCGATCACCACGCAGGAATCCGCGACATTAAACGTGGGCCAGTGCAGGTCGCGTATGTAAAACTCCAGGAAATCGGTGACGCGGCCCCACACGATCCGGTCGAACAGGTTGCCGGCCGCGCCGCCCAGGATCAGGGACAGGCCGATGGCGCTCCAGCGGTCCAGGCGCGAGCCCCTCCACAGCAGGGCGGCGACGAACACCAGCGCGACGGCCGCGAACCCGATCAGCACGCCCGTGCGCCAGGCCGACGGGGCGCCGTTCATCAATCCGAACGCGACGCCGCGGTTCTCGGAGTGCACGATATCGAAAAAGCCGGGTATCACCGTGTGGACGTCGAACGCCGAAACGCGCGTCTGAATGATCCACTTGGTGAGGCGGTCCAGGGCAAAAACGGCGGCCGCCAGTCCGAACGCCTTCAGCCGGTTTTCAATCATCGACCATCTCGCTTACCGCCGCGGCGCACGCCGCGCAAATCGTCGGGAACCGCGGCGTGGAGCCTACGTCGGTCGTGTACTTCCAGCAGCGCTCGCACTTGACGCCCTCGGCGCGCTCCACTTGTACGGAGACCTCGCCGGCCTGCTCATCCAGCACGACTTGTGAAACGATGAACAGCGCGGGCAATTCGCCGGCGTATTGCCGCAGCAGAGGATAGAGGCTGCCGTTCGCCGTCAGGCGCACTCGGGCCTCGAGCGGCGCGCCGATGAATTTCTCCTGGCGCGCCGCCTCGAGGCTCTTGAGTACGTCTTCCCTCACTATCATGAGACGGTCCCAGTTCTCCGCCCGTTTCCGCTGCTCGCCGGGCAGGCCGGCGGTGAGCTCGGCGGGCTCCGGGAACAGGGCCAGGTGCACGCTGCCGGGCTGCCCCAGGAACCCCCAGACCTCCTCGGCGGTGAAGGTCATGACCGGCGCCACCAGCCGCACCAGCGCGCCCGCCAGCCGGTGCAGGGCGGTTTGGGCGCTGCGCCGCGCCCGCGATTTCGCCGCCGCCGTGTACAGCCGGTCCTTCAGCACATCCAGGTAGAACGCGCTCAGATCCACGGTCGCGAAGTCGTACAGCGCGTGGTACACCTTGTGGAACGCGAGTTCGTCATACCAGGCGCGGCAGCGCGTGACCAGGGTTTCGGCGCGCAGCAGGATCCATTGATCCAGCTCGAGCATCTCCCCGGCCGGTACGGCATCGGCCCGCGGGTCGAAGTCGTAAAGATTGCCGAGCAGATAGCGGAACGTGTTGCGCAGCTTGCGGTACGCATCGATCAGCCGCGTCAGGATGGTCTCCGACATGCGGACATCTTCGTGGAACTCGACCGACGCCGTCCACAGCCGCAGCATCTCCGCGCCATGATGCTGGATGACGGTCTCCGGTTCGATGGAGTTGCCGAGCGACTTATGCATCGCACGGCCTTCGCCATCGAGCACCCAACCGTTCAGCGCGCAGGCGCGGTATGGAGAACTGCCCTTCAGCCCCACGCCCATCAACAGCGAACTGTGGAACCAGCCGCGATATTGGTCGCCACCCTCGATGTAAAGGTCGGCCGGCCAGGGCAAGTGGTTCTGCGGCGTGAGCACGGCCAGGTGGCTCGACCCGGAATCGAACCAGACATCCAGAATGTCGGTTTCCTTGCCGAAGGCCGTGCCGCCGCACCTGGCGCATTGCGTGCCGGCGGGCAGCAACTCGGCCGCGCTGCGCTGGTACCAGATATCGGCGGTGTGCTCGGCGAACAGGCGCACGATGCCGTCCAGGATCGGGCGGTCGATGAGCGGCTCGCGGCACCCGTCGCAGTAAAACACGATGATAGGCACGCCCCACACGCGCTGCCGGGAGATGCACCAATCCGGGCGCACGGCGATCATATTGGAGATGCGCTCCTCGCCCCACGAGGGCATCCAGCGCACGTTGCGGATGGCCTCCAGCGCGTGCTGCCGGAACGCGTTGCGATCCATGCCGATGAACCACTGCTCGGTGGCGCGGAAAATCGTGGGCTTATGGCAGCGCCAGCAGTGCGGATAGCTGTGCTCGATCTTCCCGCTCGCCAGCAGCGCGTGATGCGCGCGCAGAATTTCGATCACCAGGGGATTGGCTTCCCACACGGTCTTGCCGATCAGCTCTTCGGGCAGCCGGCCGGCGGCCCCCTCGGCGTGATAGAAGCGGCCGGCGGCATCCACCGGGCAGTAGGTCTCGATGCCGTATTGGCGGCCGATCACGTAGTCTTCCTGGCCGTGGCCGGGCGCCGTGTGGACGGCGCCGGTGCCCTGTTCCAGCGTGACATGATCGGCCAGTATGCCTGGCGAGTCGCGCTCGAGAAACGGGTGTCGGAAGACGGCGTGCTCCAGGCGCGCGCCGGGGAAACGGGCCAGCACCTCGTATTCGCCCCAGCCGCAATTGCCGGCAGTGGCGTTGACCAGATCGGCGGCGACGATGTAGACGGGACCGCTCCCTGACGGTCGCGGCTCTGAAACGGGCGGCTCGGAAACGGACCGCCCGGAAACGGCGAGGTACTCGAACTTCGGATGGAAGGCGATGGCCATGTTCGCCGGAATGGTCCATGGCGTGGTGGTCCAGATCAGCCCGAAGACTTTGCGGCCGGCCAGCGCGGGATCGATCTTGGCCGGGTCGGAGGTCAGCGCGAAACGCACCCAGATGGAAGGGCTGGAGTGGTTCTCATATTCCACTTCGGCTTCGGCCAGGGCGGTGCGGTCGCGCAGGCACCAGTGCACCGGCTTGAGGCCCTTGTACACGTAGCCCCGATGCAGGAACTCCACGAACGCCCCGGCGATGACCGACTGATACTGCGCGCTCATCGTGAGGTATGGCTGGTTCCAGCGGCCGAAAATGCCGAGCCGCTTGAAATCCTCGCGCTGCAGGCCGACATACTTCTCCGCGTACTTGCGGCACTCCGCCCGGATCTCGACCGGGGTCATTTTGGCCTTGCGTCCGCCCAGCTCGCTATCGACCTTGATCTCGATGGGCAGGCCGTGGCAGTCCCACCCGGGGACGTAAGGCGCGTCGAACCCGGCCATCGTTTTGGACTTGACGATGAAATCCTTGAGGATTTTATTGAATGCGGTTCCCAGGTGGATGCGGCCGTTGGCGTACGGCGGGCCATCGTGCAGGATGTAAGTGGGGCGGCCGTCGCGCGCCTGGCGAATCTGGCTATAAAGATCCTCAGCCTCCCAGCGGGCGAGCAGCTTCGGCTCGGCCTGCGGCAGGTTGGCCTTCATCGAAAACCCGGTGCGCGGCAGGTTGATCGTGTGCTTCAGATCGATGGTATGCGAGTCCATTTTTCGAGGGATATTATTATCGTACACTACGCGCCGCGCCTGTTCGGCGCGTCCGTCTCCTCAGACGTTCCGGGACGGCGACTGTCCGCCGCCGGCTTCGTGTTGGGGACCGCGTGATGGGGCGCCTTTTGCAGTCGCCGTGGGATCAGAGCCGCGCGCGTCTCACGGCCGCGCCGCTAGTTGGGACAGGCACGATTGAGCAGCGCCGTCATGATCCGATTGACGACGTCCTCGCGGACATTTTCGTCTCGGGCATCCAGCGGGCCCACCTGAATGTGGACTAACTCGTGCACGATCGTGCACTCCATGTCGAGCCTCAGGTCGCCACCCTTCAGATTGTAATCGGCGGGATCGAGTACGCTGATGGTGCCGGTCTTGTCGTCCGGATTCCACTCCGCGTTGCCCCAGGTATTCTTGTCCAGTTCTTTCTGCCGGACCAGACGGATCGTCAAGCGCCAATCGTCCATTCCGAGGCGTCTCTGCCAGGATCGCAGTTGATGATCCAGGTGGGATTCCACGGGGGACATCGGGGAGCTTCCGATGGCGCACAGAAGCATCGCCGCCAACACTTTCATGGAGAGATTTTACTACGGGACGCCGCCCGGCGCTATATTCCAGTTGGTAAATGGTACTGCCGCCTGGACGGCGTCCGCCGCCGCCGATTTACAGGCCTGAATCGCGCTCCCCTCCGCCGGCCGGGACTTCGAGCAACACCGGCTCCGCGCGGCTCTCCTCCGGCGCCGCCTCCGGGCCAGGCAGCCACCGGAAGGCCACCGCCGCTATCGCCGCCACCCCCGCCGCGCAAGCCAGCACTGCCGGGTATCCGAACCTGGCGATCGAACCGCCGCCCGCCAGCGAGGACACGAACTGCGCGCCGAACGACACCAGCATCATCAGCGCCACCGCGCCGCCGCGCTCCTGTTCCCGCACGCGATCCATCAACAGCGTGTTGATTCCGGGATCCGTCATGTATTGGAACGCCATGTAGGCCGCGAAGAAACCCGCCGCCATACCCGCCGCCGGGCCGGTAGCCAGCGCGCCCAGCATCGCCGCCGTAGCCATCAGCATCGCCGCGGTTCCGCTCACCATGCCCAGCCGGCGCAGCACCAGCGGCGCCAGCATCAGCGCCATGACTTGCGCCAGTTGCCCTCCGGAGAAGATCAACCCGATGCGCTCCACTGGCACGTGCAGGCGCGCGAAGTACGTATTGGCGAAGGGATTGAACATGCCCGTAGCCAGGTTCCACAGCGCGAACACCAGGAGAAAACGCACGACGAAGCGATTGCGCGGATAGAGCCTGGCGCCTTCCGCGGGCGCGGGCAGGATCTTGAGGCGCGCCGCCGGCCACAACGCCACGCCCACCAGCGCGCATCCCACCAGCATGGCAGGCTGCTTGCCTCCCAGCCAAAGCGACAATCGCCCGCCCAGCCAACTGCCCAGAATTCCCAGCGCAATCGAGCTCGACGTGGAAATGCTGAACCCGGTAGCCCGCGCCTTGTCGCTGGTCAGCCGCGCGATCGCCGGCGACAGCGCCACCGCGAACACCGACATCGCCACGCCGTTCGCCAAGGCGAGCCCCAGCAGCGGCGCTCGCGCCGCAACCAGCGCCCGCAGCACCGAGATTGCGCCCACCGCGGCGAACGACCCCAGGATCATCTTGCCCAAGCCGAAGCGCCGCGCGAGCAGTGCCGCAGGCAGCGCGGCCGCGACGGAACCAGCCGTCGACGCGCCCGACACCTGCCCCACAAAATCCTCCCGGAATCCCAGGTCGAGTAGATACAGGTTGTAGAGCAGCACGTAGATGAACATGCCGAGGCTGAACAGCGAACTGGCGCTCAAAAACGTCCAGTAGCCCGCGCTCAGACCGCTCGAGCGCATGCGCCAACAAACACCGCTGCGCAGCAGGGCCGGCAACGAGCGCACGTGATACACCACCCGGCTCGCGCAATATTGCAGATAGCGCGCTTGTTTCAACGCCCGGCGCCGGAAGGTCAGTTGATCGCCAGGGATCGAGACGGCATCCGCGGGCCCCGGAAGCTGAAACGGAAACAGGCGCCGCCGCAGGACCGCGAGCCGGTCGCCTGCGGACTCGAGCAAAGCCAGGTGCAGCCACAGCTCATCCTTGTTCGGACGGAACCACCCTTCGAGCGGCGAAGCCGCAAACATGGCGAACCAATCCTGAACCGGCCCCGGCAACCGCGCTATTTCCTGTTCCGCCGCCGGGCCCGGCACACAGTGAAACCACTCCCGCGCGAGGCAAAATGTCACGGCTTCGAGCCGCCGCAACGCGGGCGCATGCAGTTCCTGCCAGCGGCTCCAGAACGCCTCGTCCGCCGCGTGGTGCTGCAAGAACCAGGCGAGCTCGTAGATATGATGCGGACGGGCGCTGCCCCGCAGCAGGTGGCGCAACAGATGCAGGGCGGCGTAGCCCAGCGCGTCCGCCGGATCGAGAGCCCGTCCGTTGCGGCGATTCCAGAACTCCTCCACTCCCGGCGCGCCGAACCGCTCCGTTCCCTCGTCCCAAAACCGGAAGTGTACTTCCACCGAGATGGGGCTTTCGGGATCGAAATAATCGCCGCGCCATTCAAACCCCGTCTTGCGGATCAGGGTTGGCAGATGGTCCGTCGCCAGGCCGTCGCTTCCTTCGAGCGGCTCGTAGCCTTGGCGCACGAATAGCTCCCAGGCGCGCTGCGCGTTTTCCGGCGCGCACATCAGGTCGAGATCGTACGGCATGCGCAACCGCAGGTCCGGAACAAAGTGGGGACACAATGTTGTGCCCTTCAGAAAGAGGAAGTCGATGCCCGCGGCTTCCAGCCACCCGGCGGCTTGCGCTTGCACGGCGCGGAAGCGCTCGAACCACTGGTTATTGGACGCCAGGTTACGCGCGATCCGTTCGTGGAACCATTCCGGCATCGCATCGCGCGCCCGCGCGCCGAGGACCAGCGTCAAATGGGCGCGGTCGCAAAAGTCGAGGGCCTCCCGCGGATGCCGGAGGATGCCGGCGAGCGCGCGCCGGCCATCCTGCCCGAACTCGAGCGCCGCTATCGCCGCCGCCACGCCGCTGGGAACCCGGGGGGTCACTTAGAAATCGTACCGGAGCGCGAATTGCATCCGGCGCGGGCTGCCGGCGCCCAGGATTCCCCCAAAAAACGGCGCGCCGAAATCGACGTACGGCCCCGGTATCCCCCAATTCGGATGATTGAAGACGTTGAACGCCTCCGCGCGAAATTCCACACTGCCCCGCTCCGGAATGGCGAACCGCCGGTGCAGCGCCATATCAAATATATTGTTGCCCGGTCCATTCAGAATATCCCGGCCCGCGTTGCCGAACGTGTAGGGCGCGGGCGCGGTGAACGCCGCCGTATTGAAGAACTCCTGCGTGTTGCGCTGGCTGCGCGGCAGCGTCAGCGGCTGGCCCGGCGCCAGGTCCGGCCGGTTGGGAAGGCCGGTATTCGAGGGATCGAACGCATAGTAGAAAACGTTCACCGGCGTACCGTCCTGCAGCGTCACGATCCCGCTCACCTGCCAGTTCCGCAGCGCGGGCCCCAGCGCGTTCACCCGAGGCAGGTTGACCACGTAGCCCCCGCTGATGCGCCGCCCTACGTTGAAAAACGACAGCCCGCGCTCCAGCCGCAGATTGTTTTCGTCCTCCGCGCCTACGCTCTCGTACGATCCTGGAATTACCGTATCGGCGTCGTCGATGGATTTCGACCAAACGAAACTGGCCAGCAGCGATACGTGCCCGGTCATGCGCTTCTCCGCTTTGACCTGCAGCGCGTTGTAAGACGAGTTGGCGATGTGCTGCCGCTGCACGATTTCGCCCAAGCCAGGCCACGTGCGCAGCGATTGGATATCGCCCGGCCGCGGCGCCAGGTCCGCGCCAGTCTCGGTCTGGAGCGGCGTGTTGAACTGCCGGAAGCGCCCCAGGTGCGTGCCCTTGCTTCCCACGTACGACACCTCGCCCAGAATGTGTCCGGCGAACTCGTGCTGGAAGCCGGCGTTCCACTGCTGCACGTAGGGCGTGGGCGCGCCCGGGTCGATTCCGAAATACGTCGGAAACCCCGTCGACGCGGTTTGCGGGAATCCGTTCCGCGTCGTCAGGACCGGCGTCTGCGATCCGTCGGTTATGTTGTTCTGGACCAGAATCCCGTTCAGCAGCAGGTCATATGTTTCGACGGCAATTTCCGGGTTGTAATAGATCCCGTATCCCGCGCGGAAAACGGTTTCCCCGCCGAAGACGCTGGGCAGCCGCCACGCCAGCCCCACGCGCGGCGCCAAGTTCCTTGTATCCGGACGTACGGCCTGGTGTACCTGCACCAGTTGCGGAGGCGGCGGATCGGGCTGCGTGGAATATTGCAGGTTGAACAGATTGCCGCGCGTTTCCGAAAACGGAGTCACGTACTCGTACCTCAAGCCGAGGTTCAGCGTCAGCCGCGGGCTCACCCGCCAATCGTCCTGCACGTACGCGCCGTAACTATTCTGGCGCAGGTACGCCTGCGTATCGCCCACGTTGCGGCTGGTGTCCTGCGGATACCCCAACAGGAAATCGGCCAGCGCATCGCCGGTAGTGTCCGGCGTGCCGGTGGCGCTGGTGAAGGCGCCCGTGTACGTGTAAGATCCGCGCGCCAACTGGCTCTGCCGGTAATTCAACTGGAAGTGGATCCAGTCGAATCCGCTCTTGATGGTGTGCGCTCCCCGCACGAGCGACACCCCGTCGGAAACATCCCACAGGTTGTCGCGCTGCGTCTGCGGCAGCGTAGGATCGTCGGTCACCAGCGAGTAGTCGGTCAACTGGAAATACGGCAGGCCGTAATTCGCCGGATCGCTGCTCAAGCCCTGCACTCCGAGCTGCTGCACCACGTTGGTTTGAAACGCGCTCTCCGGCGTATCGTAGACCCGCATGCGCGTGAACGACAGCCGCGCTTCGTTCAGCCACGCCTTGCCGGCGTACGTGTAATTCAGAGCCGCTTGCTGCGCGCGCACGCTTTCGCCGGTGGGACGCAGCGGAAACGACCCCGCAATGCGATTCGACTCCTCGTTGAGCGTGTAACGCCCGCTGAGCTGGCTCTGATTGCGAAACTGGTGGTCGAGCCGCGCCAACCCCGCGTCGTTGCGATTCTGGTTCGGCGTCTGGTCCACGTAGTTGTCGCCGCTGCCGTTGTTCAAGTTGGGCAGCGGCTCAAACTGCGACAGGAAACTACTCGCGATCGGGTCGATGCGCGACGGCGGGATCACGTTGTTCGCGAAGGGCAGCCGCGCGCCGTTTGCATCCGGAGACAACGGATCGTAAATCGGATTCTGCCCCGCGAAATCGCCGCTCCGCGGTCCGGCCGGCGGAACCAGCGCCTGCGCCGGGCTGCCCAGATTCGCGCGCAAGCCTTCATACGTGGCGAAGAAAAAAGTATGGCCCGGCAAAGGGCCGCCCAACGATCCGCCAAACTGGTTCTGTCTCACCTCCGGCGCCGGCAGGGTGGTCACGTCGAAATAGCCCAGCGCGTCGGTGGCCTCATTCTGCAGATACTCGAAGGCGCTGCCGTGGAACTGGCGCGTGCCCGAGCGCGTCACCACGTCGATCGAGCCGCCGCCGGCTTGCGGAAATTCGGCCGCTGCCAGCGAAGTCTGAATCCGGAATTCCTGCACCGCTTCCATGGGCGGATACACCGCGATCGAAAACGTATTGCGGTCGGTATCGTAGGCGCCGTCCAGCAGGAACGCATTCATCGTCGAGCGGCTGCCGTCGATCGGCGGATTGAAGGCCACCGAGCCCCGCGATCCCTGCTGCACGTCGTTGATGATGTCGTGCGTGAACCCGCCAAGCTGCCGCGGGATGGCTTCGGCGCCGAGCGTCACCAGCGCCGCGATGTTGCGCTGATCGAGCGGCAGCTCCCCGGCAGTCTGTGCGTCGAGCCGGTAGCCTTGACGCTCTCGTGGGCCGGGCCGACCGACAGCCTCAGATCCAGCCGCGCCTTCTGGTTCACCGTCAACAACACGTGCTCCGAAGTAGTCGTCCGGAAGCCCGGCTTCGCCGCCGTCACGGTATACCACCCGGGTGGAAGATCCTCGATCGCATACCCGCCTTCGGCGCCGGTCTCCGTGCTACGCGTGAACCCGGCGCCCTCCTCCCGCGCCGTGATCGCCGCCGCCGGCGCCACGGCCCCCGATTCGTCCAGCACCGTTCCCGAGAGCGTCGCCGAAGCCACCTGCGCCAGCGCTTCCCCCGCCAGCAGAACCAGGAACACGAGCACCCGCATCACGCCGCGCCTCCCGCCCGCACCATCTGCTCGAGCAGCGGGATGGCTTCCTCGAAACTGCCGTAGAGCAGCGCGAAGGCCGGCGCCTCCGCAATCGACTCCACCGCCGCCCGCCGCTGCGCGTCCAGCGCCGGATCGAATACCGGCACTTCCCTCTGCAGGCGCTCCAGCACCTCGGCTTTGCCGATTGGCGCCAGCGTCGCGCGGCTGCCCGGCCGCCGGTCCACAAATACCATGTAGCTGACCCGGCATTCCGGCGCCGTTCGGATCGCAAGATCCGCCGTCAGCACTTCGATGGTGGGCTTGTGGTCCAGTTGGCGTCCCACTGTAAGTCCGCGCAACTCCGGAAAGATCCCGGGGGCTTCCTCGCGAAAACGAAAATGATGCGGCTCGCCGATCACCGACCGCTCGCGGCCCCAGAGCAGGCTGCTCGAATCGTCGGAAATGTAAGTCCACCCGCGCCGGGCGCACGCATACGCCAGCGTACTCTTGCCCACTCCCGATTCGCCGTGCAACAGTACACCGGCGCCGTCGAGCGCGATGCACGCCGCGTGCAGCGAGGTGATGTAGTTCAGCTCCAGCAACATGTAAATGACGGCGTCCAAGAAATGCCAGCGGAAGAAAATCCCGTCCGCAACCGTCGCGCGCGTCACGTGACAGTAAGCGAAGCGCTGCAACCGGTCGCACACTGAAAAATTCTCCTGGTCGGACACCCAGTTCAACAGGTGCCGCTGCCCGCGCAGGACCGGCGCCGGCGGCAGTCCGCCGCTGCCCTCGGAAACGAAAACATGCACGCGCATTGGTGTTTCGTCGAATCTCGCGCCGTAGATCGCCCAGCTCTCGCGCGCCAACTCCATCACTTCCCGCGCGTCGCTGGCGATGTCTACCGGAAAACCGTACGGATAATACCGCCGGACATAAGGCAGCGGCGCGTCGAACCGCAAAGGATCGTTGACCGGTGTGACAACCGCGTTGGCTCCAGGCATCTCTGCGACTAGTGATAACACACCCTTATGCGTAAGAAGCGTAAAAACATTGTCCCGGGTGCGCCGGCCGCGCCGGAACCGTGTACTCTTGGGGAAGATGCGAGCGGCGATCGTACACTATTGGCTCACCAATTGGCGCGGCGGCGAGAAGGTGCTCGAAGCGCTTTGCCGGCTCTTGCCGGATGCCGACATCTTCACGCTGTTCTACGATCCGGAAGCCGTGAGCCCAGAGATTCGGCGGCACAAGGTCACCGCGTCGTTTCTGAACCCGCTGCGCCGGCATTACCGGCAACTCCTCCCGTTGATGCCCCTGGCGCTCGAGCAATTCGATCTGCGCGGCTACGACCTGGTGATCAGCAGCGAATCCGGCCCCGCCAAAGGCGTCCTGACCTCCTCCGCGGCGCGGCACATCTGTTATTGCCACACCCCGATGCGCTACATTTGGGACCTTTATCCCGCCTATCTGAATGAGTGGACCTCGCGCTGGAAGCGCATGCTGCTCGCGCCCGTGAGCAACTACTTGCGGCTTTGGGATTACGCGTCCGCCGCGCGCGTCGACGAGTTCATCGCCAACAGCGAGAACGTCCGGCGCCGCATCCGCAAGGCGTGGCGGCGGGAATCCCGCGTGGTGTATCCGCCGGTCGCGGTGGAGAGCTTCTATTGGCGCGAGCCGGAGGATTACTACCTGGTGGTCTCCGAGCTGGTCGCCTACAAACGCATCGATATGGCCGTGCGCGAATTCTCCCGCTCCGGCCGCCGCCTCCGCGTCGTGGGCGACGGGCCGGAATTCAAATGCCTCAAGCGCATTGCCGCCGGCAATATCGAGTTTTGCGGGCGCGTCCCCGGCGACGACCTGCGCGATCTGTTGGCCTGCTCGCGCGCGCTCATTGTCCCCGGCGAAGAAGACTTCGGGCTCGCGCCCGTGGAAGCTCTGGCCAGCGGCAAACCCGTGATCGCTTTGGGCCGCGGCGGCACTCTCGAGAGCGTCCCCGCGGACGATCCGTTGGGCGGCGTCTTCTACGGCGACCCGGACGAAGCCCAACTCGCCGAAGCCGTCGACCGCTTCGAACGCCTGGAAGCGCGCGTGCGCCCCCGTGAATTGCAAGCCTGGGCGCAGCAGTTCTCCGAGGAGTGTTTCCTGGTCAGGATGCGCGAGATCCTCGACGCGCCCCTCGACTCCCCCGTAGCGCAAGCGTCAGCTTGCTGCGGCGAACTTTAGTTCGCTGTCCGCCGTGGCGCAAGCTTCAGAGCTTGTTGAAAAACGCGCCCGAGGTATTGCTTGATCGCGGTCGCGGCTCCGCGGGTTGTCGCGAAATCGAGGCTGCGTTTCAAAGCCGCGCGCGTGCTCCGTTTCAGAGCCGCGCACGTCGGCAAGCGGCGCCGCGCCTTTTTCACCCGCCCTCTTCAGTTCATCCCCAACCCGTCTATTTTGGCGCTAAGCTTGCATCAACACCCATGCCCATCGATCGTCGACAATTCGTCACCGCCCTCGGATCCGTCCTGGCCATCCCGATTTCCCGCGCCGCTCAATCCAGCCCCAATCCCAAGGCTTACGGATCAGGCCACTTCGGGGCCTGGATCGAGGATGAGTTCGGCCTTCCCGCTTTCCGCTACACCTGCGACCAGATCCACGACCCGAAAGCCGTCACCTCCGTGAGCCCCGGCATCCTCGCGGCAACGGAGCACATCCACCAGGTCGGCAACGACCGCCTGACCGCCATCGTTTCCAACTATGGGCATGTGCAGGTGCGGCAGGATGAAGGCGCACCTAAGTTCCTCAACGCGCACTCGCCCGAGCGAGGCCAGTACGGCGGCGGGTTCGGCTACCTCACCGACGGCGCCGAAACATTGAGCACCTATTATCCGGGCAACGCCAAAAGCTTCGACCGGGTCTTCGGCATGGGATACTTTCGCAAAAAGGCCGCCGGCGCCAGTTACTCCGTCGATCAGATCATCGTCGCGCCGTTTGGCGACGATCCGGTGCTGCTCTCCCAAGTCACCATCGCCAATCACAGCGGTAAGCGCGCCGCGCTGCGCTGGTTCGAGTATTGGGGGCGCCAGGTATATCAGTTCTCCTTCCGAACGTTCGTCGAGTCCTTCGCGGGCGCGGGCAGCAACGTGGAATTGCGGCGTAAGTTCGGCGACCGTTTTGCGCATCGCTTCCGCACCCTGGAGGGCAATGGCCTGATCGAGACCAAGCACTTCGCCGGCCGCGCGCCGGAGGAAGAAGCCGCCTGGCAGAAGATGAAAGCCAGCCTGGAAACTCATGCGAACCCCTTCCTTGCCCCCATCCGCGAGACGCCCGAGGGCTCCTTCGACGATCTCAATCCCCCCGCCACTTTTCTCGTCTCGCTCGACGGGCCGGCCGACGGCTTCACCACCGACGCGAAGACGTTTTTCGGCGAAGGCGGCATAGCGAAGCCCGCAGGCCTCGGTGCCGGCCTGGACGGCAATCCCGGCGCAACCGGCGCCGGGAGCGGCCTGCTGCTCGAACGCCGGATCGCCCTGGAACCAGGAGAACAGCGCACGCTGTACTTTCTCTACGGCTATCTCCCCGATGGGGCCGCACCCGAGCCCCTGATCGAGAAATATCGAACAAACGCCGCGCGCTTGTGGAAGCAATCCAGCGAACAATGGAAATCGAAAGGCCTGCGCTTCGAGACGCCCGGCGAGCCTTGGATCAAACGCGAGATGGCGTGGCACTATTACTACCTGCGCAGCAGCCTGACTTATGACGACTTTTTCGGCGAGCACATCCTCTCCCAGGGCGGCATCTATCAATACGTGATGGGCTTCCAGGGGGCGGCGCGCGACCCGCTGCAACATGCCCTGCCATTCCTTTTCAGCGATCCGGAGATCGTGAAGGAGATCCTGCGCTACACGTTGAAGGAAGTACGCGCCGGCGGATCCATTCCCTATGCCATCGCGGGTCACGGCGAGATCATGCCCGTATCGATGGATAACTCGAGCGATATGCCATTGTGGCTCCTATGGCTGGCCAGTGAGTATGTTCTGGCCACCCGGGACACTGAGTTTCTCGACGAAGCGATTTCCACCTGGCCTCTCAAAGGGGCCGCCGCGGGAAAAGAAACCGTCCGTAACTTACTGTCGCGATGTTACAGGCACTTAGTGGAAGATGTGGCGACCGGCCAGCACGCCGTGATGCGCATGCTCAACGACGATTGGAACGACGCCCTGGTTATGTTCTGGGGCCAGCGCACCATGCAAGAGACAGTCGAAAAGGGCGAGAGCGTGCTGAACTCCGCCATGGCCGCCTGGGTGTTCGACTCCTACGCGCGCATGCTGGCCTACGCGGGTGACCGCACGCCGGTCGCCGCGATCCGCAAGCAGGCCGAAGCCCAACGCAGGGCGGCCCGCGATCAGTGGACCGGCAAATGGCTGCGCCGCGCCTGGCTCGGTCCCGTGGCTGGTTGGCTGGGCGAAAAGAGCCTTTGGCTGGAGCCGCAGCCCTGGGCCATCGTCGGAGGCGTGACCACGCCGGAGCAGAGCGCGGCGCTGGCCCGCACGATCGACGAATTGCTGCGCCGCCCCTCCCCCATCGGCGCGATGCAGCTTGACCAGAGTGCGGACATGCTGTCGCAGCACATGGCGGAGCCGGGAACTTCGATTACCGGCGGCGTCTGGCCTTCGCTCAACGCGACGCTGGTCTGGGCATTGGCGTCCATCGACGGAGCGATGGCCTGGGATGAGTGGAGGAAAAATACGCTGGCCCGCCATGCCGAAGTCTATCCGGACATCTGGTACAACACCTGGAGCGGCCCCGATACGCTCAACTCCATCATCAGCAAACACCCCGGCGAGACGGTCAACGCCGGCTTTCTGCGCTATACCGACTGGCCCGTCATGAACCTGCACTCCCACGCCTGCACGCTCTATTCGGCGGCCAAGCTCGTGGGATTGGAATTCACCGAAAGCGGCGTCGCCCTCGCGCCCCGGCTGCCCCTGGAATCCTTCCGGCTGGATTCTCCCCTGCTGGGCCTGGTGAAGGAGCCCTCCGGATATCAGGGCTGGTACGCTCCCTCCCGGGCTGGCGACTGGGTCGTCCGGATCAGCCTGCCGCCGGCGGAGGCGCGCCGTTTGGCGAGAGCCGAAGTCAATGGCGCCCACGTGCGACTCTCCGCAACGCCTGATGGCACGATCGAGCTGCATGGCGCCAGCGCGCCCGGAAAGCCGCTGCGCTGGTCCCTCCGCCGATGACTCGTGGCGCAAGCTTCCCGGCTTGCTGCGGCGTACCTCAGTTCGCCGGCACACGCGCCGAATTGGCCATCGGCCACCACGTTGCGGTAGAATCCTGAAATCTCATGCCAAACTTGTTCGCTCGAAAGCCGTTAAACAGCCTCATGGAGGAAGCTCGCGAAACAGGGGCGCACAGTCTGAAACGTACCCTCGGAGTCCTCCAGTTGACCGCCCTGGGCGTCGGCGCCGTGATCGGCGCCGGCATCTTCGTGATGGCCGGACTCGGCGCGCACTACGCCGGCCCGGGCCTCATGCTGTCCTTCGTTTTATCGGGACTCGGATGCGCTTTCGCCGGGCTCTGCTATGCGGAATTCGCGGCCATGATCCCCCTGGCGGGCAGCGCTTATACCTACGCTTATGCCACCCTGGGCGAAATCTTCGCCTGGATCATCGGCTGGGATCTGACCCTCGAATACGCCATGGGCGCCAGCACCGTGTCCTCCGGCTGGTCCAACCACTTCATCGAACTCCTCGATATCTTCCACTTGAAAATGCCCCTCTGGCTGGCGTACGACCACTGGACCGCCCTGCGCACCGCCAGGGATCTCATTGCCCGCCAGATGGCCCACGCCACCGACCCCTCCCTGGTGCCGGGAACCCAGGCCTTCCTCGAGAAAGTCAACGCCATCACCGCCGCCGCATCTCCCGAGTTGACCCAACGCGCGCACGATCTGCTCGGTGCGCCTCACATTTTTGGCGCCGAGATCGGCTTCAACCTGCCGGCCTTCGTGATCGCCCTCGTGATCACCGCCATCCTGGCTATCGGCATCCGCGAGAGCGCCCGGTTCAACGCCACCATCGTCACCATCAAAGTCTCCGTCGTTCTGTTTGTCATCGGCCTGGGCGTGACCTACGTCAACAAGGCCAACTGGGGCCATGACTGGACCACCTTCGCGCCTTTCGGCATGTCCGGAATCGGAGCGGGGGCCGCGTACATCTTCTTCGCGTATATCGGATTCGACGCCGTTTCCACTACCGCGCAAGAAGCGAAGAACCCGCAAAGGGACCTGCCGATCGGCATTATCGCTTCTCTGCTGATCTGCACGGCCTTGTACATCGCGGTTGCCGCCGTGCTCACCGGCATGGTGCCCTGGCGCGATATCAACATCGAAGCGCCGGTCGCCCGCGCCTTCCTCGACCGCGGACTGACGGGCGCTTCCCACATCATCACGGTCGGCGCCTTGGCCGGACTCACCAGCGTGATGCTGGTGATGCTCCTCGGCCAAACCCGCGTGCTCTATTCCATGGCGAACGATGGATTGCTGCCCAAACGCTTCTTCGCCGCCATCCATCCCAGGTTCCGGACTCCCTGGAAAAACACCATCCTCGTTGGCTTACTCGCCGCGATCGTCGGCAGCCTCACCCCCATCGACGACATTGGCCGCATGGTCAACATCGGTACGCTGCTGGCATTCATCATCGTTTGTGTCGCCATAGTGGTTCTGCGGCGCACCGATCCCGCCCAGGCCCGTCCCTTCCGGACCCCATGGGTCCCCCTCATTCCTATCCTCGGCGTCCTGTTTAACGGCTACATGATGTACAAACTCGGATGGGTGAACTGGGCGCGCCTGATCGGCTGGCTGATTATCGGGCTGATCGTGTACTTCACCTATGGACAGAAACACAGCCGCGTCCAGGCCGCGCTGAAGTGATCCCGCCTCGCTGATCGCGCGGATGAGCGTGCACGCTACTCGCTCGTGACCTCCCTCGAAGCTTCGAGTATAATCAGTTGCGAATGAAAGACCGCTCTCACCGCCGGCCGGTGTGGCAGCCGGGCAACCTTTCGCGTCTCATTGGTTTCCTCAAAGAAGTGCTGAGACGAGTCAGAGTTAGAGGCGCGGTTCTGGTGGTTCTCGTTGTGCCGCTGCTGATTTATGTCTTCCGCGAGGTAACTCACGATGCTTTGATTGTTGATCCCTTCACCGTCCCTAAGCGCTTCCAGGAAGCCGGACTCACGCCCGAGGTGGTGGCGAACCGAATTAGCGACGCAGTACGCCAAATTGAGATTACGACGCAAACACGAATGAAAAAGGACAATCTTGCCTCGTTTCAGGACGAGGGGCATATACCGGGTGTCGAGATCCCTGGCACAAACATCGCTTTGAAGACGGTCGTGGATGTAACCCGGACTGTGCTCGGAATCTACCCGAGGCACGTGGGCGGCGATATCGTGACTCAGGGAACCGGCCCCGCGGATGTCCAGTCGCAAGCGGCCGTGACATTATATTTTACGCAAGGCAGAAACCGGAGTCGTGCGATAAGCCTCGTCGTAAGCGGCTCCGATGTTGCGGTGCTCGTCCAGCGCACGGCGGAGATCGTTTTGGGGGAAGTGAATTCGTACGTGCTTGCCGCATATCGCGAGGAGCATGGCCAGTTCGACCAATCGGTGGAAATCGTTCAGCGCATTGCTCAAGACCCGTCCCAGGATGGCGGCCACATAAGCGCCGCTTACAACCTGTGGGGCGTCGTGCTCGACGACCAGGAAAAGTACGACGAAGCCTGTGCCAAGTATCGGAAGGCGGTCGATTTCGCGCCGAAAAATCCGGCGGCCTACTACAACTGGGGCGTGGCGCTCCAAAAGCAGAAAAAGTACGGCGAAGCTGGCGCCAAATATCGGAAGGCGATCGAGCTCGACCCAACGGACGCGGATGCCTACGCCAACTGGGGCGACGTGCTGGACGACCAGGGAAGGTACGACGATGCCTGCGCCCGGTATCAGAAGGCGGTCGATCTCGATCCGAAAAAGGCTGCTACTTACTACAATTGGGGCGTCGTGCTCCAAGAACTGAAGAAGTACGACGATGCCTGCGCCAAGTACCAGAAAGCGATCGACCTCGACCCAAAGGACGCGGATTTCTACGCCGCTTGGGCCAACGTGCTTGACGACCAGGGAAAATACGACGAAGCCCGCGCCAAGTATCAAAGCGCGGCCGCCCTCGCTCCGAAAGATGCCGCTATCCAATACAACTGGGGCATCGTACTCCAAGAGCAGAAACAGTACGACGAAGCCTGCGCCAAGTATCGGAAAGCGGCCGAGCTCGACCCAGCGGACGCCGATGCCTATGCCAACTGGGGCAGCGTTCTCTGGGTGCAGAAAAAGTACGGCGAAGCGAGGAAGAAATTCGCGATAGCTCGCAGGCTCCGCTCCTCTCGGTAAGCTCGATTGCCCCAGACCGGCTGTCAAGGGCGCTTCCGGATTTGCTACACATCTCCGCCCGGAATCGCTCAACCAAATGCTCCGCTCAACGCGTATTCAGTATCGAAATCGTAGTAGTCTTATCGGTGCAATTCTAAACACGCTTGCGTCGCAACCAGCCGGTTCGACCCGTCGTGCGACTGGCCAAAACGATTGGTGACAAATCGCTTCGGATCATTGCCCATCCGGCGAGTCCACGTTTCGCGCAGGCTGTGGCCCGGCGGATCGGAGTGCTCCGCCGCGCCGGGATATTCTCCGCCCGCCACCTGCAACCCGCCCTTGCAGGCCTGCTTGGCGTGCTCCCACATCAGCAGAGTATTCGGGCCGCCGGTCTGGACTTTGGCCTGCCATGCGATCTTCTGGGGGACCGCTTCGCCCCAAAATGGCTTGGTTGCGCGCGGCCGGACACTCCTCGCACGGACCGGCTCCTACGGACAGGGCGTCCGGCCGTGGCGGCAGCACCGGAGCGCCGCCCACCGGGGTCACTCGCTCCGGTGGTGCTGCGCACCCGAGTCGATCCTTGACTCGAATCGTTCTCCCCATTCTGTGATAGGGTAGAGATTCATTTCCGCACTGGAGGCAAAATGGAGGCCCTTGGCCTGATCGAAACAAAGGGACTGACGGGCGCGATTGAAGCGGCCGATGCCATGGTCAAAACGGCCAACGTGGTGCTCACCGGCAAGGAGTTCATCGGCGCGGGCTACGTGGTCGTCAGCGTGCGCGGGGACGTGGGCGCCGTGAAGGCCGCCACCGATGCGGGCGCCGCCGCCGCGCGCCGCGTTGGGGAACTCGTTTCCGTGCACGTCATCCCCCGCCCGCATGAAGAAACCGAGAAGGTGCTGCCCGGCGCCGGACCGGTCAAGAAATCCCTCGGCTGATGCTCGAAGACAAAGACCTCGTCTCCATTCAAGAGGTCCGCACCAAGGTCGAAAAGGCCTATGCCGCCTGGCTGAAATACCGCGCTTACAGCCAGGAGCAGGTGGACTCGATCGTCGAACGCATGGCCGCCGCCGGCCGCGCCAACGCCCAACGGCTCGCCGAGTTGGCGGTCGAAGAAACCGGCTACGGCAACGTCAAGGACAAGATCGCCAAAAACCTGTTGAATGCCGATCTGCTGCCGCGTAAGATGCGCGGCATGCGGACCATCGGGCTGTTGCGCGAGATCCCCGAAGAGCGCATCGTGGAATACGCGGTCCCGGTGGGAGTAGTAGCCGCGATCCTGCCCACCACCAATCCCACCTCCACCGCGATCTACAAGATCCTGATCTCACTCAAGGCCGGCAACGCCATCGTGCTCAGCCCGCACCCGCGCGCGGTCCGCTGCACCTGCGCCACGGCGGATCTGTTGTATCGCGCGTCCCAGGAAGCCGGCGCGCCCGCGGACATTATTCAATGCCTGGGCTACGCTTCGATCGACGGCACCAACGCCCTCATGCGCCATGAACGCACCGGCGTGATTCTATCGACCGGCGGCCACGGCATCGTGCGCGCGGCTTACTCCAGCGGCAAGCCCGCTTTCGGCGTGGGGCCTGGCAACGTGCCGGTGTTGATCGAGCGCACCGCGGACATCCCGGACGTCATCGCCAAAGTGATCGAGGGCAAATCGTTCGACTACGGCACGGTCTGTTCGAGCGAACAGGCCATCGTGGTGGAAGAGGCGCTGAAGGATCGCGTGCTGGCGGAGTTGAAGGCCGGCAAGGCGCATTTTTGCAATGCGGCCCAGAAGCAGGCGCTCGCCGAACTGCTGGTCACGCCGAACTTCACCATCAATCCCGCGTGCGTGGGACAAGCTCCACGCACGATCGCCGCCATGGCTGGATTCTCCGTTCCACAGGAGACTTCCATCCTGGTGGTCGAGCTGGACGGTGTCGGCAAGCAGCATCCGCTCTCGATGGAAAAGCTGTCGCCGGTGCTGGCCGTCTACTGGGTGAAAGACTTCGCCGCTGGGATGAGCATTTGCGAGAGCCTGTTGCGATTCGGTGGATTGGGCCACACCTGCGCGATCTATTCGAAGGACGAGGCGCGCATCCGCGAGTACGCCGCGCGCATGCCGGCCAATCGGGTGCTGGTGAATACGCCCGCGCCGCAGGGTTCCACGGGCATCACCACCAACGTGTTTCCGTCGATGACGCTGGGATGCGGCGCGGCGGCGGGCAACATCACCAGCGATAATGTCGGGCCGCAGCATCTTTATAATGTGAAGCGCCTGGCGTACGCCGTGCGCACGCCGGCCGAGGCGTTCCAGGTTCCGGCGGCAGCCGGCGCCGCCGCTCCAGCCCCTGCGGCCGTTGGCGGCGGTCTGGCGGCGGAAGTAGTGGACCGGTTTCTGGCCCGCCGCACCAGGACGCCTTTCACAGCAGCATCGGCGCCCGCAGCATCGGCGCCCACAGCCGCCCTGCCCGCGCCCGTGCCGCCAGCGCCGGCCCACGTCTGTGCCTGTGGAACACCTGCGCCCTCCGAACCGCCCGCGCCACCCCCGCCGCAGATGGTCGACTTCGTCTGCGAAGAAGATGTGCGCAACGCCATCAAGCAATCCCGCAAGATTTACATCGGCCCGAAAACCATCGTGACCCCATCGGCGCGCGATCTGGCCTCACCGAGTGATATTCTAGTGATGGCCCAGCACTAAGAAGGACGAATGGACCTGAATCTGGACACGTTGAAACAGGAAATTCTCGAGTACCTGGAGCGTTCGGAATTCGTTGTTTTCCGCAGTGCTCCGGGCGGGTTGGACGGCCTGCCCATGGTGCTTTGGGACGCCGAGCGCTTCCCCGATTACCAGATGTTCCTGGATACCGCGCGAAAGCTCGGCGCCAAGATGATTCTGTTCGCGGCGCGCGAGTTCGCCGCGCCGGAAATCGACGAGGCCGTCGAGCAGCTCGACGAGTGCGATCTGACCCGCGAAGAGCGCCGCGACCTGGAAGTCCGCCTCCGCGAGCTGCGGATTCACGAAGGCGTGACCTGCTCGCTGGAGCTGGCTTTCGACCATCACGCGCGCATGTACGTCTACGAGGTTCGCCCCGACTGGTATGACGAGTTCCTCAGCATCGGCGACGAAATCTCGGTAAATCTGCCCGGCGGCGACAACGACGAAGAAGGCGACGGCTCGTTCGGCTACTTTTCGAACAACTGACGCCCGCGATGCCTATCCCGGCCCGTTGGCTGATCCCGGAAGTGGACCCACAGGAAACCGAGGCCCTGGCCGCGGCGTTGCACATCAAGCCGCCTGCCGCGCGCGTGCTGCTGGCGCGCGAACTGCGCGATCCCGAGGCGGCGCGCCGCTTCCTGCGTCCTTCGCTTGACGATCTACATCCGCCCGCGGCCTTGCGCGGCATGCCGGAAGCGGTGGAGCGGCTGCGGCGCGCGATTCACGGCGGCGAAAAGATTCTGATTTACGGCGACTACGATGTGGATGGAACCACCTCCGTCGTCATCCTGACCAAGGCCATCGAGATGGCCGGCGGCGCGGCGCGATTCTTCGTTCCGCACCGGCTGCGCGACGGCTACGGGATGCGCTCCGATGTCGTGGAGCGGGCGGCTGCGCAGGGCGTCCGGCTCATCATCAGCGTGGATACGGGCATTCGCGCCGCGGAGGTCGTGCGGCGCGCCGGCGAGTTGTCGATCGACGTCATCATCACCGACCACCATCTGCCCGAGGCCGAATTGCCGGCGGCGCTCGCCGTGCTGAATCCGAACCGCCCGGACTGCGGTTATCCCGACAAGAACCTGTGCGGCGTGGGCGTGGCTTTCAAACTGGTGCAGGCGCTGCTCGCCTCGCTCGACTGGCCGCCAGAGAAGCTCCGCCGCGTCACCGAGTCTTTTCTGAAGCTGGTGGCGATCGGTACCGTCGCCGACGTCGTGCCGCTGATGGGCGAAAACCGCATCATCGTGAAGCACGGGCTCAGCGGTATGGGCGCGGTGCGCAATCCGGGCCTGCGCGCACTTCTCGACGTGGCCGGCTTCACCAACGGACGGCTGCCATCGTCGACGGACGTAGCGTTTCGCATCGCGCCGCGCATCAACGCCGCCGGGCGCATGGACACGGCCAATGCCGTGATCGAGATGTTCCGCACGGACGATCCAGAGCGGGCGCGGGAGCTGGCGCAGCAACTGCACACGCTCAATGGCGAACGCCGGCTGGCGGAGGCGGAAGTCATCCAGCAGATTGTCGAGGAGTGTGCGCGGGCGCCGGTCGCCGACACGCAGCGGGCGCTGGTGTTCGCGGCGGACAACTGGCATCGCGGCGTGGTCGGCATCGTGGCCTCGCGGTTGGTGGAACGCTTCCACCGTCCGGTGTTCGTCCTCAGCCGGAATCCGGAGGATGGGGTGGCGCAAGGCTCCGGCCGCAGCATCCGGCCGTTTCATCTGCTGGAGGCGTTGGAGGCCATGCCGGAGTTGTTCGAGCGCTTCGGCGGGCACCGCCAGGCGGCGGGTGTGACGCTGGCTTCCGACCGGATCGATGCGTTTCGCGCGCGGCTCGAAGCGTATGCCGCGGACCGGTTGACGCTCGACGACCTGGCGCCGCAGGTGGAGATCGACGCGCTGCTCGAGTTTCGCGAGATCGACGAGCGCAGCGTGGCGGAAGTATTCAGCCTGGCGCCCTTCGGCTGCGGCAATCCCGCGCCGCTGTTCGCCGCGCTCAACGTGGAAGTGGCCGGTCCGCCAGTGGTGATGAAGGAGAAGCACCTGCGCGTCATGCTGCGGCAGAACGGCCGCTCGCTCGCGCTTAAAGCTTGGAACTTCGCGGATCGCGCGGCGGAGTTGCCGGCTGGAGCCCGGGTGGATGTGGCCTTCACCCTGGAAGACGATGCCTACGCCGCGGCGCGAGGCTTGCCTGGATGGGGCGCGGTGCTGCGGGATGTCCGGCCGGCTAGCCAGGCGCGGGCGGCCGAGGCTCCACGGCTTCACAGCGTCGCGTAGACCCCAAACGGCGCCGCCCGGCGGCGTGAAACACATGGTCCCACCTCCACTGACTTTGTAATGAAAAAGTGCAGCAGGTGGTCGAATTCGAGCCGCAGGCTAGTGCTGAACGCTCCAAACAGGAGCCGCCACTTGCGTTCCTGGATACGAAC
>Ga0335078_10003005_pt1 | contig 25211 bp, 19 predicted proteins | sample Lox_Sample_32_FD_206711 | JGI IMG/M metagenome (GOLD analysis project Ga0335078, IMG submission 206711) | Soil microbial communities from Loxahatchee National Wildlife Refuge, Florida, United States - Lox_Sample_3.2 | ecosystem: Environmental > Terrestrial > Soil > Wetlands | place: USA... | reverse complement strand
TGACCAGGGGCATGCGGCGCTGGCAGGATCGCGCCGCGCCCGCGCCCGTGCCCTCTCCGCTGAGCCCGCGGCACGTCGCCGCGCTCGAGCAGATCCGCGGCGGCCCGCTGTCCGTCGGCGAACTGGCCTCCCGGTTGGACCTGACCCTGCCCACGGTCAGCGGCGTGCTCGCCGACCTTGACCGCGCAGGCCTGGTCGAGCGGCGCCCCGACCCGGCCGACCGGCGGCGCACGATCGTCCAGATCATCCCCGCCCAGGCAACCCTGATCGGCCACTGGCTCGACGGCGCCGCCAGACCACTCGCCCGCGTCCTGGACAAGCTCACCCCCGGCGAGCAAGAAGCCTTCCTCAAGGCCATGGACCTGCTCGAAACCGAGCTGCACCGGCAGGACACCGGCAGCTGAACCCGCCGTCCCCGGCCCGGTGAGCCATGCCATGCACCGGGGCTGGGGTCATGCGTACCGGCGAGGTGCCAATGCCGGCCGAAGCCTGGCTCTGGCACAGTTCTGGTCATCGCCTCTATTGCTAGCTGGCGAGGAGGACACGGCGGAGGAGTTGGGTGGCCGGCCGACGTTTCCGGGGGGCCGCGAGCGATCGAGGTAACGGCACTCGAAGAAAGGAGCCCGGCAATGGATGACCGCACAGCCGACGGCGCGGGCGGTCCCGGAGCACGGCCGGAATCGCCGCGGGCCGGCCCGGCTGCCGGAGAGCTTGTCACCGAGACGCTCGACTACGACGGTGGCCGACAGGTCACGGTGTACGTCCCGCCGGATCCGCCGCGGGCGGTCGTGTTCGCTGGCGACGGCCAGGGGGTCTCGCGGTGGGGCGGGGCCCTCGAGGCGGCCGGCGTGCTGCTGGTGATGATCGTCGGCGTGCACGGGCTGGCGGATGAGACGCTGCGGCTTCAGGAGTACTCGCCGGTCTTTGACCCGGAGCGGTTCGCGGCACACGAGAGGTTCTTCGTCGGGGACGTCGGCCGGTGGGCGCGGTCGCGGTTCGGGGTCGCGCTGCCCGCCGGGCGCACTGCGGTATTCGGCGTCTCGGCGGGCGGGGAGCTCGCGCTCGCCCTCGGGCTCCGGCATCCAGATGTCTACGGCGCGATTCTCTCCGGCTCGCCGGGCGCGGGCTACCAGCCGCCTGGCGTGCTGCCGGACCGGATCCCGCGCACGTACCTCGTCGCCGGCACGCTGGAGCCGTTCTTCCTCGGCAACGCGACCCGGTGGGCGGCCGCGCTGCGCGGGGCGGGCGCGGATGTCGTGATGAGCGAGCGGGTCGCGGCACACGGCGACGCGCTATGGCGGGCAGAGTTCCCGCTGATGGTGGCATGGGCGTTCGGGCGATGAAGCGCCACGCTGCCCAGGCATGCCTCTCGCTCCCTGGTTCCATGGCGGCGCGGTCAGAACCGGCGAACATCGATCTAGCCGGCTTGGCCAGCGGCAGCTTGCAGGTACAGCCCGCGCCGGGCGGGAGCGAGGCCAGGCGGGGCGTCGGGTCGGCGATCGCCCTGCCACGGTACGCCTACCAGGCGGCCGCCCCGATGTGCGGGGACCACGGGATGGGGGTGGACCGGCCGTCGTGCACGATCGCCGCTTTGGCGCCCGGCCGCTGATAGGTCAGGACCAGGACACTGCCGTCATCGTTGGTGTAGAGGATCTGCTCGTAGTCGCCCAGCTTCCGCGCGTTGAGGTTGTTCAGCACGTCGATCTGCTTGCCGGTAGCGGTGGACCAGCTGACCAGGTGCTCCCGGATCGGGCCCTTCAGGTTCCTGCCGGCGAGCTGCTCGATGCCGAGCACGGTCCGACCGTCCGGGGTGATGATGGCCCCGCGCCACTGATTCAGCCCAGTGAGGCCGCCGGTCCAGGTGGCCACCGTCTTGCTGTCGGTCAGGATGTCAGAGCCCGCAGCGCGGGTATCCAGCAGCCGGACCGTCTTACCCCAGATGAACGAGACGTGCTGGCTGTCCGCGGTCCAGGACACCGCGTCGGTATTCACGCCAAACCAGACCATGCCGCCGGCGTTAGGCGCGCACTCGGCGCAGGTGCGGGTGCTCCAGGCCCGTTTGGTCCCGGTGGCCAGGTCGAACACTTCGAGCTTCTCGGCGTACCCCAGCATCTCGCCCAGGCCAGCGGCTAGGCGGGTTCCGTCCGGGGACAGGGCCATGTCGTGGATCCCGGTACCGGCGGGGACATCTGCGGCGAGCAGCGCGGTCAGGGTCATCCGGGTCCCTGCCCGGGCCGCCGGGTCGATCCGCAGCAGGAAGAAGCGCTGGGAAGGGAAGGGCGGCACGGCGGAGGGTTGCGGACCCTGCGCGGACAGGACGAACGTGCGGTCATCGGCTGCGCCGGTCACCCCGGTGAACGACACGTACGGCTTGGGCGGGGTAATCCTGGCCAGGACCGCGCCGGACTGGGTGGACCTGAGCTCGGCGGCACTGTATGCCTCGGAGGAGGAGTCAAGATCGTTTGCGACGTCGGACTGGGGCTTTGCGGTGGTGATCAGCGCCACGTAGTAGGCCGGGACGCCACGCGGGCCGGCCTGCAGCCCGGCGGTGACCGGCTGGTGCTTCAGGCTTCCGGCCACGGCCAGGGAGGCGCCGACGGCCGCCAGGACCAGGGCCGCGGCGGCCAGCGGCACGGCCCAGGCGCGCCACCTGGCGTTCCGGCCGTCCCGGCCCGCTCGCGGTTGGGGGCTCAGGCGCAGCGGGGGCGCCTGCGCGGGGATCTCGTCCGCCGTCTCACGGAGTGCGGCGCGGAGCTTGTCCTGCAGCGGAGTCATGACGTGCTCTCCAGCAGATGGCCGAGCGCCTTCAGCGCCCGGTGGGTGGCGGACCTGACCGTGCCCGGCCGGATGCCCATCACGCGGGCGATCTCCGGCTCGGGCAGGTCGAGATAGAAGCGCAGCACCAGGGCCTCGCGCTGACGGTCCGGCAGCTGGCGGACCGCGCGCATGACCTCCTCGCGTTCCTCGCGGCTGAGTACGGCGGCCTCGGCGGATCCCGATGGCGGCTGGTACTCGGTGACCCGGCGGCCGAGCGCGCGGCGGCGCAGGGCCGTCCGGCAGCCGTTCAGCACCGAGGACCGGACGTAGGGCAGCGCGCTGCCGGGGTCAGCGAGCCGGTCCCAGCGCCGGTACAGGCCGCAGAAGGCGTCCTGGACCACGTCCTCGGCCGCCGCCCGGTCGCCGAGCATGAGGTAGGCCAGCCGGATCAAGCCCACGGCCTGGGCGCGGTATAGCGCCCCGACCGCCTCCGCGCCGCTTCCTGTGCTGGCGTCCATGGCCGGGTCGAGCCAGCGCAGGGCGGCGGAACCGGCTGGGTCATCTGGCTCCATGTAAGTAGAGACGCTCAGGCCGTCTGGTTGCTGCTTCGCGGCCAGGGACGGATTTTTAGCGAGTGTTCGTTTAAGGGGTTCACGGTGTCTGAGCGGCGAGGCGCCGGGCCATAAGGGCGGTCATGGCCCGCAGGACCATATGCGCGGGAGGACTTCGGGATATCGTCCTGCGGGCTTACGCCGCTAAGACCCCCGGATGCATCGCGGCCGGGCTATCCGGCTCGCCGCCGGGCCGCATCGCTGGTGGCTTGTGCTGGACAGACAGGCCGGTCCGTTCGGTGGAAAGGTCTTCTCCGTACCGAACGGACCGTTGCGCCTGTTTCCCAGCCATCCACCTCCGGTAGCAGGCGGAATCATCACCGCGGCCGACGCGGCGGACGGCAGCGCAGCGGCACACTGGGAACGCCTTTGACGAAAAGAGGATTGATCCCATGATCGAGGTACGAGGGCTCACGAAACGATACGGCGAGAAGGTGGCCGTCAACGACCTGACGTTCGGCGTCGAGCCGGGCAAGGTGACCGGCTTCCTCGGCCCGAACGGCGCTGGTAAGACCACAACGATGCGATTGATTCTCGGCCTTGACTACCCGGACGCCGGCACGGTCAGCGTGGATGGCCACCGGTATAGCGGCCTGGCCAACCCGATGCGCGAGGTCGGTGCCCTGCTCGACGCCAAGGCGGTGCACGGCGGGCGCAGCGCCTACAACCACCTGCTGTGCCTGGCGCAGACCAACAACCTGCCAAGGAAGCGGGTCGACGAGGTGCTCGACCTTGTCGGGCTATCCGAGGTTACCCGCAAACGGTCCAAGGATTTCTCCCTCGGCATGAGCCAGCGGCTCGGGATCGCGGCGACGATGCTCGGCGACCCCAGGGTGCTCATGTTCGACGAACCGGTCAACGGGCTCGACCCTGAGGGCATCTTGTGGATCAGGAACCTGATGAAGGCGCTCGCGGCCGAGGGCCGTACGGTCTTCGTCTCCAGCCACCTGATGTCGGAGATGGAGAACACCGCCGAGCACCTCATCGTGATCGGCAAGGGCAAGCTGATCGCCGACTGCACGATGAATGAGTTCATCGCCCAGTCGTCGGGCGCGGCCGCACGGGTCCGGACCCCCTCCCCGGATCAGCTCGCGCTCGCGGTCGCCGCCAAGGGCGGTGCGGCTACCGCCCGCAGCGACGGCACGCTGCTGGTGCGCGGGCTGACCACCGACGCGATCGGCGACATCGCCTTCGAGCAGGGCATTCGGCTACACGAACTGAGCATGCTTCGTGCCTCGCTCGAGGAGGCGTTCATGGAACTGACCGCCGACAGCGTCGAATACCACGCCGGGGTTCCTGACGCGCCCGCCAGCATCGGAAGCGGGGTCTGACATGGCTACCTCAACTGCTCCCGCCCTACGGCTTTCGACGCTGCCTCCCGCGACGGGCCGGGCCGGGCTGGGCGGCACGATCCGCTCGGAGTTCACCAAGCTGCGCTCGGTCCGCTCTACCTACTGGACGATCGCGGCGCTGTTCATCGTCAGCGTCGGCGTCGCGGCCATTGTCGGCTTCGGCATCGCGAATAACCTCCACAACAACCCGTGGAACAAGGCCGGGACGGACGCGACGCAGGCGTCGCTGATCCCCTTCTTCGAGATCGGCCAGCTCATCATCGCGGTTCTCGGCGCGATGGTGATCACGTCCGAGTACTCCACCGGGATGATCCGCACCTCGCTGACCGCGATGCCGCGGCGGGGCACGGTCTACGCCGCCAAGCTGATCGTGTTCGGCACGGTGACCCTGATTGTCTCGGTGATTACCTCGTTCGTCTCGTTCTTCGTCGGCCAGGCGGCCCTGTCGGGCTCCGGGGTGAGCGCCTCACTGTTCCACTCCGTCACGATCCCGCGGGGCGTGAATATGTCGCCTGGCCCACAGGGGCCGAACGGACCGCCGAACTATCACTTCGTCGGCACCATCGTGATCTCCCCGGGGACCGTGCTCACCGCAATCATCGGCTGCGCGCTGTTCGTGACGGCCGTCGCGCTGATCGCGTTCGGCCTCGGCGCGATCATCAGGCACACGGCGGGCGCGATCACTTCGGCGATCGGCCTGATGTTCGTGCTGCCGATCGTCATCCAGGTCCTGCCGGACACCTGGCGCTGGGACGTCACGCGGTTCTTCCCCGACGCGGCCGGCCGGGTGCTCTCAGTGACCACCGGCCAGCAAAACCCGCACCTGTGGTCGGCGTGGCCGCAGTTCGGTGTGACACTGATCTACGCCGCCGTGCTCCTGGGGGTCGGTGCCTACCTGTTCCGCAAGCGCGACGCCTAACCACGAACGTCTCCCCTTAGCGGGGGCCCGCCACGACCGTGGCCGGCCCCCGCTGGCTGTCCGTAGCCGTCCACCTCACACTCCCTGCCGAATATTTGCACCGCAGAGGGCACTGCCGGGGAAGCGCGAGTAGGCGGCAGACTATCCTTTATTGCGCGCTGCAGCGCCTTCCCTGCAATCATCACCATCCCGGCCCGGTCACATGAACAGTGCTAATCCCACCAATCGATCGAATCAGCGTTAAAGAGGCTCGGCGGGCGGCGTGGGGAGCATCACGCCGGATGGGCTAAAGATCCTGATCCGCAGGCTCTGACCATTCTCACCCCCGAACTCGGCCGACCGTCGGTACGCATACTGGACGGCCACGCTGGTCTTGCCAGAGCCCCCAGCCTGCACAGCACCATTACCATCCGCGCCGAGCAGGAAGGCAAATCGTCAAAGCGCGCCGGGCCCTAGAGAATGAACTTCAGGAGGGACCCTCTACGTCCCGTCGTCCGTACCAGTAGGCCCCGCTGCCGACCTGACCGGAATCCATGCGGTCCACTGGCCGCGTCTCCTGCCGCCACTTCGGTGCCTCGCGCTGGCGGTTCTCCTTCAGGTACCACACGGCTGTCCCGAGGTGCTCCTCGTTGACCCCGAGGTCCCGGGCCACGGCCCTGAGCTCCTTGTGGTCGTCGACCACCATCCTGGCCGCCCGCTGCCAGAACTCATCAGGATTGTGCTTATCGGATGTGAGAGAACTCATCGCGCCTCCCGGGCAATTGCCGGTGAGGATCAGTGTAGAGCTTCGGTGGCGTTACGTATAGTAATGTCGGCAGCGTAGAAGGCCGCCGCGGGTGTTCCTGAGTCACACCGCTGAGCTGCGAGATTTCCGCTCGACGGAGGGACGACCGAGGCGGAGGACGCGATCATGGATACGGCGTATCTCCCCGCCCGTGACAGTGAGGCCGCCGCCGAAGGCTGCCGGGCCCAGGTGCGCGGCCGTGCGTGGGGATGATCGGGCTGCGCTACGGCACGCCGGCACGCGACGAGCCTGCGGTGTCCGATACCGGGCTGGAGTTCGGCACCGCGACCCGGGTGCCCTGCCACGGCTGGTGTTCGTGCTGGATGAGGTCGCGGCGGAACCGGTCCCGTCCGGACGCCTGATCGGCTCGCAGCTGCGGGTAAACAACTCTCCCCCTATTCACCGGTCTCGCCTGGGTGGTCGGGCGGGGCTGTGCCGTGCGATGGTTAGGTCACCGGGGTGAGGACGAGTCTCGGTGGGGTGGGTGATGGCCAGAGTCTATGTGTCATCTACGATCGCCGACCTGAAGAGTGAACGCCGGGCGGTGATGGGCTGGCTGGTGGCGGCGGGGCATCAGCCGGTGCACAGTTACCGGCCGGACAGTGGCACGGTGCAGGCCAGCAGTCTGGGTGACGTGGCCAGCTGTGACCTGTACGTGCTGATCGTGGGGCACTGGTACGGGTTCCAGCCCGAAGACGGCAACCCGGACCGATTGTCGATCACTCACCTGGAGTACCGGCGGGCGGGCCAGGCCGCGATTCCGCGGGTCGCGCTGCTGCGGACCAGCATCCCCGACGAGCGCCTGTCCGACATGGCCGACCCGGAGAGACTGGCGCTGGTGCGCGCGTTCCGGGAGCAGGTCGCCCGGGAGGTCCGTGCGGCTGAGTTTGATGACGAGGCCAGCTTGCTCCAGGGGCTGAGCACCGGGGTGCAAGCGGAGCTGGCCAAGCTGGGCAGGCAGCCTGCCGGTGACCAGGCGGCCGGGCGGCATGCGGAGGGCCCGGTGCTGCGGCTGGCGCCGCGGCCGGAGGTCCTGGCCGGGCGGGAGGAACTGCTGGCCGGGCTGCACGACCGGCTAGCCGGCGGCGAGGGATCGGGGCCGCGGGTGGTGGCGTTGTGCGGGATGGGGGGTGCGGGGAAGACGAGCGTGGCGGTGGAGTACGCGCACCGGCACCTGGCCGACGTTGGCGTGGTGTGGCAGCTGCCGGCGGAGGATGCCACGGTGCTGGCAGCCGGGTTCGCCGAGCTGGCCGCCCAGCTCGGGGTGCGCGGGGCGGCGGGGGGGAACCCGGTGGCGGCGGTGCACTCGGCGCTGGCCGCCTATCCGGGTGAGTGGCTGCTGATCTTCGACAACGCCCCCGGTCAGGGGCCGGTGCGGGCGTTCGTGCCGCCGGCTGGGAACGGCCGGGTGCTGATCACCAGCCAAAGCGCGGTCTGGCCGCGGGACCAGGCGGTGGAGGTCCCGGTGCTGGGCACCGAGGTCGCGGCGGGCTTCCTGGTGACCCGGGCCGGTGACCCGGACAGCCAGGCCGCCGCCGCGCTGGCACAGGAGCTCGGCGGGCTGCCGCTGGCGCTGGAGCAAGCCGCCGCCTATATTCAGGCGGCCGGGACCACCCTGGCCGGATACCTGGCCGTGTTCGGGGACCGGCGGGCGGACCTGCTGTCGCGCGGCGAAGCCGCCGGACACCCGGCAGACGTGGCCGCCACCTTCGGCGTGGCCCTGTCCCGGGTGGAGGCAGAGGCCCCGGCTGCGGTGGGGCTGCTCCGGCTGCTGGCCTGCCTGGCCCACGAACCGGTGCCCCTGGCCCTGCTGCTCTCCCGCGCGCCCGTCGCTGGCGACCTTGACCCAGGCGTGGCCGCCGTCGTGGAGTCGCTGCTGGGCGACCCGGTCGCGGCCTGGGATGCGGTCGCTGCGCTGCGCGGCTACTCGCTGGTCACCCCGGCCGGGGACGGCCTGATGCTGGTGCACCGGCTGGTGCAGGAAATCACCATGGCCCAGCTGGACCTGGGGATGGCGGAGGACTGGCGGCGCGGCGCCGCGGCGCTGATCGAGGCGGCACTCCCCGACGACCCGGAAAACCCGGCGGACTGGCCCGTCTTGGCGGCGCTGCTGCCCCATGCCCAGGCAGCGCTGACCTACGCCAGTTATGGCATGGACAAAATCGCCGCCTACCTGCGCGCTATCGGCAACTACGGCCGGGCTCTGGACCTGCAGCGACAGATCCTCACCGCCTGTGACCTCGACCTTGGCGCCGAGCACCCCCGGACGCTCGCCGCCCGCGCCAGCCTGGCGACCCTGACCGGCGAGGGCGGAGCGCCGGGGTCGGCCCGCGACCAGTTCGCCGAGCTGCTGCCGGCGCTGACCCGGGTGCTGGGCGCCGAGCACCCCAGGACGCTCACCGCCCGCGTCAGCCTGGCCTACTGGACCGGCGAGACCGGGGCGCAGGCTGCGGCCCGCGGCCAGTTCGCCGCGCTGCTGCCGGCGCTGACCCGGGTGCTGGGCGCCGAGGACGGCGCCACGCTCACCGCCCGCGGCAACCTGGCCCGCTCGACCGGAGACGCCGGGGACGCGGCCGCAGCGCGCGACCAGTTCGCCGCGCTGCTGCCGATCCGGGAGCGGGTGTCTGGCAGCAGGCATCCCAGCACGCTTATCGTCCGCGCCAGCCTGGCCTACTGGACCGGGATGGCCGGCGACCCGGCCGCGGCCCGCGACCAGTACGCGGAGCTGGCGCCCATCCGGGAACAACTCCTGGGCGCTGAGCACCCAAGGACGCTTGTCGCCCGCGCTAACCTGGCCCGCTGGACCGGGGAGGCCGGGGACCCGGCGAGCGCTCGTGACCAGTACGCGAAGCTGCTGCCGCTGCTGGAACGAGTCCTGGGCGCGAAGCATTGGGCCACGCGCGACGCCCGTGACAACCTGGCCTGAGGGACACGGCAGGCGGAACGCCGCTAGCGCGGTGAGAGGCATACCGCGATGCCAGCCTTGCCGCCGGTGCCGCGACGCCGATCACAGCGCACGGCAGTCCCCTCAGCCACCGAAGACTCCGATATGCGCGCACTCAACGATTACCTTTCGGGTTGTCGCCTGAATGCATATCGGCGGATACGCGAGCAGCCATGACTGCCGAGTCAACTGCGGTCTGCGATCAGCAGACCGCCGAGGGCGTAGTCGCGCTCCCGGGGAGTGCAGCGGCTGGGGCGCGCGACTGACAGACGGCCGTTGCCCGGCAGGAAGCGGGCGGGCGACTATGCGCAGTTCGCGCAGACCTGCCAGGACTCCGCCAGCGGCATCGTAGATGCGTGCGGCCCCGGATCCCCGGATTCTCACCGGGTGGTCTGGGGCCTCACCTCACGTCCTCCGGTTTCCCCCGCGGGCTTTCCTCCGGTTTCCCGTTTGCCCGCCGGGTTCTCCCCCTTCGCCCGCCTTCCTCTGGTTTCCCTTCGTCCGGCGTTCTCCGGTTCGTCCCCTTCGGCCGTTGCCCGGTTCCGGTTCCCCTTCGGTATCCCTCCGGGTTCCCTTCCCTTGAGCAATCTTCACGATAGCGCTGCCGCGGGGCGGGTTCCGCAGGCGTTGGTCCCCGGCGGCAAGGGCCAAGGTCACCAGTCCTGCCACCATCCTGCAGGGACCGGCATGTCCGGGCCCGGGGCCACCCGGCTCCCGGCAGCGCCCGGGCGGCGGTCCCGCCGTCCCAGGCCGGCCCGTCCCGCGTGGCCCATCGGGTAAGTCCCGCCGTGTTCACGACCTGTCGCTGATGCTTGCCGTGACCGGCTCCGCGCTCGTTGCGAGCGACAACAGTCCGCGGCGCGCGGAAGGTCGCGCATAGGGTCGCTTACTTCTTCGGCTTCTTCTTCGCGGGCTGCTTGGGCGGCAGCGACCGTGCGTGCCCGATACCGATTTCCACCCATCCGGAAAGGTCGTCGTTGCTGGCGAGATCTTCCGGGCTGACGCGCAGCCAGCCGGGCATCTCCCGGCCCTGCATCACCGCGGTGGTGGCCCTGGTCGTAGCCACGAGCTCGCCTGACCGCCCGGGATCGACGTGGACCAGCACGCCGCCCTGGCCGCTGGCACTGATCGCCATGTGCCCACGGATGAGGAAGGCCAGCCCGCCGAACATCTTCTTCTCGGTCAGATCAGGATCAGGGCCGATCAGGTCCCTGATACGAGTGGCGAGATCTTCGTCATAGGCCATGCGGCGATCGTACCGAGCCGGGCATCGCCTAACGACCCGGCGAGCGCCTGCTTCTCGTAGCCGCAGGCGCCGCGTCCCAGGGAACCTGCCGCGGGCTGCGGCGTCGAGGCAACCTGGGCACACGGGCCGGTCAACGCCTAGCCGCCCCGGCCCTCGCTGAGCCCGATGAACTCCGGCGCCGCGCTTTACCTATCTGCAGCCAGTTGCAGATCACCCGTTCGGGTGCGGCTCGGACGGCATGTTGGCCAACTGCGACTTGGCGCCAGATTAGGCGGATCTAGCGCGCTGCCAACGCCAGGGACCATAACGCAGCGCGATGACCACTCTCGAACGTGAGTGACCTGGTCGCCCAGATGTGGCCGAGCGCCTCGGCTCGGGCGGCGGCAAGGTCGGTGCCGTCGAGCTCCGTGATGGCCTTCCCGGTCGAGGCGGCCATGCGGACGAACTCGCGGTACCCGTGCGTCTGCGACGCCACGTTGCGCCGGCGCCCTGGCCGGCGAGCCTGCTCGACGAGCCGGTACCGGCGGTCGAGCTCTGCGATCTCCTCCAGCAGCCCGTCGCGGATCTGAGCGTCCAGTGTCATCTCGATCCGCCTATCGGTCTCGGCTTTCCCTGGGTCGATGCCGTACACCGCGAGCGCGAACGGCACGGCCACCTTGGTGCCCGCGCGGCCGGCCATGCGGCGTACCAAGGCGTTGAGGATCGCCTCGTAGTTGTTCGGGTGCACGCGCCGGGCCACCTCGGGTGCAAGCCGCGCGAGCACCTGGTAGGCGCCGTCGATTTCGCTGCGCGGGAAGTCGCGTTCGAGCGACCGCCGAAGCGTTCCCGTCCCGGTCAGGTCCCAGGTATCCAGCACAGACTGGATGTACACGCCGGTGCCGCCGACGAGGACTGGCAGGGCATCCCCGGACGCGGCCAGTGACGCTAGCTCGTCTCGCGCTAGCTGTGCGTACGCCTCCAGTGACAGCTTCGACGACGGCTCGGCCACGTCAAGCAAACGGTGCTCGAACCCTCGCATCTGTGACGGCTTGATCTTGCTCGTGCCGATGTCCATGCCGGCGTAGACCTGCCGTGAGTCGGCATTCAGCACGACCGGGCGCAGGCCACGTTCGGACGCGGCCTGGCAGATGTCGAGCGACAGCGCGGTCTTGCCGGATGACGTCGGCCCGTAGATGGCGACTGCGCGGCGGCGCCCGGGCAGCCGCATCCACCGCGTGAGGTTGCTGGACTGGTGCATGATGCCCCAGGCGCGTAGGCGGCGGCGCAGATCCGCGCCGAGCTGGTCGCGGCGGCAGCCGCAGGCGGTCAGTGTCCGGGTCAGGAGCCGGTTGTCGACGTCGGCGACGAACACCCGGGCCCTGGCCGATCATCCTGGGCAGCCGCCTGCCCCTTCCGGAGCCTTTCGGCGGTCAGCAGGTGCTTGCGCATGACCTTGGTGTGCAGTAGCACCGGCGGCCTGGACGGCCACTCGACTCATCGAGGAACCGTGGAATCCGCCCACAGCGCTGGCAAGGTCAGAGCGTGCTGTTCGCTGACACAATGCGCGGCCCGGCCACGAAAGTGGCCAGCTCGCAGGCCGCCAGTCCCTGATCACTGGTGGCGGCAGCTAGTGCAGCGCCGCGATGGTCTCGCTATTAGCCAGCCGGGTTCCGGTCTGCAGCGGACAGCTGGTCTCGCACGGTATCCAGCGGGACGCCGGGCAGGAGGCTCTTCAGCACATAGCCGCACCGTATTGACCCGGGACTGTCGACGGCAACTGGATTTCCGCCTGGATCGGCGGCGGCAAGCCGGAAGCTGCGAGCGCGGGTACTCCTCCGCGGCCGGACGAGCCGGTTAGATCAGCATCGCCACTGCAGAACGTCCAGGTTTGTGTTACCAGTACGTCGATCGGCTTCCGTCCGAGATCCGATCAGATCGGCGGGTCCGCGCGCGTTCTCTCCGACTTCTTCATCACTCAGCGTGATGCCAGTTGTCGGCGCAACCCCGTTCACGGTTGGCTGACTCATCCGGGAGGTCGACTACGGGTACCCGTTCACTCGTGGGAGCCATCGTCGTCCGGCATCAGGCCACATGGAGCCTATTGGAGCGTTCGATTCACGAGAATTACCAGGCATCCAGACACAATCAGACACTTCGGCCGACGTTAGGAATCTCGTTCGCATCGAGGTTGCGCCGACGGCCGCGCCCCTGGCAGCTACGGCTGGTCAAGGTCCAGGATGTTCTCGATGCTCAGGGAGCAGATCGTCTCACCAGCAAGGAACACAAGACGCGCTGGCCCTAATCGTAGGTATGAAGATCACTGACCCAATTAGCCAACCGCGGTCAGATTGTGCCCGCGCGGATGCGGAGAGCCAGGTTCACGCACTATCCAAAGACCTCGTCCATTACCTCTGCGCCTGGGTGAGCGCGGGACGGATCTCGTGGCGGTAGACCGACTCGGTAGTCGCCGTACGGTCGTGACCGACTAGCAGGGTGATGCTCTCCACGGGCACGCCGTTGGCGGACATGACCGACACGAAGGTGTGCCGCATCTCCCGGGGTGCCCAGTCCTCGCCAAGGCCAGCCTTCTTGGCGATCAGGCGGAACGCGCGGATGACATTGTTGGCGCTCAGCGGCGTCCCGACCCGGGACGCGAAGACCAGGCCGTGCTCCTGCCACAAGTCACCGGCCACCTGCCGGTCTCGCTCCTGCTGCTCATGCTGCTGGCGCAGCGCCTCCACGCAGCGCCGCGGCAACGCCAGGGTTCTCCGGGATTTCTCGGTCTTGGTGTCGCCGCCCTCGCGCTCCGAACGCCAGACGTAGATCGCGAACCGGCCTTCACCCTCCTGGGACGGATCAAATCCGCCGCTGGTAACCGGCTGCCACCTGGCCGGATCATCTATCCACGTCACCACGTGGTCCCAGCGCAGGGCCCGGGCCTCCTCCGTGCGGATGCCGACCAGCAGGCTCAGCACCACGTACGCGTGCAAACGCGTACCTTCCGATGCCGCCAGCAAGACCTTCGCCTGATCCAGCGTGAAGCTCTTCGACGGCCTCCCGCTGCGGCCCTGCGGCGCCTTCACCAGGGCCGCCACGTTCCGACCGACCAGGTCATTGGACTCGGCGTGCCGGATCGCCCGCTCCAGCGAGTTCCGGGTTATTTGCAGTGACCGGGTGGAGTAGCGGCTCGCGAGCTGGCTCAGCGCCATCCGGACATCACCTGCGCTCAGCACGCGCAACGGCCTGGCGCCGATGGCGTCGACCATCGGCCCCAGCAGGCCCTCGTACAACGTGCGCGTCCGCTCGGACGTGCCGTCCAGACCTTCGCGCAGCCAGTCGTCCACGGCCTCGCGCACGGTGTAGGTGCTAGAAGACTTGACTCCTGAATTCAGTTCCTGGTGCAGCGCCTGGAGCTTGGCGCGGACTTCCTGCTTGGTCTTGCCGGAGACCTTCCGCCGGATGCGCTTCCCGCCAGGCCCGTAGCCCAGCGAGATCGCACCCACGTACCGGTTCCTCGCGGCGTCCAAGTAGATCCCGTCCTCACCGTGCCCACGGCGCCGGACTGTCGTCTCGGACATAGCTAGAGCCTAACACTTTGGCTCCCAGTTTGGCTCCCAACGACACTCGCTTGGGAGCCGCACCCCTTCTGACCTGCGCCCCGACCGCGACTCGAACGCGGGACCTACTGCTTAGGAGGCACTTTCAAAGTGTGGCTGGGTGATGCCGGGTGTCGCCTGACGTGCTGTTCCGCTACGACGGTAATGGCTGGATATGGCCTGGCGTGGCCATGCGCCTGTGGTCGTTGGCTACCCGTTAGGCTACCCGGAATCTCGTTAGCAAAGCTAATAGCCGAATGTTCAGGACCTGATGTGGCCACCGGATCGTAAGTGTTTGGCCCACTGGCAGCGCTCCGATGAATCTTCGTTGTCCCAAAGAGCCTAACTTGGCCCTAACGGCCGGGCAGGCGGCGGGCCAGTTCGGTGCGGCCGCGCACGCCCAGCTTGCGGTACACGCGGCCGAGATGAAACTCGACCGTTTTCGGGCTGAGGTAGAGCTGGGTGCAGATCTCGCGGTCGGTGAGCCCGTCCGCGGCGAGTAGCGCGACCCGCAATTCGGCTTCGGTAAGCTGCAGCCCGGCCTGCGGTCGCGAGCGCAGCACGGCTCCGCTGGCCCGCAGCTCCCCGCGCGCCCGCTCTGCCCACGGCGCCGCGCCGTACTTCTCGAAGGCTTCCAGTGCCGCGTCGAGCTCAGCGCGGGCCGACCGCCGCTGGCCCTGGCGGCGCAGCCACTCCCCGTAGAGCAGCTGGGTCCGGGCGACCACGAACGAGTCCGGATCGCCCTGATGCTGAATCAGTGCGTCCCGGTACGCCATGCCCGGGTCAGGGCCGGTGCCGACGAGCGCCCGGCAGCGTGCCACCAGCGCGGGCACGCGGAGATCTGGGACGTTCGTCACCCGGCGCTCGAATTCTGCCGCCCGGATCGCCGCATCCTCGGACCGGCCAAGGCGCACCAGGGCTTCCACGAGGTCGGGCAGCGAGATCACGGTCGGGCCGCGCAGGCCGCGAGCCAGCGGCACCGCTACCACCTGCTCGAACTGGCTAACTGCTGCGACCAGGTCGCCTTGGCCGAGCGCTAGCAGCCCGCGGGCGCGCAGCGCGATCAGCCGTGCCCAGTGCTGGCCGTGCCGCTCGGCTGCCGCCAGTGCCGCATCCGCATGAGCGCGGCAAGCTGTGGCCTCCCCCCGGTAAGCCGCAACGGTAGCGAGGATCCCCAGGACCTCGGCCCGGTGCCCGGGCTGGCCGAGTTCATCGCATAGCTCGAGCGCCTCGCTGGCTTCGGCGGCGGCATCTGGCCATCGGTCGTCATCGAGATCCTGGGAGGCGGTCATCCGCAGCAGCCGCGGCAGCATGCCAAGCGCCCCCTGGGCGCGCAGGGCGCGTATTCGCCGGACGCCGAGATCATGCCCTTCGCCAAAGCGGCCCAGCCAGCCCAGGCCGGCCAGCCTTTGCACGCTGCGCGGACCGTCCGAGGCACCCGGCCCGGTTGGCGGTTCTGCGGCTAGCGCGCGCTGGATGAGCGCGGCTCCTTCGCGGTTGTGTCCGGTGAACATGGCGGCCAGCCCGGCGAAGAAGTCGGCGGGCGACCCGAGGTGCGGATGCGCCGCAGCCAGTGCACGCAGCTGTCCGGCGGCCGTGGACATGCCGTCAGGATCAGCGTTCCACCAGCAGGCGAGCGCGGCATGGGCCAGGGCATCGGCGGCGGCGCCCGGGTCGTCGTGCTCGAGCAACACGGCGGCGGCGGCGAGCAGGTCGGCGGCGCGCTGGACATGGCCCGCCGCGTACTCGGTATGTCCGCGCAGGTGGAGGACGCGGCCGCGTACGTCGTCCTGGCCTGCGCTGGCCAGGGCCGTATCGAGCAGCTGCTCGGCGCGTCCGGCGTCTCCGGCCAGCCACGCCGCATCGGCCGCCGTCAGCCGCCGCCGCGCCGCATCCTGGGGGCTAACGGACAGCGCAGCCGCCTGCTCCGCGGCCCGGGCAGCGGCGGCGAACCCGGCCCGCCGTGACGCATCGGCGGCCACTGTGTCCAGCGCGGCCGCGATCTGTTCATCGGGACCTTCGGCGGCCGCCGCGCGATGCCACGCCCAGCCGGGCTCACCTTCCGGCAGTCCATCAGCGACCGCGCGGTGCGCCGCGGCCCGGTCGGCGGCGGGAGCACTGTAATAGACCGTGGATCGCACCAGCGGGTGCCGCCAGCTCAGCTGACCCCGCTCGATCGTGACCAGCCCTGCGTCCGCCGCCGGCCGCAGGTCGGCGGCCGTGCACTGCTGGCGGGCCAGGGCCGGCCCGAGCGAGCCCAGGACGGCGTCGCCGGAGGCGGCGAGCACGAGCAGCGCGCGCCGGGTCTTCGGTCTGAGCGCCGCTACTCGCCGCGCGTATGCTGCCTCGACCGCGGCGATGGAAGGCAGCGGTTCGGGCAGCACGTCACGCCCGGCGCGCTGGCTTGGCGTTAGGGTACGCACGACCTCCACCAGCGCTAATGGGTTGCCGCCGGTCGCGGCGTGCAGCTCGTCCGCCACTGACCCGCCGACATCCGGCGCCCGGTCGGCGAGGAGGGCACGGGCCGCCTCCTGGTCAAGGCCTGCCACGGTCGTCCGCGGCAGGCCGTCGATGCGGACCGGCAATGGTTCCCCGCTGCGGGCGGTCATGATCACGCCGACCTTATCGGCCCGCAACCGGCGTGCGGCGAACAGCAGCGCCTGCGCGGACGCCTGGTCGACCCATTGCAGATCGTCGACCAGCACGAGCACCGGCGACCGTTCCGCTGCCGCCGCGAGCAGGCTGAGCAGCCCGGCCGCCACGAGGAAGCGGCTGGCCTCCACCGGCGCGCCGAGCCCCAGCGCTCCGCGCAGGGCGGCCGCCTGGGGCGCGGCTACGGCCGGGAGCAACCCGATGACCGGCCGCGTCACCTCCAGCAGCCCCGCGAATCCCAGGCCCGCGTCAGACTCGATGCCCGTAGCCCGCAGCACGCAGAATCCGCCGGCCGCCGCCTCCGCATACTCCAGCAAGGCGGTCTTACCGATGCCAGGGTCGCCCTCGAACACGAGGCAGCGCGCGGTGCCAGCGGCCGCCTCGGCCAGCAGCACCGCGATTTGCCCGCACTCGCCAGGCCGACCCACGAGCACACGATCACCGTACGACAGGGCGATACGCCCGGCAATGCCAGGGATTTCCCCGGCGCGAGCCGCGAGTCTCGAACCGCATCGTGGTCGGCAACAGCCAGATCAATCGGCGCGCAGGGGGAGTCGATGATGAATGACTGCAGGAGGCTCAGGCCCAGGTGCCGGCCGCCGGAGAGCGCTGGCCGCTGCACGGGGCAGGCCGTAAATGACTGAGCCGGCACATTACCGCGATCCAGGCGCCGTCAAGGCCCACTACGCACCGCGCGTAGACCCGGGCCAGGACCTCGAGGGCTCATGTCTTCTATATCCGCGGTGGTTCGCCCCGCGTGCCAAAAGTCGGCGGAGGCGCCTCCGGGCGGTAGGGGCCGGTGCTCCAAGCAGGCGCAGGCCGCCCAATCGCGGGCAACGTGATAGTGCCAGGTACCTATTCGGTATCACGGCGAATCGGGAATGGGGAGATCATTATGTATCAAGAGAATTGGGCGTGGTGCCACCAGTGCCAGGGTCTTTTCTTTACCGGTAATAACACGCTCGGCGTCTGCCCGGCAGCCGGAGGCGGCCCGCACAGCGGGACCGGGAGCGGCAACTATATCCTGGCCACCTCGGGCGGAGGGCAGTCTGACTGGGCGTGGTGCCACAAGTGCCAGGGCCTCTTCTTCTTCGGCAACAACACGCTTGGCGTCTGCCCGGCAGGGAATGCTCACGATGGCACTTACAGCAGCAACTACATTCTCGCCACCTCGGGCGGAGGCCAGTCCGGCTGGGCGTGGTGCCACCAGTGCCAGGGTCTCTTCTTCACCGGCAATAACACGCTCGGCGTCTGCCCTGCGGCCGGAGGCGGCCCGCACAGCGGGACCGGGAGCGGCGACTACCCGCTAGCTCAGCTGGGGAGTAATTCCAACTTCATTCTCGCCGACGAGTGCAACCCGATACTGGGCCTGACCGTGGCTATCTATGTGACGCAGGATCTGGTCTGCGAATCTGTGTCGCGTCCCCCCACGCCGCCGCAAGACCTTCCGAAGGGGTTCGCTTTCCAGTTGAACTGTTATTCCCCTCAGGGAGAAGTAAGTGCATGGCAACAGTATTGCCTGATCCTCTGGGAGGCGGATCAGTCGGAATGGAGGTGGTGCCGGCGGTGCCAGGGCTTCTTTTTCATCGGCAACAAGACGCTGGGCTTCTGCCCGGCGGGAGGCGCGCATAATTACACCGGCAGCGGCGACTATACCATGGCCACCTCGGCCAAGGGCCAGTACGACTCGAACTGCCAGCCCGGCTGGAGCTGGTGCAATAGGTGCCAGGGCCTTTTCTATTCCGGCGGCGACAAGTTCGGCTTCTGCCCGGCGCCGGGGGGTGGTCCGCACAGTAATACCGGTAGCGAGGACTACAAGCTGGCCACGTCGGGCAACGGCCAGTCCGGCTGGGCGTGGTGCAACCGGTGTCAGGGCCTCTTCTTCCCAGGCAACAACACGCTCGGCGTCTGCCCGGCACCGGGAGGTGGCCCCCACGACGACGCCGGCAGCAGCAATTATACCCTCGCTACGACGGGCAACGGTCAACTCCAAGGCATGATAAATAACTATCCGGTTAGTGGCGACGCCATAATCGACGACATCTTTCATGTGGCTACGCTGTCGAGCCAGGAGATACCTGCCGGATATCAACTGGCTATTTGGCTGGTATACGACCTGACCGAAGACGTCACGGGAGCGATATTCGCCGTCACCGACGATTCCGGAAATGAGATCGGGCACGTGGAACAGAAACTCGTATCAGATGTGGATGGGTCGCCAGCCCAGGTGGCTCCGATAGTCGCTCTCGAACTCAACCTGGTCGGGCCCGTCAACGGCGAGAGTGCGGTGCTGTCATCCGGCGCGGGCACGATTACATACTCCGCCGTTCCGCCTCTTACCGCCTTGCTGCAAGAGCCGCCATGCACCGAATCCGGCTACATTACCGGCGAGACCGCCAATAGTTTCTACAGTGTGCTACCCGATACCCCGGCCAATTCTTTGACGCAGTCCTTCAGCGTCAGTGCCACACAGCCCATGATACGCAAGCAAGGTAAGCTGCGTCCTTCGACGTAATTCCCAGCCGTATCTGAATAAACAACGGAGTAATTCCATGCAATTCCAAGCCTATCACGGCGTAACGGCCGCTGAGCATCAGGAAAACTTCAACAAGTGGTCTGCTCAGGGTTATCGGATGATCTCGCTCAGCGTCTATGGTGACCCGGGCAACGCGTTGTACGCAGCGGTGTGGGTGCAGCGCGCCGGGCCAGCTTGGGTCGCGATCCACGGTGTGGACGCAGCGGGCTATCAAGGTTTCTTTACGAAATGGTCAGACGAGGGCTATTACCCCGTACTCGTCTCGGCGACCGGCGCGATCAACGATGCCGTGTTCGCGTCCGTGTTTGAACAGGGGAACCCGGGCCCCTGGTTCGGACGCCACGACATGATGCCCGCCGACTTCGCAGCCGCCAACAAGTCGGCGCTCAGCAATGGACAGATGATCCGCTCCTTCTCGATCTACGGTGCGTCGCCCGATCGCCGGTACGCCGCGATCTGGCATCCCGATCCGACCTACGTGAAATGGCACGTGCATGCCGCCGACAGCGCCTCCGATTACCAGACGGACTTCAACGCCGAGACTCAGCTGCCGGGCGTCTATCTGAACGCCTATCGGCCGGCCTATGTCGCGCTGTCGAGTGACGCGACTTACTGCTCGGTGTTCAAAGACGATTTCGTCGGACCCTGGGTCGCACGCCACGGTCTTTCCGGCTCCGACTACCAGACCTTCTTCAACCAGCAGGTCGCCGCGGGCTCCTATCCGATCGTCGTGCAGGGCGGCGGCACGACCGCCGCGCCGGTCTACGCCGCGATCTTCGCCAAGCAGGACATTCCCGACGCCCGCCAATGGACCGTCACCGGAGCTTCGCTCGCCGCCCTCGCGCCGGTCGATCAGGCGGTGCAGATCTTCATGCTGGCCAACGGCGTGCGCGCCGCGCAGGTCGCCATCGCCAAGAACGGCGTAATGAAGGCTTCGCGCGGGTACACCTGGGCGGAGCCCGCCTACCGGGTGACGCAGCCAACCGACCGCTTCCTGCTCGCGAGCTGCAGCAAGATGTTCTGCGCCGCGGCGATCCAGAGCCTTTACAAGAGCGGCGCCCTGCAGCCGCCGACCCTGACCGTCAAGCCCAATGGGAACGAGCAGCCCGTCGTCGGCGATTTGGTGACCGGCAACAAGACCGGCGCGACCGCCGTCGTGTCGGCGGTCGATGGCGACACGCTGACGCTCGTCTCGGTGCTCAACACGTTCACGACTTCAGATGACGCCGCGACGATGAGCAACTCAGGCGGCACCGTCACGGTGCTCGGCTACAACCCGGGAACGAAGGTCTATCCCCTGCTCGGATTCTCCCATCCTGCCGACGCACGCAGCGACACGATCACGGTACAGCAGCTGCTCGACCACCAGGGCGGCTACAACGACGGCAAAAATCCCAAATATCCGGCTGCGCTCGATCCGACCTACAAGATGCGGCAGATCGGTCAGGCGATCGGACATGTCGTCGGCACCAAGCTCGACGTCGCCCGCTACATGTATGGTCAGCCGCTGCAGTTCCCGCCGGGCACAGACTCGGCCTATTCGAACTACGGCTATCTGCTGCTCGGGGCGGTCGTTGAGCACGTCACCGGGATGAGCTATCGCACCTATCTCGCGCAAGCCGTTCTGAAGCCGGCCGGCATCACTGAGGTCGAGGTGTTCCCGACGCGCGCCGCCGACCGGACCGCGGAACAGGCGATCGCCGAGGATCAATATCTGGGACTGGACCCCCTCAACCTCGCCTCCACGCTCCAGATCCCGACCGTCTATGGCGGCGACGGCGAGATAAACGAAATCGGCGATCCGAACGACGGCACCGCGGCCTCGGCCGAGGCAATGGCGCAGTTCATCCATACCCACGCCGTCTGGGGCAATGGCGGCCGGGCACCGGGCTACAATCGAGCCGGTGGCACGCCGGGCGCCGCCACCTGGGCCGAATCGCGCTGGGACGGCGTTGACTGGGCCTACGCGATCAACACGTGGGACTCCCCGGCGGCCAACGGCCAGACCGCGGCCACGACCGCCAAGGGCAATCAGGCGCTGACAACTACTGCGTTCACACTCACGGTGGCGAACGGCGGGACGGCCGGTTTCGAGCCCTCGGGGCATCTTCTCGTGGACACCGTCAGCAACGGAACCCAGCTCGTTGCCTACACCGGCGTCAATGCCGCGGCGAATGCGCTCACTGGTTGCACGGCGCCGGTCAAGGCCGGCACGGCTGGCGACGGCGCCAATGTGAAACAAGCCTCCACCGTCGTCGGCGCCCCGGCGCTTACGCAGACGCCTTTCACGTTGAACGTTAGCCAGAACGGCACACAAGGCTTTTCCCGCACCGGAATGCTGCTAGTGACCAATTCCGCCAATGCGGAGCAGCTGATCCACTACACGAGGCTGGGGGTAAATGCCTTCGAGGGATGCACGGCGTTTCTGTCCGGCGCAGGGAGTGCCCTGGCAGGCGCCGCCGTGACGCAAGCGACGCTCCTGGCGAGCATAGACACGCTGCTAAATTCTATTGCCCTGCCATAGATCCTGGCCTCTCGGCCTGTGTTTCGCTACAGCCAGCGGCCATCCGCGGGACGGGTGGCCTGGGATCTCACCTGTGCAGCTGGCGACGGTGTGCGCGCTGCAGTTCCTACCCTGCCTGTCTGACCGTGACGCTGCCGGGGCGGCGCGATGCCGGATCGACTTCAACTGCCCCGTCCGCTCCACCAGCCGGAACAGCCCCTCCCTGCCGATAGGCGGTGTGCTGACAGCCGCCTGTCCAACGATCCATGCACTGCGCCCAGTAACCCGGACACCTGAGTGGCTGGACATCCAGATCACCGACAACGGGCCGGGCAGCCCCCCGGCCGCGTCGGGCGGCAGCTCACCGGCCAGCGGGCACGGGCTGGTCGGCATGCGCGAACGCGTGGCGCTCGACCAGGACCAGCTGACCGCCGGGCCGGGTGAGCAGGGCGGGTTCCGCGTGCATGCCCGGTTCCCCGTCGCCGTGGCAGCCGTGACGTGAGCGAGAAGATCCGGGTCCTGGTCGCGGACGACGAGGCCCTGATACGCGACGGCCTGCGGGCGATCGCCGAACTCGAGGGCGACATCGACGGCCTTCCCGGTTGCCGGCCGGCTAAAGCCGGGTCCCGCCGCGGAGGGTCTAGGTAGGCGGCGACGACCCGGGTGATCTCCTCGGGGTCGTCGCCGAGCTGCGCTGGCAGGTTCCCGTTGAGCCAGAGCGTGGCCAGCCCGTGCACGATCGACCAGGCGGCGACCCCGTAGGCCATTCGCTCCCGGGTGATCTCCCCGGTGCCGTAGAGCAGGGTAGCTGCGGCCTCCCGGGCGCGCCCGAGCCCGGCGTCGTCGCGGTGGTACAGCTCCGGCCGGTACATGACCTCGAAATGCGACCGGTGGGTCACCGCGAAGCGCACGTACGCCACGCCGACCTCCAGGAAGCTGCCGCGAGTCTGCTGGGCCCCGCGCAGCGCTTCGGCCAGCAGGCGGTAGCCCTCGGCCGCCACGGCGGTGAGCAGGCCGGCCCGGTCGCCGAAATGGTAGGTGGCGGCCGCGTGGGTGACCCCGGCGCGGCGCGCCACCGCGCGCAGGCTCATCGCCGCGGGCCCGGACTCCTCGATCTCGCCGATGGCAGCTGAGATGAGGGCCGGGCGGAGGTTGCCGTGATGGTAGGGACGGCTGCCGGATGCCACGCCAGCAATCATAGTTGCGATCTTACCGGTGGATAGATTATCTTTCCAGTGGACAGATTCCCTGAATCTCAGGAGGACCCGATGCCGGCCCTGCCTTGGCTCGAGCGCCAGCCCATCGATCCGCAGCGCCAGTACGTCGCGATGGCGTCGCGGCTACCGCTGAAGTCCTACCGGTTCATCCCCGGCTTCATGCGCGACACCATGCGGATCCGCCGGCAGCTCGGGCAGGCCGCCGGGCTGGCCGGCTACACGCTGAACGCCGGCCTGGCCCGAAAGACGTTCTGGACGTTCTCGGTCTGGGAGGACCAGGCCAGCCTGGACAAGTTCGCAGCCAGCGACCCCCACCGCGCCATCATCGGGCGGCTGCGCCCGCGGATGAGCCCGACGCGGTTCGAGTTCTTCCCGATCTCCGGGTCCGACCTGCCGCTGACGTGGGCGCAGATCACCGAGCGGGTCAGCTGACGGTCGGGAGGCCCGGGCCGTATGGACGAGGTCGTCCTGCATGGTGCGGAAGGCGCACATGACGGGTCGGGCTGCCAGGCGGTGGCCGGCCCTGCAGGACCTGCCAGCCGCGCAGCTGGTGCGGATGCGGGTGCCGCCAGGACCGGGATTGACAGCCTGCCGGGGAGGTTATTCACTACGCTTTAGTAAGCGGTGCTTAGTAAGAGGTGTGGCCGGATTGGATGGCAGGCGCGGCGGGCCCGGCCGGTTCGCCGAGCCGTGGCTGCTGATCCTGACCAGCCTGGCCGACGGGCCCAAGCACGGCTACGCGATCATGGCCGACGTGGCCGCGTTCAGCGGCGTCAGCATGGAGCCCGGCACCCTGTACGGGGCGCTGTCCCGGCTGGAGCGCCGCGGCTGGGTCCGGCCGCTGGCCGCCGGGGACCCCCGCCGCCGGTATGAGATCGCCGCCGTCTGGCCACCCCGGACAGGTGATGCGCGTCGCCCCCGGCGGGCCGTGCGTGGCCGCCGCGGTTGACAGGCGCGTGCCGTATTCACTACAACTTAGTAATCGGTACTGACGAGTGGGGGGATGTGCATGCACGGGAAGTTCGATGATCTCGGCCGGTTCGCCGACCCGTCGCTGCTGATCCTGACCAGCCTGGCCGACGGGCCCAAGCACGGGTACGCGATCATGGCCGACGTGGCCGCGTTCAGCGGCGTCAGCATGGAGCCCGGCACCCTGTACGGGGCGCTGTCCCGGCTGGAGCGCCGCGGCTGGGTCCGGCCGCTCGCCGCCGAGGAACGCCGCCGGCCCTATGAGATCACCGCGGCCGGGCAGGAGATCCTGGCCGGGCAGGTCACCACGATGCAGCAGATCGTGCAGGTCGCCCGGCTGCGCACCGCGATGGCGCAGGGGGCGTGATGAGGACCGGGCAGGCGGGCCGGCTGTCCCGCGCCCTGGTCGGCTGCCATCCGCGGCGCTGGCGGGAGCGCTACCGCGAGGAGATGCTCGACGTCCTTGACCAGCACCAGGCAAGCACGCGGACCGTGCTCAACCTGGCGGTCAGCGTGCTGAGCACGTACGTGGACCCGGCTTACCGCACCGAAGCGCTCTCGCTGCCCCGGCTGCGCCGGGCCGCGCTGATATCGGCCGTGATAGCCGCCCCGCTCGCGCTGATCCTAGGTCCGGTCGGCTACGGGATATGGCAGGACGACCACTGGCACCCGGCAGCCGACGAGGGCCTGGTTTCAGCGGCGTTCTCCGCGCACGCGGCCATCCTTGTCACCGCGTTCGGGGTGACCCTCGACGGCATGGACATGGTGTGGGACGTCACGGACCTGAGCCGGCCGCAGCGCCTGTCGCAGTTCGAGGGCGGCCAGCCCACGGCGCTGTCGCCGGACGGCCGCACCGTGGCCACCGTCACCTTCAGCGGCCGGACCGCCTTGTGGACCGTAGCCGACCCCCGGCACCCGGCCCAGATAGCGACCCTGCCCGGCAGCCCCTTCATGCACTTCAATCCGGACCTGCGGGGACAGGCATTCTCCCCCGACGGCCGGACCCTGGCCGTCGCCTACTACGACCACGTCGTGCTCTGGGATGTCACCAGCCCGGCCCGGCCCCGGCTGCTGCGCACCCTGGACGCCCCGGCAACGTCCCCACCGGGCAGCGCCGGCCTGCCGTTCAGCCCGCAGGACATCGCG
>Ga0335078_10003004_pt1 | contig 25212 bp, 18 predicted proteins | sample Lox_Sample_32_FD_206711 | JGI IMG/M metagenome (GOLD analysis project Ga0335078, IMG submission 206711) | Soil microbial communities from Loxahatchee National Wildlife Refuge, Florida, United States - Lox_Sample_3.2 | ecosystem: Environmental > Terrestrial > Soil > Wetlands | place: USA... | reverse complement strand
GCGGCCCATCCGCACACCCTGGCCGAGCATTCGGCCAGCCGACTTTCCTGGGCCGCGACCACGGTAGGTATGTCACTCCATTCACTGATGGGCGGTCTGGCGCTGGGCGCGGCTGTGGTCACGGGTGGAGGCGCCGGAGGAGGGTGGGTGGGGTTGGGCACCGCCCTGGTCATTATCCTCCACAAACCTTTCGATGCGATGGCGGTGGCAACGCTGATGGCGCCAGCGGTTGCTCGCGGTTTGCGCGCCAGTTTATTCAACAGTCTGTTTACGCTTGTTACGCCTTGTGGAGCGCTCCTGTTTTATGGCCGAGCGAGCCACTTTTTGGGCTCGAATCCGGCGTTTCGCGGCTGCGCCCTTGTCTTTTGCGCAGGCACGTTCCTCTGCATCGCCTGTGCGGACCTGCTGCCGGAGCTGCAGCTCCATTCGCACGACCGGCTCAAACTCTCCTTGGCGTTGGCAACCGGCCTGAGCGTAGCCATCGTGATCGGCCAGCAGGAAGAGTCCGGCCAACAAAAGTTCAGCACCAAATCCACCTCCTCCCGGAGCACCGAACCCGGGGGTGGACAGTAATTCGTCCACCACTTCTAATCAGCACTCGGGCCAGCACACGCCGGCCGCACAAGTGTCCGCACAGGGGGTGGGGACCTGGTTCGGTCAGTTCGGAGCCGGCGAGGGCGCCGGGGTGCGGCCATCGGCCAGACCGCCCCTATTGCTTGGTCTGGAACAAAAGCAGGGCGGCCGGACCGTGCGCAGTGTGAGGCGCAGCGACAGTCAACCTGCTTAAGCCCGGAATAAAGAGGCCAGTCCGCGCGCGCGCGGCCGTTGACAGGTGGGCAAGGCGGGTTGGTTTCCGCCGCCTTTCGGAAAGCTGAAAGACGTCCACAAAACCCTCCCCGCCAACGACATACAAGCACCTGAGCCTCGCGTGATAGAGAATATCGTCGGCGTCACCGACGCACGGGGTCTGGGAAACGAGCTTGCCGGTGCGGCTGTCGTAAACGCCCAGTCGCGAAGGGTTGCGGCTGGCGATAAAGAGCTGTGCTGAAGCGGCATCCAGGGGCCATCGGGAAATTCCTCTTGCCTATCGTCACCGACCAGTCCGCGACCTTGGTGAAGCTGTTGGACCCGATCTCCAGCACAGAGATTGTCTGGGCGTCAGGAACGTTCACGAAAAGCCGGTGATGCGGCGGGTCGAGTTGAAGGACTCCGGGTGGGCGGGGAGCTGGATGTCCATCAACGGATCGGCTTGCCGGGGACGGTCGAGCAGGAAATCAGCCGGTGAATGAGGCGGAGCTGGTTGCCCGCCGTCCGAGGCCGGCAGGAGGGAAACCAGGGCGATGACGGAAAGCAATCCGCTGCCGGGCTCACCGCCGGAGCCGACATAGATCATTTGTGCGTCGGGGATCACAGCGCCTGTTGTCGGCGGTGCGGCCTAAATCAACCCACGGCCCTTCGCGGAAGGTCGTAGCGTCAAAGCTGCGGCAGGTGCCATCACCACGGCTGCAAACCAGCAGGCGGTTCTTCTCGGGGGCATACAGCAGCCCCTGAGGCTCGGAGATGCCCAGGAGTTCACGGACTCGGTGCCGCTTGACCAAGTCAACGACTTCCACGCTCTGATTCTCCAGTGCCGAGACGAACAGTCGTTGAGACCGCGCATCAAAGGTGAGAGGGTCGAGCCGCCCTTCGACACTCTTGAGCGGGATGGAACCGACGGGGAGCAGAAGCACCGCCGCAGCAGTGGCCTCGGCGGGAAAACCAAGGCAGGCCAATACCAGCAGGCTGGCCTTTGCTGCAAGCCTCGCGGGCACGGCTGCAGCGGTTCTTTTCGAGTCAGGTTTGTCCATATTCGCTTTGATTGGAATGGACAGCCCCCCTCGTGTCACGAGGAAAAGGCCAAGGTCGGGCTGAAGGCCGGAAATGAGTCGTTAAACGGGGAGACGATAAGGTTGGCTGAGTTTCATGGCGTGAGGAAGTTCCTATCGTCTCATGTGGTTCGAAGATAGCAGCGACCGGGTTTTCCATAGTGCGTTGTCAGGAATGGCCGGTTCTGTGCCAAGTGAAAAATGGGCGAGTTTCACCGACAGGGGGGCGGCATTTGTGCAGCATTTGCTCACCTCCGTCGTTCAAGTTGCTCAGCTTTTGCACGACGGACCACCAACCTCGAATTCAACAACGCCTCCCAACATTGGGAAATGAAGGACCGGAAATGCAGGGTCGAGTTCTACGCCAAACCCGGATCCGCCCGCTTGGAGTGGCAACAACAACCCCTGGAAGCGGCGCAATCCAGAATTACGCGCAGCCCGACAAGACTCCGCTGCTCCTGGTTGTCAGGGAGCAAACCGTCCAGCACCTTCAGGCCAGTCGGTCGCTCCGAGCAGGATCCGGACAATAGCCTCCAAGCCGATGCGGTCGTGCTCGTCAAACCGCCCCAGGGTCGCCGAGTCTAGGTCGAGCACCCCGATCTGTCGGCCAGGCGTCTCAAGCGGAACGACGATTTCACTCGCTGAAGCGGCGTCACAGACGATGTGGTCGGGGAACTTGTTAACTTCAGGAACAATGACGGCGCTCCGCCGTTCCGCTGCGGTTCCACAAACTCCTCTCCCCGGCGCGATTCGCACACAAGCCGGCTTCCCTTGAAACGGCCCGAGAACCAACTGACCGTCCTTCCAGAGATAGAAGCCGACCCAGTTGAGGCCCGGCAATCGCAGATTGAGCAAAGCCGCGGTGTTGGCCAAGTTCGCCAGCCAGTCGCGCTCGCCACTCAACAAGCTCGCCAGTTCCTGCTGCAAGGAATGATAAGGATCCACGTCCAAGTTTAAACCACTGGCGACAAACGCGCATGCGCCCATCCAGTGAGAATGCGAATCTATAGCCGCAAATCAAGCATCAACGTATAAGGAGAACCTCATCCGCCAGGTCTTGGCCCTGATCAGCGTTCATGATCTCGATCCCAATGTTCTTCGTGATGCTCTCCGCGCCAATGGTGGTCCTCGCCGCCCTCGTGTCCTTCTCGGAATACGCAACCCGAGGCACAAAGCAAATTGACCAAAGCCAACACAATAAGGAATCGTTTCATACAGCTTGATTATCAAGCACAGGCGGGACCACGCTTTGGACGGCGGCGGCAACCGGCTGATACTCAGCAGTTTATAACGGTGCCGTAATCCTAACCTCTCCGCGTCGAGAACCGGCCATTGCAATATGCGCCTGGTCCGGGAGGCATGTCGTGCATTCTGCAAGAATAGAGAATCGAATCCCACCCACTCACATCAAGTGAAGGGTCCAAGGCCCCGAAGAAAGGCAACCAGAAGATGGGGACTGGGCAGGCGGTCAAAGGCCCACTCCAGCCCTCATCCCCGTTTGCGAGGATCTGTGCGGAACGGTGGTTTCAACCCTCCTTGCCCAGCAAGTCCGATAGCGTCACGCTGGCCACGGCCGGGCGCACTTGATCCGCCGCGCCCAACTGTTCCGCCGGAAATGTTTGTGCCACAGCCACACACCTCATGCCAGCGGATTTCGCTGCCTGGATGCCATTGATCGCGTCCTCGATCACAACACAATCAGCAGGGGCAATACCGAGTTTGCGCGAGGCGACGAGGAAAAGGTCGGGCGCAGGTTTCTTGCGCAGGGTGTCTTCCGCCGAGACAATCGCGTCCCATGAGTTGGGCGGCAGGCCGATCTGACGGAGATTCGCTTCAACTTTGATAAGGTCCGCGCTGGAGGCGACGGCGATTTTCAATCCAACCCCCTTGCACGCGCCCACCAATTCCTGCACGCCGGGAAACGCCCGGAGCTGTCGCGGCACGAGGTCGAGGTAGATTTCGTAAGTGCGTTTTTTGGCGTCGGCAATCTGCAAAGGGAAACCGTATTTCTCCGCCACGCCGCCAAGGTAGCGGTTCTCGCCGGTGCCGACGAACGGAATGAAATCCTCCGGCCGCACGACCAAGCCGCGCTCGCGGAACATAGCCACCGCTGCGGCGTTGATGAGCGGCTCTGAGTCCGTTAACACGCCGTCCATATCGAAGATGACAGCTTTCATAGATTTCGCAGTTTGATCGCTTCCCCTGCTTAATCGGCTTCGTGGGCGAGCCTGGTCGAGTCACCGAATGAACGGGTTTACCCACAAGCCCAATACGTCGGAAGAATGGCATAAGCCTTTGGCGTTCTCAAGGGAGGGTCTTTAGGCCAAAACCCACCCCGAGGTGATGCAAAGGGGGTAGTTGAAAGAACTACGGTGGGGATTGGAGCGAGCGAAGGGATTCGAATACTCGTCAAGTTTCGTTCTCATCCCGCCAATTCCCTGGGAAACAGAGCATTTTGCATTTTGCGTTTGGCGCTGTTCTCGCATCAAAACGTGCGCAAGCAAATGGAAACTGGGGCAAACTGTGCCAAAAGACCGTTTGGCAGTTCCCATTCCTATCTGACTCCATACGCGTAGAGAAAGCGAGCAATGGGCGCGCCGTGGCGCCAGTTGCTCGCGTTGCTCACCGACGATAATCCATAATGGGCATCTGCATCTCTTACCACAAGAATTATGACGCGTTTGCGTCAGTTCGTTTGGGGATCATGAATCGATTCATCTGCCGCTTTAGCGTGGCCTTTAGGCCGGTTTGGGGCAGCCCGAAACCAGACGGCCTCAAGGCCATTGTAGCAGATATTCTGTTCGGCCACCTTAAGTCGCTCAGGCAGAGGTCGCGTGCCTCAGAGTGCCCCAGCGTCCGGCGCCCTTTCGTTCGAGAATCTGTTGTTGCAACGGGGTACTCTCCCACTATACGCTTCCCTGGTTAATTAGACGGCAGAAACGAACGAGCCACCAAAATCCAATTTGCGGAACCTGCGGGCCTTCTCAGAAAACCCGCGAGTTTTCCAATGCAAAGAAACCGCGCCGAGCGCACCCCCAACAGGGCGCGGCTTGATGTACTTCTTTGCATGGGCGCTTGGCGGTGCCTCTGAGGAGGGTGCGTTGGGTTCGCGCCCCTTGCGTTAGCGCAAATGTGCTGGCAACGAAACTTTATGAAGAACCGACCTCAAACTAAACCGCCCACTCCCGGCATCGCGAAATGCCCCACCGGCATCCGTGGGCTGGACGAAATCACCGAAGGGGGCTTGCCCCAGGGCCGGCCCACACTCATCTGCGGCGCGGCCGGGTGCGGCAAGACGTTGCTGGCCGTGGAATTCATCGTGCGCGGTGCGCGCGAGTTCAACGAGCCCGGCGTTTTCATGGCCTTCGAGGAAACCGGCAAGGAACTATCCGACAACGTCGCCTCCCTCGGCTTCGACCTGCCCGCGCTCATCCGGCACAAGAAGGTCGCCGTGGACTATGTCCGCGTCGAGCGCAGCGAGATCGAGGAAACCGGCGAATTTGACCTGGAGGGCCTGTTCATCCGCCTCGGCAACGCCATTGACACCATCGGCGCCAAACGCGTCGTGCTGGACAGCCTCGAAGCGCTCTTTGCTGGACTGCCCAACGAAGCCATCGTTCGCGCCGAACTGCGCCGACTCTTCGGCTGGCTCAAGGAAAAGGGCGTCACGGCTATCATCACCGGCGAACAAGGAGAAAAGACCCTCACCCGCCACGGCCTGGAGGAATATGTCAGCGACTGCGTCATCTTCCTGGACCACCGCGTGAACAACCAGGTGGCCACCCGCCGGCTGCGTATCGTCAAGTATCGCGGCTCGGCCCACGGCACCAACGAGTATCCCGCGCTCATTGACGAGCAGGGCCTGAACGTGCTCCCCATCAGTTCCCTGGGCCTGCATTACCCGGTCTCCACCGCCTACGTTTCCACCGGCATCCCGCGGCTAGACGCGATGCTCGCCCGCAAGGGCTACTTCAAGGGCAGCAGCATCCTCGTTTCCGGCACCGCCGGTTCCGGCAAGAGCAGCGTGGCCGCCGCCTTCGCCAATGGCGTCTGCCAACGCGGCGGTCGCTGCCTCTACTGGTCGTCGGAGGAGTCGCCGGAGCAGATCGTCCGCAACATGGCCTCCATTGGGTTCGACCTGGGCCGTTACGTCCGCAAGGGCCTCCTGCGTTTCCACTCCATCCGTCCCACAATGTACGGGCTGGAGAGCCACTTGGTCACCCTCCACAAGATGGTGAGCGAGTACCGGCCCGAGGCAGTGGTCATGGATCCCATCACTAACCTCTCGGCCATCGGAGGCGACGGGGAAATCAAAGCCATGCTCACACGGGTGATTGACTTCCTCAAGACGCGCGGTGTCACCACGATTTTCACGAGCCTGACCTCGGGCGCCAGCGTGCCGGAGCAATCGGAGGTGGGAGTCAGCTCGCTGATGGACACCTGGCTGTTGCTCACCATGGTGCAGTCCGCCAGCGAGCGCAACCGCGTGCTTTACCTGCTGAAAAGCCGCGGCATGGCCCACTCCAACCAAATGCGTGAGTTTGTCCTCACCGATCAGGGTGTCGACCTGGTGGACGTATATATCGGCCCGGGCGCCGTCTATACCGGCGCGGCGCGGTTAAGCCAGGAGGCGCACGACAAGGCCGAGATATTGGCACAGCAGCAGGCCGCCAACCTCCGCCGGCGCGAACTGGACCAGGAGCGCCGCAACCTGCAAGCGCAGGTCGCCGCTCTGCAAACACGGCTCGCCAACCTTGCCGCCGAGGAGCGCGTCGCCGCCACGCTCGAGAAGCAGCGCGCTGAGGCCGCCCGCCGCTCCGCGGCGCAACTGGCCGGAGCGCGAAAAGCAGATTGAAAGGAGCATCATGTCCAACACCAAAACACAACAATCGGGTACCAAGCGCTGGCAACTGCGGCTCTACGTCGCCGGTCAGACACCCAAGTCCATCACCGCCTTGACCAACCTCAAGAAGCTATGCGAGACGCACCTCGCGGGCTGCTACGAAATCGAGGTCATTGACTTGCTGAAAAACCCCAAGCTGGCGGCGGGCGACCAGATCTTGGCCATTCCGACGCTGGTGCGCAAACTGCCCACGCCCATTAAGAAGATCATTGGCGATCTGTCCAATGAAACGCGCGTGCTTGTCGGCCTCGACGTGCGCCCGGTATGAGCCCAGGCAAATTTATGGCCTCAAAACAAATCGAAGCCTCGAAAGCCCAGGCGAAGTTGGAATTGGCGGCCGCGCAGCGGAAGGAACAGCGCTACGTCCTGCGCCTCTACGTCGCTGGCATAACGCCGCGCTCGAGGTTGGCCATCCAGAACATCCGCAAAATCTGCGAGGAACACCTGCTGGGCCGATATGACCTGCAAGTGATTGACGTTTATCAGCAGCCCACGCTGGCCGAGGGCGAGCAGATCATCGCCGCACCGACGCTGATCAAGAAACTCCCGCTGCCGCTGCGCCGCTTCATCGGCGACATGAGCAACACCGAGCGCATCCTCGTGGGCATGGATTTGCGGACAGTGAAAGAAAAAGGGCCGGCGGCGAAAACCTCATAACATTTCCCCATGAAATCTCGCGCTAAAACTGAATCAGCCGTTCTTCAGGAAAACGCCCAACTGCGCGCGCGGTTGGAGGAGGCCGAGGACACGTTGCGCGCCATCCGCGCCGGCGAAGTGGATGCACTGGTCGTGGGCGAGAAGATCTACAGCCTCAGCGGAGCCGAGACACCTTACCGGATGCTCATCGAGTCAATGAACGAGGGCGCGGCCACCTTGATGGAGGATGGCATGGTCCTCTATTGCAACCGCCGTTTCGGTGAACTCCTACAGACGCCGTTGGAAAAGATTATCGGCTCCTTGCTGGGCAGCCACGTTGCGCCCGGCGATCTGCCGGCCTTCAATACGCTGCTGACTCGCGCAAAAAAACATCCCATTAAAGGTGAAATTAACCTGGAGCGCCCGGATGCCTCGGCGGTTCCGGTTCAACTTTCCTTCAGTGTGCTCGACGCCGGAGGAACGCGCGCCATCTCCGTCGTCGCCTCCGACCTCACGGAACGCAAGCGGGCGGAAGCCCTTTCAACGCGGCTGGCGGCTATTGTCGAATCGTCGGACGACGCCATCTTTGGCATAGACCCGGACGGCCTCATCACCAGTTGGAATCCCGGCGCGGAAAAGGTTTTCGGCTACACCGCCGGCGAGATTGTGGGGGCTTCCTTCATGCGGCTGATTCCCGCCGAACGACAGGAAGAGGAGAAGCACATTCTGGGGAACATCAAGGGCGGGGAATATGTCGGGCATCTTGAAACCGTGCGCCAGACCAAGGCTGGACGGCTGGTGGATGTCTCGGTCACGGCCTCGCCAATCAAAGATGCCACCGGCAAGGTCGTTGGCGTCTCGAAAATCCTGCGCGACATCACGGAGGCAAAGGAGCGCGAACGTGAAATTATCCGGCTGTCCCGGCTCTATGCGGCGTTAAGCCAGGTCAACCAGGCCATCGTCTGGACGCGCAGCCGCGCCGAGATGCAGGAGAAAGTCTGCCGCGCGCTGGTGGAACACGGCGGATTCCGCATGGCGTGGATCGGCCGACCCAATGCCGAAACGCGGCGGGTCCACCCGGTCGCGCGGTGGGGAGACGACACGGACTACCTTTCGCAGTTGACCGTTTATGCGGACGACCGGCCGGAGGGCCGCGGGCCGGCTGGCACGGCAATTCGTGAAGGAAGAGAGTATATCTGCAATGATGTCCTCCACGACCCCGCCACCCTCCCGTGGCACGATCTGGCGAACCGGGCCGGCTTCCGGGCCATGGCAGCCTTTCCCATCCGCGAGAGCGGCGCTGTCTGCGGCGCGGTAATGGTCTATTCTCACGAAACTGGCTTTTTCCGGGACAAGGAAGTCGCCTTGCTGGAGGAGGCCGCGGACGACATTTCCTTCGCGCTAGACAACTTCGTGCGAGAAGCGGCACGGCAGCAGGCGGAGGCGGCCTCGCGCGAAAGCGAAGAGCGATATAAGGCCTTGTTCGACCGTTCGCTCGATTGCGTGTTCCTCACTGATTTCGACGGGAGTTTTCTGGATGCCAACCAGGCATCGCTAGACCTGCTCGGTTATCAACGTGAGGAAGTTCCTTCGCTCACATTTGCTTCGCTGCTCACGGAAGATCAGCTTCCGGCGGCGCTTCAGGCAGTTGAAGAAATCAAAGCGACCGGACATCAGAAGCACCTGACGGAATACCGGCTGCGTTGCAGGGATGGAAGCCAGGTTTATGTGGAAACCCAGTCCTCGATGATCTACCGGGATGGAAAGCCATTCGCAATCCAAGGCATCGCCCGCGACATCACCGCGCGTAAGCAGGCGGAAGCGGAGCTGCAGTGGAAGACAGCCTTCCTGGAGGCGCAGGTCAACTCGTCCCTCGATGGCATCCTGGTGGTCAGTGGCGAGGGAAAACGGATTCTTCAAAACCAGCGGATGCTCCAGTTATGGAGGATTCCCCCGGATCTCGCCGCGGACGTTGACGACCGAAAGCTACTGCAATTCGTGATGGGGAAGGTTAAAGACCCGCAGGCGTTCATGGAGAAGGTGGAGTATCTTTATGCTCACCCGGCCGAGGTCAGCCAGGATGAGATCGAGCTGACCGACGGGACGATTATGGACCGGTATTCGTCGCCGGTGGTGGGCAGGGACGGGACCTTTTACGGGCGAATCTGGACCTTCCGCGACGTCACCGAGCAGAGGCGGCTGGAGGCACAGCTCCGGCAGGCGCAAAAGATGGAGGCGATCGGGCAACTCGCCGGCGGCGTGGCGCATGACTTCAACAACATGCTGGCGGTGATCCGCGGCAATGCCGATCTCCTGCTGATGGACGAGGACCAGCTTAGCGCGGGCACCAGCCAAGGTCTAAAGCAGGTCGTGGGCGCCTCCGAAAGGGCGGCCAACCTGACCCGCCAGTTGCTCATGTTCAGCCGCAAACAGCTCATGCAACCGCAGGTGCTCGCGCTGGATGACCTGGTGCGGAATCTGCTCAAAATGCTGCAGCGCGTTATCCGCGAGGACATCCGCCTGGAATGCGTGTGCCAGAAGGAGTCGTGCTTGGTGGAGGCCGACGCGGGCATGATTGAACAGGTGCTGCTGAACTTGGTGGTCAACGCGCGGGACGCGATGCCCCACGGTGGCCAGGTGCGCATCGCCACCGAGAAGGTCGCCCTGAACGAAGGCGCAGTTCGCGCAAGGCCCGAGGCCCGGGCGGGAGAGTTTGTCTGTCTGAGCGTGAGCGATAACGGCACCGGCATAGCCCCGGAACTGCTGCCGCGCATCTATGAGCCGTTCTTTACCACGAAGGAGCCGGGCAAGGGAACCGGCCTGGGGCTGGCGACAGTTTATGGGATCGTCAACCAGCACCACGGCTGGATCGAGGTGTCCAGCCAGGTCGGAATGGGCACCACCTTCCAGGTGTTCTTGCCCGCCATCCCCCCCTCGGCCGCCGCCCAAGCCGCGCGTCTGGCCGTATCCGAGCCGTCCCGCGGCACCGAGACGATCCTGCTGGTCGAAGACGACCTTTCGGTGCGGTTGGTGACGCGGCGAGCGCTGGAGAGCTACGGCTACAAGGTTTGCGAAGCAAGTTGCGGCCGCGAAGCGCTGGAAGTCTGGGGTCGGCGGGCGGGGGAGATTGCGTTGCTGCTGAGCGACATTGTGATGCCCGAAGGGTTGACCGGCCGGGACCTGGCTGAACGATTGCGCACGGAAAAGCCGGGGCTGCGGGTGATTCTTATGAGCGGCTACAGCGCGGAGGTTCTCGGTAAAGGCACGGAGTTCCTGCGGCGAACCCGGACCTACTTCCTCCAGAAGCCCTGCGCGACCAGCGTGATGCTCCAGACCGTGCGCCAGTGTTTGGATGAGAAACCCGCACCGCGAGCATCCCAATAGGTCCCGCAGCTTTCCGGCAGACATGAGCAACTCCGAGCCTACACTCCTCGGCAAGGGCTTGTGACCGGCCAGGAAGCTGCGGTGGACGGCAATAGTCTGGCCTCCAAATCCAGGAAAGGCCCTGCCTCTTTGTCGTAGATGCCGAATGGCTGGCAGCGGCGGAGGTGGGTCAAATCCGTGCCAAAAGTCGGTGATATTGAGGAATCCCTAGAAGAATTGGAGCGAGCGAAGGGATTCGAACCCTCGACACTCACGTTGGCAACGTGATGCTCTACCAGGCTGAGCTACGCTCGCTTCCGAAGAGGCTGGCATAGATTACGGGAATCCTGCGGAGATGCAAGTGCTGTTTTTAGAGCTGCAAAGGGCTTTACGTGGGCGTGCTTTCTCATAAATTGCGTGCATGGTCGCACTCGAAGCCAGCAAGCTCTTTGGTCAACTCAGCGCGGCGGAGTTGGACGCGCTCCGCAGGGTTGCCCGGGAGCAACGCTATGCCGCAGGGCAGGAGATATTCAAGGAAGGCGACAAAGGCGACGGCGTTTATGTAGTGCGGGACGGGTTGGTGGAGATATCGGGGCTGGTTGACCAGAAGGTGCGGCGGGTGTTTTCCCAAATCGGCCCCGGGGATGTCTTCGGAGAGATGGCCGTGATTGAAAGCAAGCCGCGTTCGGCTTGCGCGGTAGCGAAAGGGGACACCCAGGTTTATTTCATCCCACGGGCGGAGATGCTGGCGCTGGTGGAGCGCTCGCCGGCGCTGGGGCTGACGCTGCTGCGGGAGATCAGCCATCGGCTGCGCGAGTTCAACCAGCAGTATCTGCGGGAGGTGCTGCAAACCGAGCGGCTGGCCGTCGTGGGCCGCTTCGCGCGGTCTATCGTTCACGACTTGAAGAACCCGCTGAACGTCATCGGTTTGTCGGCGGAAATGGCCAGCATAGCCCGGGCGACGCCGAAGATGAGACGGGAGGCCACCGCACGCATCCGCAAAGAGGTCGAGCGGATCAGCGATTTGATCAGCGAGATTCTGGACTTTACCCAGGGAGGGGCGTCGGACTTCGTGCTGGCGCCGACGGATTATGGCGGATTCGTGAACCACCTCATGGAGGAACTTGTGCCGGAAACGAGGCTGAGGGAGGTGAAGGTAGAGCTGGAGAATCCGCCGCCGGCGGTGGACGTGCTGATTCACCCGAAACGGTTGCGCCGGGTGTTTTACAACCTGGTGCACAATGCGACGGATGCGATGCCGGAGGGGGGCACGATCATCCTGCGGTTTCAGGTTACTGACGCCGAGGTAGTCACCGAGATCGAGGACGGCGGGCCGGGCATCGCTCCGGAGATTGCCCCGCAATTGTTCGAGGTTTTTGCCACGCACGGCAAGGCGCACGGCACGGGTCTGGGCTTGTCAATCTGCAAGCGAATTATCCAGGACCATCGAGGCTGGATTTCGGCCCGCAACCAGTCGGGGCGCGGCGCGGTGTTCTCCTTCGGCCTGCCGCGGCCCGGGCGAGAAGGAAAGGGTAAATGAACCGCATCCGCCTGCTGCCCGAGCAAGTGGCGAATCAGATTGCGGCGGGCGAAGTGATCGAGCGGCCGGCCAGCGTGGTGAAGGAGTTGGTGGAGAACGCGCTGGATGCGCAGGCCACGCGGGTGACCGTGGAGATCCAGGCGGGCGGGCGCAGCCTGGTGCGCGTGGTGGACGACGGCCTGGGCATGAGCCGGGATGACGCGCTGCTCTGCCTCGAGCGCCATGCCACCAGCAAGATCCGGCGGGCGGAAGACCTCACGGCGATTACTACGATGGGCTTTCGCGGCGAAGCGCTGCCCAGTATCGCCAGCGTCAGCCGCTTCACACTTACCACGCGCGAACGCGCTGACGATTCGCCCGAGGGCACGCAGGTCATCCTCAACGGCGGGAGGATGCTGGAGGTCAAAGCGGCGGGGAGCGCGCCGGGCACGAGTGTGGAGGTACGGCAGCTTTTCTTCAATCTGCCGGCGCGGCGCAAGTTTCTGCGCACGGAGGAAACGGAATCGGCCCATATCCAGCATTACCTGACGCTGGCGGCGCTGGCCTATCCTGAAGTGGCGTTCACTTTTCAGAGAGACGGCCGCGTGGTCTGGCAATTGCCCGCCGTGAAGACGGGGAGCGACGCCGCGTCGCGTCTCATCGCCCTGCGCGAACGTCTGCGGGCGCTCTACGGGGGCGAACAGGAACTGCTGGCGGTGGATTATTCGGCTGAGATCAGCTCGCCGGATGAGCTTGAGGAGGCGGCCGGCACTCGCGCCTCAGGCCGCTTCCGTCTTTGGGGTTTCATGGGCGCACCCGGGGTCTCCCGCGCGACGCGCGAGGACCAGCATCTCTTTGTGAACCGCCGGCCGGTGGAGAATCGCGGACTGAACTTCGCGTTGCTGGAAGGATATCACACGGCCCTGATGAAGGGGCGCTACCCCGTTTGCTGCCTGTTTCTGGAGGTGGACCCCGCCGCCGTGGACGTGAACATCCACCCGGCGAAGCGCGAGGTGAAGTTTCACCGGGAAGCCGAAGTACGCCGGCTCACAGCCCAGGCGGTTCGGCAGACGCTGCTGGAGTTTCATGCCGGCAAACCTGAGCCCAGAAAGGCACCGCCCGCGGGCCAGGGCCCAGCCTCTGCGGTCGTCGAGCCGGCCGGAGAGCAATCCGTTCGACCCAGTGAGCAGTCGGCGCTGCCGGATTTCCCAGCCGCGCTAAAGCCCGCGCCGGGGCTGCCGCCAAGGCCCTCCGGTGAGCAGCCGCCCTTGCGCATGGGTTTCAGGGCAGCGCCTGCGGCTGCGGGACCAACCATCAGCCCGGAATCAGCCGGTGCCGTTGGGTCGCAGCCGGGAGCCGGGGCTGAGGCAGGTCCGCCGACCCAAGCGACTGAGTTATCTCGGGCCGGGGCAGGCGGGGACGCCCGCCCTCCTTTGGGGCGCGAACCGGTTCCCTTGCTCAATGTGCCGCTGCGGCTGGTTGGGGTGATCGGCAGGCTGTATGTGGTGCTGGAATCGGACCGGGGCCTGGTGCTGCTCGACCAGCATGCGGCGCATGAAAGGGTTTTGTTTGAGCAGATGCTCAATCGGCTGGAGCGAAACGACCAGGGGCCCTCGCAGAGACTGCTGCTGCCGGAGACGGTGGAGTTGTCGGCGCGGGATGCGAGCTTCCTGCGGGAGCAATTGCCGGCGCTGACGCGGCTGGGGGTTGGCTTGAGTGAATTCGGCGAGCGCACGTTCCTGCTCGACGCGCTGCCGCCGTTCGTGAAGGCGCCGGACGCGCGCCGGTTTGTGCTCGAACTGGTGGACGAACTCAAAGCCGCCGGCCGGGAGCTGAACTCGCTGCGACTGGGCGAACAGACCGTGGCCAAGACCGTCTGTCGTCATGCGGTGAAAGCCAATGACCCGCTGGCGGGGCGGGAATTGGAGGGCCTGGTCGAGAGCCTGCGCCACTGCGCGATGCCCTACACCTGCCCGCATGGCCGGCCCACACTGATCGAGATGAACTTCCGCGAGCTGGAGAAGAAGTTTGGGCGGAGCCAATAGTGCTGCGCGCCACAGGCGCACCAGAGCTGGCAGGCACCCCTGCCCCCGCGTGCGTGGGTGCGCTGGAATCGAACGCTCAGCTCGGATTTGCGGCCGGGGTTTCGAGCGGTGAGGGTGAACTGGGCGGGACGTCCTCGATCCTGGCATTCTCCTGGAGGAAGTTGATGACTTTCTCGTTCATGATCTGGTCAAAGACTTCGATCAGGCCGTTGCGCTTTTGCAGGTCGCGGAGGAACTTGTCGGCAGGGATTTGATACATGCCGGCGAGTTGGTGAACGCGCTGGGCGATTTCCTCCTGGGAGACCTTGATGTCTTCCTTCTCGGCGATCTTCTGGAGCAGAAACTGGACTTTGACGCGTTCTTTGGCATTGCGGGCCGCGGCCGAATAGATTTGCTCTTTCTGCTGCTCGATGGCCTGGCGGGGAACTCCGCGTTTGGCATTCTCCTGGACCAAATCATAGACGACGTTACGGGTCTCCTGGGCGACAGCGGTTTCCGGCAGCTCAAAGTGGACCCGGCCGAGGAGGGCGCGGACCACTTCGGTGCGGACGGTCTTGTCCTGTTTGAATTTCAGCTCGTTCTCCAAGTCGGCGCGCACGCCCGCCTGGAGCTTTTGGAGGCTCTCGGCGCCGTAGGATTTGGCGAAGGCCTCGTCGAGCGCGGGTAGAACCTTCTCCTTCACCTCGGTCACTTCGACTTCGTACGTGCCTTTCTTGCCGGCGAGCTGGGTGGTGACGAAATCGGCGGGGAAGTCCACCGTAACGGTGCGTTTATCGCCGGCCTGAGCGCCGACGAGCTGGTCGGCAAAGCCGGGAATGAAGGAAGTGGGAGTGGCTTCGACCCAGAAATGCTTGTTCTCGCTCAGGCCTTTGGCGGCGGGAGCGACTTCGATGATCGGCTTGCCTTCACAGGCGCCGGTGTAGTTGACGACGGCGATGTCGCCGCGCTGGAGGGCGCGGTCAACCTTATTGAAGCTGACGCGCTGCTCCCGCAGGAGGTTGACGGCGCGCTCGACATCGGCGTCGGTGACGTAGCGCAGTTCGCGTTGGACCGGCAGGCCCTTGTATTCGGGCAATTCGAATTCGGGGGCGGTTTCGATGGTGGCGGCGAATTGGAGCGGCTGGCCGCGGCTGAACTGGATTTCCTCAATGTCGGGCTGGCCGAGGACATCGAGTTTTTGCTCGTCAACCGCCTTGCGGTAGGCCTCGGAGATGAGCTTGCGCTTGGTCTCGTCCTGGATTTCCTTCTCGTATTTGCGGAGCACCATCTCGCGGGGGGCTTTGCCCGGCCGGAAGCCCGGCAGTCTGGCCTCGCGGCGGAAGTCCTTCATGACTGATTCGAAGGCTTCATCCACCTTCTGCGCTTCAATTTCCACCCGCATGAGTTTCTTGCACGGGGCCAGGCTTTCGACAGTTACATTCACAAACAAACCTTTCCGTTAATCGCTGAGAACGTCCAATGGGCGAGAGGGTTTTGCGTTTCCGCCCCTCAGCGAGCCGGGAACCATAGGCAAGCTGAGGCTCGACGTCAAGTCTGCCCCAGGGGCGAGGAAGGTCTCAGGGCGTAATCAAGCTCGCGGAAGCCGCTCGAAGATCCCAGGGTGGGCGGTGCTGTGGCCGCCGCTGAGTGCCCAGCATCGGTTACCCCTTTTCCGAAGTGATCCAAACACGGGACATCTGGCTGGACGCAGGGGAGTGAGGGTTGAGGAACAAGCTCTAATCGAGCAGCGTTTACCACCTGATTACCGCCTGTACTGCCTTACCTTCTCATCTCTGCCGGGCCTGCATTCCCCTGTCGGGGAAAGAGCTTTGGGTCTGCCGACAGACCGTTGAATTAGATAAGCGTGGCCGATGGAAAACGGGGCTTTGTGAGGGTTCTATGGTACCAGGACTTGTCCAGGGTGCCCCCAGACCACGCCGAGGGAGGCGAAGGAGGCGAGTTGTATTCGGGAGGCTTACGAGGAAGGGCAGAAGTCCAAAGTCTAAAGTCCAAAGTCCAAAGTCGGCGGGGGAAAAGGCGGTTCGGCGCGGGGGACCGGGATGAAAGCAGAAAGCAGGAAACGGAAAGTAGAAATAGGAAGTATGAGTTGGCTCAAGCCGCCCAAAGCCACCCCAAAGCCACCCCAAAGCCACATCAAAGCTACCCCAAAGCCTCTTGATAGCCAACCGATTGCGACCCCAAAGCCACCACAATGCGACCCTAAAGCCACCCCAAGGCTACCTCAAGGCTACCTCAAGGCCACCCCAAGGCCACCACCAGGCGAAAGCAGAAAGCAGAAGGCAGAAAGTAGAAATGAAGGCGGGCCCTGGTGGTCGTCATTTTCGGTGAATTCTCTTTCCTGTGCTGCGTCTCCGCCTGCCCCAGCCAAGCCCGGCAGATAGACAGAGTGGGGTGTTCGTCGAGGCGCAGGGGAGGGGGGCAAAATGATTTTTCTCGCGAGGTTTCCGGTTGGACATATAGCCTGCGGGCGATGCTCAACTACATCTGGCTCGGGTTGATGGTGGTGGCCGTCATTATCGGCGGCTGCACGGACAACCTAAAGGCGGTGGCGGATAAGAGCTTCGAGATGGCTGAGTACGCGGTGATGAAGACGGCGCTGCCGCTGGTGGGGATCATGGCGTTGTGGCTGGGGATCATGCGGCTGGCGGAGCGGGCGGGGCTGGTGGCGTTGCTGGCGCGAGCGCTGCGGCCTGCGATGGTGTGGCTGTTTCCGGACGTGCCGGCGGACCATCCCGCGATGGGTTCGATGCTGCTGAACATGGCTGCGAGCATCCTCGGACTGGGCAATGCCGCGACGCCGCTTGGCCTTTGGGCGATGAAGGACCTTGAGACGCTGAATCCCCGACCGGGCACGGCGACGAACGCGATGTGCACTTACCTGGCCATCAATACGAGCTCGATCCAGCTCATCCCGGCGACCGCTATTGCGATTCTGGCGGCCAATCAGTCCGCCAATCCGACGGCGATAGTGGGCACGTCCATCATGGCGACGACGTGCGCGGCGATGGCGGCGGTGACGGCGGCCAAGACGTTGCAGCGCCTTCCGATGTATCGGCTGCCGTCGGCTGGCGTTCCGTCTCCGAAGGCTGTTGTCGAAGCGGGGGAGCGCCTAACGGAGAAGGGGAATAGTGACAAGCCGATCATCAAGGAGGCTGCCAGTCTCCAACCGCTGGCGTGGTGGGGCAAAGCGATCATGGCCGCGTTTGGGGCGTTCTTTGTCTATCTCTTCTTCCGGTTGGCGTTCCCCGAGGCGCTGAGACAGACGCTGGGAAGCCTCATGCCAGCGCTCGCGCCGGCTGCGGCTGCCACTGGCAATGCTTCGAGCACGTTCGTTCGCATTGTGGAGTCGGTGTCCAAGCTCGCGATTCCGTTCATGCTGTCGGTCTTTCCGCTGTACGCGGCGTTGCGGCGCGTGAAGGTGTATGAGGAGTTTGTGGACGGGGCGAAAGAAGGGTTTGACGTGGCGATTCGGATCATTCCCTACCTGGTGGCAATCCTGGTGGCGATGGGGATGTTTCGCGCGGCGGGCGGGATTGATTTGCTGAGCCATGCGCTGGGACCGGTGATGCGGGCCATTGGCTTTCCTCCACCGCTGCTGCCGATGGTGCTGATGCGGCCCTTGAGCGGGAGTGGCACGCTGGGGCTGTTCGCCGAATTGGTGAAACAATACGGTCCGGACAGCATTATCAGCCGCATGGGGGGCACTATTTTCGGCAGCACGGAGACGACGTTCTATGTGCTGGCGGTGTATTTTGGGTCGGTGGCGGTGAAGAGAACCCGATACGCGTTGCCGGCGGGGCTGATTGCTGACACGGTGGGTGTCATCGCGTCGGTGATCCTGTGCAAACTGGTCTTTGGGTAACCCACGCCGGCATCAACAGTGTTAGACGTGCCGGCAGGTTTTGGACTGCGGTAGCCCTCTACGGCTTTGAGATGAGTGGATTACGTGCTCTGAGTCTGGTCTTGACTGCGCGCGAACACAGCCCAGCCCTCTGAAAGCGCCAGGGGACTGGCGCAGTCCAAAAGCTGGCGCAACATGCGGCGGCACCTTTCTGAGTGCTGGCGTCCTGGAGTTCGGTAGTCCAACACGCTGGCGTGCCAGCATCCCCGAACTTTGGACTTTGGACTCTAGACTTTGGACTTCGTCAGGCTGCCACTTCCTGGGGGCCTTTGCCACCGTTCACGAGGAATAACGCGGCCATGCGCACGGCGAGGCCGTTGGTCACCTGTTCCAAGATTACTGAACGGCCACAATCGGCGATCTGGCTGTCAATTTCGACGCCGCGGTTAATCGGGCCGGGATGCATGATGAGCGCATCCGGCCTGGTGTGGGCGAGCCGGGTTTTGTTGAGGCCGAAGAGGCTGGAGTACTCGTTGAGGCTAGGGAACATGGACTTGCGCTGGCGCTCGTGCTGGATGCGCAGGAGATTGATGATGTCGGCGTCGCGGATGGCCTCCTCGACGTCGTAGGTCACGCGGCAGCCCATCTGCTCGAAGACGCGGGGCACCAGGGTGGAGGGGCCGCAGAGGGTGACCTTGGCGCCGAGCTTGGTCAGGGCCCAGATGTCGGAGCGCGCGACGCGGCTGTAGAGGATGTCGCCGAGGATGGTGACGTTGAGGCCCTCGATGCGGCCTTTCTTCTCGCGGATGGTGAACATATCGAGCAGCGCCTGGGTGGGATGCTCGTGGGCGCCGTCGCCGGCGTTGATGACGCTGGCGTCGAGGACGCGGGCGAGGAAATGCGGGGCGCCGGAGGCGCTGTGGCGAATGACAATGATGTCAATGTTGAGGGCTTCGAGGTTGCGCGCGGTGTCTTTGAGGGTCTCGCCCTTCTTGAGGGAGGAGGCCTCGGTGTTGAAATTGATGATGTCCGCCGAGAGCCTCTGCTCGGAAAGCTCGAAGCTGGTGCGGGTGCGGGTGGAGGGCTCGATAAAGAGGTTCACGACGGTCTTGCCGCGCAAGGCGGGGACCTTTTTGATGGCGCGCTCGCCAACCGCTTTGAAGGCGCGGGCGGTGTCGAGCACGGTGATGATTTCCTCGACGGTGAGGGATTCGATGTCGAGCAGATGTTTGCGTTGCCAGCTCATGCGAACAAACGGGGTGATGGAGTACCGGAGTAGTGGAGTGATGGAGGAACCGAGCCTGCCTGGCTCGCATTACTCCGGCACTTCAGCACTCTAGGGCTCCGTTCAGGCTTCATTTCTCGATTACGACTTCATCCGCGCCGCCCATTTCGGTCAGGCGCATGCGGACGCGTTCGGTGTGGGCGGTGGGGACGTTCTTGCCGACGAAATCCGCTTTGATGGGCAGCTCGCGGTGGCCGCGGTCAATGAGCACGGCCAATTGAATGCAGCGGGGCCGGCCAAAATCATTCAGCGCGTCCATGGCGGCGCGGATGGTCCTTCCGCTGAAGAGCACGTCATCCACCAGCACGACGGTCTTACCGCTGACGTCGAACGGAATGGAGGTGGGTTGGATATTAGGCGCGACGCGACGGTCGAGGTCGTCGCGGTGCATGCTGACGTCCAGGCTGCCGGTCGGGACGGCGTGCCCCCAAATCCCGGTGAGCAGCGTGCCCAACCGCCGCCCGAGCGGCACGCCGCCGCGCTGGATGCCGACAAGCACGACCTCGCTGCCGGCTTCATTTCTCTCCGCGATTTCATGGGCGATACGGGTGAGCGCGCGTTGAATCGCCGCGGCGTTGAGGATGAGGGTGGATTCAGGCATAGGCGAAGTCTAAAGTCTAAAGTCTAAAGTCTAAAGTCTAAAGTCCAAAGTCGAACCCCCCTGCGAAGGGGCACGGGGGGCGATAGCTCAGCTTTGGAGTTCGGGCTTCGGGCTAGGGGCTTTGGACTTCTGACTTTGGGCTTGTTCATAGTTCCTTGGCAGCCTCGCTGGGTTGCCTTAAAGGAGGGCGGCGGCCCGATCAGTGGCCGGTCGCCTGCCGGCTTTTGCGCCATTTGGAGCGGTGCTTGATGATCCAATCTGTCAGCGCTCGCTCAAATCCAATGTCGCGACCGGCCTTCTCTGATTCAATCCACTTGTGCTTCAGAATTTCCTCGCGTTCCGCCTGAAATTCCCTATAGAGCGAAGAGTTCTTAAGCAAATCGTTCGCCGCGGGGGCCTCTTTCGTTTCGTCAGACATAATCGCGAATACCAATTGCTTTGAGCGCAGGAATGTACCGGAGCGTCAGGCGATTACAACCTTAAAATGTGCTTTCCCGCGGCTCGCGCGCTTCGCTCTTGCCACCTGCAGAGGCATGGGCGAGACGCGCTTTCGTGGATCAATATAGCACACCAAACCACTGGTGCCAGCGCCGTCAAGCGAGCTGCTGACGAAGGGCGTCGGCGATCCAGATAAACGCCTGTCCCGCCGGCTGTTCCGGGGCCGAGACCGCAACCGGCACGCCTCGGTCGCCGCCTTCCCTGATCTCCGTGAACAAGGGCACCTCCCCGAGGAACGCGACTTCCTGCCGCGCCGCTTCCGCCTGGCCGCCGCCGTGGCCGAAGATCTCAACGCGTTCACCGGAGGGGGTGGTGAAGTAACTCATGTTCTCAACGATGCCGAGGATGGGCACGTTGACCTTCTGGAACATGGCGATGCCTTTGCGCACCACGCCGAGGGAAGCCTCCTGCGGGGTGGTCACAATCACACCGCCGTCCAACGGGACGGTCTGGCAGAGCGAAAGCTGAGCGTCACCGGTGCCCGGCGGCAAATCCACGAGCAGGACATCAAGGTCTCCCCATTCCACAGCGCTGAAGAACTGCTGAATGGTCTTCATAATCATGGGGCCGCGCCAGATGACCGGCTGGTCGCCCTCGACCAGGAATCCCATACTCATGAGCTTAACGCCATAGTTGGAGAGGGGCACCATTTTCTCTTCCGCGCTGATGGTCGGGCGCTCGTGCACGCCCATCATTAGGGGGATGCTCGGGCCGTAGATGTCGCAATCCAGCAAGCCAACCCTCACGCCGAGATGTTGCAGGCCGCAGGCCAGATTCGCCGAGATGGTGGATTTGCCGACCCCCCCTTTGCCGCTGGCGACGGCGACGATGCGGCGGATGCCCGGGACTTTCTGCTGCTGCGACCACGGGCTTTGCGGCGGGGCTGACTGTGGCGCTCCTTGCGCGAGTACTTCGACATGCACCCGACTGACCCCTGGCAACGTCTTCAACACCCGTTCGCTTTCTGATTTGAGCTGGTTTGCGATGTCCGGGTTGTGCGTCGTCAGTTGCATCGAGACGCTGACCGCGCCGTCTTTGGCGGTGATCTGCTTTATCAGGCCAAAGGAAACGATGTCGCGGCTGTAGCCGGGATACTTGACCGCCTTCAAGGCGTTCTTGATTTCATCGTCAGTCAGCATGTTCAGATAATTCGGTCGAGCGACGCAATGTAGGGCGGGCGGGACCGATGTCAAAAGCATTTGCTTCCTTGCCTTTGGCGCCGCCCATAACGTGCTTTGACGCTTCCGACTCGCCATGTTAACATCGCTACAAGGCAAATGAAAACCGCTCCCTCCATCGGCGAATACCTCATCCAGCGGCTGCACGCGCATGGCGTGCGACACGTATTCGGCATCCCCGGCGATTATGTGCTTGGCTTCTACGACCAGCTTGCCAAGAGCAAGCTGCGGCTCATCAATACTTGCGACGAGCAGGGCGCCGGCTTTGCGGCTGACGCCTACGCCCGCGTGCGCGGCCTGGGGGCGGTATGCGTCACTTACTGCGTGGGCGGATTGAAGCTCACCAATACGACGGCGGAAGCCTTCGCCGAGAAGTCGCCGGTGGTGGTCATCAGCGGGGCGCCGGGGATGAAAGAGCGCGAGAAGAACCCATTGCTGCATCACAAGGTCCGCGAGTTTGACACGCAGAAGAAGGTGTTCGAGCAGCTTACCATCGCCTCGACGGTCTTAAGCGACCCGCAGACGGCCTTCCAGGAGATTGATCGGGTGCTGCACACGGCTTTGCGGTTCAAACGGCCGGTCTATATCGAGCTGCCGCGCGACCTCGTGGCCGTGCCGGGCATTCCCCACCACAAGACGGCTGAGATTCACGAGCGCAGCGATTCGAAGAGCCTGCGCGAGGCCCTGGCAGAAGCCGAAGAAATGGTCAACGCCGCCCGCCAGCCGGTGATCCTGGCGGATGTGGAGGTGCACCGGTTCGGGTTGCAGGACCAACTCCTGAAGCTGGCGCGCCAGACCAATATCCCCGTGGCCGCGACCGTGCTGGGGAAGTCGGTGATTGGCGAGCACCATCCCTTTTATCTTGGCATTTACGAAGGCGCGATGGGGCGCGAGGATGTCCGGCAATACGTCGAGGGCAGTGACTGTGTGATCCTGCTGGGCGCGTTCCTGACGGACATCAACCTAGGCATTTACACGGCGCGCCTGGATCCGGCGCGCTCAATCTATGCGACGAGCGAGAAGCTCTCGATCCGCTACCACACCTACGAAGAGGTGCGCTTCAAGGATTTTGTCTGCGGGTTGTTACGGCTGCGGCTCCGCCGACGTAAGCTCGGGGATATACCCCGCACCCCGCAGGGCATTCCGCGAGCTGCGCGCCGCACGCCCTACTCTTCCAAAGCGATCACCGTCAGATACCTCTTCGAGCGACTCAACGCGTTCCTGACCGAGAGCACGGTCGTGGTGGCGGACGTGGGGGATGCTCTGTTCGGCGCGGCGGAACTGTTCATCCGCGAGCGCACCGAGTTCATCAGCCCGGCCTACTACACCTCGATGGGGTTCGCCGTGCCGGCGAGCATCGGCGCCCAACTGGCCAACCCGAAGTTGCGCCCACTGGTGCTGGTCGGCGACGGGGCCTTTCAGATGACGGGCATGGAGTTGGCCACGGTCGCCCGCTACGGCCTCAATCCGGTGGTAGTGCTGCTCAACAATCGCGGCTATGGCACCGAGCGGCAGATGCAGGACGGCCCCTATAACGACGTGTGGCCGTGGCAGTATCACCGCCTGCCGGAGATTCTGGGCGCGGGCCGCGGGTTCGTCGTGGAAACCGAGCAGGAGCTGGACCGCGCGTTGGACGAAGCGGAGCGTTGGACGGAGAGCTTCTGCCTGCTGGAGGTGCGGCTGGGGCCGCTAGACCGTTCGCCAGCGCTCGACCGCCTCTCGGCCCGTCTGGCCAAGCGGCTCTAACTTACGCTTTTCGGGCGGTGATCCCGTGCCAGAAGCCGAGGCGGTTGCCGGTCAGGGCAATCAGCACGCCCAAGCTGGCATTGAAGACGGAAAACGGGAAGCGCTTCCAAGGCAGATAATCGTAGGAGGTGACAAACGTCTCGATCCGGATATCGGTAAGCCCCAGCGGCGCAAGCATTTGCCGCAGCTCGCGACGCGTGTAGCTTTTGGTGCCGACGCTTTCCATGTGATGCCAGAGCACGTAACGGAAGCTCCGCCACGGGCGGCCCCGGAACAGGGCGTACTTGACCCAGTGATGAAAGGCGCAGAGGGAGCGCCGGTTGTACAGCATGATCTTGACCTCGCCGCCAGGCCGCACCACCCGCACCAGCTCCTTAACGGCCTTCTCGGTGTCGGGGGTATGGTGCAAGACGCCCCAGGAGTACCCTAAATCGAAATAGCCCGTCTCGAAGGGCAGATTCTCGGCATCGGCGACCTTGATGCTGGCCGGGGCGGGGAGTTGGTACACATTGATGCGGTGAGTCAGGTTGGCGAGGGCTTCCTCCGTGAGGTCCACCCCGGACGCCACAGCACCGGCCCGCAGCCATTGGATGAAATCCGTGCCGGCGCCGAAGCCGACCTCCAGCACGCGCTTGCCATAGTAGCGGGTGAATTGCGCGAACGAGTGAATCATCGGCTGGTCGCGGTAACGCCACTCCTCGATTTGCTCGAAATACTCGCGCGTGAACTTCTGCGACTGCGCGTGCCACGTATCGCACGAGGCGCGATTCCAATAGTCTTTGACTTCGGCTTTGAGGCGGTTGTCCGTCAATTCTGGCATGGCAAATACTTGCGCGCTGGGCTGACTGTGGAGCCACCGTACACCAGGCTAACCGCCCCGGGCAAGGCGGAATGCAGCCCGCCCAGAACTGCGCCAAAGTTTCGTCGGTAGAGAAGACCCAGGCCTGCAATCCTGGAATCCGGGTCATCCGGGCAGTTTGCGCCTGGATGGGCCGCACGCCGCGCTTCGGGGTACGGGAATGGCCCGGAGCGGCTGAGCCGCAGCAGAGGCCAGAAAATTCCCGGGAATAGGCGATCCCAGGGTCAATGCGGCCAGCGGCGCAGGCTTTGGGGTAGCCTTGGGGTAGCCTTGGGGTAGCCTGAGGGCAGCTTCAGGGTAGCCTCAGGGTGCCTTCAGGTTGGCCTCGGAGGCAGTCCGGGACACCTATTCCGCCCGTTCCACCGAAAACAGCAAAGAGTCGCCCGCAGCCACCTAAGTCCGCTATTGAGAGGCATTTGAGATTTGCAGAATTCTTCCGTGTCCACGGACCTATTTCCACGAGCGAATTCGCTCCCGTCTCGACTCCGCCCCCACGAAACAATTCGCTGTGTTACAGGAAACCAGGGCTCGCGGCGACGCTCGCCCTCCCAATAAGCAGCGGACTCGACTTGGGCAACACGCCCGCAAGGAGGCTCATTCTGTCTGGAACGAAGGTCCCATAGCCTCACACCTCCTGACTCTTAGTTCAATGGCTGTAGGGACAGGGTGAGGGGGCTCGCGTCAATTCACTTGCCCGCTCACATCCATGCGCGCGGGTCAGGAGCGGTGAGCCTGTTTGCGTCGGCGGCCAGGCATTCCCGGCTTTTTGGTCCACCCTGCGCCTCCTCTGGGCCGCCCAGAAGAGACTTGAAGCGCGCGCGTCGGCTGGCAGACTGCCGATAGTTATGCCCCTGATAAAGCTGAACCGAATTA
>Ga0335078_10003003_pt1 | contig 25215 bp, 24 predicted proteins | sample Lox_Sample_32_FD_206711 | JGI IMG/M metagenome (GOLD analysis project Ga0335078, IMG submission 206711) | Soil microbial communities from Loxahatchee National Wildlife Refuge, Florida, United States - Lox_Sample_3.2 | ecosystem: Environmental > Terrestrial > Soil > Wetlands | place: USA... | reverse complement strand
CGATCTCGCCTGCGAGACAAAGCGCTTCGACTACTTCCGGTCCGAAGACCCGATGGAAGCGGCCCAGTTCGTGGTCTCCGACGCGGCCGAGGCGCTCTGGGAGTTCGTACGGCAGCGGCACGGGTTCGCCCAGTTCGCCACGGTCGCCGCGGCACAGCTGCCCAGGTGGGAGTCGGCCTACGGCTGGTCCCGCAGCGGGTGGGGCAAGCTGGCTGAGAAGGAGACCTCGCTCGCCAGCATCCTCGCAAGGATGCTGCGCGCCCCGGATGCGTGGACCACGTTCGCAGACTGTTACCTCGACGCCCTGGACCAGATCGCCCGCACAGAGACCGCCAGGCCCGCATCTCGGCCCTCGTACAGTTACCCCGACTCGGACTACCATCGCCGCGATCGGACCCGAAACCTCGCAGAATGGCACTCGCTGCTGCTGGAGCGCCTGGCCGGGTCTGAGTCCGGGGACCGGCTGGACCGCCTCGCAAAGCATCCCGCTCTCGGCGGTGCCGAGCTCACATTCCTCCCTCCAGGCGCGGCTGGCCCAACTATGCGGGGACACCGATGCCGCCCGCACGCTAGCGGAGGCGTGGCTGCGGAGGCTGCCGGGTCATAACGGGTTCGCCGACTTCGCGGTGCAGATTGGAGCAGAACTCCCCGTATCCACCAGGGACAAGCTCATAGATCGGGCACGACGGCCAGCCGCCATCCTACCCAGGTGAAGTGGGGGCAAGACACCGCCGAAATGCACGACTATCAGGACCTACGCACAGGAGTACTTGCCGCCCTGGCCAAACGCGCCCCCGGCCACACCAGCCTCGACTTCCCCGACCTGTCCGCGCCACAGCCCGCACACCATATGCTGGCCAACCGGAGAGATCAGCCAGTCTGCAGCGGCTTGTGCAGTGTCGGCAGGATTCCGGCCGAGGAGGCTTGAAGCCCAACCACTGCTCAACCACACGGGAGACAGTCTCGGCAGCTGCGCGTACACCGCTCCCAATGGGAGCAGAACGCTGACCTGCTCATACCTCGACAAAGAACGACCTGTCAGGCTGAGCCGACGGTATCTCGGACCGCTCCCTCAACGCACGAGACCCGTACCACTGAACCGGGTCTGACCTGTGTGTTTGCTGGTGGCAGGTGTTGGGTTCGAACCAACGTAGGCTGAGCCGACGGTTTTACAGACCGCTTCACCCAACCATCAGAATGGCCACTGACCTGGCCAAACTTCTTTAACGATCATGTGAATGCCCGAGCCTGTCCGCTATTTGTCCGTACCAGCAGTGACGCGAGGCCACTGACACCACGGACAGGTACGGACAGCGTCCGCAAGAGGCAGCCCGGCCGGCAGCGGCACAGGCATGGCCGCACCGGACCACGCCCGAACTGGACAACGCCTAACTAACCCTGCGTAGCCACCCAATCTTCCGGCAAACGTGCACGACGGGTAAGGCCCGGCTGAAGTTGCTGGCGCTGGAAGCCCATCGGGCCGCGAGAGCCGGACTGGGCGGGCGGCTGGCGCAGGGCCGGAAAGTTCACGGCGGCAGCGCTCCGCCAGCGTCGGATGTTAGCCAGCCACGGTCAGGCTCTCGTCGTGGAGGAGCTGATTCACGGTGCGCATCGGGATGTGCTGCGCGGTGGCCGCGGCGGGTGACAGCCGCAGATCACCCAGCTCCGCCTCCGGTGGACGGCTATCCGGTGCGTGACGGGTCGGGCGCCGCTCCCGGCGCGGCGGCAAGCACCGGCGCTTGCTTCGGGGCTGGTGGCAACCGCCGCAGCACGGCAGGCGTGATGCGGTGATACGCCGCGGGGTCCACCGGCATCAGCCAGTGCGACGCGCGGACCGCGGCGCTGATATTGACGTCCAGATCGCCAAGCACCTCATCCACGTTGTGCAAAGAGAACGGGATGATCTTCCCGCCGCGGCAGTGATGGGTGTCGGTCGCTTCGTCCATGAACGCGAGTTGGTCGGCGATCTGCTGGCGCATGTCCGCTGGATCGGGCAGCGCGACTGTGCCAGCCATGTCGGCCGCGATCCAGACAGCGGCCATCTCGGCGTTGAGCGGGCTGAAGAACGAGGAGTTGTACCCGTTGAAGTACAGGTCAGGCGCGTCGGCCGGGCGGATCTGCCGGTAGAGCATGAAGTTGCCGCGCTCGTCGAGCACCCGCGCGGTGACCTCAGGGGGCAGGAACGGCACGCCCTGGCTGAACCCGGTGGCGCAGATGATGAGGTCGGCGGGCAGCCTGGTGCCGTCGTCCAGCTCGGCGGCAGGCTGATCACTGTCGGCCAGCAGCCGGACGATGGTCCGGTTGGGGTGCACGACGATGCGGCCGTCCGCCACGCCCTCGAAGAACCCCTCGGTGGCCAGGCCGATCGCGCCGCGCACGATGTCTTCCATCTGGCCGGGTGGTACCAGCCGCACGCGGCGGAGGCCGAACTGGCGAACCGACGCTGACCCAATCGAGTTGACCATCCGGCCGCGCAGGCCCTTAGCTGGGCCGTGCAGGAACTTCTCGACGCCGCCCGGGCGCAGGTACTTGAACAGTGCCTCGCCCATCCGGGTCAGCAGCAGCATCTTGAAGTTGACGACGCCGCCGATCCGGCGGGGCACCTTCCATAGCAGGTGCCGGGCGATCACGTCGGTGCTGGCCGCCACCTCGCTGATCGGCACGGTGATGTCGCAGGCAGATTTGCCGTACCCGACGACCAGTACCCGCTTGCCCCGGGCCTGCCCGGCATCGTGCAGTTCGGTGCCGGGCAGCAGCTGGCCGCCGGCTGCGGTGAACTCGGCCGTGCCGGGATAGCGCGGCATGGCCGGTTCGCAGAACACCCCGTTGGCCACCACCAGCTTGTCGACGTGCTCGGCTAGGCCGCCCGCGGTGGTGATGGTCCAGCCACCGGCCCCAGCCGGCGTGGCCGACGTCACCTCGGCGCCCAGCCGCAGGGCCGGGTCGAGGCCGAAATGGCTGGCGTAGCCGGCCAGGTAGGCCTGGACCTGCGCCCCGGTCGGCCACTCCGGATAGTCGCGCGGCATCGGGTAGTCCGACAGCGAGTACTGCGCCTTCGGGCTTTGTGTGGTCAGGCCCGGGTACCGGCGCGTGCGGCTCCAGACGCCGCCGACGTCGGGGGCCTTGTCGTAGACGGCGACCTCGTGCCCGGCCTGCTGGAGCACCTTCGCGGTGGCCAGGCCCGCGACACCCGCGCCGATGATCCCGACCCTCATGTCAGCTCGCCCCGGGCGGCAGCTGCAACTGGATGCCGAAGTCAGCCATGATCTGCTTGATCTTGCCGATGTCCTTGGGCCCTGGCGGCATGTCCGCCAAGGCCTGGTAGTAGCCCTCCAGCCCGGCCGGGGAGACGACCGAGATGACGCGGGACTCCTCCCCGTAGGTGTTGCGGAACGTGTGCACGATGTCGCGGGGCAGGTACAAGTAGTCGCCGGGGCCGATGGTGAAGTCCTGGCCGCCGAGGAACACGTCGAGCTTGCCCGCCAGGCAGATGAACGACTCGTCCTCACGGGTGTGGATGTGGGCCGGCGGGCCGTCGGTGCGTGGCGGGATGGAGTACTCGAACAGGGAGTACGCATCGTGCGTGGACTTGCCGTCCGTTTTCATGGTGATGCCGAGGCCGATGGCCGCGATCTGGTGCCCTTCGCGTGAGGGCAGCATGTATCCGCCGCCAAGAGTCATCGTCGCCTCCTCGTTTCGCACACCCGCGAGGTCGCGCGTGCTTAATGTCACAGCGTGCGGCCGGGCGGCCAGCACCGCAACGATCTGTCCCGCTCACTGGGACGGCAGTCGGGGGCGGCTGGTGTAGGCCCGGGACGCGGCGGCCGCCGCCAGCCGCACCGCGGGCCCGATGCGGTCGGCCCGCACCAGCTGGCTGGGCCCGGTGACGGACAGCGCCGCGGCGATGTCGCCGAGCGGGCCGAAGATGGGCGCGGCGACGCAGCTCACGCCAATGTTCCCCTCCTCCCGGTCGATCGCCCAGCCCCGTTCGGGCACCGCGGTCAGCTCGCGCATGATGGCGATCGGGCTGGTCAGCGTGCGGGGAGTGCGGGCGGCCAGCGGTCCGGCGAGTGCGGCGTCGATGACCGCCGGCTGAGAGTAGGCGAGGATCGCGCGGCCCAGCGCAGAGCAGTACGCCGGGATCATGCCGCCGACCTGTGACAGCATCGGCATGGCCCGGTGCCCGGTGATCTTCTCGACCACGAGGATCTGCGTGCCGTCGAGCACGCCGAGCTGGACGGTGATCTTCGTGGCCTGGTGCAGGTCCTGCAGGAACGGCAGTGCCGCCTCGCGCAGCTCGAGCCGGATTGGGGCCAGGCTGGCGATCTCGAACAGGCGGTTGCCGATGCGGTAACGCTCGGCCGGCTTTTCCAGCCAGCCGAGCCGGATCATCCGGTCGGCGGTGCGGTGCGTGGTCGACCGGGGCAGTCCGCACCGCGCCACCAGCGCAGCGAGTGTGAGCTCACGATGGGCGGCGTCGAACGCGCCGAGGATGGCTGCCGCCCGGTCGAGCCCGCTCTCCGGCAGCGCACTGTCCCGCTCAGTGGGACTCACGGTTGGTTCCGTGGGTGCATACGGGTCAGGCTAAGCCCGTCAAGGTTCCACACACGAGTCCCCGGGAGGCTCACCATCAGGACCGCGCTGATCGGCGGCGGCGCTGCCGGCATCGGCTACGCGATCGCCGAGCGTCTGTCGCGCACCCACTGCGTCGTCATCACCGGCCGGCGCGCCGCGTCGCTCGAGACGGCGGCGGCGCGCCTGCGGGAGGCAACGGGCGCGGTGGTCGGCACCTTGGTCAGCGACATCGCGGCCGTGGACGCGGCGACGACGATGCTGGACACGATGACAGCCCGGTACACCCAGCCGGACGTGGTGGTCCTCAACGCGGGCGGCCCGCCGCCGGGCCGGATCCTCGACGTCGCTGACGACGCGTGGCGGGCCGCGGGTGAGTTGCTGCTGCTCGGGCCCCTGCGATTGGCCCGTCTGGTGCTGCCGGCCATGGCCTCCCGCGGCTTCGGCCGGCTGGTATTCGTGACCTCGACCGCGGTTCGCCAGCCGCAGCCGGATCTGGCCACGTCGGTGGTGCTGCGGGCCGGGGTGACCGCCGCGGCGAAGCTGCTGTCGCTGGAGTACGCCGCAGCCGGTGTCACCGTCAACTGCGTCGCGCCAGGGGCCACCGACACCCAGCGCCGCCGCGACGTGCTGGCCAGCCGGGCCGAACGGACCGGCCAGCCGGTCGCCGAACTGGACGCGCAGGACACCAGCGAGGTGCCCGCCGGCCGCCCCGGCAGGCCAGGCGAGGTGGCCGCGGCCGTCGCGTTCCTCGCGTCCGCCGAGGCTGGCTACATCAACGGGACCGTGCTGACGGTCGATGGCGGAAGGACGGAGACGTTCTGATGGCACTATCTGGCGCAGGCTTCGACATGGCCGACTTCCTCGCCGCGATCAGCGACTCGGTCCGTCCGGGCCGGGCCCGGCCAGTCGTGGTGCGCGCCGCCGAACTGGAAACGCTTCCGGCCGCCGGGATCCACAACCCGACCACGCTGGCCATCGCCGGGCGCCTCCCCACCGCCACGTTCGAGCTGTTCCGGCAGACGATCCCGCCCGGCCAGAGCTCGGACATGCAACGGCACTATCACGAGACCGTGCACTACATCATCTCCGGCCGCGGACACAGCGAGGTCGAGGACGACACCGAGGCGTGGGCGGCCGGCGACTTCATCTACACCCCGCCGTGGACCTGGCACCGGCACTACAACGATTCGGCCGGCGAACCGGCCGACTTGCTCACCATCGAGAACTCCCGCCTGCTGCAGGCGCTGGGCATCGTCCGCCGGCAGAGCGCCGGCCTGTGCACGGTCGCCGAGGCGCGCGCCCGATTCCCGGAGGACCCGTCATGACCGATCTGCCCGAGCACATCAGCATCTGGGGCGAGCTGGCCGACACCGACCACGAACTGCGTCACATCACTGTGAACGGCGTGCGCACCCGGGTGCTGCGCGCGGGATCAGGCCCGGATCTGGTGCTGCTGCATGGCACGGGCGGTCACCTGGAGGCTTATGCCCGCGACATCGCGGGCCTGGGCCAGGACTTCCGGGTGACCGCCTACGACATGGTCGGCCACGGCTGGTCCGACCTCCCGGACCGCCCGTACACCATCGACGTGCTGTGCGACCACCTCGTCGGGCTGCTGGACGCGCTGGACATCGGCGCGGCTCACCTGTCCGGCGAGTCGCTGGGCGGCTGGGTGGCCGCATGGGCCGCCGCCCATCACCCTGACCGGGTCGGCCGGCTCGTCCTCAACACGCCGGGCAACATCGCCAACAAGCCCGAGGTGATGGCCCGGCTACGGGACAGCACACTCGCGGCGGTCCGTGACCCGAGCGATGCGACAGTACGCCGGCGGGTCGAGTTCCTGTTCCATCACACCGAGATGGTCACCGACGAACTGGTCACCCTGCGCCGCGCGGTGTACAGCCGCCCCGGTTTCCTGCGCGCGATCAGCAACACACTGGTGCTGCAGGACCCTGAGGTCCGCATGGATTTCGCGTGGGATCCAGGCTGGGTCGGCAAGATCGGCGCGCCGACGCTGCTGCTGTGGACCGACCACGACCCGACCGGCGGGCTGGACGAGGCGGCCATGCTGCTCAACTGGCTGCCCGACGCCCGGCTGCATGTGATCGAGGACGCAGGGCACTGGCCGCAGTGGGAGAAGCGTGAGGAGTACCTGCGCGTCCATCGCGACTTCCTTCTGGGCGGCGCCCCAGGGCGGGCGGCACCATGAGCGAGATCGTCGGAATGGTCGGCATGTCGCATTCACCGTTTGCGACCATGCTGCCGCCACCGGACACGGCCGCCCCGGGCGGCCGGTTCCTGGCTGCCGCAGCCCGGGTCGCCGCCGCGGTCGAGGCCCTGGCCCCGGACGCGCTGGTGGTCATCGGCCCAGACCACTTCCACACGAACTTCTACGATGCGATGCCGCCGTTCCTGCTCGGGGTGGAAGAGGTGTCGGCGTTCGGGGACTTCGGCAGCCGCTCCGGCCCGCTGCCGGTGGCGGCCACGCTGGCCTGGGCGGTGCGCGACCGGCTGGCGGCCGACGGATTCGACATCGCGCTGTCCTACGCGCTGACCGTCGACCACGGCATCGTGCAGAGCTACGACATGGTCCGCGGGCTGGCCGATCTCCCGCTGGTCCCGCTGGTCATCAACACCGCCGCCCCGCCACTGCCGTCGCTGCCCCGGTGCGCGGCCCTGGGCCGGTCGCTAGGAACCGCTATCCAGAACGCCACTGCGGGGCGGGTGCTCGTTGTGGCCAGCGGCGGCCTGTCCCACTGGCTGCCATCCAACGACCCACGGGATGGATCAGTCCCAGCTGAGCGGCGGGCGGCGATCATCCACGGCCGGCGTGACGTGCGCGCCTTCTCAGCCATCCGCGAGCCCGGAGTCCGGGCCCTGGCCGGTAACCCGGACGCCCCGGTCAACGCGGCCTGGGACGCCTGGTTCCTCAAGCAGCTCGTCACGGCCGACCTCGACCCGGTGACCGGCCTCGGGGACGAGGCGCTGGAGAACCAGGCCGGCCGCGGCGGCCATGAGATCCGCACCTGGCTCACTGGCGTGGCCGCAGCCGGCCAGCCGCTGACCTGGACCAGTTACGAACCCGTTCCGGAATGGATCACTGGCATGGGTATCGGCACCACATTCGAGGTGGCCTGATGGCGCTCGCAGTACCGTCCCTGGACTCTCCGGCCACTGCCGCGCTGGAACGGCTGGCCCGCGCCCGCGTGGCTGGCCGGGCCTGCGCACCGGTGCGCACCCTGCTGCCGGCCGGTGACATCCAGGCCGCCTACGCGGTGCAGTCCGCCTGGGTCGCCGGCCAGGTCGCGGGCGGGGCCGGAGTCGTCGGCCGCAAGATCGGCCTCACCAACCCGGCGGTGCAGGCCCAGCTCGGGGTCGACCAGCCTGACTTCGGCACGTTGCTGTCCACGATGGACTGCCCGCCGGATCAGCCGATCGATATCGGGCGGCTACTGCAACCGAAGATCGAGGCAGAGATCGCGTTCCTGCTCGCCGACGACCTTGACGTCCCGGACATAGGCCCGGCCGAGGTGCTCGCCGCGACCGGCGCGGTCACAGCCGCGCTGGAGATCGTGGACAGCCGCATCGCTGACTGGGACATCTCCATCGTGGACACCGTGGCAGACAATGCGTCGTCTGGGCTGTTCACGCTGGGACCGGACCGGCACAAACCTCCCCAGCTGGACCTGGCGGCCTGCCCCATGTGGCTGTGGCGCGACCACGAGGAGGTGTCCACCGGATCCGGCGCGGCATGCCTCGGCCACCCGGCCGCCGCAGTCGCCTGGCTCGCCGCCACCGCCCGGTCGTATGGCCAGCCGCTCCAGGCCGGCGAGATCGTACTGTCTGGGGCGCTCGGTCCCATGGTTCCCGTCCGGGCCGGCGACCGCTTCATAGCCAAGATCGGCGGGCTGGGCCAGGTAACGGCCACGTTCACCGGGGGCCCACGATGATCGGCGCAGCGGTCCTCGGTTCTGGGAATATCGGCACCGACCTCATGATCAAGCTGCTGCGTGCGACTGGCCCACTGCGGATGACCGCGATGGCCGGCATCGACCCCGCCTCGGACGGGCTGGCCCGTGCGGCGCGGCTGGGCGTGGCGACGACCGCCGACGGGGTGAAAGGGCTGCTCGCGCTGCCCGGCTTCGACCGGATCCGGGTGGTCTTCGACGCCACCTCGGCGGCAGCTCACCTGGCGAACGCGGCCGCGCTGGCGCCGTACGATCTCCGGGTCGTGGACTTGACCCCGGCGGCGCTGGGCCCGTTCGTCGTGCCCGCGGTCAACCTCGGCGCGCACCGCCACGAACGCGAGGTGAACATGGTGACCTGCGGCGGCCAGGCCACCATCCCGATCGTCGCCGCGGTCGCGTCCGTGACCACGGTGGCGTACGCCGAGATCGTCGCGTCGATCGCCGCCCGCTCGGCCGGGCCGGGGACACGGGCCAACATCGACGAATTCACCGAAACCACGGCCCGCGCCATCGAGACCGTCGGCGGCGCCCGCCACGGTAAAGCGGTCATCATCCTCAACCCCGCTGACCCGCCGCTCATCATGCGGGACACAGTGCACTGTCTGGTCACCGCGCCCGACGTGGCGACACGCACGGCCATCGCCAATGCGATCGTCCGGATGGTCGGCTGCGTGGCCGGCTATGTGCCCGGGTACCGGCTCAAGCAACCAGTGCAGATCACCGAGATCGACAGCCCGACGACGGTGCTCGCCGAGGGTGTGACACATCAGGTCACGGTCCTGCTCGAAGTGGAGGGGGCCGGGCACTACTTGCCGGCCTATGCCGGGAACCTGGACATCATGACCTCAGCCGCGGTCCGGACCGGCGAGCGGCTGGCCACCCCATGAAGCTCTACATCCAGGATGTGACGCTGCGCGACGGCATGCACGCCACCCGCCACCAGCTCGCCCCCGAGCGGGCCGCCACAATCGCCGCCGCGCTCGACGCGGCCGGGGTGGACGCGATCGAGGTAGCGCACGGCGATGGGCTGGGCGGAAACAGCGTCACGTACGGCGCCGGCAGCCACAGCAACGCCGACTGGATCACCGCGGTCGCCGCCGCCATCACCCGGGCGCAGCTCACCACCCTGCTGCTGCCGGGCATCGGGACGGTCGGCGACCTGAAGCATGCGCACGCGCTGGGGGTGCGCTCGGTCCGTGTCGCTACTCACTGCACCGAGGCGGACATCGCCGCCCAGCACATCGCCACCGCGCGGGAGCTTGGCATGGACGTCGCCGGTTTCCTCATGATGAGCCACCAGGCCGAGCCGGGCACGCTCGCGGCCCAGGCTGCCGTTATGGAATCCTACGGTGCCCAGTGCGTGTACGTGACCGACTCCGGCGGCCACCTGACTCCGCGGGGCGTCGGTGACCGAGTCCGCGCTTACCGTGACGTCCTCGACCCGGCCACCGAGATCGGCGTCCACGCCCACGACAACCTGTCCCTCGCGGTGGCCAACTCACTGGCGGCCATCGAGGCGGGTGCTGTCCGGGTCGACGCCTCACTCGCCGGCCACGGGGCGGGCGCCGGCAACTGCCCGCTGGAAGCGTTCGCCGCGGCCGCCACGCTGGACGGCTGGGCACACGGCTGCGATCTGTTCGCTCTGCAGGACGCTGCCGACGATCTGGTGCGGCCACTTCAGGACCGGCCGGTGCGAGTGGACCGGGAGACGCTGACGCTTGGCTTCGCCGGCGTTTATTCGAGCTTCCTGCGCCACGCGGAGGCCACCGAAACCCGCTACGGCGTCGGCGTGCGGACGCTGCTACTGGAGGCCGGCCAGCGTCAGCTGGTCGGCGGCCAGGAAGACATGCTCGCGGACATCGCCCTCGACCTCATCACCCAGCGGGCGGCATCACCGAGCTAAGTGAGTGTGTGATTAATCGGCGAGGCGCTGTGTCATGAGGGCGATCATGGCCCACAGGACCATGGCTTCGTGGCTGGCGGGCAGACGCTCGTAGTCGCGGGCGCAGCGGCGGTGGCTGGTGATCCAGGCCAGCGTCCGTTCCACCACCCAGCGGCGGGGCAGCACCTCGAAGGCATGGGCGTCGCGCCTGCGGACGATTTCCACGGTGATCTTCAGGCTGGCGGCAGCCCAGCTGGTGAGCTTGCCGGCGTACCCGGCGTCCGCCCAGGCGAGACGGAGGCGGGTGCAGGCGCGGGCCAGATTCCACAGCAGCGGCTTCGCGGCGTCGCGGTCCTGGACGGAGGCGGCGGTGACCACCACGGCTAGGACCAGCCCGGCGGTGTCCACGGCGATGTGCCGCTTGCGGCCATTCACTTTCTTGGCGTTGTCCCAGCCCTGGCTGGCCTTCGGGACGGTGTCCGCCGCGCGCACCGACTGGGAGTCGATGACCGCCGCGGTGGGACAGGGATCCCGCCCTGCCGCGGTGCGGGCGGCGGCGCGTAACTGGTCATGGATGCGGTGCAGGACGCCGTTGTCGCGCCAGGCAGCGAAGTAGCCGTAGACGGTGCGCCAGGGCGGGAAGTCTGTGGGCAGGTAGCGCCAGGCGCACCCGGTCCGGTTCACATACAAGATCGCGTTCACGATGACCCGGCGCTCATGCACCAGCGGGCGGCCCCGCCGGAACCGGCCCGGGAGCAGCGGCCCGATCACCGCCCACTCGGCATCGGACAGGTCGCTGGGATAGCGCCGGCCAGGCCGGGCTGGCCGCGTAGTCTGGGCACGCGCGGGCCCCACTATGTTCTTGGTCGTCACAAATCAGGAATCCTGGGGCCCGCGCCCGTCATCCTCACGGACCGCCACGCCGCCAGCCCATCCCGATCACCCACCAGCGACTGTCGCCCAGCGGCTTACCAAACACTCACTAAGACTCAGCCTGCCCAGCCCGGGGGCGCAGCACCATGCCCGGACGGGCGCCGGTGAGCTGGCCGGCCGCCCTGCTGGACGACGGTGCTACCGGTTCCATTTCCCTCTCTGCCAAGCTGTCGTGAGGCACCCGCCCCTCAGTAATCACTGACCTTCCCGAGGGCGGGGATGGAGACAACTTCCCGAGATGACAATGACCGTACTCGACGGTGCCTAGGTGGCCGGCGATGCTGGACGGGTGACCGGCGAGCGGCAGGAGCGCCTGGATCCGGAGGTGCCCGAGCGGGCCCGCCGGCGGACGTTCACCGCGCAGTACAAGCTGGACGTGGTAGCCGAGTATGACGCGGCGGCCACCGGTGAGAAGGGCGTGGTGCTGCGCCGGGAAGGCCTGTACTCCAGTCACGTGATTGAGTGGCGGCGAGCCCGGGACGCCGGTGTCCTGGCGGGCCAGGGCCGCCCTCGGGGGCGGCCTGCGGCTGATCCGCGGGATGCGCAGATCGCCAGGTTGCACAAGGAGAAGGCCGAGCTGGAGCAGGGGCTGGCCAAGGCCCGCTTCGTGGCTGAAGTCCAGTCAAAACTGCAGGCGCTCTTGGAGACGATCTCCGAGGGCGCGGATACCGGGCCCAGGTCGAACTCGTGACCGACGAGACGATCGCCCTGCTGGCGCCGCGGATCGGCACCCGTGCGGCGTGCACGGCGGCCGGGGTGGCGCAGGCCACCTGGTACCGGCGCCACCGGGTCAGCCCCGCCGCGGCCCGGCCGGCGCCCGTGCCGCATCGCGACCGGGTGCAGCCCCGCGCACTGGCAGTGGCTGAGCGGCGGGCCATCCTTGATGCGCTGCACCCGGAACGTTTCGCGGACACCGCCCCGGCCGAGGCCTGGGCGACCCTGCTGGATGAGGGCACCTACCTGGGGTCGGTGCCCACTTATTATCGGGTCCTGCGCGCCGCAGGTCAGAGCGGGGAACGCCGGGCGCAGGCCGCCCACCCGGCCAGGGTCAAGCCCGAGCTGATGGCTGCCGGGCCGAACCAGGTGTACTCCTGGGACATCACCAAGCTGCACGGCCCAGCGAAGTGGACGTACTACCACCTGTACGTGATCTTGGATATTTTCAGCCGCTACGCCGCCGGCTGGATGGTCGCGACCCGCGAGTCCGCGGTCCTGGCCGAGAAGCTGATCGCCGCGACCTGCGCCAAGCAGGGCATCAGCCGCGGGCAGCTGACCATCCACGCCGGCCGGGGCTCCTCGATGACCTCCAAGCCGGTCGCGTTGCTGCTCGCCGATCTGGGCGTCACCCAGTCCCATTCCCGCCCGCACGTCAGCAACGACAACCCCTACTGCGAGGCGCAGTTCAAGACCCTCAAGTACCGGCCCGGCTTCCCCCGCCGCTTCACCTCGATCGAAGCCGCACACGCCCACTGCCAGGACTTCTTCGGCTGGTACAACAACCAGCACCGCCACGGCGGGCTCGGCCTGCACACCGCCGCCGACGTCCACCACGGCCGGGCTGCAGCCATCCAGGCCTCACGCGCCCACGTCCTGGACAGCGCCCGCACCGACCACCCCGAACGCTTCGTCCGCAAGCCACCGGCCCCACCAGAGCTGCCGGGCACATCCTGGATCAACCCGTCAATGGAGAAAGAGGCCACCGCTCACTAAAGCCAGCCCGACGGCGCCTCACAAAGGTTGACAGATTCCGCCGGTGCGTGAACTGCGTGCACCGTATCCAGACACGCGCGTCGGCCCCCGCAGCCGCCACCCCGCAGATCACAGCACAGGGAAATCGTCCGGCGGATGACAGTGTTCCACGAGGCTGGGACAGCCCGGACTCCCACCCTGCGTCACGTTCCGTCATCAGCTGCAGCGACTGATTGCGCGTACCCGCCTGGCGGCCGCATCGCGTTTGGTGGAGCCGTTTGGGATGCATGCAGATCTGGCCGATCTGAGGGTGGGAGGGCTGCTGGCGCTCGCGGGCCGGTGTGAGTGCTAGCCGCGGGTGGCCGGAACGGGAGATGCATGCAGGATGGGCAGCTGGACGCATTCGGCTGTGTGAACCACGTGCCGGAACGCGAAACTGAACAGCCACGGAATGTCCTTGGTGGCCTGCTCGGCAGGCACGAGCACAGGAGCGCCGAGAGTGAGCCGCCCGCCGCCCAGGCGGATGCGGCAGCTGCCGGCAGCCTTGATGTTCTGGTACCAGTCCGACTGGCGGCCGAAGTTCAAGCCGATGATCACGGTGTCCCCGGCACGGAACGCGCGCACCGGGGTGTGGCGCACGATACCGGACTTGCGGCCAGCATGCTCCAGGTCGGCGAATGCGGCATGGCCGGCCAGGTGCAGGGTCATCTTGTTGACTGCGCCGTGCGTATATCGTGCGAGCGCCCGCGGGAACCTCATCGCTGCCGCCTTCCCTTGGCGTGGCCCGTCGTGCCCGGCCAAGCCCAGCTTCGGGGCTGGTCGAGCCGGAAGGCAGAGCCGGAGGGCCCAGCTTGGCGCGGACCTATGGCCCGTTCAGCGGCCAGGAGCGAGCCACGCTCGGTGACTGGCACTGCCACGTGACCGGTGCGCAAGTAGCCGCCGATATGGTCGGCAGCCTGAATTCGCGGGTGACCCTGCTCGCGACACCGAACCGGGATTATGCGGCGATCCGGCCTGCTCGTACTGTTCAGCGCCGGCGACGGTCGGCGTTTCGCCGCAGATCAGCTCAGCTTGCCCGTACAGGTCGGTGCCGGCGAACGGCAACACATGCTTCGTCTGGTATTTCCGTTCCGGGCTAACGATCCTTAAGGGTGGGGGTTACAGAACGGCGTGAGGTTCAGGCGGGTGCTGGCCAGGAACCCGTCGATGAGGGCGGGCCGGTACTGCATCCGTTTGAGCCTGGTCTTCACGAGCGCGGTGAGCTGGGCGATGTTGCGTTTGGCCAGGTTGGCCAGGGACCGTTTGAGGTGGGACCAGACCAGCTCGACGGGGTTGAGCTCGTGGGCGTAGGGCGGTAGCTGGAAGACGGTCAGCCAGTCCCGGGCGGCGATCAGCTCGGCCATGGCGGCGCTGACGTGGGTGTTCAGGTTGTCCCACACGACCACCAGCGGGCCGCCGAGCTGCTGGTGCGCGGCGTCCAGCAGGCCGGCGTAGTCGGTCTCGGTGAAGCCCTTGCGCCGGTCCTTGCCGCGGGCGCGGCGGCGGTGCACCCGGTAGATCAGCCGGGGCCGGCACCCCGGCTTGACAGCGATCAGCGCGGCGAGGGACACCCGCGTGTTGTGCGCGCCGGTCACCTTGACCACTGGGGTGTGCCCGCGCCGTCCCCAGGTGCGCCCTTTGGGCGGGCGTAAGCCCTGGCCAGATTCGTCCTCAAAGATCAGCCAGGCGCCCAGGTCCGCCGCCGTCCTTTTACCACCGGCCACGTCTCCTGCCGCCACGCCGCGATCCGGCCCTCATCCCGCTCGGCGGCGCGGCGGGCGGGGACCTGCACGCTCCAGCCGATCCGGTGCAGCAGCACATCCACACCGGCGAGGGTGTAGCCCACCTTGAACCTGCCGCGGATCACCTCCGCGATCCGGGTCAGCGTCCAGCACTGATCCTCATCCCACCCCGACGCGGCCGGCCCGGCGTCCAGCACCGTCTCCAGCTCACGCAGCTGGGCTGGTGTGAGCCTGCACTTCGCCCCGCCCGCACCCCGCGACGCCAGCGCCGCCCGGCCCCCCGCCGCCAGGGCCCGCCGCCACCGGTTCGCCGACATCCGCGACACCCGGAACCGCCGGGCCACCTCCCGGTCACTGGCCCCGTCCTCGATTAACTCCGCGGCCTCCAGCCGCACCTGCTCCCGCCGGGCCCGCTCACCAGCGTCCAGCCCACCACCATCGGGATACCTCATGCCTCTGAGATACAGCAGCCCAGAGCGGCCGTCAGCCGAACTCGTAACCCCAGCCCTTAAAGATCGTTAGCCGTGCGACTCGGCCATCCGCCGCGCCATCTGCTCGCGCGGCACATCCTCTACGTGCGAGGCGATGGCCCACCCATGCCCGAACGGATCGATGATGTACCCGTCCCGGTCTCCGTAGAACTGGTCTTGGGCGGGGCGCTGCAGCGTTGCTCCGAGTTCCACCGCGCGGGCGATGACCGTGTCGACGTCCTCGACGTAGATGAACAGGAAGGCAGGAAAGCCGGGCAGGCCGCCGGACGGGGGTGCCTTGGTCCCGCGTTGTGGGTCCTCGTCCTCGATCATCACCACAGAATCCCCGATCTGGACCTCGCGTGCCGGATGGTCCCGCCCGGGCCGGGGAAGCGCATCCGCTCGGCCGCGCCAAACACGGCTGCATAAAACGCAAGGGCCTCGGCAGCGCCCTGCACGGTGAGGCTTGGGGTGACACGGCGATACGAATCGGGGATCGGGCTGGGGCTTTCTGGTGCGGTCATCCGGTCCTCCTGGAGCATGTCCGTTATCCCTCTACCCAATCTGACGATCGGCGTGCCGCCCACAACGGCAATCGCACGGGATCTTCCCGGTGGGACAGCGGTGCCGACGGCACACCGAATACGCAACGCAGGTCCCTGGTGACCAGTTGTCCAGGCCGATTCCCCCGCAGGCCGCCGTCGCCATCTCTGCGGGATTCATGCAAACCGCCTGACCACAGGCCGCAGCCGGGAACTTCCCGGCAGTGGCATTAATCCCGGCTTTGACGCGCTCACGTTATGCAAGTGGCCGGATCACGCTCCGTGGCGTGGCTGGTCGGCGCTCAGCGCGCATCGCCGCCGATCTGCACAGGTTGGCGTTGTGATCGGCAAGCAGCCTAGGTCACACGGATGGGTATTTCTGTGCTCTGGACCTGGCGCTAGGTCAGCAGTAAGTTTGATCTTGGCGTAACCGCGGGCTGGCAAAGGCCGCCGCATCGGGCCCGGCACAGATGCCCCGGGATTCGTCTCGGTTCCCCTGATCCAGCGATACCCGTTGCGGCCCGACTGCAATGCCCGGGCGAAGAGTGGCCGTGGGGCAAACGGAGACGACGAGGGGGGCTCATCATGTCCATCACTGGCGAGGCTGTCCAGCCTCTGCGTGAGCAGGTGCGCGGCCGGGTGATCACCGCGGAGGACGGGGGTTACGATGACGCGCGCGCGGTCCACAATGGCATGTTCGACAAGCGGCCGCTGGCGGTGTTGAAGGCCGAGCAGGTCGGCGACGTTGTCGCGGCGGTGAACTTCGCCCGGGAGCATGGGCTGGATCTATCCGTGCGGGGAGGCGGGCACAGTGGGCCCGGATTCGGGACAAACGAGGGTGGCCTGGTCATCGACATGTCGCAGATGCGCACCGTGCGGGTGGATCCAAGGAACAAGACTGCTCGTGCCGGTGCCGGAGCCACGTGGGGGGACTTCAACTACGCCACGCATGCTTTTGGGCTGGCGACAACCGGCGGAATCATCTCGACCACCGGCATTTCCGGCCTCACCCTGGGCGGAGGCATCGGTTACCTGTCCCGCGGCTTCGGGCTGACGATCGACAATCTGATCTCGGCCGACGTGGTCACCGCGAACGGAAAATTCCTGACTGCCAGCGAGCGAGAGAACGAGGATCTGTTCTGGGGGCTGCGGGGCGGCGGTGGCAACTTCGGCGTCGTCACGTCGCTGGAGTACCGCCTTCACGAGGTCGGCCAGGTCTTTGCCGGGCCGATCTTCTACAACCTAGAGGACGCCGCCACCGTGCTCCGGATGTTCGACGAATTCATCCGGCAGGCTCCCGAGCAGTTCGGGGGCTTCCCCGGGTTCCAGATCGCCCCGCCGCTGCCCTTCATCCCGGAAAACAGGCACGGCGACACCCTGTGTCTGGTCGTGGTGCATTGGGCCGGCCCGCCCGGCCAGGCGGAGAACGCCCTGAAACCCTTCCGGGATGTCGCTCCCATCGTGGCCGACGGGAGCGGCCCGCTGCCATACCCGGCGCTGAATGGCGCCTTCGATGCCCTCTATCCGAAGGGCCTGCGTGCCTACTGGAAAGGCGCCTTCGTCAAGGACCTACCGGACGCAGCGATCGCCGCGCACGTCGAGCATGGATCCAGGGTTCCTGAAGTTACCAGCACGATGCACATGTATCCGATCAACGGCGCGTGCCACCGCGTCGGAGCCAACGACACCGCCTTCGCCTACCGCGACGCCACCTACGGGATGGTGTTCCTGGCCGGATGGACCGACCCAGCCAAGGACGCCGAACGGATCAAGTGGCTGCGCGACTACTACCAAGCGCTGTCGCCGTATTCGGAGCCGGGAGGCTACATCAACTTCATGCAAGACGACGACTACGGCAAAATCCAGGACAACTACCGCCAAAACTACGACCGCCTAGTCCAGGTCAAACGGGCCTACGATCCCAGCAACCTCTTCCACATAAACCAGAACATCGCACCGTAAGCCCGGAGCAGCTTCCTTTATGCCAGAGCCTAACCCACACGAAACCAGCGACTGAACTTCGACCGGCCGGGCCTTCACTTGGCGAGTCGTCCTCACCCCGGCGGGCGAGACAATACAGCATGCGGCTCTGCAGCGCTCCTGGGCCGATATCTGGCCGATCTATCTCCGTGCTCGCCTCTACTACTGGCCTGACCTGACACCTAGATCGTTGACCGGGGATTGGGCGCTGGTTGCAGTCGAAGAGTGTCCAAGATCGGCGTGTTCACACACGTCCGGACCCTGGAGCCCGTCATGATCGCCGACCTGGACACTCTCCTGATCGCACTCTATGTGGAGCTGACCGACCGCATCATCCCCTCGCTGGGCTTTGCCCGGTCCGGGCCGGGCAGCGGCCGGAGGTGACCGACGCCGAACTGGTCTGCCTGGCGGTGGCGCAGGTGCTGCTGCGCTATGACCATGAGCGGCACTGGCTGCGCGCAGCACCTGGGCAGGTGGGGCACCTGTTCCCGCGGCTGCTGCGGCAAAGCGAATACAACCAGCGGGTCCGGGCCGCCGGGCCGCCGGGCCGCCGGGCCGCTGATGGAGGCGGCGCTGCGGTGGCTCGCGGAGGCGACGCCAGGCAGCGCGGAACTGCTGCGGCTGATGGACGCCACCCCTGTACCGTGCGGGCAGTCCGCCATCACCGCCAAGCGCTCTGACTTGTACGGCTGGGCGGGATATGGTTACTGCCCGTCGCATTCGCGCTGGTACTGGGGCACCAAGCTGCTGCTCATCTGCACCTGCGACGGCACCGTGACGGGCTTCACCCTGGCCAATCCCAAGCTGGCCGGCGAACGCGAACAGGCCCGCACCATGCTGGAGCGCCAGCCAGCCAACCGCCCCGTTCCCGGCACCGGCATCGTCACGGACAAAGGCCTGGCCGGCGAGGACACCGAAGCATTCTTCACCAGCCCAGGCCTGGACCTGACGCTGATCCGCCCCGCCCGCAAGGACGAGAAGCAACCTCGCTCCTTCCCGAACTGGCTGCGCCAGCGGGTTGAGGCCATCATCTGGACCCTGAAGAACCAGCTCGGCCTCGAACGCCACGGCGGCCGCGCCCCCTCCGGGCTATGGGCCCGCATCGTCCAGCGGCTGCTCGCGCTCAACGCCGCCATCTGGTTCAACTGGCAGATCGGTGCACCCGTCAAGCGCTCCCTCATCGCCTATGATCACTGACCAGCCCAGATTCCCCGGTCAACGATCTAGCCGTGATTAAGGGCGCTGCCCCCGGCTCGAAGCTGGTGATGACCCCACAGAACAGGGTCATCTGCAGTCCATCCGAGCGCGATGCCCGCACCAAGAGCGCAACAAATAATGGGCGATCCGGCGCGAGGTTCAGGATTGCCGTGGTGACCTTGCGTGATCGCTGGTGGCGGCATACCGGTGGGGATGAAGCATTGTCGCTGGGGCCACGGCGGGCCCAGCCTTCCCGGGCCTCAGCCCAACCGGGAGGTGCCTCATGGCCACCACGTCCACATCCACAGCTGTCGCTGCCGTCGAGTCCGTGTTTACCGAGCCCGAGCAGCTTGCCCTGAGCGGGTTCCTGGCCGGTTACACCGGCCTGACGCGCGAGGCGTACGCGCTGGACCTGCGCCAGTTCGCCAGCTGGTGCCAGCAGCATCACATCGGCCTGTTCCAGGCCCGCCGCGCCGACATCGAATGCTTCGCCCGGGACCTGGAAGCCCGCGGCCGCGCCCGCGCCACCATCACACGGCGGCTGTGCACCGTCGCCGGGTTCTACCGGTACGCGGTTGAAGAGGAGCTCCTCGATCACTCCCCGGCCGCGCATGTCCGCCGTCCCCGACTCGATTATGAGTCGCACGCCACCGGGCTGGACCGCAACGAACTCGGCGCAATACTGGTCGCCGCCGGACTCGGCCCTGCCGCCGAGCACGCGCTGATGTCGCTGCTGGCGCTCAACGGGCTGCGCGTGTCGGAGGCCACCGGAGCGGACATCGAGGCGCTGGGCGTCGAGCGCGGGCACCGGACCCTGGTGGTCACCCGCAAGGGCGGCAAGGTCGTCACCGTCCCGCTCGCACCGCGCACCGCGCGGGCGATTGACCTGGCCATCGGCGAACGCAGGCAGGGGCCGGTCTTCCTGGCCGCCGATGGCCGGCGGCTGGACCGGCACGGCGCCGGGCGGATCGTCCGCCGGGTCGCACGCCGCGCCGGGATCACCAAGCCGGTCGGGCCCCACACCTTGCGGCACGCGTTCATCACCGCCGCGCTGGATGCCGGGGTGTCGCTGCGGGACGTGCAGGAAGCCGCCTCCCACGCTGATCCCCGGACCACCATGAAGTATGACCGCGCCCGCGGCAGTCTGGACCGGCACGCCACCTACATCGTCGCCGCCTACGTCGCCGGTGCCGCCCGGTGAACTAACTGGCCAGTGCCGAACTCCGCCTGGCCCTGCCAGTAGGCCAGGCGGAGGCCGACAGCCATAGGGAGGGCAGCCGGTAGTTCGAACCCAGATGGCGATGGCTAGCCGCCTGGCCTGGCTGTCGCTGGCCATCCCTGACTGCTCCGACCCGGTTCGTCCTGGCTGATCAGCCGGTTGCGCGCCTGCGGCGGATCCCGGCGGCCACCGGCGGGCCTTACTTGTTTCAGGGGCGCTGGGGTTGGTTTGCCTGCCCGGCGGGGTGGAGCCGGTGGGTGAGGGCGGTGTGGCGGCGGCCCGCCCCGCGAGTACGGACGGCCTGGGCGAGAGCGCGGCGGGATCCGACCAGGATGATCAGTTTCCTGGCGCGGGAGATGCCGGTATAGAGCAGGTTGCGCTGCAGCATCGTCCAGGAGGACGTGGTGAGCGGGATGACCACCGCCGGGTATTCGCTGCCTTGGGAGCGGTGGATGGTGACGGCGTAGGCGTGGGCGAGCTCGTCGAGTTCGGCGAAGTCGTAGTCGACCTGCTCGTCTTCGTCGGTAAGCACGGTGAGGGTCTGCTCTGCCAGCGACAGGCCGGTGACGACCCCTACGGTGCCGTTGAAAATCCCGGCCTTGCCCTTGTCGTAGTTGTTGCGCAGCTGGGTGACCTTGTCCCCGACACGGAACACCCGGCCGCCGTACCACTTCTCCGGCGCCTGGTCGCGGTGCGGAGTCAATGCCTCCTGCAGCAGCGCGTTGAGGTTGCCCGCCCCGGCCGGGCTGCGGTGGGTCGGGGTGAGTACCTGGATGTCGCGGACCGGGTCGAGCCCGAACTTGGCCGGGATGCGGCGGGCGACGACATCCACCACGAGCCTGGCGGTCTCCTCGGCCGGGTGCAGGCCGGTTTCCTCGGCAGGTTCGCAGGTGAACCAGTAGAAGTCGCCGAACCCGGCGAGCTGTGGGGGCTGGCCGTGGTTGATGCGGTGGGCGTTGACGACGATGCCGGACTGCTGGGCCTGGCGGAAGATTTGGGTCAGGCGTACCCGCGGGATGGTGCTGGCGGCGAGCAGGTCGCGCAGGACTTCCCCGGCGCCGACCGAGGGGAGCTGGTCGACGTCGCCGACCAGCAGCAGGTGCGCGCCTTTCGGGATGGCTTTGACCAGCTTGTTGGCCAAGATGACGTCCATCATTGAGGCCTCATCGGCCACGACCAGGTCGGCGTCCAGGGGGTGGTCGCGGTCGTGTTTGGGGTCGCCGCCGGGCTGCAGCTCCAGCAGCCGGTGCACGGTGGAGGCCGGGTGGCCGGTCAGCTCCGCCAGCCGCTTGGCGGCCCGGCCGGTGGGCGCGACCAGTACGACGGTGGCCTTTTTGGCCGCCGCGAGCGTGACGATGGAACGGACGGTGTAACTCTTGCCACAGCCCGGCCCGCCGGTGAGCACCGCGACCTTGCTGGTGAGCGCGAGCTTGACCGCCTGTTGCTGCCCGGCGGCCAGATCCTGCCCGGTCTGGCTCGCTAGCCAGCCCAGCGCCTTGTCCCAGTCCACCCCGGTGAACGCAGGCAGCCGCTCCTGGCTTGCGTTGAGCAGGTCCACTAGCCCAGCCGCAAGGGAGCACTCGGCCCGGTGGAAGGGCACCAGATACACCGCCGGAACAGTCCCACCCGGGGCATTGCCACTGGCCGGCACCGGTTCACGCACGGCGCCTTCGGCGGCCACCAGCTCATCCAGGCACGGGCCAATCAGCTCCGTGCCCACTTGGAGGATCTTGGCCGCGTCGCGGATCAGATTCGGTTCGGGCAGGTAACAGTGCCCGTCGTCCGCGGCCTGGGACAGGGTGTATTGCAACCCCGCTTGGATCCGCTGTGGGCTGTCGTGCGGGATCCCGACCGCGGCGGCGATGGTGTCGGCGGTCTTGAACCCGATGCCCCAGACCTCGGAGGCCAGCCGGAATGGCTCGTGGCGCACCACCGAGATGGAGGCGCCGGCGTACTTCTTGTAGATCCGCACGGCCAGCGAGGTGGACACGCCCACCCCGGACAGGAACACCATCACCTCCTTGATCGCCTTCTGCTCCTGCCACGCGTCAGCGATCTTCTTGGTCCGCTTGGGCCCCAGCCCGTGCACCTCGATCAGCCGGCCCGGCTGGTGTTCGATGACGTCCAGGATGCCGGTACCGAAATGGGCCACCATCCGCTCGGCCATCCCTGGGCCGATCCCCTTGATCATCCCCGACCCCAGGTAGGCGCGGATGCCCTGGATGGTGGCGGGCAGCACGGTGGTATAGGAATGCACCTGGAACTGCCTGCCATACCGGGAGTGGCTGCTCCAGCGCCCGGTCAGCCGCAGGCTCTCCCCGACCTGGGCGCCCAGCAGCGGCCCCACCACCGTCAGCAGATCCGGGCCGGTCCGCTCGGTGGCCACCCGTGCGATGGTGTACCCGGTGTCCTCATTGGCATAGGTGATCCGTTCCAGCACCGCCTCCAGCACCGATAGGCCCCGCGGCGGATCGGGTGGAAGGGACTGACCGGACACAGCGGTCATTCTGCCCGGCATCCTCAGCCGCGGTGCGCTGCGCGCCAGGCAGCCCAGACCTCAGGGCGCAGCTTGCCGCGGGCGGGGACGGCAAGACCTGTGGCGCGTGCCCATGCCCGGACCTCGGCGGTGGAAGGCTCTGGCGCGCTCGGCGCTGGGGCGAGCCCGGCCGTGTTGGCTGTTGGGGGGGCCAATGGTGTGAGCCGCCCGGCCAAGGCGGCCTCGGTACCCGCCCAGACATGGGCGGCCGCCAGGAACCGGTAGGTCCATTCCTCGGCCAGCGGGCGGGTCTCGCAGAAAACGACCGGGACGTTCGGCCAGCGGACCTGCAGTTCGGCGAGCCCGTCGGCGACCAGCGCGGGCCGGACCCGCTCCAGCTTGAACACCTGGGAATAGCGGTCCTCGACCACCACCGCGGCGCACGGCAGCGCCGCAAGCTCGGCCAGAGCGTAGCGCAGCTTCCCGCTGGTGAGACTGGCCACCAGGTCGGCCATGGACTTGCGCTCAACGGAGGCGATGAGCCTGCCGTCGGCGACAAGGCCGTAATCACCGCAGGGCAGCGTCCGCTTGACCGCGCGAACCAGCCGACCGCCGAACCGGTAGGCGTACCGCTCGTGAGAGTCGACCGTGATCTCCAGCCCGGTGATCCCGGCTGCCCGGGCGGTGGGGGTGGTCACGTTCGGGCGGGCCTGCTTGCGGGTGCGCGGGGACTGCCAGAAGACAGCATCGCGGCCTCGGGCCTTGGTGAAGACGATCTGGGAGCGGTTCTCCCGCGCTCTGTCCAGGACCAGGTCGATGGCCGCACCCCGCCGGACACAGGACCGAACGCCCACACGTTCGACAATGTCGGGGTCGTCAGGCCACTCATCCGCCGGAACCGGGTAGCAGTACACGGCGCTGGTGCGCGGCCAGGTCCCCGAAGTGCGGAACACCATCCCGCCAGCCAGCGGCAGCAACAGCAGAAACGGTAGCCGCGAATCCGGGTCCGGATTGCGGGCGATCAGCAGCTCCACGCCGCCCAGCCTCCCACCCAGCCGGGCCAGCCACCGTGGCGGCCCAGGGCCGAAGAACGCCGCGATCACCGGTATCACCAGGGCCCCGGCAATGGATCGGCAACAAGACGTTGCCCGGCCGGCCCCAAAGGTCTAAGGACCACGGCATCACGCTACGTCACCAGCGCCCGATGCGGTTGACGCACCGGATCCGCCGATCTGGACGCGCACAGGCTTCTCAGTGCTAGCCAGCAACGCCGCCCAGATCAGGGTGTTATGGCATTTCATGCTCTCTTGCCCCGCGCCCGCGATTGCCTGCAGGGGTGCCTGGTGCTTGGGGGTGTCAGCTCATCATCTGCGGTGCGGCGTGCAGGCCAGGGGCAAGCCAGGGGAACCAGATGATGGCCACTGCGAGGGCCAGCGCCGCGGCGCCTGCGAGCCGGCCGGCCCGGAGTCCGCCTCCGTCGCAGCGCGGAGCTCTGCCCCACTCCTCGATCGCAGCTGCGCAGATCGAGCATCGGCATGTCCGCCACGATCGGCGCTCGAAAGGGAGGCAGTTGTTGGCGGGGACTAACGGCTCTGGCAAATGAGGGCGGCCAGGCACACCCTTGGTCATGAGGTGGTCGCTGTGTCGTCGCGATTGTGCGCGGCGGCGTGTTCGGTGCCGCGGCCCGGTCGGCCTCGGGCCGGCGGGGCGTCTATCTCTGGTGCTGGCGGGCGCTCATCCTGACCGCCTGCGGCAGCCAAAGCTGGGGAGGCCGGGTGGATGAGAACGCGGTCATGGCGGTCCCGTGGCGTGCTAGTCGCCGCTGGGCCGGTGGTGCTGGTCGCGGTCGGGATTGTGGGCTACCTGGGCTTTGGCTATTCGCCGTGGGTGGCGGTGGCCATGACCCTGCTCACGTTGACCACGGTCGGGTTCGCCTCGGGAAGTCATCTGTCCACCGGCGTGCTGGTCTTCACGGCCGGGCTGGCCCTCCTGGGCGTCGGCCTGTTCGTCGTCATCTTGGGCTTGGCCGCGACCGCGATCGTGGAAGGCCGGGTGAGCCTGTTCTCGCGGAGCCGCCGGATGCGCCGCCGCGTTGATGAGCTGCGCGGGCATTTCATCGTCTGCGCCTATGGCCGGGTCGGCCGGGCCATCGCCCGGGAACTGGAGGCCGAGGGCGTGCCGTTCGTTGTCGTGGACAGCAAAGCCGAACTGGAACCGGACCTGGAACGCGACGGGGCGTGCTACCTGATCGGCGACGCCTCCGACGAGGCGGTCCTGCGCCAGGCAGGGATCGAACGGGCACGAGGGTTGATTTGCGCGGTGGACTCCGACGCCGAGAACGTCTTCATCACCATCGTCGCCCGCTCGCTCAGCCCCGATCTGCTCATCGTGGCCCGGGCCGCGCGGGAGCATTCCGCCGACCGGCTGTACCGCGCCGGCGCCACCCGCGTTGTGTCACCGTATGTGACCAGCGGACGGCGGATGGCGAATCTGGCCGTCCGGC
>Ga0335078_10003002_pt1 | contig 25221 bp, 19 predicted proteins | sample Lox_Sample_32_FD_206711 | JGI IMG/M metagenome (GOLD analysis project Ga0335078, IMG submission 206711) | Soil microbial communities from Loxahatchee National Wildlife Refuge, Florida, United States - Lox_Sample_3.2 | ecosystem: Environmental > Terrestrial > Soil > Wetlands | place: USA... | reverse complement strand
AGGTTTATCCGAATGGTCTGCCTCCGGTTCAGGAGAGAAGAGCCGTTTACGTCACCACAGTCGACGTGAGCATTGTCAACGCCGCAACGAGGCTCATGGAGTGTCTAGCGCAGCCCGGGGACGCTGAGCTCCTCGCCCCACTTGTGGTGGATGAGATTTTGATCCGGCTACTTCGGAGCCCCATTGGTGTTCGCGTGGCGCAAATGGGCTTTCGCGAGTCTAGCGTGCACCGACTGGCGAAGGCGATTTCCTGGCTACGCGTCAACTTCTCTCAACCCATGAAAGTGGAAGATCTGGCCGAACTGGTGCACATGAGTATTTCCTCTTTCCACCAGCACTTCAAGTCCATCACTTCGATGAGCCCGTTGCATTACCAGAAGGTACTGCGCCTGCAAGAGGCGAGGCGCCTGATGTTGTCGACGATGATGGATGCGGGTACGGCGAGTCAGCGCGTAGGGTATCTCAGCGCTTCCCAGTTCAGCAGAGAATACAGCCGCTTCTTCGGGAGTGCGCCGACCAGGGATATCGGCAGATTGCGTCAAGATGCTCAACTCTGGCCTGACCCAGCCCGGACTGTAGATTGATCATGCCAGAGATCAGGTGGCGGAATGACAGCAAACGCAGGGTGGGAGAATTTCTACGTGATCGTCGGGTCGTCTGCCGGCGCCCTGATCGGATTGCAGTTCGTCGTCATAACCCTCATCGCCGACATGCCGACGGAAGGTGGGGCGCAGGCCAGCAGCGCGTTTGCGACGCCGACCATCGTTCATTTTGGAGCCGTGCTCCTGCTGGCCGCGGCTCAATGCGCTCCGTGGCATCGCATCGGCACCGCCGCAGCTTTTTGGGGCCTGGTGGGCCTCACGGGGATGCTGTACGAGATCATCGTGGCTCGGCGTATGCGAGTACAAGTCGCCTACACGCCCGAGCTGGAGGACCTTTTGTTTCACCTTCTGCTGCCCTTCGCCGCATATGCAACGCTGGCTGGATCGGCGTACGCGGCTCGCTCGAATGTTGGCGGGGCACTATTTGGCGTTGGAGCGGCGGCGCTGCTGTTGCTCTTCATCGGCATCCATAACGCCTGGGATGCCGTTACGTACCACGTCTTTGTCAGGAAACGCGACAACCAGAGGCCGGGCGGCGACGCTGAATAGGCCATCGGCAACCGGGAGCAGTGGTCACAATGTACTGCCGTGATCAACGAGATCCGCAGGTTCCGGATTATGCTTCGTCCTTGACGTTGGGCCCCAAGGCGGCGAGCAGCGTCCGAATGCGGCCTCTGCCGCCTGCTGGCTACCACTCCGACTGCTTACTGCCAACTGCTGACTGCTTTTCTCTGGTTCCGCAGGTAGGCCAGCGCGGCCAGGCTGGAAAGCCAGCACACGGCGGCCAGCACGGCGAACGCGCCCTTCCATCCATAGGCTACAGAAATCCTGCCCATGCCGCCGCCCGCGGTCACCGCGCCCAGATAACTGAGTCCGTCGATAATGCCGGCGGCGGTGGCGCTGCCGTGCTTGCCGCCAAAATCGAGCGAGATGGCGCCGGCAAAGTAGGAGTACGGTCCCAGCAAGAGGAAAGCCACGGCGGTCACCAGCGCCACCGGCCAGAACCTGGACCCGCCGAAGTTCACATAGCCGAGGAGCAGCAGAGTGATGCCCGTGAGCACCAGGGCATAGAAGATGATCGCGGCCCGGCTGCCGCGCTTCAGCCGGTCGCTGGCGTAGCCGGCCACCAGCACCGAGATGCCACCGAAAAATGGGAAAAGCGCGCTCTTCTCGGCCGCGTCCGCCGGGCTGAGTCCGACAACCTGGTTAAAGTAAGTGGGAATCCACAGATTGAAAGTCTCGCGCACCAGGGTGAATCCCAGCGACAGCAGGCAGACGAGCCAGAACACCCAGCTTCGCGCCAGCGGTCCCAGCAGATCGCCGAGGCCGCGGGGCTCCGGCTCCTCTCCCTCCTCCTTGAACAAGTTGAGAGGATTCGCGTGCGGCTCCTCGAGGCCGAGGTCCTTGGGTGTCTCCCGCAGCAAGAGCAGGTTCAGCAGAAACAGGACGAACAGGGTTCCGGCGGCAATGAAGAAGACGCCACGCCAGCCGATGCCGCGGCCGATGAGAATGCCCATGAACTGGCGCGAGGCGGCGTCGCCAAAAAGGTAGCTGAGGCTGATTACGCCCATCACCGTGCCGTAGGTGGCATAGGAAAACCAGCGGGAGGAGATTTTCACCATGCCGGTCCATCCGGTAGACTGAACCAGGCGGTTGGCGAACCAGGTCAGGGTGAACAATGGGAATCCGCCCGCCAGCGCGAACAGGATGGTGAACAGGACCGAGCCTCCCATGCCGGCAAGAAAATTGCGCCGGCCACCCAGGAAGTCGGCCACACCGCCACTTACAAACTTGCCGATGGCATAAGCCAGTACGCCGAACGAAGCGATGTCCGCCAGTCGGACCCGCGCCACGTCGGCGCTGATGCCGCGCGCCGCCAGTGACCGGACGATCAGCGGCAGGACTACGGAAAAATCGGAGCGGCACAGGTAGTAGCCGGCGTAGCCGACCACCAGAAGGGTGACAGTCAGCACCTGCCAGTAAAGCAGTTTGCGCTGTTTGTCCATGAGGAGTCAGAAGTCAGGAGCCAGAATGAAGAATTGCCGATTGGAAAATTGGAGTGGCTGGCGTCTTCTCTTCCAATCGTCAATCGGCAATCGACAATCGGCAATTCTTCTTGCTTCACTTCACCGCAATATGAATGTCCACCTCAGGCTGCAGCGTTTCCACGTTCCATTGATGCCGCTCGAAGTCGGCGGTGTAGGCCCGCTGATATTCCGAAGAGCTGGCAAAGTAGCTCCAGATCCTCTGCCAAGTCGCGATGATAGCGTCCGGGATGGGTCCGCGGGCGGGAAACACCAGGTACTGGGCGGCAGGAATCGTGAGCCCCACCAGTCCCTCGGGAACGCAATCGAGGCGGGTAACCTCCGCCGAAAGCACCAGCGAGTACAGGCCGGTGTGGTCGCGCTCGTAATTCGTGTAGACGCCCAGCACGACGCCCGTGTCTTTCCGGTCGGGAATCTTCTCCATCAGATTCTCCTCCAGGAATCTCCCCCACAATCCCGGTATCCGAGCGGTGGCCGGATTTGCTTCCCGCTCGTTCGAGGTTCGCACTTCAACGCCGATCACCTTCATTTCCGCCCGCGCCGTCAAGTTCGGCTCCATACCCGTTGACCTCCAGTCACGGCTCATTCGCCACTGAGACTTGGCCCGCAGTCACGCTCTCGTCTAGCTTCACTTGCCAGTGTATTGGGAAATCGCGGTCAATTGGGGGGAAAAAGCAGGCCGGCATGGGGCAGGAATGTTAGCCGAAATTTCTTCGCGGCTTAACCTCGATGTAATATGCCAGCTTCGGTGCCGAGGCAACTCGCAGCCATCGACACCTCTGTCTCCACCGTCACCGAGAGAGCAAAGGCGCGTTAATAGCCGCTTGCCTTGTTCTTCGGGCTCCGCCAGTCTACCCGGCGCGTTGCCCCTGGCGCGCGGCCATCCTCTCGAACGCGGCACGGCCACCCTTCTCGATCTCCTCCGGAGTCAGGTCCTGCTTGTGAGTCGCGATGGACCACTTATGCCCAAACGGATCGGTGAGGTGGCCGTAGCGGTCGCCCCAGAACATGTCCATCACGGGCATGACTACCGTGCCGCCGGCCGCCACCGCTTGATTGAAGAGCTTGTCCACATCTTCGACGTAAATGTGGATCGTGACCGGCGTGCCGCCCAGCGACAGCGGGGATTTTGCTCCCATGTCCGCGAACTCCTCGTTCAAGAGCAGAATGGAATCGCCGATCTTGAGGTCAGCGTTCATGACTCTGCCATCCGGGGCGTAGTGGATGCCCCTCACTTCCGCGCCAAAAGCCTGCTTGTAAAACTCAATGGCGCGTGGGGCGTCCTTCACGGTGAGATAAGGGGTCAAGGTGTGGAACCCTTCCGGAATTGGTTGCGCTGCCATGTCGGTCTCCTCCAAATCAGAAGTTAGAAATCAGAAATCAGAACTAAGACGCCTCGCTTCTGATTTCTGCTTTCTGCTTTCTGATTTTTTTTTAAAACTTGGTCGTCGACGTGAGGTTAAACTCACCGACCTTCATCGCCGGGATCACCATCTCGAATGTCTCTTCTCCCGCCGTGCGCTGGGGCGGAGACATCATTTCCACGTGCTTGAGCATCTCGATGATGCTCTGGTTGAAGCGGAAGTTGCGGACGCCGTAGCGCACCCTGCCGCCCTCAATCCAGAACGTCCCATCGCGCGTCATGCCGGTGAGGATCTTCTGGAACGGGTCAACCTCCCGGATGTACCACACCCGCGTCACCAGCAGCCCGCGCTCGGTGGCGCGTACCATCTCTTCCACGCTCGACCGGCCGCCCTCCATCACAATGTTCATGGGCGCTTCGCCGATCTCGTTGGGCAGCGGAAAGCCGTGGCCGGTGGCGGTGGCGCCGGTCTTCTGCGCGGTTTGGCGGGCGTAGACCAGGTTCTTCACCACGCCGCGCTCCACCAGGTTGACGCGGTGGCGCGGCACGCCCTCGCCGTCAAACGGGGCGCCACCCTGCATGGGATGAAACACGTCATCGTGGATGTTGATGTTCTCGCCTAGCAGTTGCCGGCCCACCCGGCCCGTGAGGCAGCTACGCTGTTCGTGAACCGCCAGTCCGCTGAAATCCATCACCAGGAAGCCGAGCAGATCGAGGACCGCCGCCGGCTCCAGAATCACCGTGTATTTCCCGGGGGGAACCTCGCGAGGGGCGCGGCTTTCGAGCGCCTTGCGCGCGGCCCGATCGGCCAGCCCCTGGGGATCCAGTTCCTGCCAGTTGTGCCCGGTGTTCTTGGCCCAGCCGGAGCTCGATTTGCCCAGCATGGTGACGGAAAACTCGGTGACGCTCTCCTCATGAAAGGCGCGCCCGCCACGCGAGCTGAAGAGTGCCCCCACGTTGGCGCCGCTCGAGTAAACCCCGGCCGCGGTGAGGTGGTCCTTTTCCGCCCGCGCGATCACCTTACGAACGGTCTCCGCGCGTTCCTTGGGGCTCAACTGCATGGTCTCGGGATAGAAGCGGTCGACGGCGCGGTAGGTCTGCGGCCCCAGCATGGGAAGCAGTTCCGGGTCGGGCGGCTGCAAACGGGCCAGCGCCAGCGCACTCTCGCACACCTGGCGGATGGAATCCTCGTCGAGCTTGTTGGTGCTGGCGCGGGCGGTGCGCTGCTCCACCACGGCGCGCACGGAAAGGTAAGCGCCTTCCTCCGCCACATTCTGGTGAATGACGTTGTTGGCGAAGCGGGTGAGCGAATACGACGTCCAGCCCATCATGGCCTCGGTCTGGTCGGCCGTAGACCACTTCAAAACCTTGTCAAAAACCTCTTGGGTGCGTTCGCGTGTGAGCATGGAGAACCAGTGGCTAGTGGCGGGTGGCTAGTGACTAGCCGAAGAGAGCCGTTTGTTCCGTCTTTCGCAGCTCCCAAAGGATCCTCGTCACTCGCCAGCAACCTTAATTGATTTTTGCCTTTTGCCTTTTGACCTTTGCCTTTTGATTTGCGGTTTCTTCCCCACCACGTGACCAGGAGCAAATGCCCCCTAGCCGGAATAGGCGACCCCCACCTTCACGTTGCGGAACCGCGCCGGGGCGGCACCGTGCCCGGTGCCCATGGTTTGCATCGGCTGACCCTTACCGCAATTCGGCGTGCCCCACAACGTCCAGTCGCCGGGGCCGCAGATGGCGTCGCACGAATTCCAGAACTCGGTGGTGATGCCGCCGTAGCTGGGGTTCTTCAGCATCCGGACCTTTTTCCCGCCCTTGATCTCCCAGCCGATCTCGGTCCCGAACTGGAAGTTATAACGCCGGTCGTCGATCGACCAGCTCCGGTTGGTCTCAAAATAGATTCCCTCGCCGGTGTCGGCAATCAGGTCGGCCAGATTCCAGGTCCCCGGCAGCAGGCTGACGTTGGTCATACGGATAAGCGGAATGCGATTCCAGCTCTCCGCCCGCATGGTGCCGTTGGAGCGATGCTCGCGGATGGCGGCGGCAGTCTCGCGCGAGGTCAGGTAGCCGACGAAGAGGCCGTCCTTGATGATCGGAGTATTATGCGCCGGCACGCCCTCGTCGTCGTAAGCGAAGGTGCCGAGGCCCGGGCCGTGGGCGGGGGTGGCGTCGGCCACGATGTTCACAATCTCGGAAGCGTACTTCAGCTTGCGCAGCTTCTCCAGGGTGAGGAAACTCATGCCGGCAAAGTTAGCTTCCGTGCCCAGCACCCGGTCGAGCTCGATGGGATGCCCCACGGACTCGTGCACCTGGAGGCCAAGTTGCGATGCCCCCAGGATGATGTCGCGCGTGCCCTGGGGGCACTGGTCGGCCTGAAGCAGGGCGACCGCTTCCTCGGCGATACGCCCCGCGTGGCCGGGCAGATCGAGTTCCTCCACCAGTTCGTAGCCGCGCAACTGATGCTGCCCGCCGAACGAGTTCGGGTAAGAGCGGCGCTGGATTTCGTTGTTGGCAAACGCGGTGGCCACCAGGCCGGCTCCCGTCTGCGTCTTGAGTTGATAGATGTCCGAGCCCAGACTGGAGAGAAAGAGCTGCTCGGTACGCCGGAAGTCCAGCACCGTCTCACGCAGCGTGACGCCCTTCACCTTGCGCATTTCCTCGTCCGCCTTGAGCAGCAGGTCGAGGCAGGTGGAAACCGGCACGACGAACGGATCGATGGCGCACGTCGTTTCCCAGCGGTCGACAATCTTCTCCTCCGGCGCCAGTTCTACGTCCTTCTTCTTGGCCAGCGCGCTGGCCCGCGCGATCTCCACCGCCTGCGCCGCCGTGCGATCCACCGACTCGTGAGTGAGGTCGTCGGTAGCAGCAAACCCCCAGGCGCCGTCGGCGATCACGCGCACGCCCAAGCCCAGCGAGTCCGATTCCCGCACCTGCGAGGGTTGGCCGTTCTTGGTGGTGAGATAGCGCTGCCGGTTCTCCATCATGCGTACGTCGGCGTAGCCGGCCCCACGCGCCAGCGCCGTATCCAGCGCCCTTTTTGCGACATCCTTCATCTTTGAGTTTTCCCTTTTTCAAAGAGCGGGCAAAGATGCCCTCGCTCCCAAGTTCACACTTTCCGAGATCTTTCATTGACAATTATGGGCACTTACGCTTAACTATCTTTGTTTTCATAAACATCGTGGCTTTCCGAAATTTGCCCTTTGTTTTCAATAACATCGTGGCTCTTTCCAGAAGTTTATGTCCCCAAATGGGTTAGGCTATAGACACAGCATCGTTGACTCCGGTACTACGACACTTGTAGTCTTATTCCGAGCCTTGTCTCGTGAAGCATGGTGTACGACTCCCCGCCACCTACTGCTCGCTGAGAGCGGGAGAATTATGCCCCGAAGCATCAGCGGCGTCAATTCGGCAAGGTAGCGCCTCAGGGAGGAATCATCTTATTTAATCTAAACGACATCACAGCTTGAGACAATAAAATGGGCTTTCTTCCCCCTACTTTACTCCGGTTCCCAGATTCCATTGAGGTCCAGAACGAACCCGGGCAACTCCGGATCGCCGGAGACCGACCCCGGATGGTCCAAGACGTCGAGAGCTTTGCCAGGACGGTAGACGAATACTTGACGGGATTCGGGATTGACCAACCAGCCGAGCCGTGCGCCGTTCTCAATGTACTCCACCATCTTGTTCTTCAGGTCTGCGAGACGGTCCGTCGGCGACATGATCTCGATCACAAAGTCCGGGCAAAGCGGAAGGAACTTTTCTCGCTCTTCCTTCGAGAAGCGCTTGAGTCGTGACTTCAGGACCCAGGCAGCGTCGGGGCTCCTGACGGCGCGATTGGGCAACGTAAAGCCGGCACTGGAACCGAAAACCACTCCTGTCCCATTGCGCTTGGCCCATGTGCCGAGCTGCACGGTGGCCTCGGCATCGCGTTGACCTGACCCCGATCCCTCAGGTGCCATAATCAGGATGTCTCCTTCAGCCGTACGTTCAATTTGCAGCTCGCGGTTAACCTGGCAAAAATAAAAGAACTGATCGTCGCTCATGTCCACTACGGACACCGGCATCTTCACTACCAGAGGTACCGTCTCGACGCTCTCCAATACGGTGGTCATGAGACTCATTATAGCGAACTATGGCTTTCCTTAGTTCTTGCTTCGAGTGCTATCCCCGGTGCGCGGTTCATAAACGCAGAAAGGCTCCTCGTCGAGAAAGTCTCCCGTAGCGGCGAACGCCCGGGCGCGGCAACCCATGCAGATATTACGGAACTCGCAGTAACCGCACTTGCCCTTCAAATTGCTCGTTTCGCGGAGTTGCTGGAACACCGGGGCCTTTTCCCAGATCTCCGCCAGACTCTGCTGATTGAGATTCCCCGCCAGAACCGGCAGGTAGCCGCATGGATAAACTTCACCCAGATTGGAAATGAACGCCACGCCCGTGCCGGCCAAACAGCCTTTGGTCATCGCCTGCATACTATCAGGATGGTTGGCAGGATGGTTGGCAGGATGGTTGGCAGGATGGCCGGCAGGATGGCCCGCCCTATTGTGATGTCCCGCCATGGCAGGCCGGGACTGCGGATGGAGGCCGATTCCCGTCGAGCCGGGCATGGTCATTTCCGTGGGGCCGATGTCCGGGCCATCGCCGACGTAGGTGGGGGCCGACAGCGAAGCGGCGCGACGCTCGGCCGCGCGGCGCTGGCGCGCAACGCGGAAATAGTGGGGCGCACACGTAGCCTTCAACTCGATGCCGCCTTCCTGGGCGCGGTCGTAAAACCAGTTCAGGATTCGCTCGTATTCGTCGGCGGGGACCATCTGGTCTTCGGCAATATCCACGCCGCAACCCACCGGGACCAGGAGGAAAGTATGAAGGGCGTCGGCCCCAATCCGCCGCGACATTTCCAACACGGCGGGGAGTTGGTGGGCGTTGTGGCGCGCGATGGTCATGTTGATTTGCACCGACATGCCCAGCTCTTTCAGATTTCGCAAGCCGCGCAGGGCCTCATCAAAGGCTCCCGGGATGCCCCGGAAGGAATCGTGGGTGGCGCCGTCTGCCCCGTCCAAACTGATGGAGACGCGGCGAACACCGGCATCCATGATTTTGCGAGCAACTGCCTGGTCAACCTGTGTCCCATTGGTGGCAAGAGCCACCCGCAATCCACAATCGCGTGCGTAGCCGGCCAACTCAAAAATGTCGGCACGAAAAAGCGGTTCGCCTCCGCTTAGAACCAGGATCGGTGAGGCCAACTGAGAAATTTGCTTGATGATATCCAGGGCTTTGGCGGTGGGCAGGTCATCAGGGGATGAGAGCTCCGTGGCGGTGGCGCGACAATGAATGCAACGCAGGTTGCACCCCTTGGTCACCTCCCAAAAAATAAGTCGCGGCTTTTCGGTCACAGTCTTCATTCGCTAATCATAACTCAGAACCTGCCAGCGCTGACCTTCTCCTGGGTGTGCGACATAGAGAAGTGGTAGCTTCAATGGCCCGGGTCTTGAGTTTCTCCCAATCTTCTCTTGCGGCACCGCGGTCCAAGGCGGAGGCCGCGTAAAAAGCCAAACGCCAGCGCGCCATATTCCCAACTTGACTTGTGTCACTCAAAGCTATTCGCTTCTCCTTCCAACAATCTCGGGAATGAGCGGGGCAGTTCAACGTTACCGCTTGACGCGAACTGCGGTACCCGACAAGCCCCTTGAAAATATATCGTGACGAACCCAACTCCCTGGCATAATAACGGGCATCCAATTCACCTAAGGCGCGCTTTCTCTGCTCCTCGGGTATCCTCATAGCGCCCGCTTTGTCCCGTTTTCGCAAATGGGTTCGTATTGGGTTCGGTCCCGTGTTGTCTTCGTTTCTTTTCAATATATTGGTGGCTTCGGTCCTTAAAAAAAACATCGTCCGTCGACTGTTGCAGAGCCGGTCTTGGGGCCGAACCAGTACTGTAACCTTTCCGTCTCTATCAGTGTCACCTTGCTGTAACATTGCTGTGGGAAGCCCCGCGGCACATCCTGCTGGCTCACCATTTCCCCTCTTCCCAAATGGGCCAAATGGGTTCGTATTGGGTTCGGTCCAGGGGTGGCCTCCTTTGATTTCAACATATTGGTGGCTTCGGTCCTGAAAAACATTGCTCGTCGGCGCGCCGTGGCGAGGGTGTCTCATGCCCCCGATCCCAGCACTGCACGCCAGGAGGTAGTTTCTCGGCATCCTGCCATGAGTCGCGCCTCTTCGCGAACGCGTTGGCTATAAGTATGAGCCTCACCACTTAATCCTATAAGTTGTACCATACTAGTAGCTACACTTCGCCTATCCTTCTATGAACCACAGGCAGGTGATTAATGTTTATGTTATCTATCATAAGTAAATACGATCATTCGCCTCTCGAGCCGGCACATGGGCCATACAAAAATTAGGATATCATGCTATTACATAAGAGTCAGGTCTGTTCTCATTGAGGCGGTCTCTCAGTTTTGAATTCGTACCGCGCCAAATGGCGGCGTAAAGCCGCCTCTACGTCAAATTGAGACACAACCTTCTTTTTCCTGCCGACCGCCTTGGCTATCCATTCTGGAGCGATTTCTTCAATTCGCCGAACAGGATCAAATACTCCCCGAGGCGGCCGTAGACATCATCAGCAAGCTTCTCGTTGTAGGTGTGCACCGACAGATTTCTGTCCTCAATCATCCTGAGCCACCGGGGATCGTCGGGAATTAACCCCAAACGGAAGCTCGCCATCAAGCAATCGCGTGGCGATAGGCAAACAACGTCTTTGTTGGCCAGATAAGCCTTCGTCGATTTCCAGGCCAGTTCAAACGTCAACTCGAAGCGCTTAATGGCCGAATCGCGGATCACCACCGACTTCGGCTGCTTCAATACCTCGGCAAGACGGTCGACCGACTGCGAGAAGGAATTGAAGATTTGCGGTGTCATAAGGGTTGGGCGTAGCTTAGGACTTCGCGGCGGAAATTTTCGTCAGCTTGATTCAAGTCGACAACGTCGATGCGACGCAACGTCGGGATGCCCATGATTTCCTGCTTGATCCGCCACAAGAGCATATCGTCCACGGCCTCGGGCCCCATCAAGCCGATGTCGATGTCCGAAGTCTCCTGGGCATCGCCTCTTGCCCAGGACCCGAAGAGCACAACTCTGAACTCTGCCCCCGGCAAGCGCCGCCGAATGAGGTCCACCACTTGTTTGATGATCTCGTCTTTGTTCATCGTCGTGTCCCCAAGGTCGTTCCATACATGCGCGACGCTGATTCTCAAGCCGCGCACGACCCGATCAACCCCGATCCTCCGAGTCGCTAACTTCACTTCTTCCGGAGGTTCGCAGTTTTTCAATGTACCGCAACTCGCGAACCAGGGCCTTGCGATCAACTTGGTTTCTGGACCCGGACCTCCGTAGTTTTTCGATAACCAGCTCGAAGGGCTGCGCACCAGCCATCCAAAGCCCTGTGTTAAACAACAGTGGCGATACCCGCGCCTTCCTGCATTGGCGGAAGATCGCCTCCTTGAGTTGATCGAGTTCGTGCTTGTTCAAGCCCCTTTTGCCATCTTTGGGCTGCCGAACAAGCCTCAGCTTGGCCGCGAGTTGGTTCACCCAAGTATCGACAGGCTGGCAGTACGTGAAGTCTCCGTCATCCAAGTGACGTTTGAGACCGTAAAGCAACACGACGTCACGGAGAAAAAAGCAGGCGAGCTTGTCTCCTATCTCAAATATCTTATCGAGCCTTTTATGCGCTACACGGATGTTACCGTCCTCGATGTTTGTTATCGCAAATTCGACAATGTTGTTTCCTAGTCGCTTAAGCTCTTTGTCCTCGAGGGCGAATTTGAGTGTCTCCGCCACCATCCTGCAGTCACCGGGGTTGGTCACGCCACGGTGCTCCAGGTATTTCTCGAGTTCTCTCTTGTTGAATCCGGGTTTGAGTCTTGGCCCGAATTCGCGGAGTGCTTTCAGAGCCGCAAACCTAAACTTGTCGGATAAAGAACCGCTTCTTCCGCGGGCAAAACTGTAGCCGAAGAAGAACAGGAGGGCGCGGTACCAGTTCGTTCTTATATCTTTCTTATCCCTCTCGTCACACTTCAGAAACCGTGCGAGGTAAAGTTTACCATACCCCGCGATTCTCTTAATTTCGTCGCTCTTGTTCATTAGCGCCCCCCTGCCTGATGAACAGTTCAAGTCCGCCTAAGTTTAGGGGCTCGACCGCTATGATTGAACGCCTACGTTCCTTCGGACCACGAGTTGAGGTACTCCTCCTGCTCGGGGGTAAGCTGATCGATGGTGACACCCATCGATTCCAGCTTCAGCCGCGCGATTTCCAAATCAATATCCTTGGGCACGGAGTAGACCTTGGCTTCGAGCTTGCTCCCGTTCTTTACCATGTACTCGGCGGCGAGCGACTGGTTGGCGAAGCTCATGTCCATGACCACGGCCGGGTGACCCTCGGCTGCCGCCAGGTTGATGAGCCGGCCCTCGCCCAACAGATAGATTTTGCGGCCGTCACGCAGCGTGTACTCCTCCACCGAGTCGCGGGTCTGCCGCTTGCCGAGCGATAGTTTTTCGAGCGCCGGGATATCAATTTCCACGTTGAAGTGGCCGGAGTTGGCCACCACGGCGCCGCTCTTCATCGCCTTGAAGTGCTCCTCGCGCAGCACGGACTTGTCGCCGGTGAGGGTGACAAAGATGTCGCCGATCTTGGCCGCTTCGCTCATGGGCATGACGCGATAGCCATCCATCACCGCTTCCAACGCCCGCGTGGGGACAACTTCGGTGACGATGACATCGGCGCCCAGGCCCTTGGCGCGCATGGCCACGCCACGTCCGCACCACCCGTAGCCGCTCACCACCACTTTCAGTCCCGCCAGCAGCAGGTTGGTGGCACGAAGGATACCGTCGATGGTGGATTGTCCGGTCCCGTAGCGGTTGTCGAACAGATGTTTGGTGTCAGCGTCATTCACCGCCACGATGGGAAACTTCAGCACGCCGTCTTTGGCCATGGCGCGCAGCCGGATGACTCCGGTGGTGGTTTCTTCCGTGCCGCCGATGACTCCCGGAATCAGCTCCGGATGCTTGCTCAGGATGGTGCTCACCAGGTCGGCGCCGTCGTCCATGGTGACCTGCGGACGATGCTCGATGGCCGCCTGAATATGGGAGTAGTAAGAGTGGTTGTCCTCGCCTTTGATGGCGAAGACGGGGATGTGGTAGTCCGCCACCAGCGATGCGGCAACGTCGTCCTGGGTGCTCAGCGGGTTCGAGGCGCAAAGCACCACCTGGGCGCCGCCATCGCGCAGCGTAATGGCGAGGTTGGCGGTTTCGGTGGTCACGTGCAGGCAGGCCGAGAGCCGCACACCCTCCAGCGGCCGTTCTTTCTGGAACCGTTTGCGGATGGACGCGAGTACCGGCATCCATTGGTTGGCCCACTCGATGCGGATTTTTCCTTTGGGCGCCAGGCCAAGGTCTTTCACGTCACAAGAAAACTTTTCTGCTATAGCCATCAACACTCCTTGTTCTTGAGTTTCGGGTCTTTGGAAAAATTGACGATTTACGATTGCCGATTGCCGATTGGAAGAGAAGACGCAAGCCAAACTCCCCTTCTTCAATCGTCAATCGGCAATTCTTCCTCTGGCCACTCGCCACTAGCCACGGCTCTATGTGGCCTCCTGCCGCAACGCCGCGGCCTTATCGGTTTTCTCCCAGGTAAACTCCGGCTCCTGGCGTCCAAAGTGGCCGTAAGCCGCGGTCTTCTGGTAAATCGGGCGCAGCAAGTCGAGCGAGCGGATGATTCCCCGCGGCGTCAGATCGAAATGGCCGCGGATCAGGTTCACCAGCGTGCAGTCATCCACGATGGCGGTGCCAAAGGTGTTCACCATAATCGAAACCGGCTCCGCCACGCCGATGGCGTACGCCACCTGCACCTGGGCGCGCTTGGCCAGACCTGCGGCGACGATATTCTTGGCAATGTAGCGGACCATGTAAGCCGCCGAGCGATCCACCTTGGTGGGGTCCTTGCCGCTGAAGGCCCCTCCGCCGTGGGGCGCGGAGCCGCCGTAAGTATCCACGATAATCTTCCGGCCGGTGAGCCCGGAATCGCCCACCGGTCCGCCAATCTCGAAACGGCCCGTCGGGTTGATGTGGTACTTGGTCATCTGGTCCATCATGTGGGCGGGAATTACCGGCTTGATGACGCACTCCCTCACGCCCTCGTGAATGGTCTCATTGGAAACCTCGGCGTTGTGCTGCGTGGAGACCACCACGGCGTCCACGCGGACCGGCCGGTGGCCCTCGTATTCCACCGTCACCTGGGTCTTCCCGTCGGGCCGGATGAAGTCGAGGATTCCCTTGCGGCGAACCTCGGCCAGGCGCTGGCAAAGCTTGTGGGCCATGGTGATGGGAAACGGCATCAATTCGTCGGTCTCGTCGCAGGCGAAGCCAAACATCAGGCCCTGATCGCCCGCCCCGCCCGTATCCACGCCCATGCCGATGTCGCCGCTCTGCACCGAGAGGTTGACGGTGATGGCGCAGCCGTCGGAAGTGAACCCGCAAGCGGGGTCGGTGTAGCCGATGCCCCGCACCGTGTCCCGCACGATCTTCTCGATGTTGAGCGTGCTGTTGGTGGTGATTTCGCCAATCACGTAAGCCGACTGGCTCTTCACCATACTCTCGCACGCCACCCGGCTGCGGGTGTCACCCGCTAAAGCGGCGTCGAGCACGGCGTCGGAAATCTGGTCGCAAATCTTATCGGGGTGACCTTCGGTCACCGACTCTGATGTAAAAAGATAACGCTGGTTTGGTCCGGCCATCCGGGACCTCCCTTTCTTGGAGTTCGAAACTCGATGTGCGAAACTCGAAAATCGAAATTCGAAACTCGCAAGGCCAAGGCGAGCATCGTTTTTCGAATTCCGCGTTTCGAGGTGCAACGGTACAACCGGTCGATGCCCTCCGAATCGCCCGATGGGGATCAGCGTGAGCTTCTCTGCGGCATGTTACCGAGCAGGACAAACTGGAAACAATATCACAGGCAGGAGGAATCTTCAATACTTATAAAGTTGTTAGGTTGTTGAGGTTGGGGTTTGGGCAGTGACTGGGGTCACTACCGAGTCTGGCTGTAGTGTCCTGATTTTGCCACCTCTTCCCGGCATGTGAACCAGGACACGACCGAGTCTGGGCGTTTGACCTCAATTCCGGAGTTGGGTTAAGAACCTCAGTTGTTGCGGAGCGCGGTGATGGGGTCAATCCGTGACGCACGGCGCGCCGGAACGTATCCGGCAACAAACGCCACGGCGCTGAGCAGTAGAATCATGGCCGCAAAGGTGGCCGGGTCGGTGGGTTCGGTGCCAAACAGCAGCGAGGTGATCCCCCGGGATGCGGCGAGGGACGCGACCAGCCCCAGCGCGATTCCGACAAAAGCCAGCCGCAGCGTTCTGGCGATCACGCCTAACTGCACTTGCGGCGGCGTGGCTCCCAACGCCATGCGAATACCGATTTCCTGCGTCCGCCGCGTCACCGAGTAGGAGATGACGCCATAGATGCCGAGCGAAGCCAACATCAGCCCCAGCGCAGCGAAAATGCCCACCAGCAAAACAAAAAACCGGCGCGGCGAAACCACGTGATCCACCACTTGCTGAACAGGCTTGAACTCCGTCGCCGGTTGCCCGGGATTGATCGAGCGAAGGGTGCTCATCACGCTGGACGCCAGAGTTTCCGGCGGCAACTTGGTGCGCACCACCAATTGGGCGCCAGCAGGCCCCCACTGCGTGGCCGGCACGTACATCTGCCAGCCCGCATTGCCTTCCACGCTGCTTTCGTGGACATCAGCAACTACACCGATCACCTGGGTGTCAGTGCCGTTCACCTGCGCCATCTGTCCGACAGGATCCTCACCGGGCCAAAGGCGGCGAGCGGCCGTCTCATTGATGATCACCACCTTCTGGCTCTTGGGGCCGTCGTCCCAACTGATGTCACGGCCCTTGACGAGGTGTATCCCCATGGCGCGCAGATAGCCCGGCGAGACGTTGTAGACAAACGCGCCCTCCAGTTCGCCTTTGCGATACTGTTTGCCCTTGGCCGAGATACCCCAGGCTCGATTCGTGCTCATCGGGATATAGTCGGATATTCCGGCTGTTTCCACCCCCGGGATCGCCTCGACGCGACGAATGATATCCTGCCAGATCGCGCCGCGCTTGGCCGCATCGTTTCCGTCGTCATACTCCACGCTGATCGCCGCGGCCCGGCTGGGTTGGAAGCCCAGATCGACATCGAGGATGCGGAGAAAGCTGCGCAGCAGCAGCCCGGCACCCACCAGCAGCATGCAGGCCAGCGCCACCTCGGAGACCACCAGCGCCGAGCGCAGGCGATCGTGCTTTCGACCCACGCTCATTCCGGGGCCGGCATCCTTGAGCGCCTCTTGTAGATTGCCGGCCGAGACTTTGAGTCCGGGGGCCAGGCCGAAGAAAACGGCGGCAGCCACCGCAATGAGCACCGTCCAGGCCAGAGCTGCGCCGTCCACCCGCACGCTGCTCAGCAACGGGAGCGCAATCGATCCCTGATGGGCCAGATAGGCGGTGGTGCCAAAAGCGAAGCCCAGGCCGAGCGCCGCGCCCACCGCCGACAGAACCAGGCTCTCCGTCAGCAACTGGCGAATCAGCTTTCCCCGCCCCGCTCCGAGGGCGCTGCGTATGGCAAATTCCTTGCCCCGCGCCGCGGCGCGCGCCAGCAGCAGATTTGACAGATTCACGCAAACGATCAACAGAATCAGGCCCACGGCGCACCAGAGCACGATCAGCGACTTCCGCAACTTGCCGCTGACGTAGTCCTTCAGCCCCAGCACCAGGCCCGTGTAGTCCCCGCCCCATTCCGGATGTTTGGCGTTGAAATCCAGATGAGGAAAAAGCAGATCGGCCTCCGCCTGGGCTTGCGCCAGGGTCACGCCCGGCTTCAATCGGCCAACCAGCGCCATGATATTTCCCCAGTCCCGCATATCATCCAGGATGGCAGGGGTGTAGAGATCGATTTTCGCTCCTGGCGAGAAGACCGGCCCGAAGTCGAAGGTCGCCGGCAGCACGCCAATCACCGTGACCGGCGAGCCATTCAAATCGACGGCCTGCCCCACAATCGCGGGATTCCGGGCAAACTGGCGCTCCCAGAAAGCATGGCTCAGCAGCGCCACCGGCCGGCCGTTGTGCACGCATTCCTCGGCGGTGAACAGCCGTCCCAAGGACGGCTCCACGCCCAGCGTAGGAAAGAAATCTGCCCCCACCATGAGACCCGTAACCGGCCGCGGTTGGCCCTGCCCGACTAGCTTAAGGTTGTCGGGTCCGGAGAAAGCGAAGTAGCCCGACACCCGTTGAAACGAGCGGTTTCGCCGCTGAAATTCCTCCGTAGCATCGGAAGAATAAGTCATGCCGGACTCACCGCCCGCGGTATCTTTGGACAAGATCCTCACCAACTGCTGCGGGTCACGAAACGGCAGCGGCCGCAGCAGAATCGTATTCACCACGCTGAAGACCGCGATGTTCGCGCCGATGCCCAGGGCGAGAATCAGTACCGCGATCACCGTAAAAGCGCGATCCCGGCCAAGCGTACGAAAGGTATAGCGAAGGTCCTGGAGCAGGATATCTACGGCCATTGCGTAATCCCCTTGTTCTTGCAAAGCCAGCGCGTGGCAGCAGCGCCCGCGCCACCACGGTTACTCAAACCTCAACGCGACCATCGGATTAACCCGAGTCGCTCGTTGCGCTGGTATCAAACACGCTGTGGCCGCGACTGAGGCCAGTATAACACCCACGAAGGCCAGGGTCCACGGATCGCGGGGACTGACGCCGAACAGAAAGCTAGCCAGCCAACGGGTGAGGCCCAGCGCCCCCAAAACGCCGATGGCCAAGCCCGCCGCCGTCAAAACCATTCCATCCTTCAGCACCAGCCCAAGCTGATCCCACCGGCTGGCGCCTAGAGCCGCTCTCACACCGATCTCGTGGGTGCGTTGCGCCACCGAGTAAGAGATCACTCCATAGATTCCGATGGCGGCAAGCAGCAGCGCGAGCCCGGCGAAGGTGCCCAGCAGCACGGCCCTCAACCGGTGCATATCCATCGAGTCCGCTTTGATCTGTTCCAGCGTCTTGATGTCGTCGAGCGACTGGTTCTTGTTGAGCTGCCAGATTGCCGCTTGGATGGACTTCACCAACAGGGCGGGATCCATCGCGCCCCGCACCACCAGGGCATCGTGTGGAGTTGGGCTTTGCTTGTAGGAGACGTAATCGCCCGGGCTGGATTCGTCGAGGCCGTCCGTCTTTTCGTCCGCCACCACCCCCACCACCTGCCACGAAATCTCTGGCCCTAGCGCCGGCTGTCCCGGAATGATTTGCTGAATCAGGATCCGCTTGCCGATCGGGTCCTGACCCTTAAAGTAACGCTTCATCATAGTCTCGTTAACGACTATGACGGGCACGCTTCCCTCGGTGTCAGTCTCCGCCAGCCAGCGTCCCTTCAGGAGTCGCATTTGGAGGGCGGAGAGATACGACGGGCTTACTCTCTTGTAGTTTGCGGCCGGCCGGTTGGCCAGGTCCACGAACGGTTGGCCCTCGATGAGAAAAGGCATGCCCTCGCTCCAGCCCTCAAGGGGAAGACCAGAGGTGGTGGCCACTTCGCGGACCCCCGGCACCGCCTGGAGCTTCTCGATTACCTGCCCCACGTAGCTGATGATCCTAGGCCCGTCGGGATATTGCTCGGAGGTCATAGGAAGCCACATCGTGATAACATTCGTGCTGTCGAAGCCGGGGTTCACCTGTGCGAGCTGATAAAAGCTTCGTACCAGCAGCCCGGCTCCAGAGAGCAGGATGAACGCCAGCGCTGTCTCAGCGATCACCAGCGTGTTGCGAACCTTTCTCCGGCTGGTTCCGGATGTTGCTCCGCGCCCTCCTTCCTTGAGCGAGCCCACCAGGTCCACCCCAGCGCTGTGGAGCGCCGGCGCGATGCCAAACAGGATTCCAGTGGCGATGACGATGGCCGCGGTGAAGAGCAACACGTGTCCGTCGAGTTGAACGTCAGCTTCGGCAGGCAGAAGGGAGACCGGTATCCAAACTTTGAGACCCCGCATCAGCCCCCAGCCCACGGCGACGCCAGTCGCTCCTCCCAGACCCGCCAGCAAAACGCTTTCCGTGAGAAACTGGCGTACCAGTCGCGCGCGGCCCGCCCCCAGGGCCGATCGGATGGCCACTTCGCGCTCGCGGCCGGCACCGCGCACGAGCAGCAGATTGGCTAGGTTCACGCAGCCGATCAGCAACACCGCACCTACGGCGGCCAGCAGCACAAGGAGAGATCTCTTGAGCCCGGCGCCCACCACTTGATCCTGATAGCGGTCAACCGTAGCACTCCATCCCTTGTTGGACTGCGGATAATCGTGCTCGATGCGGGCCGCGATGGCCTTCATTTGCTCGCGCGCCTGCTCCAGGCTCAGGCCGGGCTTCAATTGGGCCCACGAAATCATCCAGTGATAATCGCGCGTCATGTCTTTGGGCTCAAAGGCGAGCGGTGTCCACAGGTCCTGCCATTCGCGGTCGAAGACTCCGGGCGGCATCACACCGATCACGGTGTAGGACGAACCATTCAGCCGAATGCTGCGCCCAATGAGGCTGGGATCGGCTCCGAACCGGCTTTCCCAGAGGCGATGACTGAGAACGACTTCGTATTGCTTGCCCGGCTGGTCCTCGTCGGGCGCGAAGGTTCGCCCCAACATCGGTTTGGCGCCGAAAATGTCGAAGTAAGGCGCGGAGACCCGGCCATTCCGGAGTTCTACCGGTACGTCAGCGCCAGTCAGCGTCACGGAGCCCCAGGCTTGGGCCGCCATGGCGGTGAAAACCGTGTTTTGGCTCTTCCAATCGAGAAAGTTCAGGGTGGAGATTCCGTTGCGGTCGCCTTCGGGCGGTTTCTCCCAAACGTTGAGAATCCGCTCGGCGTGCGGAAACGGCAGCGGCTTGAGGAGAACGGCGTTGACGAAGCTGAAGATGGCCGTGTTGGCTCCGATCCCGAGCGCCAGGGTCAGAATGGCGACGGCCGTGAAGCCGGGGCTGTTCCGAATCACGCGCAGGGCAAAGCGAAGGTCCTTGGTCAGCAGGTCCATGAGCACTCCCAGATTTTTAGACGGTGCCAGGGAGTTACAGTTAGCTTTTTCGATCAGGTCGCGGCTAAGGCGTTCGATCTCACCTAGCATAATCCGGAAAGCTCAACTAAAATTCGTGTCGGGCCACTTTGCCGAGAACAGGGAGGTTGATCTATGGTTCCCAACAAACTTCTCGTACTTCTGATCTGGACAATGGCGGCGTCCCCATTCGGCGTGTCTGCGAGCTCAGCGGCCGACGATGCCTTTCTGGGCCGATGGGACATCACCGCTATGGGTTCCCGCGCCGGGCTTCCCAGATTCTGCTGGCTGGAGTTGAAGCGTGAAGACGGAACTCTCACCGGGCGCTTCAATTCTGGCGGAGGGGCGGTGTTCGACCTGCCGCAGGTGGCCGTCGAGAATGGCGAGCTGAAATTCCAATACCCGCGGGGAAATCCTCCTAATCAAGAGCAGCAGGTCTGGCGAGCGACAGTAGAAGACCGGCGTCTGAAAGGAACGGCCGTCGTCAATGGGGAAACACTCTCTTGGAGCGGTGTGCGCGGACCGGTCTGGCCGTCGAGTGCGCCCCAGAGAAAGCCCGGCAAACCGATCGATTTGTTCAATGGCCGGGATGTGTCCGGTTGGCTCGGCCAAGACCCGGGCCGCCCGCTCGGCTGGTCTGTCAAAGATGGCGTCCTGATGAACCAGGACAAGGATGCAAACAACATCTACACCGTACGAAAGTTCAACGACTTTCAGCTTGAGGTTGAATTCAACGTCGACCCGAAGAGCAACAGTGGGATCTATCTGCGCGGCCGCTATGAGATCCAGATCCTCGATGGCTACGGCCGGCCGTTGGATGTCCACAGCCAGGGAGCCCTATATGGGTTCATCGTCCCGGCCGTCAATGCCGACAAGCCCGCGGGTGAATGGCAGACCTATGAGATAACCCTGATTGCCAACCACGTGACGGTGATTCTGAACGGCACGAAGATCATCGACAACGGTGAGGTGCCCGGGATCACGGGCGGAGCTCTGGATGCTGATGAGAAGGGACCCGGCCCGATTATGCTCCAGGGCGATCACGGCCGGGTTCAGTTCCGCAGAGTGCGCCTCACCCCGCTAATGTGACCCGGATTTCTCACCGGCGGGGCAGGGCGGGGTTTTAAACCCCCGGCCAGGTTTATGCATTTGCGCGCGGCAGTTCGCGTGGGAGTGTGGCAGCGGAGCTGCCGCCTTTCGCGGGGAGCGCGGACCCGCCTGCCAAGCCGTTGAGCATGCCGGGTACAAAAAAAGGCCCGGACCACATGATCCGGGCCTTCATTGCTCGAGTTACCGCACGGAGCACCGAAACATCTCATTGTCAATGGACCGTGAGAGAGACCGTAGTCGTATGCGTTTTACCTCCGCCCGTGCCCGTGATGGTGATGGTGTAGGTTCCTGTTCTGGGACCAATTGGACCTCCTTGTACTGTAAGCGTAAGAGTCGATGTCCCAGCTCCCGGTGCAGGGATGGACGTGGGGTTGAAGCTCGCGGTCACGCCTCTCGGCTGACCACTCGCAGACAAGGCAACCGCTGAGTTGAAGCTGCCCGAGATGGTGCTGGTAATCGTGGACGTACCGTGACTGCCCCTAGACACGGTAATGGAGGTGGGTGACGCACTGAGGGTGAAGTCAGCCGTCGTCGCGGCGGTCACCGTCAGACTGACCGTAGTCGTGTGTGTAAGGCCTCCGCCCGTGCCGGTGACGGTGATCGTGTACGTGCCGGTTGCGGTGCTCGAGCCCACCATCATGGTCATGATTGAGGTGCCGGAGCCTGGCGCGGCGATGGGGTTGGGATTGAAGCCAACGGTCACGCCTGACGGCTGGCCCGTGGCAGACAAGCTAATCGCCGCACTAAAGCCGCCCGAGACGGCGGTAGTGATCGTTGAGGTGCCATTGTTGCCCTGTACCACGGAGACCGATGTGGGCGAAGCAGAAATGGTGAAGTTGGGACTCGTCGACGTTGAGGCGAGAGCATTGATCAGGGCGGCCCCGTTCGGACTGCCCCAGCCGCTGTCCAAATCGTAGCCGGTTACGGCGGGAAAGCCGTTGTTGCCGCTGGTGATGTCGTGGAAATCCGTGTCATAGTTGCCTGACAGACCAATCGGGTAAATGGCCGGATTAATGAAGCCAACCGCCGGGTCGCTGTTGGCAGCCGCCTGTTGGTTGGCCAGAGCAATGTAGCCGGCCCACATGGGCGCCGCAAAACTGGTCCCGCCATATTCATTAGCCGTGCAGGTGGTTTGGTCGGCACAGACGTAAAAAGTGAAATTCGCATTAGCCGAGACGTCGGGGCCGTTCCGATAGACCGTAGACCCGTGGTTGCTCGAATTGATCACGCCCGCTAGTTGTTGCCAGGAGGGAATCGCAATGTGGTCCGGGGAAATCCCGCCGCCACCGTCGACCCAACCGACTTCCGAACTCCAGGCGCCACCCGCGCCGGTGGTGGTTAAGTCAGTGCCGCCCACCGAAATGATATACGCATCCTCCGCCGGGTAAGGGTAATTGCTCGTCGTCCACTCCCTGCTGTCACCGGCCGCCACAAAAAAGCTCTGGCCCTGCACCGCCATCTTCTGGTAGTACGGGTCGTCAACGTTGGGGTCGGCGGGGGTCCAGCCCCACGAACAGCTCAATTGCAGGGGCAGCGGAGTATCCGTAGTCATTGCACTGAGAATGGCAGTATCGGTGGACCCCACATACACGTACAGCGTGGTTATACCCGGAGCCATGCCAAGCGCCTGAGTCATGTCGAGGATCTGTTCAGTATCATCACAGCCTTGACTATAGAGGCAGGTCAAGCTGGTGTGGTCCGTAGAAATGCCGGTGACCGTCGCAGTTCTCGTTTGATGAGCATTCGTATAGTAAGTATTCAAATCGGCGATGTCATATCCAGCGTACTCCAGCAAACCGATGTTCTGGCCGGAGCCGGTGAGAGCCGTTGCCCCGTAGTAGGCGGCCCGCATGTCGCTGCCGCAGAAGGAGGCCCCGGGACAGGAACCCGTCGTGGCGGGCACCAAATTCAGACTTTTATGCTCGTAGAGAGGATGCGGAATGGAATAGTTGTCCAGGCCCGAGATATGCCACAGCGGGATTGACAGGTCCACCGTGGGCTCCCGGTCCGGAGCATAGAAGGTGCGGTTTTCCGTCGGGTGCTGGTAGACCCCCATCGATACATGGAAGGCAGTCTCGATACTATACACTGAGCCCTCGAGCTGAATGTCCATACCATCACGGGAGCCGCCCACCACCTTAAAGCCGTTCGCTTTAGCGTAACGAACCACGGCGTCATAATCCTCCTGGGTGGGACCGAACCTCGCGGTAAACTCAGGCACCGTGAGGAACTGCCGATAGGAGGGACTCGAAGGATCGTAAAGCTCCTGCAAGAGGTTTTCCAACTCGGCCTGGTCGCGCAACGGCAGAACAATATCGAGCCGCATACTTTGGGCAGGGGACAGAGGGCCCAGGAACCTCGCCTCCCCGCTGATGACTGCGTCGCGCACATGACGCGTCAGCACGGACTGTGCCTGCGCCCGGGTTCCCGTGACGACGAGGACCAGGGCCAGACCCAGCGCCACACATAGTCCTCGTGGAACTGTCGCTCCATAGCTTCTTTCTGATCGATTCATCAATCTCTCCTTTCGTTCTCTGATCGACAACGCGTAATCTCTCGTTTTGAGAGCCGCATCGAATGACCATACTTCATTTCAAATCGTCCGGTCAATAGTACTCTTTAGTTGTGTACCGTTTAGTGGAGCTTCATTTCCATTTTCGCGTGCTCCTTCTCGCATCAACGTCCTTCCGAGGTCCACGAGCCCATAAGGCTTGTCGGTCGAGACCTGCCCGATTGGCCAGTCCACCACCTACCCATCTGCCGGATGTATCGCCGTTCTGGTCCCGGCACAATAGGCTTGGAGGTTCTACATGGAGAATACAATGGTGAGTCTGTCTAACGAACTGGCGAAGCTTGTGGAACGGTTTCAACCCGATGTTGTGGCCGTCCACGCTCGTCCGCATTACCCTTCGAGCGGAGTACGCTGGCGGCCCGACATCATCGTGACGGCCGACCACACCGTGCGTCGCGAAGAAGACATTCAGATTACTCTTGCGGATGGCCGAACCGGCGATGCCACCCTCGTCGGCCGCGACCCAGGGACCGACGTGGCCGTCCTGAAGGTGAAAGATCTCGGTATTCCCATCGTACATACCACACCGGCCGCCGCCACGGCCGGTGGCAGTGATCCGGTAAAGGCAGGCGAGTTGGCCTTGGTGCTGGGGCGCTCCCCCGACAGTGGGCCGAATGCCAGCCTGGGAATCATCAGCGCGGTTTCCGGTCCCTGGCGAACGTGGCGAGGCGGGCGCCTGGATAGCTACATCCGGCTCGACGCCACCCTGTTTCCGAATTCTTCCGGAGGTATGGTGGTGGATTGCCGCGGCGAGATTCTGGGAATTGCAACCTCGGCCCTGTCGCGCATTGCCGGTCTCGCGATTCCGGCAAGTTCGGTCAGCCGTGTCGTGGACGGCCTGCTCGAAAAGGGCTACCTGCCGCAAGGCTATTTTGGCATTGGAGTCCAGCCGGTGACAATCCCGGAGGCTCTCCGCCAGAAGCTGTCGCTGCCGGGGCAGAGTGGCGTCATGGTGGTGAGCGTCGAACCCGGCGCACCCGCGGATCGGGCGGGCGTGCTGCTGGGCGACATCCTGGTGCGCCTGGGAGACACATCGGTGGAAGGGATCGAAGACCTGCGATCTTTCTCGGACTCGGGCGTGATTGGGAAGCCGGTGAATGCCCGGCTGATTCGAGCGGGCGCGATCGCAGAGGTCGCTATCATCGTCGGCGAACGTCCGGGAAGGTGAGCCGGAAGACGGAGGTAAGTATGAGTTTCACAGGTTTTGGCGAAGTTGCCGAGCACTTGCGACGATCCACCGTCCAGGTCGCAAGCGGCCGGCGCGGCCTGGGGTCAGGAATCATCGTAAAATCAGACGGGGGCATCGCCACCAATGCACACGTCGTGGGTCCTGTAGCAGCCCACGGGGTGGATGATTCCCGGCTGTCGGTGCAACTCTGGGACGGCAGCTCGTTTCCGGCTCGTCT
>Ga0335078_10003001_pt1 | contig 25226 bp, 21 predicted proteins | sample Lox_Sample_32_FD_206711 | JGI IMG/M metagenome (GOLD analysis project Ga0335078, IMG submission 206711) | Soil microbial communities from Loxahatchee National Wildlife Refuge, Florida, United States - Lox_Sample_3.2 | ecosystem: Environmental > Terrestrial > Soil > Wetlands | place: USA... | reverse complement strand
TTCCGACGACCGCAGTTGTGATCCTGGCTTTCCTGGGACCGCTGCTGCTGGTACCGCTGGGACGCCTGCGATGGCTGCTGCTGGCGCTGGCGGTCGCAGCGTTCGTCTACGGCGGGGTCTTTGCCATCAATCTCTATGATCCTCAGATCGATGTGCTGGACTGGCAGCAGCAGACCTCCGAGGCGCTGCTGGAGGGCCACAACCCCTATGAAATACGCTTCGCGCCCCGCTACCCGATCCCGCGACTCTACGCCCCCGGATCGCTGGACAAAGAGGGCCGGCTCAACGTCGCGCCGCCGTATCCGCCGCTCAGTCTGCTGATGGTGGTGCCTGCCTTCGCCGCCGCCGGCGACATTCGCTATGCGCAGGTCTTCGCTATTGCGGTGTCGGCGATTCTGATGGCGCTGGCGCGGCCGGGGCTTATCAGCATGCTGGCAACAACGCTGTTTCTGCTGATCCCGCGTGTCTTCTACGTGATCTGGTCGGCCTGGACGGACCCGCTGGCGCTGCTGTGTTTTTCCCTGCTGATGTTCTGCGCCTGCCGATGGCGCAAGGCAATGCCCTGGGTCCTGGGGCTGTTCCTGTCGAGCAAGCAGACGTCGATCCTGGCCGTGCCTTTGCTGCTCCTGCTGCTGGACGGCCCGGACCTGTGGAGACAGCTGCGCGACCTGCTGATCAAGGCAGGTATCGTGGTTGCCGCCATCAATCTGCCGTTTCTGCTGTGGAACGCGCGTGAATTGGTACGCGCGGTGGTGTTGTTTCGCGCCCTGCCGTCCTTCCGGCCGAATGCCTTGACCTACCTGGTGTGGATCTACTCCATGACTCAGAAGATCCCGCCGACCTGGTTGGGATTGCCGGTTGGCATTGCCGCCATCGCCCTGGTACTACGGAAAGCTCCACGCACGCCGGCCGCCTTTGCCGCGGGCGCGGCCTTGGTGGCGACGCTGTTCTTCGCCTTCAGCAAGCAGGCTTTCTGCAATTATTACTACTTCACCATCGCCACCGCGTGCTGGTCGATCGCAGTCGCTCAGCCGCCCCGTCCCGAGACTTCAGGTCAGGTTGCCGAAGCCGGTGCCGGGCCAATGCGTTGAACCTCGAGGACCGCATCTCCACAAAATAAATTCTTGATCATTCGGCGATAGGCGAGTATGAGAAGGGTGATGAGACGCCTGACCCGCCCTCCGGCCGGGTTCGTGCCCCTGATGTTGGCCCTGACCCTTACCATGTGCGCGCAGGAGCACACATCGGCTCACTGGGGATACGATGGAGCTCAAGGGCCAAGTCACTGGGGCGACCTGAACCCGGAGTTTGCCTTGTGCCAGTCGGGTCATCATCAGTCACCCATTGACATTCGCAACCCGCGAAAGGCTGATCTGCCGCCCTTACAAGTCGAATACAAGCCCTCCCCGCTGGACATCATCGACAACGGTCATACCGTCATGATCAACTACGCCCCCGGAAGCTTTATCCAGGTGGGTGACAAGCGGTACATGTTGAAGCAGTTCCACTTTCATCGACCCAGCGAAGAGGAGATCGATGGCAAAGCGTACGAGATGTCGGTTCATCTGGTGCATGCCGATGAGCAAGGCAACCTGGCTGTAGTGGCTGTTCTGCTCAAACGTGGCAGTGATAACGCTTTGATCCACGAGTTGTGGAGCGATTTGCCAAAAGAGAAAGAGCACGAAGAGCAGCTGAATAACGTTCAGATCAACGCCGGCGCCCTGCTGCCCGCCAATCTTGGCTATTACACGTTTACGGGATCGCTCACCACGCCGCCCTGCACAGAAAATGTCACCTGGTTTGTGCTCGAACACCCCGTAACCGTGACTACTAAAGAAATCCAACAGTTCGAGAAACTATATCGCCACAACGCGCGGCCAACCGAGCCTCTCAATGACCGGGTAGTTCTGGAATCGAAGTAGGCTGTGGCAGCGCAGTACTGGCTGGCAAGGATCCGCGGCAAGAAGTCTTATCTCACACATGACGACAAAAGGCGATCCTCTCGAACAGCCCTCGGATTTCTCATTGGTGTTAGGTGGTCCGCTTTACCAGCTCCTCCGCACGGCGCATCTCGAAGGCGATCATCTGGAACTCTTGTATCGCCGCATGATCGTTATCCCATTACTGGCTTGGCTGCCGCTGCTGCTGCTGGCCCTGTTCGCCTCGTCGGGTGACGGATCCACTCGCGTTTCTTTCTTCCGTGACGTTGAAGTGCACGTACGCTTCCTGATTGCGCTGCCGGTGCTCATTGCTGCCGAGTTGGTCGTGCATACCCGTCTGCGTCCCGCCGTAAGGCGTTTTGTCGAACGCCGCATCGTGCCCTTGCCGGAGATGCCCTGCTTCTATAGCGCGGTGGACCGCGCCGTTAAGCTGCGCAATTCCATCCCTCTCGAAGTGGCCCTGTTGGTCATCGTCTACACGGTTGGCTTGTGGGTTTGGAATGACCGCGTAAGCATCGATGTCGCCACCTGGTATGCCCGACCCGGGGGGCGCTGGCATCTCACGCCTGCCGGCATCTGGTATGTGTTCGTCAGCATCCCGATCCTGCAGTTCATTCTGCTCCGCTGGTACGTGCGTTTCTTCATCTGGTATCGCTTCCTGTGGAATGTCGCCCGGATCAAGCTGCACTTGATTCCCACTCACCCCGATCGCGCCGGCGGTCTCGCCTTTGTAGGCGGCAGTGTATATGCTTTCGGCCCCATTCTCTTTGCCCAGGGCGCGATGCTCACGGGTCTGATTGCCAGCCGCGTCCTTTACCGCGGAGAAAATTTGCTTTCCTTCAAGTTGCAGGCCATCGGCTTTGTTGCGTTTTTCGTGTTCGCCATCCTGGCGCCACTGATGGTGTTTACTCCGCAGCTGGCTCAGGCCAAACGAAAAGGATTGGCCGACTACGGTCTGCTCGCGCAACGATATGTCGAAGGCTTCGAACAGAAGTGGGTGGTAGCTCCATCGGGCGAGGAACTCCTGGGCACGGGCGACATTCAATCGCTCGCCGATCTAGGCAATAGCTATGCCGTGGTGAAGGAGATGCGTGTCGTTCCCTTCGGACTGCAGGACATCTCTCGCCTGGCCATCGCCACTGCCGCTCCCATGGTGCCCTTGCTGCTGACCATCTGGTCGCCGGAGGAGCTGGTCACGCGAATCATCAAAGTCGTCTTCTGAAGCATGAACTCGCCGCGCATAAGGCTGCTGTTCCTGGTTCTGCTGCTGCCTGCGGTCGCTGCAGCGCAAGGCACTGCGGAAGCAACCGCGGCGAAAGCCGAAACTTTGTCTGGTGCTGAGGCGTGGGCGTACTCCCTGACCGTGGATGGCTACATCGTTCCCAGCGGACAAAGCTACGTGGATCCGGTGTTTACCGCGGACCACAATTGGCTTCATCTCGAAGGCCGTTACAACGACGAGAACCTGCGCACCGGATCCATCTGGGTGGGCTACAACTTGAGTTGGGGAGAAAAAGTTGTTTTCGAGTTCACTCCCATGCTCGGCGGGGTTTTCGGCAGAACTACCGGGATCGCACCCGGCACGGAAGTTTCCCTTACCTATAAGAAGCTCCAACTCAGCCTTTCCAACGAATACGTTTTCGAGACCGGAGACAAGGCCGGCAACTTCTACGATTCATCGCCGCAGCTGACTTACTCGGCGCTGGAATGGCTGAACTTCGGCCTGGCGGCACAACACACGAAGGCCTTCGAGACGAAATTCATGACCCAACCCGGTTTCTTCGTCGGCGTCTCCCACAAGAAGCTCGAATTTACGACTTTTATCTACGACGTAGGACGCGCCGACACGTCGGCAGTGCTGGAGGTTGGATACAGCTTCTGATTTCTCTTGCGAGATCGATGGTGGAAGGCCGTTCAGCAAGGTCGTCTTCGGCCCGGATGGCAATGTCTACGGCATGGCTTCGTCGGCGGAACTCACGGTAGCGGTGTCGTCTGGGAGATCACGCCCTAGCAGCGGGTGTAATATCGCTGTGCTTAAGCCGTCGATGTTAGTGCATCACATCAGTGTTGAGGAGGATATCCAGAAGTATGTATCTCAAGCGCCCACTGATCTTTCGCATACTAGCCTTCTGCGCAGTTTGCATCATGGTTTCGACATTCGCCTTCACCCAGGACATAAGCAGCACCGCCGGCGCTTTCAAGAGGCTGGCCGTCAAGCCACCCAGGCCCGCGCCCGCGAATTTCCATTTGTCGTCGGGTGTACTACCGGAATGGAACGGTTCCTTCGTCTACAACGGCAACCAATACAACTATGTGATGGTCGGAGCGGATCCATCCACCAACCAAGGCGCTCTGATTACCACCTGGGTCATACCGGTGAAGATTGTTCTTTCCACCGGCCAGACCTTCGATCCGCTCTCCGGCGGCCCTTCCAGCCCGCTGGCCAGAACGATACTCTCGCCGATCTTCGATCGCAGCACGACCTACGTTCAAGGCGGCGTGGACGTCGGCACCACGCAATACCTTGACGCTTTCCAGCGCGCGAATTTCTGGAGCATCGTCTCCAACAATCCCAACTCCCACCTGCTGCTGGGCGGGCCCAGTAGTCGCATCGCCATTTTGCCCGAGCTGACGTTGAACGTACCGCCCAGCGACGGACTGGTGGGCACTCCCTTCGGACATCAGGTTGCGGAAGTAAGCCTCGATTACTTCGACAACGAAATCAGCACCTACATGGCGCAAAGCGATGTGATCAACGCCGCCGGTATTCCCATCTTCGAAACTGCCGACACCTATTTGACCGAAGGCGGCTGCTGCATCGCCGGGTATCACAGTGCCCTGGACGCTCAGACCTACTTGAGCGCAACCTACGTCACCTACGCCGGCGATTACGGTGAGGACGTTTCGGCTTTGTCGGCGCTGCTAGGCGATTGGGCGGACGATCCTCTGTATCCGGCCCCGAATTCCACGCCCTGCGGCGGGCTGGCGGTTGCGGGTCCGGCGCCCGGCAGCTATCCCTACCAGCTGCATAACTTCACCTACCATCTGCAGGACCTCGTATTTCTGCGCTACTTCGGCGGGCCGGCGGACGGCTCCGTCAATGATTGGTGGAGCTTCCAGGGTTATCCGTTCACCCAGGTGTGTCAGAACGGAGACTAGCCGGGATCGCGAGATGGCGGGTGGTGAACTTCACCAAGTGGCATTTCTCTTATACACACGCAATTTTCCTGACGATGCACCGTTCGTCTCGGTCGCACTCTCGGAAGGAATCGTGACTCGCGCGTAGTTGGAGCTGAGGTAGCCGGGAATCCAATCATCGATAAGGTGAGGATGCCCGGGGAAGCCAATCCAGGAATCCGCCGTGTCTACAAAAACCACGATCTCCGGCCGGGATGTTTCAATCTCGCGGATCATATCCGCCTGCATTTGGCCCGCATACTTGTGCGTCTCGATCAGGGGGTACATGTAGATGTACCCGGTTGCCGAATGCCGGTGGGAGTAGAAATAGATTTCCGGCTCCGAACCCAGAACCGCGATGCGTGCGTCTTCGTTCGTGTGCTCCCTGATATAGGCAGCGACATCTTGAGCTTCGCTAAACGCGCTTTGGTAATAATGGACCTGGCTGAATTCGACAGGGCTCATGCGGAAAAACACCTCGCGCTGGTAAAAGATTGACCAGGCAAACGCCGCCGCGAACAAGAGCAGCGGAAGCGCGGCGAGAGCATTCGATTGTTTCCACGCGTATAACCATCGTACGGCCGCCAGAATAGCCAGGCCCGCCAACAGCGACACTGCCGGCAACAGCAGAACGAAGTAGTGCAATCGGAAATACCATCCAGGACAGACGGCCAGGCCGGAAAATACGAGAAACGAGACAACCAGGAGCGGGAATTTGCAGAGGCGACGCTTCCAGATCAATGCGGAAAGCCCCAGCAAGGCCAGCCACCACATCGGAAACGCGGGGAAGACAATAACCGGCAACTGCCTCCGCAAGAACCTAAGCGCCGGCCAGACTGGGTTTGCTGAGACATATTGACTGGCGTAGGAAAAGGTCCAGAACCAGAAACTGCGAAAGACACCCGCGTGCCATAAGAGCAGGCAGACGACGGCGTAAGGGAGCGCGGCTCCAATCCAATAAACAGCCTGCCGCTGCACAACCCGCTGCACGCTAGCTTTGCTGCGGAAGTCGCAAATCACCAGATACAAAGCGCCAAAAACAATGAATGGAGATGCCTGCTGCTTCATCACGTATCCGGCGCCAAAGAGTACGCCACTCAGCAAGAGCAGCATGGCACGGTTGCGCTCGATGGCTCGCAACAGAAGCAGCGTGGCGGCGAGGACTGCCGGTACCACGAAGTGGGTTGCGTGGGCGGCAAATCCCTCGACCGTGATGCCGATGGAGAGCAGGGCGTAGGTAACGCCCGCAATCAGGCCCAGCAGCGGTCCCGGGAGCCGCGCTCCCAGCAGATATACCAGCAGAATCGCGATGACATTCACCAACATGAACCCAAAATGAATTCCCGAGGCGCTCTGGCCAAATAGTGCAAGCAGCACGGCGTAAGCTGCGCCGGTGCCGGGCAGTTTCATGCTGTAGGCCAGGCGAAATGGTGGGATGTGCTGCAACAACAGTTGGCCGATGTAGGCATATTCCCCTTCATCACGCTCCAAAGGCAGGGCCCTTAAGCGATATCGGATCCCGGCGAAGAGCAGGATGAACAGCGCCAGCAAGGCGAACGTCAGGTATCGCGAGCGGAAGATCCGTTCGATGGGAGTCTCGGTGCTGAGGCACGGTGCGTTCATTAGCCTTTCGCACGCGCCGATGAGATTAGAAAGACAGGGAACCGGGCGAAAAACTTCGCCGCCGGGAGCTCCTTAACCACAACTCGAAGAAGGTCATGTCTGGATGGCCGACGAGTGAACCGTCCGATGGAGAATGGCCTGGCGGCCGGGCATCGCAGACCTCCCTCAGGGTCAGCCAATTATCAGGAGGGCTTTATTATATCGATTCGCGATATGTCTTCAAGAAATATCCTTTGTCAAATATCCTTTGTCGGGAAAGTGTGGATAGGCGCTTTCCACCCCGACGCGAGCACTGAACATGGGTGTTTACACTTATCGTTCATGGGCTGGTGAAGTTCACCGGCCGGCATTTCTCTTATACACGCGCATTTTTTCTAACGGTGCACCGTTTGTCTCCACTTCTCTCTGGTTGTAGCTGGAGGAAAGATATCGCCACTTCGTAAGTGATCCGCCGCCGGATAGAAGTTACGATATCGCGGTTCTCGCCAGCATGCTGGCGTGGGCCCCATTCTCTGGAGCAGGTGACAAGCGGCCGCGCCAATGCATAGCATAATCAGCTATGAAAGATTATCGACTCGACGACAAGGTGTGCTTGGTGACCGGCGGCAGCCGGGGAGTTGGAAGGGGCGTAGCGGAGCATCTCGCATCCGCGGGTGCGACCGTCTATGTTACGGGACGGACGGTGCAGGATGCGCATCTTCCGAAAGGCTGCATCCCGGTTACTTGCGACCACACGGACGACGAGCAGGTTGCGTCCGTGTTTAACCGCCTGACATCCGAGCAGAGCCGTTTGGATGTGCTGGTGAACAACGTGTGGGGCGGCTACGAACGCATGATGGACAACGGCCAGTTCACGTGGGGCCAGCCGTTCTGGATGCAGCCGCTTTGGCGCTGGGACGCGATGTTCGATGCTGGCGTAAGGGCGCACTATGTCGCCGGTACGTTCGCGGCCCGAACGATGGTCGCACAGCGGTGCGGTCTAATCGTCAACATTTCGTTCTGGGCCGCACAAAAGCACATCGCGAATGTGGCCTATGGCGTCTCCAAAGCAGCGACGGATAAATTGACGGCCGATATGGCCCATGAACTCCGCGCCTACAATGTCGCCGTCGTGTCGCTCTATCCAGGGCTGGTTCGCACCGAGAAGGTTTTGGAGGCAGCTGCATTTCTCGATCTGACCAACTCGGAGTCTCCACAGTTCATCGGCCGCGTCGTCTCCGCGCTCGCCTGCGATCCCGATATTATGCAGAAATCAGGACAGGTGCTGGTCGCTGCTACGGAAGCGCTGCACTACGGCGTCGCTGACCTGGATGGCAAGCAGCCCATGCCTCTGACGCTGTCGCAAGTGTGACTAAGTCCGCTCCGCCGTGTCCCTTACGCCGTAATCCAAAATTAAGTTGCACTGCCTGCAGTGCGTGCTATGCTCTTGCGGCGAATCGGCTGTAAGGAGTTAATCCCATGGTCCACGAGCAAAACCAAGCCTCGATTTTCGACATCGGCTCACGTCCCCAAGCACTCGCCCTCGTCGCGCTGATCGTTTTGGCGGCACTGCTTGCGATGGCCCCGAACGCCATTGCGCAGACCTTCAGCGTACTTCACAACTTCACCGCGGGAGCGGACGGGGCCGGCCCAGAGGCCGGGGTTACCATCGGACCTTCAGGAGTGGTGTACGGTACGGCGCCAGCCTACGGGACCTACGGTGGTGGCGTGGTCTTCAAGCTCAACCAGGTGAATTCCGCTTGGGTCTTCACTCCGTTGTACGAATTTACCGGGAAGAGCGATGGCGGCCACCCCATCGGCGGAGTGGTGATCGGCCCGGATGGCGCCTTATATGGCACGACCCAAACCGGCGGTGAGGGAAACAACGGGACCGTCTTCGCGCTGAGACCTCCAGGTGCGTTTTGCGGGACGATCGGGTGCGCTTGGAACGAAACCGTACTGCACACGTTTACAGGAATGCCGGATGGGTTCAACCCGTGGGTCGAGAATTTAGTCTTCGATGCAGCAGGAAACATCTACGGCACCACGGGCAATGGGGGTACGTATGGCGGAGGCACCGCCTTCGAACTTACCCCGTCAGGCGACGGCGAATACACGGAGACCATCCTGCATAGCTTCGGCAACGATCAGGACGGGTCGTTCCCGGTCGCGGGCGTGCTCCTCGATAGCGACGGCAATATCTACGGAGCCACGGGCGCCGGAGGAACCGGGCGCGGATGCGACTTTGGCTGTGGGACGGTTTACCAACTGACGCCTTCCGGCGGAAGCTGGCTGGAGAATGTCCTGTATAGCTTCGATCTGGGGCATTTCGGCCTGGCGGGCGGGTATTACCCGTACAGCCCCCTGATCATGGATGGCTCCGGCAACCTGTATGGCAGCACGCTGGCCTCCACGCTCTATGACAATGGCGAAATCTTCAAATTTACGCCCTCAGGCGGAGGGTTCACCCCCTCTGTGTTTTACGGCTTCACCTCATCCTGCGAACCCTACGATGGCGTAACTATGGACACAGCCGGCAACTTCTATGGAGTGTGTCTGTATGGCGGCGCCAATGGAGCCGGCTGGGTGTACGAGCTGACGAATTGCAGCCAACAGTGCACCATCGTCGATCTCCACGACTTCACCAGTATCGATGGCCTCATGCCTTACGGCGCCCCCGTACTCGACGCCAACGGCAATCTCTACGGCACAACCCAATTCGGAGGTAGGGGTGAGGACTGCAACCTGGGCTGCGGCGTGGTGTGGGAGCTCGCGGGGGTAGCTGCTCCGCGCAGGAATTGAATTGCCTGGGACAGCGTTTCCTGGCTTAATTCCCTTATTCCTTCTCGCTGACGGCGCGAATCTTGGCGAAGTCGTCGCCCGGCTGCCAGCCGACTAACGCGGCCTGGCTCGCCGCCTGCCAGCCCAGCGCGATGCCGAAGCGCGCCATCACTGCGTCGCCGCGAAAATCCATGTCGGGACGATACTCGTCGCTGGGCTGATGGTAGTGGTGAGCGACGAAATCCTGCGCCTGCTGCGTTCCCCATTCGCGATCGTGTCCGCGATACTTGTCGCCCTCATCGATGGAGAACGCGGGCACGCCCACGCGCGCGAAGCTGAAATGATCGGAGCGGAAGTAGTGACCGGCGCCGGGTTGCGAGTCGGGCACAATCGCCAGGCCGAATTCCTTCGCTGTGCGCTCAACCGCCGGATAGAACGTCGTGCGCTCGGCCCCGGCGACGTTGACCTCTTCCGGCACGCCCAGCGGCGGCACGTCGTCATAGTTGAGCGCCAGCGAGATGTCCTTCGCCGCGACCGGCGGGTGCTTGCCGAAATACTCCGAACCGCGCAGGCCCTGCTCCTCCGCCGTGGTTGCCGCGAAAAACACCGATCGCTTCGGCGGCTGGCGAACTCCGGCGAAGGCGCGCGCGATCTCCAGCAGAATGCCGCAGCCGGTAGCGTTGTCCTGCGCGCCATTGTAGATGTTGTCGCCCGCCGCGCCGGGCACGATGCCGAGATGATCGTAGTGCGCGGTGTAGAAGACGGCCTGCTCGCGCAGCCGCGGATCGGAGCCGGGCAACTCGGCGACAACGTTGTTGGAATCGGAGCGGCGCACCTTGCTGATGATTGTGGCCTTCACCCGAAGCGGAAGCGGCGATGGGGTGAAGCCGGACTTGCCCGCCGCCTCGATCATGCGATCGAGATTCATGCCGCAGGCCTGCGCCAGCTTGCGCGCGACCTCGAGCTGTATCCACGACGCCAGCTTCAGCTTGGGCGCAGGATCGTTGCGCAGGTACGCGCGCTCTCCCGACCACGAGCTGCGCACCACGTTCCACCCATAGCTCGCCATCTCGGTCTTGTGGATGAGCAGCACGCCCGCTGCACCACGCCGCGCTGCCTCTTCGTATTTGTAGGTCCAGCGGCCGTAGTAAGTGAGCGCCTTGCCGGCGAAAAATTTGGGATCGTCCGACAGCGGCTCGTTCACCAGCATGAGCAGCACTTTGCCCTTGACGTCGACGTTGCGATAGTCGTTCCAGTTGAACTCCGGCGCGTCGATGCCGTAGCCCACCCAGACGACGCCAGCATCGATGTCGTCGCGCGTGTTGCCGGTCTCATCCGTGGCGACGAAGTCGCTGCGATACGCCAGATTGATCGGCGCGCCGCTGTTGGGAGTTATTGTGATCGTCGAGTTGTCCTGCGTGGCGATGCCTTCCATCGGCACCTTCTGCAGAAACGTGCCGCTGTCGCCGGCCGGCTTCAGTCCGTAGAGTGCGAACTGCGTGGCGATGTATTCGGCGGCGATGTCGCCCCCGCGCTGGCCGGTGCCGCGGCCCTCCAGCAGATCGCTGGCAAGAAAACGAACCTGTGCGCGAATCTTCTCCGGATCGACAGCAGCCATCGCCTGCTCCGCGGCGGGGGACAGGCCAGCGACTTGCGGAACGGCCATCTGGTTCTTCGCGGAGGATGTGGAACTCGGATAATCCGTCGTCTGAGCTGCGAGCAGACTCGTGGCGAGAAGCAACACAGCCGATAGGACGTTCCGCAACGAAGCAATCTCCGGCGCCGGCGACAGGCCGGCAGAGAAAGCTCATTTTACGCCAAGCGTCGGCATAGGGATTGTAGAGCGGGCGTTCAGCCCCGCGACTGCGCTGACCTCCTGCCTTGCCGCCAGCCCGGCTAGCGCCCAGGGACCTCCCCAATACGCAACCGCGATGAGGCAGCTGGACCACTCGTCGGGATTGTGCAGCGCGTGAGCGACTCGCGGGCCGTGCAGCGTGATCACCCAGATCCCAAACATCAGCCCCAGCCCGGCTGCTCCCCAGGGCAGCATCACATCCAGTGCGATGCTGATGGCCGCCGCGATGAACACGGCCCCGAAGAATGCAACCCAGAAGACGTGAAACGGAATCCACTGCGGAACTAGTCCGCCGATGAAGCCGAGCCCAAGAAAATGATCGATGCCGAAGACGATCAGGCAGACCGCCAGTATGTAGCGACTGGCGCGATCCAAAGCTGCGGGGATCGCGTCGCGGCCGGGCAGCAGGCAGGCGAGCGCGGCGATGCCTAGTGGCTCGAGGAAAATCGTGCGATACCCCATGCTGCCCAGATGTACCGCATATTTCGGCGCATCCAGAATCACGGTGCAGACAAACAGCAGAGCGCCGAGCGTGAGTGCAACCGGCTTCAGCCGGCGGTTCAACAAGAGACACGCCCCCAGCACGACCACGACTGCGCCGAATAGGTACGCCAGCCAGGGAACGGTGGGGATCCACGGAAGAACCGGAATGGTTCGGTAGTCGGGAGAGAGGCTGCCGTTGGCGCCATTGGATTGCGCGACAAGAAGCGTCTCAAGGCCGAAGCCAAGGATGGAAAGCGAGAAGATCGAGCGCCCCGGTTCAGCCAGTGCGCGCAGCGTTTGTTGGGTTTGCGTTCGTCCCTGCGAGATCACACGCACTATTCTTCTGCACGCCGGGCCGAATGCAATATCCACTTGTCGCGGTTTCATCATGACCACCGCGAGAATTCCGCCAATTGCACGGATTGCGCTGCCAGGATGCAGGCCGGGGCTGTGGGTCGCTATCGTCTGTAAGTAACAAGGCGTTTTCACCACGGAGGCACGGAGAGCACGGAATTCTCAAAGCTGCTGACGCCACGAAGGCGCGCTTTGCGGTGCCAAGGCAAGAACGAAAACAATTCCGTGCCTTCCGTGGTGAATTGATTCGATCCGCGGACCGCGGATCAGTTCTTGGAGTCTCAACCAGCGCGGAAGTCGCGCACCTCTTCGCCTTTCCGCCACAGCATCGCCGGCGGCTGCTGGCGAAGCTCAGCCAGCTTCGCATTGACGGCTTCGACATCGGCCTTCGACCAGCTCACCGACGAGACCTCGATCTCGCCGCTCGGGTCGATGTAGAAGAGCGTGGGAACATTGGTGAGGCCGTAGGCGTTGGACACGGCGTAGTGCTTGGGATCGTCGAGCGCGACCGGAAAGGTAATGCCGAATTGCTTCAGGAAAGCTTCGGTGTCCTTCGCCTTGTCTTGCGAGACGCCGATAAAGCTCACCTTGCTGTCGCGATTCGCCTGGAACATGCGCTCGAAGAATGGAAACGCGTACTGGCAAACCGGGCAGCTGACTTTGAAGAACGCCAGCACGATCGGCCCTTTCTTCAGCGCGTCGTGGAGCGATACCGTCTTGCCGTCAATCGTGGGCAGAGAAAAATCTGGAGCTTGCACACCTGCTGCTAACGCAGCCATCGAACGAAACCTCCGCAGGAATCTCGGCACGCTATCGGGAGCGCCTGGCGCTACTCCGAAGAATGCTCTCTTCAAGAGATGCTGCAGATTCGGTTTGGATTTTCACTTTCGGAGAGCCCACGAAGGCCAGCGTCAGCAACAGCCAGATCAGGAGAAAATAGCAGACGTAGTTGATGATGCTGGCGATCACCAGCACCTCCGTCGAGGTGGCCGCTTGCTTGTTGCCGGTTGTCCCGATGGAGACGATCGTCGCCAGGAACGTGCCGATGCGCATTCCCGGATACATGACGTAGTTGGCTGCGGGAGCCGGTTCCAGCATCCCGTATAACGCCAGGGCACACAGCAGAAGGATCCCTGCGATCAATGCGGCCGGTCTCCACAGTCGCCGTGAATGTGACATTTTAGGCCCGGATGTTACTTAGATATTACATCCGCATCCGCCAATTCACAGGCCGAGCTGAAGGAGAACCTTGCGGGTTAACCCGGTGAGCGGAAGCTGCTCCCATTGCCGTCGCGTTGCCCAGCGCGTGTCGCTTTCATGTTGCAGGAATTCGTCCGGTTTCACGGCGAAGACAGCGACGCGATAATCGGTGTCGGTAATGGAGTGTCGCACGCGCAACAGCGGCTCATCGCCGTTGACGAGGCTGGGGTCGAGCGCAGGCAGTTCCCACATGCCCGCCATCAGCGAACTGTCCACCGCGCGTCGGACGAGCAGCACAGAAGCATTCTGCCGCGCGAGAGCATAGCTGATCGCTTTTCGCTTGCGAGCGGCTTGCGGATTTAGTTTCGTTTCGCCGCGGGATTGGCAGAACGCATTCAGCGGACACAGCCGGCATTGCGGCGCACGCGGCGTACAGATGGTCGCGCCCAACTCCATCATCGCCTGGTTGAAGTCGCCGGGACGCGCGCGATCGAGCAGCGCCTCAGCCTGCTGCCATGTGCCCCAGAGCCTGCCCTGAGCTTGCCGAAGGGTTCGCCCATCTTTTGGGCCAACCTGGGTCCCGAACAATCGCTCGATTACGCGCTCCACGTTGCCGTCGACCACGGCAACCGCTTCGCCAAACGCGATGCTGGCGATGGCGGCTGCAGTGTAGCGGCCGATGCCGGGAAGCGTGATCCATTCTTCCACGGTTTGCGGAAATCGCCCGCCGCGTTCCCGCGCGATGACCTTCGCCGCCCGATGCATTCGCCGCGCGCGATGGTAGTAGCCCAGCCCGCTCCAGATCGCAAGGACCGAAGCCTCGCGTGCAGAAGCCAGCGCCTGCACCGTCGGGAATCGCTGCAAGAATCGCGCGTAGTGATCGATCACCGCCGCGACCCGCGTCTGCTGCAACATGATCTCCGACACCCAAACGCGATAGGGATCGGGATCGCGATCGCGCCGCCACGGCAGATCGCGGCGATGCTGGTCATACCACGCCAGCAGCGCGCGGCGAAAGGAACGCACCTGTGCCGGGCGCTGTTCACCGGACCATGTCGATACCCGTCTCACAAAGGCTGGAGTTTACCACGCGATCCGCCTGTGACCGGCCGACCAAGCCCAATGTTCATCCATCACAGACACCTGTGACCAGCCCGCCTAACCTGTCTGGTAGGGGGAATCCGGCCTATGTGCCTCGCGGTTCCAGGCAAGATCATCAGCATCGAAGGCGAAGACCTCGCCCGCAGCGCGCGTGTCAGCTTCGGCGGAATCGTCAAGCAGGTCAGCTTGGCCTATGTGCCTGAAGCCGAGGTCGGCGATTATGCCATCGTCCACGTCGGCTTCGCCATCAGCCTGCTCGACGAAGACGAGGCCTTGCGGTCGCTTGAGTACTTGAAGCAGATGGGCGAGCTGGACGAACTGGAATCCCCGGCGGACGAGTCATGAAGTACGTCGACGAATATCGCGATCCGGAAGCCGCGCGGCACTACGTCGCCGCGATTCACGGCATCGCTACGCGCCCCTGGACGATCATGGAAATCTGCGGCGGGCAGACGCATTCCATCGTGAAGTACGGCATCGACGAGCTGCTGCCCAAGCAGATCACGCTGGCCCATGGCCCGGGCTGTCCCGTCTGCGTCACGCCGGTCGAGGTGATCGACAAAGCGCTGCAGATCGCGGTGCAACCCAACGTGATCTTCTGCTCCTTCGGCGACATGCTGCGCGTGCCGGGCTCCATCAATCCAGCGAATGCGCGTGGCAGCGATCTTCTCAGCGTCAAGGCCGCCGGTGGCGACGTCCGCATCGTCTACTCGCCCATCGATGCGGTAAAGATCGCGCAGCAAAACTCTGACAAGCAGGTCGTGTTTTTCGCCGTCGGCTTCGAGACTACCGCGCCGGCGAATGCCATGTCCGTTCACTATGCCAAGCAACATGGCGTCACCAACTATTCGGTGCTGGTCTCGCACGTGCTCGTGCCGCCGGCCATGGAAGCGATCCTGAGTTCGCCGGCCAACTGCGTGCAGGGATTTCTGGCTGCCGGCCACGTCTGCACCGTGATGGGATACACCGAGTACGAGCCGATCGCCAGGAAATATCGCGTGCCGGTCGTGGTCACCGGCTTCGAGCCGCTCGATCTGCTGCAAGGCATTTACCTGTGTGTTCTGCAACTGGAGCAGGGACGCTGCGAAGTGGAGAATCAATACGCGCGCTCGGTGCGGCGCGAGGGAAATCAGCCGGCGCAGGCACTGGTCGCCGAGGTCTTCCGCGTGGTCAATCGCAAGTGGCGCGGCATCGGCGAGATTTCTCAAAGCGGCCTGGGTCTCGCCGCGGACTACGCCGATTTCGATGCCGAGCTCCGCTTTGGCTTGTCGGAGTACAGCGCCCAGGAAGATTCGGACTGCATCAGCGGACTGATCATGCAAGGCGCGAAGAAGCCGGAGGAATGCGCGGCCTATGGCAATCGCTGCACGCCGGACCATCCTCTGGGCGCGCCCATGGTTTCGTCGGAGGGCGCGTGCGCGGCGTATTACCGTTACCGGCGCTTGCGTAACAAGAATCTGGTTGAGGTGAGTGGCCGTGGCTGAAGTGAAAGAGTTTCGCCTGCAGTGTCCCGTGCCGTTGAACGACCCCGAACATGTGCAGCTTGCCCATGGTGGCGGCGGACGGCGCATGCACGAGTTGCTCGAAGGCCTGCTTCTCCCCAGCTTCGGCAATGAAATGCTGCTGGAGCGGCATGATGGCGCAACCTTGAACCTCTCCGGCGTCAGGCTTGCCTTCACCACCGACTCCTACGTTGTCAGACCTTTGTTTTTTCCCGGCGGCGATATCGGCACGCTGGCCATCAACGGCACCGTCAACGACCTGGCGATGTGCGGCGCGCGCCCGCTCTACCTGAGTTCGGCGCTCATTCTGGAGGAAGGCTTGCCCATGGAGACGCTGCGCCGCGTGATCGAATCGATGCGCTCCTCGGCTGCAGCGGCCAATGTTCAGCTCGTCACCGGCGACACCAAAGTCGTCGATAAGGGCAAGGGCGACGGCATCTTCATCAACACGGCTGGCATTGGCAGGATTGAACATGATGTTTCCATCTCCCCAAAGAACGTTCGACCGGGCGACGCGATCATTCTCAGCGGCGATATCGGCCGGCACGGTATCGCGATCATGGCGACGCGCGAAGGACTTTCCTTCGAGAACGCGGTCGAATCCGACTGTGCCACATTGTGGGAGCCGGTGAAAACCCTGCTCGACGCCGGCGTCGCGATTCACTGCCTTCGCGATCTCACCCGTGGCGGCTTGAGCAGCGGATTGATCGAAATTGCCGAAGCCGCCGGCGTGCGCTGCGCCGTCAATGAAGCGGACATTCGAGTTCGCGAGGAAGTTGCTGGAGCCTGCGAGATTCTGGGACTGGACCCACTGTATCTCGCCAACGAAGGACGTTTCGTAGCGTTCGTGCCCGAGCAGGAGGCAGAGCGAGCCGTCGCAATTCTGCGAAACGTCGAAGTAAGCGGAGAAGCGGCTCGCATCGGGCGGGTGGTCGACGGCCCGGCGGGATTGGTCACGTTGAAGACGCAACTGGGAACCGAGCGGATCGTCGATATGCTTAGCGGGGAACAATTGCCGCGAATCTGCTAGCGCCCGGGCTGAAGGAATTGGAGTAGCGTGTGTCGCAGATTTTGATCATTGGCTACGGAAACGTACTGCGCGAGGACGACGCTGCGGGATATCGCGCCGCCGAGCAATTGCAGCAGTACTATCGTGACGATCCCGAGGTGGAGGTGATCGCCAGTCATCAACTCACGCCGGAGATGGCGCTCGACATCTCGCGCAGCGAGTTGGTCGTTTTTCTCGATGCATCTTCTGCTGAGGAGCCGGGAACAGTCTCGCAAAGCCGCGTCCAGCCCCAAGCTTGTGAGGTCGGATTCACACACCAACTAACTCCCGCTGCGCTCCTGTCGCTGGCCCAACAATTGTACGGTCATTCTCCGGAAGCGATCAGCATCACCCTGGCCGGCTGGTCGTTCCAGCTCAGAAACAAACTCTCTCGCCGCGCGGGCATGCTCTTGCCGGTGCTTGTGGCACAAGCTAAGGACGCGGTGGAACGTCACCGTCGGCACGTGTTCCCTGAAAGCCGTTTAGTTTTGCTGTGATCGGCAGCACCTCTGCGGCCCAAGCCGAAATCTTTGGAGCCAACTAAAATGGCACCGCTGAAGCGGTGCTCCACCCGCACACTACACGGGAGATCGTTCCACCTACGCCCCGACCAGCTTTTCCAGAATCGATTTATTGCGGATGGTAAGCGTGGAGCCTTTGAGCACGGCGATCTGGCGCTTGCGGAAATCCGCAAGGACGCGGGTCACGGTCTCGCGTGAGGTGCCGATGATCTGTGCGATCTCCTCATGGGTGAGCGCCAGCTTCACCTTGGGCTCGGCCTGATCGTGGGTGCTGGCCGTCCACTCCAGCAGCAGGCGCGCCAGGCGCTCCGGCGCCGAGTGCGACAATCCCAGGCTGCGAATCTGCTGATAGGCGCTTTGGCAATCTTTGCTGAGATGCTGCGCCGCCTTCAGGCAAGCGTCCCCGTGCTGCTGCAGGAATCTCAGAAAATCTTCGCGCTTCACAAAATTCAGCTGGCAGGGCTGTCCGGTTTCCGCGGTGATTTCATAGGGCGTGCCGGAAACGGTGGCGTGCATGCCCAGCACTTCCCCGGGCTGCGCGATCTTCAGGATGAGGGTTTTGCCTTCGGCCGAGGTGGTGGACAGCTTCACTCGCCCCTTGCACAGCATGTAAATGCCGCGCGGCGACTGGCCTTCCACAAACAGCACCGCACCCGCCGGATACGCCGCCGAGTACTTGATCTTGTCGAACGCTTCCAGAGCGGCCTTAGGGAGTGAGCAGAAGAAACTGTCGCTCCGGAGCTTGCAGATTACGCAATTCTCAATCAGCTCAAAGCCGTACGGTGATCCCACATGCCCTCCCTCGCTACCCCATATGCTATCACTCTGGATAATCTGCACATCCCCTATAAGTAGGAGTCGCTTGCAATCTGCTCCCCGGCCGGCAGCCGACAACCTACCCCCTGGTGATGGTCGTCACATCCACCCGTATCCCCGGTCACAGACCCCGGCCCGTCCCGCGACAGAAAATTCCGCCCACAACGGCTCAAAAAGGCGGGAAGCGAGGTCTCATAACTTTCGTCGCGCTAGGGCCCGGTTGGCGTGCTATTCGTGCCCAACCGGGGGCCGGGATTCCAAGTTCTGGCTGGCAGAAATGCACCTCTGAGGGGCGAAGGCTTGACCACTCTCCTCTACCCCATGTCGCTTCCCGCCGACGGTTGTTGCTTCGGCCCGGTCCCGCCCAGACCTGGCGAAGAAAGCTACGCAACGCGACACGCGCGGAGGTCACTCGAAGGACGCTGTACCCGGGTTCGCCGGCAGATTGGGGAGATCCAGGCATATGGTTCACCGTCCTTGGCTGTCATTCTTCGAGCGATTACTTACTTCTTGAGGTTAACGAACGTTCGGTAGGAAGGGAGACTGGATCATGGCGACCACAGAATTGATTCCGGTGGCCGAGTCGATTGAAACCGGCAGCACCGGCTTGAACCGTTGGTGGCGCGTCTTTGGCGGCCTGATGATGAACATCGCTCTCGGCACGCTGTACGCCTGGAGCATCTTCGTCGCTCCACTGGAAAAGGAATTTGGCTGGAAGCGGGCGCAAACTTCCGCCGTCTTCGGCATCGCGGTGGTGGTCTTCGCCCTGACCTTCATTGTCGCCGGGCGGTTGCAGGACAAGTTCGGACCCTTCTGGGTTTCGCTCACCGGCGCAATTCTGGTCAGCCTGGGATTCTTCCTGTGCAGCTACACCACCAGCCTGATGTGGCTGTACGTTTGTTTCGGCGTGATTGGCGGGCTGGGCAACGGCTTCGGATATTCCACGCCGATCCCGGTGATGGCGAAGTGGTTCCCCGACAAGCGCGGTCTCGCCGTCGGTCTCGCGGTTGGCGGATATGGCGCGGGGTCGGCGATCTTTGGGCCACTCGCGAATTTGAAGCTCATCCCGGCCTATGGCGTCCACACGACCTTTACGATTCTCGGCGCCATTTTCCTGGTGATGACGGTCATCGGCGCGTTTCTGCTGAAGAATCCTCCGGCGGGATACAAGCCCGCGGGTTGGACCCCGCCGGCGCCGACCGCCAAAGCCGGAGCGACGACCCAGGACTTCACGCCGGGTGAAGTACTCAAGACACCGACGTTCTACTTTATGTGGGTCGCGTACGCGCTGGGCTCTCTGGCCGGCTTGATGGTCATCAGCCAGCTGGTGCCCTTCGCCAAGAGCGTTCACATCTCCAGCGCCGCGCTGGCCACCATGGGCCTGGTGGTAGGCGCGATTGCCAACGCCTCCGGACGCATCTTGTCGGGCTGGATGTCCGATGCGGTTGGCCGCTTGAATGTCTTGCGCTTGATGATCGGCATATCCATGGTGGCCATGCCGGTGCTCTATCTTGTCGGCAGCAACGTCACCGGGCTCTACGTAGTCGTGTTCATCGTCTACTGGTGCTACGGCACGCAGCTCTCGGTGAACGCTGCTACGGCCGCCGATTTCTGGGGAACGAAGAATGCCGGCATCAATTACGGTATGCTCTTCACCGCCTGGGGATTCGCCGGCTACTTCGGCGCCAAGATTGGCGGCACCATGTACGACAAGTATCACAATTATCAGATGGCGTTCTACACCGCCGGCATACTGGCAGCCGTTGCTCTGTTATCGGAACTGCTGGCGCGCCGTCCCAAGCACTTGTGATCCGCTTTCTTTGGACCGGAATCCTCCAGGGTTCCGGTTCGGTTGTTTAGGTTGGTTTAATACTGAGATCTCATCGGCCAAGGAGCATCGTCATGGAGAGCGCAACGAAAGCGGCGGAAGCAGCCAAGGTAGTGGAACAGTATCCCGCACCGGAGATCGTCAAACAGCAAGCGCTGCTGAAAAACTGGTCTGCCGAACGCGAACGCTTTCAACGCGACCCTGATGCCTTCTGGGCCGATGCCGCCGGCCAATTCGTCTGGACCAAGCCATGGGAGAAGGTTTTCGAGTGGGACAAGATCCATCACAAGTGGTTTACCGGCGCGCGCACCAACATCACCATCAACGCGCTTGATCGCCACGCGAATTCCGCCAATGCCAATCGCGCGGCGTTCATCTGGCTGGGTGAAGACGGCACCGAGCGCATTGTCACCTATCGCCAGCTCTATCGCGACGTCTGCCGCTTTGCCAACGGCCTGAAGTCGCTGGGCGTGAAGAAGGGCGATCGCGTCGTCATCTACATGCCGCTGACGCTCGAAGGAGCGATCTCCATGCTGGCGTGCGCGCGCATCGGCGCGATCCACTCCGTGGTGTATGCCGGTCTCGGACACACATCACTGCGCGATCGCATCGAAGACGCGCAGGCGCGAGTCGTCATCGTTGGCGATAACGGCTTCCGCCGCGGCAAGCCGGTTCCGCTGAAAGGCATTGTGGACGAGGCTCTGGACGGACTGGAGACGGTCGAGCATGTCGTGGTCTTCACCCGGGATCCTGCGGCCTTCGCGCCGGCCAGCGCTCGCGAAGTGGATTTCCGCGCGCTGATGAAGTTCCCGGCCGATTGTCCTGCCGAGGACATGGACTCCGAGGATCCGTTGTTCATCCTGTACACCTCGGGCACTACGGGCAAGCCCAAGGGCGTGGTGCACGTGCACGGCGGATTCATGGTCGGTACCACTTATCATTTGCAATCGTTCTTTGACGTGGGCGAGCGCGACCTGTTCTGGTGCACCTCCGACATTGGCTGGATCGTCGGTCACTCGTACATCGTGTACGCCCCGCTGTGCGCGGGCGTGACCACACTGTTCCGCGAGGGCGCCATCGATTATCCCGATCCGTCCATCGCCTGGCAGATCGTCGAGAAGTACGGCGTGACCAAGATGTTCACCGCGCCCACCGCCCTGCGCATGTTCATGAGATACGGAGAGGCGCTGCCGCAGAAGTACGACCTCAGTTCGCTGCGCGTGGTCGCCTGCGCGGGTGAGCCGCTGAATCCCGAGGCGTGGCGCTGGGCGCAGACCCACATCGCCGGCGACGGCAAGTGGGGCTACGTAGTCGACAACTGGTGGCAGACCGAACTCGGCGGGCCGGCACTCGGCACGCCCGTCACATTGCCCATGCGGCCAGGCAAAGCCGGACTCGCGTTACCCGGTTGCGAGGCCGATGTGGTCGACATCAACGGCAAGCCGGTCGCGCCGGGAGTTAGCGGCCGCCTGATCCTGAAGCGCCCGTTCCCGCATTTCATGCGGACCATCTGGAACAATCCCGCGCGCTTCGAGAAAGACTGGCTTGAGCTCGAGGGCTGCTACATCACCGGCGATCTTGCGACCAAGGATGAAGACGGCTACATCTCGGTCATCGGCCGCGCCGATGATGTGCTGAATGTCGCCGGACATCGCATAGGCACCGCGGAAGTCGAGAGCGCGCTGGTGTCGCATCCCGCGGTGGCAGAGGCCGCGGCCATCGGCATTCCCGACGCGCTGAAGGGCGAAGCGATCGTGGCGTTCGTGCAGCTGCGCACAGGACATACGGCATCGGAAGCGCTGCTTGCCAGCCTGATCGAACATGTGCGGCGCGAGATGGGACCGATCGCAACGCCATCGGCAATTAAGTTTTTGCCGGCATTACCGAAGACGAGGTCGGGAAAGATCATGCGCCGCCTGCTGAAAGCGCAGGAAACCGGCGCCGAGATCGGCGACCTGTCGACGCTGGAGCAATAGGCGTATTGCCCCGCCCCAGCCAAACGACGGCTGGAACGGGGGCACCCAAAGTTTACTGGTGAGTTTTTACTGGTGCGAAGACGACATCCGGATTCCGACGTGCTACAAGGCGCACGCGGTGCACTCTGAAACATGGGTGCCCCGTTCTAGCCATCTTTTGGCTAGGGCGGGGCCGTTGTGGCTTTCCGAATTCGCGTCCTCGGCACTAGAATTCACTAAATCACGCGATTATCGCTTTCCTCGGAGGCAATCTCGATGTCCACTACTACCCAGCCGGCAGTCAACCAGAACATTGATTCCATTCTCCACGAAACCCGCGTCTTCCCGCCGCCGCCGGAATTCGCCCAGCACGCGCACATCCGCAGCAAGGAAGAGTACGACAAAATTTGTGCGCAGGCCGCCGCCGATCCCGAAGCCTTCTGGGCCGACATCGCGCGCCAGCTGCACTGGTTCGAGCCGTGGAACAAAGTGCTGGAGTGGAATGCCCCGTGGGCGAAGTGGTTCCTCGGCGGCAAGATCAATCTGTCTTACAACTGCCTCGATCGCCACGTTGCCACCTGGCGCAAGAACAAAGCTGCCATCATCTGGGAGAGCGAGCCCGGCGAAGTCCGCACGCTGACTTATCAGCAGCTGCTGAGCGAGGTCTGCAAATTCGCCAATGTCTTGAAGTCGCTGGGCGTGAAGTCCGGCGACCGCGTGGCCATCTACATGGGCATGTGTCCCGAACTGCCGGTGGCGATGCTGGCCTGTGCGCGCATCGGCGCAGTGCACTCGGTCATCTTCGGCGGATTCTCCGCCAACGCGCTGGTCGATCGCATCACCGATCAGGAAGCCGTCGCCGTCGTCACCCAGGACAGCTCCTATCGCCGCGGCAGCGAGGTCAAGCTGAAAACCGCTGTGGATGAGGCTTTGGACCGCTGCCCCACGGTGAAGCACGTGGTCACCTTCAAGCGCACCGGCTGCGAAGTCGCGTGGAAGGAAGGCCGCGACTACTGGTGGCACGAGCTGATGGCGAAGGCCAGCGACGTCTGCCCCGCCGAGCCGCTCGACTCCGAGCACCCGCTCTACATCCTCTACACCTCCGGCACCACCGGCAAGCCGAAGGGCATCGTGCACACCACCGGCGGCTACTCGGTCGGGACGTACATCACCAGCAAGTGGGTCTTCGATCTGAAAGACGACGACACCTTCTGGTGTACCGCCGACATCGGCTGGGTCACCGGCCACAGCTACATCGTCTACGGCCCGCTGCAGAACGGCGCCACCTGCGTCATGTACGAAGGCGCGCCCAACTGGCCGGCCTTCGACCGCTTCTGGGCGATCGTTGAAAAGCACAAAGTCAACATCCTCTACACCGCGCCCACGGCGATTCGCACCTTCATCAAGTGGGGCGACGAGTGGCCGAAGAAGCACGACCTGACCAGCCTGCGCTTGCTCGGCACGGTCGGCGAGCCCATCAATCCCGAAGCTTGGATGTGGTATCGCGAGGTGATTGGCGGCAACAAGTGTCCTATCGTCGATACGTGGTGGCAGACGGAGACGGGCGCGATCATGATCTCGCCAGTTCCCGGCGCGGTCACCGCCAAGCCGGGATCGGCAACGCGTCCGCTGCCGGGCATCGCTGCGGAAGTCGTCAACCGCAATGGCGAGCGCGTGCCGCTGGGCTCGGGCGGATTCCTCGTCATCAAGCGGCCGTGGCCCTCGATGCTGCGCACCGTTTACGGTGATCCCGAGCGCTACGTGCGCCAGTACTGGAGCGACATTCCCGGCGTCTACTTCACTGGTGATGGCGCGCGCGAAGACCAGGACGGCTGCTTCTGGATCATGGGCCGCGTCGATGACGTGCTCAACGTTTCGGGTCATCGCCTCAGCACGATGGAAATCGAGTCGGCGCTGGTGGCGCACGAGAAAGTCGCGGAAGCCGCCGTGGTCGGACGTCCTGACGAGATGAAGGGGCAGGCAGTCGCGGCCTTCGTCACGCTGGAATCGGCTTACCAGCCGTCGCCGGAGCTGAAGGAAGAGCTGCGGCAGTGGGTGGCGAAGGAAATCGGCTCGATGGCCAAGCCCGATGACATTCGCTTCACGGATCAGCTGCCGAAGACGCGCTCGGGCAAGATCATGCGGCGCCTGCTGCGTGAATTGGCGGCCAGCGGCGAAGTCAAAGGCGACACCACCACGCTGGAAGATATGGGCGTGATCTCGCGGCTGCAGCAGGACGAAGAGTAGCGCCGAGAGAACGATTCGAGACCGCAAGGCGCCCCAGGTTCGCCTAGCTTTGGGCTAACCTGGGCGCGCATCGGCGCATGCGCTGGATGCCTTGCCCTTGTGGCCGAGTTGGGGATAGGTTTCCGCTAGACGCGCGTCATCGCCGTGGCGCACAGTCCAATCGCAACACAGTCCCGCCGCAAGGCGGGACGCAACTAACTTAGCCCACCGCGGAAGCGGTGGGTTAGTCCGGGATTATTTGATCCGAGCCCCTTCAGGGGCGACACCCTATGCCGCACACCTACGTCACCTCTGTATTCCACATTGTTTTCAGCACCAAACAACGCACCCAACTCATCCCGCAAGCGGTGCAACCTCGTCTGTGGAATTACCTCGCGGGTATCGCGCGAAATCACCGTATCCGGGCTCTCGCAATAGGTGGGACGGAGAATCACGTCCATCTTTTGTTGGCATTCCCACCCGATCTGGCACTGGCCGATGCGGTGCGAATCCTAAAGGCAAACTCCAGCCGCTTGATGCGCGAGCATTCGCGTGCATTCGCCTGGCAGGAGGGTTATGGAGCATTCAGCGTGAGCCCATCGCAGATCGACGGCGTCAAGCGATATATCGCGAACCAGGCGATCCATCATGCAAGACGCTCATACGATGAGGAGTTCACGGCAATGTTGCGCGCCGCGAGCCGGAGTGCCGCCCCTGAAGGGGCTCGGGATATTGGAGATGCCCGCGTACCCAGCGCTCCCGCGGTGGGCTAATTAGTTTCGTCCCGCCTGCGGCGGGACTTTTACTTGCAGGCAAATTCGAGGCAGGGACGCGGGG
>Ga0335078_10003000_pt1 | contig 25233 bp, 18 predicted proteins | sample Lox_Sample_32_FD_206711 | JGI IMG/M metagenome (GOLD analysis project Ga0335078, IMG submission 206711) | Soil microbial communities from Loxahatchee National Wildlife Refuge, Florida, United States - Lox_Sample_3.2 | ecosystem: Environmental > Terrestrial > Soil > Wetlands | place: USA... | reverse complement strand
CGGTGAGTGCGGGCAGCAGGTTGTAGCGCTGGAAGACGAAGCCGACGGTGCGCCGGTAGTCGGCCTGGGCGGCGCCGCGCAGCGCGGCGACATCGGTGCCGTTGCTGATGATGGTGCCGGAGTCGGGTCGTTCGATCGCGCCGATCATGTGCAGCAGCGTGGACTTGCCCGAGCCGGAGGCGCCGCTCACCGCGACGAACCCGCCCGCCTCGATGGTGAAGGTGACGTCGGCGGCGGCGGTGACCTGTCCGCCCTGGCCGGTGCCGTAGCGTTTGGACACGCCGCGCAACTCGAGCCCGCCGGGGGTGCTGACAGCCATCATGGTCACTCCTCGGCGAGCAGGTGGGCGGTGGGCAGGCGGCGCAGCAGCGCGGCAGGCAGCAGCGTGGCGGCGGCGGTGATGAGGATCCCGGCGGCCACGGCGGCGGCGGCGATGGCCAGCATCCGGGCGGGCAGGTGCCCGGCGAACCAGGCGGCGGCCCCGGCCCCGAGCCCCGCGCCTGCCAGGGAGCCGGTCACGCCGATGATCGCGCCCTCGGTGATCACCAGCCGGGCCAGCGTGCTGTCGCGCCAGCCGAAGCTGCGGACGGTGGCCAGCTCGGCTGCCCGTTCGGTGATGTTCAGGAACACCACGTCGGCGACGGCCAGCACACCCAGCGCGACGGTCGCCCCGGCCGCGACGTAGTCCACGCCCCTGATCTGTACCGCGACGGCGTTGCCGAGCAGTGATCCGACGACCACCCCGCGGAACGCGGCGGCGACCGCGGCCAGCATCGTCAGCGCGGCGACGCCGATGGCCAGGCTGGCCACCCCGATCAGGGTGCGGCCGGGGGTGCGGGCCACGTTGAGCGCGGCGAGCGAGGTGATGCCGCGGGGCTGGTGCGCGCGGCCGGCCGCGAGCACCGGGGGCCGGACGGAGCTGACCGGGTCGGCCCGGGCGGCCAGCCAGGCCGGTGCCAGCCCGGCCACGACGGCCACCGCGATCGCGGCGGGCACGGCCAGCAGCGCCCGTCCCGGCGAGGCGTCCAGGCCCAGCGCGGCCGATACCGGCACCGCGATCGCCGCGGCCAGCAGCCCGGCGGCCAGGCCGATCCCGGCCAGCTCGCCCAGCACGGTGGCGAACAGCCGCGACCGGCGCCAGCCGACCGCGGCGAGCACCCCCAGCTCGCGCCGCCGCCCGCGGACCGCGGCGGTGGCGGCGTTGCCGACGAACAGCACGCACACCACCAGGATCAGGGTGAACAGCACCACGCTCGTCTTGTCCACCTCACTCAGGATCGCCACCGCCACGTCTTCCTTCACCCAGTTCTCGGACAGGCTCAGCGGCGGCTGCCCGAACATGTCCGCGGGCAGGTCGACGGTCACCGGCGACGGCGAGGAGCCGGCCACGATGTCCACATCCAGCCCGGTGCGCTGGGCGATCTGCTGTGCGACCGCGTTGATCCGCTCGCGTGACAGCGCATCGGGCCCGGTGACCCCCGCGACCTTGACCCGGATCACGCTGATCGGATCGGCGGCAGGCACGCCGGTGAAGAAGGTGGTGTCCTGCAGCGCCGGCAGCGCCGACAAGGTGGTGATCAGGTTCACCGGCTGGCTGACCAGTCCGCCCAGGTTCTGGTCCGGCCGCAGCTGACCGCCGCGCAGCGCCCGGCGGCTGGCCGCGGTCGCCGGCGCCGCCGCCACCGGCTGGTAATCGCCGAGCGGCACCTGCGACAGCCGCGAGAACGACCTGATCCTGGCCGGGTCGAACAAGCCCGCGACCTTGATGAAGGGGAACACGGGGCCGGGTGCCGGGCTCTCCGCGCCCGTCTTCAGGTGCGGGGTCACCGTCCGGTACTGATTGTTCTCGTCGTCCATGGCGGCCGCGTACCCGTCGCCGATGTACCAGACCGACGGCGGGTTGACCACCTGACGCGGTGTCAGCGCCCCGGCCGCGGCGCGCCGGTAGTCCACCGGGCCGATGGACCAGTAGCCGCTGAAGGGGATGCCGGTGAAGGTGCCCTGACGATCGGTCAGCGTGAGGCCCGGCCCGTGCCCCTCGACCACGCGGGTGTAGGCCTGCTGGGCGGTGGTGCGCCCGGCGGCCACCGTGCGGCCGGGATCCCGGCCCTGCGCGCTCACCCAGGCAGCGTTCATGTCCGGCATCCTCGGCGGCGCGGAGAGCTGCTGCACGGTGGTCTGCGCGTACTCGTTCATGCCGCTGTCGGAGGAGGCGAGCACCGGGAACGTCGGCCCGCTGTCGCCCTGTTTCTCTTTCAGGTAGCGGCCGGAGACGACCGCCTTGTTCAGCCCGTCCAGCCTCGCCTCGGCGTCCGGGTCGATCGCCGCGATCAGCACCGGGATGTTCCACTCGACGTAGTAGCCAGCCCGGCTGTGCGCATCCGGGCCGCCCGAGGGCAGGTTGTACTGGTTCACCCGGGACCAGCAGTCCGCGTAGGACTGCGCGGCGGTGCTGAACGGGTTCGTCTTCGGCGACACGCTGCTGTAGGGGTACAGGATGCATCCCGGGCCGGTTCCGTCGGTCGCGGGCGCGTTGTTTCCGCCCTTGATCCGCAGCGGCGTCACGTACAGGTAGGACGGCGGCTGCGCGACGCGGCTGGCGCCGTTGTCACTGACGTAGGTGGTCGAGATCCGGTAGAGCTGGCGGCCGGACCCGGCCAGCGCCGCGGCGGGCACCGCTACGAACACGGAGGCGTTGAGCTCCGCGTAGCCGACCATCGCTATCGGCGCGGCGACCTGGACCCCCGGGATCCGCTGGATCCTGTGGTACTGCGCCATCGTGATCCCGCCGTAGACGCCCGACAGGAAGTCCGGCTGCACCGTGCCGGTCTTGCCCTCCAGCGCGGTCCTGCCCCCCCTCGGCCGGACCAGGATGTCGTAGGCGGGCTGGAAGTTCGCCGACACCGTGCCGGTCGTGCGCACCTGCGCGGTCCGCGAGGCGGCGGTCAGCACGGTGAACGCGGCCGCAGCGACCAGCACGCCGATAACCAGGGCCAGCGTGCGGGCCGGGCGGAACCGCACCTGCGACCAGGCGAGCCTGCCCATCACCCCATCCCCTCACTGCCGGTGCCCTCCCCGGGCGGCGCGGACCGGGGCTAGGATCATGCTCACTCCTTACATAGTGACAATGCAAGGATGCCCGCAAGATCGTTACCTAGCAGCAAGGTAAGGCGCGGGCCGCCGTGGAGCGCGCAGGGGGCCGCCCGCGGGCACGGCTGAGGCCGGCCCAGGACGCCAGCCGGGCCCGTGGTTCAGGCCGGGCCGGACCGGGCCCGGAGCGCGGCCACCAGAGCCGGGATCACCTCGCCCAGGTCCCCGATCACCGCGCAGTCCGCGTGGGCCAGGATGGGCGCGCCCGGGTCGGTGTTGACCGCCACGATGTGCCTGGCCCCGGCGCAGCCGGCCATGTGCTGGATGGCCCCGCTGATCCCGCAGGCGAGGTACAGCTCCGGGGTGATCTTGGTGCCGGTCTGCCCGACCTGCTGCCGGTGCGGCCGCCAGCCCTCGCTGGTCACCACCCGGGAGACCCCGACGACCCCGCCGAGCAGGCCGGCCAGCTCCTCCAGCGGCGCGAAGCCGTCGGGCCCGCCGACCCCGCGGCCGCCGCCGACCACCACCCGCGCGGTGGCCAGGGACGCGCCGGAGGTGTGCCCGGCGCCCTCGGTGGCGCGCACCCGCAGGTCGCCCTCGGCCAGCACGGGCTGGTACGGCTGGACGTCCAGCGCGGGAGGCGCCGGCACGGTGACCGCCGGAACCGCCTCGGTGGCCACCGTCAGCAGCGCGGGCGAGCCGTCCAGGCGGGCGTCCTCGAGCAGCAGGCCCGCCCAGCGGTGCCGGACGATGTCGTAGCTGCCGTCCCCGGCCGGCCCGGCGGTGACACAGTTCGCCGCCATCGGCTGGCCGGTGATCGCGCCGAGGTAGGCCATCACCTCGGCGCCACGGTCGGTGGCCGCGGCGACCACGGCCGCCGCGCCCTCCTGCGCGGCCAGCCCGGCCAGCGCCCGGGCCCAGGCCTGCGGCGCGTAGCCGTCGATGTCACCGGGCTCGACGACGTGGGCGCGCACCGCCCCGTGGCCGGCCAGCAGGCCGCGGGGAACCTGGCCAGCGGTCCCGAACAGCACGGCCGCGACCGGCGCGCCCGCGGCCAGCCCCGCGGCGAACGACAGCGCCCGCAGCGACGCGTCCGCGGTCCCGTCGGCGTCCTGCTCCACCAGGCACAGCACGGTCATGACAGGACGCCCCACTCCTCGAGCACCTCGATGAGCGCGGGCACGGCGGCCGCCCCGGTGCCGAGCACGGTGGCCTGCTTTCGCTCGGTCTCGGGCACGTGCAGGGCACGCTTGGTAAGCCCTTCGGCCTGCCTGGCCGGCGCATGCTGCTCGATCACCGCCCGCTTGGCCCGCAGCCGGCCGGGCAGCGAGGGGTAGCGGGGCAGGTTGATCCCTTCCTTGACGCAGACCACCGCAGGGAGCCCGAACTCGAACGACTCCTCGCCGCCGCGGTACTCCCGCCGGGCCCGGGCGGCCGTCTCGGTGACCTCCAGGCTCTTGATGCCGGTCACGCAGGGCCAGCCCAGCGCGCAGGCCACCCGGATGCCCACCTGGTAGTCGCCGGTGTCGGCCGCCTCGTTGCCGCACAGCAGCAGGTCGTAGCCCTGCCCGGCGCCGGCCCGCCGGCGCGCCTCGGCCACGATGGCCGCCGCGGTGGCGATCGGGCCCCATTCGGCGCCGTCGGTCTCCAGCAGAACGGCGCGCTTGGCGCCGAGCGCCAGCGCGTCGCGCAGCTGGTCGGCGGCGGCGGGCGGCCCGAGGGTGATCACCGACACGGTGCCGCCGAGCCGCTCGGTGATCTGCACCGCCTCCTCCACGGCGCACTCCTCGTGCGGGCTGATGGTGAACCCCGACATCCGGGTGTCCACCTCCTGCGCGCCGGGGGTCAGCACGATCTTGCCGCCGACCATGGGCACGCGCTTGACGCAGACGCCGATCTCCATCGCCTCAGCTCCGGACCCGGGTGTTCTCCGGGTCGAACAGCGGCGTGGCGCCGGCCACCGCGACCGTGACCGGGTACTGCTCGCCGAGGTACTCGACCGCGAGGCGGGTGCCGGCCCGGGCGTGCTGCGGCGGCAGGTAGGCCATCAGCAGGTGCTTGCCGACCGAGGGCCCGGCCCCGGCGCTGGTCACGTAGGACGGCCGCCCGGCGGAGTCCACCAGCCGCTCGCCGCCGGCGGACAGGACCGGCTCGCCGCCGAGCATGTAGCGCAGCTGGCCGCTGGCGCTGGCGTGGTCGTCCACGGTCAGCGTGCACAGCACCGCCGCGGGCGGGGCCTCGCGCTGCGCCAGGTAGGCCTGCTTGCCGGTGAACTCCTGCTCCTTCACCCGCGGGCGGGTCATCCCGGCCTCGACCAGGGTGTAGTCCGGGGTCAGCTCGTTGCCGTAGGCCCGGTAGCCCTTCTCCAGCCGGCCGGTGGTGCCGTACACGCCGATGCCGACGGGCACCAGGCCGTGGGCCTGGCCCGCGTCCCAGACGGCGTCCCAGACCCGGGCGCCCTGCTCCATCGGCACGTACAGCTCCCAGCCCAGCTCACCGACGTAGGAGATGCGCGAGGCGAGCACGGTCACGCCGCCGATCTCCACCTCCCGGCAGGTGGCGAAGCCGAACCCGGCGTGGGACAGGTCGCCCATGGTGACCGGCTGGAGCACGTCCCGGGCGCGCGGCCCCCAGACCCCGAGCGTGGTCCAGGCCGAGGTGAGGTCGGTGAGCTGCGCCCCGGGCAGCAGGTGATCGGTGAACCACTTCTTCTCCGACATGCCGGTCGCGCCGCCGGTGACCACCCGGAAGTGCTCCGCGCCCAGCCGCATCACGGTCAGGTCGGCCTTGAACCCGCCGTTCTCGTCCAGCAGCGAGGTGTAGATCACCCGGCCGTGCCGGACGTCGGCCTGCGCCACCACCAGCGACTGCACGGCCGCCAGCGCCGCCGGGCCGGTGATGTCGAAGACCGCGAAGGCGGACAGGTCGACCAGGCCGCAGGCGTCCCGCATGGCCAGGTGCTCGGCGTTGATGACCGGCGACCACCAGCGCGACTCCCACTCGGCCTCCCGGCCGGCCACCCGGCCGGCGTACCGCTCCAGCAGCGCCTCGTTGCTCCGGTACCACTGCGGCCGCTCCCAGCCCGCGGTTTCGAAGAACACCGCGCCCAGGTCGGCCGCGCGCCCGTAGACCGGGCTGACCCGCAGCGGCCGGCCCGATTCCCACTGCTCGGCCGGGTGGACGATCCCGTACATCTTGTTGAAGCCCTCACGCGCCCGCGCCCGGACGTGGGCGACGGTGCGCTGATAGGGATAGCAGCGGGCCACGTCGGCCTCGTGCACGTCGATGGCCGGCACCTGGCCGGACATCATCTCGGCCACGACCCGGCCGCAGCCCGGCCCCTCCTTGATCCAGCTCGCCGCGGCCGACCACAGCCCCTTCACCTCGGGCATCTCCCCCAGCAGCGGGTGCCCGTCGGGGGTCATCGAGATCAGGCCGTTGATCGCGTACCGGACGCCGGCCCGCTCGTCGCCCAGCAGGTCCGGCATCAGCTCCAGGGCCTGCTCCAGCTGCGGGTCGAAGTCCTCGGCGGTGAACGGCATCTCCGTCGGGGACAGCGCCGCCTCCTCGTTGGCGGGGATGTCGTCCGGGCTCACGATGATCGGCCGGTGCGCGTAGGAGCCGACCTCCATGTCGCCGCCGTGCTGGCGCTCGTACATGTTGGTGTCGACGTCGCGCACGATCGGGTAGGCGATCTCCCCGGTGGTGCCGGCGAACAGCGCGATCGGCCCCACGCTGATCATCTGGTGCACGATCGGGGTCAGCGCGAGCCGCGCGCCGGCCATCCGCGCGATGCGCGGGCTCCAGACGCCGCAGCAGATCACGCAGATGTCCGTCTCGATGTCGCCGACGGTGGTGCGCACCGCCCGGACCCGGGGGGCGCCGCCGGTGTCGGCGGTGTCGATGCCGAGCACCTCGGTGCCCGCCAGCACGGTCAGCGCGCCGACGGCCTGGGCCCCCTCCCGCATCAGCGTGCCGGCCCGCAGCGAGTCGACCACGCCCACCGTCGGGAAGTGCGCGCCGCCGAGGATCACCGACTCGTCCAGGTAGGGGACGAGCTTGCGGACCTCGGCGGGGGACACCAGCGCGGCCGGGATCCCCCACGCCTTCGCCGCGGTGCAGCGCCGCCGCAACTCGGTCATCCGCTCCTCGCTGCGGGCCACCTCGATGCCGCCGCTGCGGGTGAACACCCCCAGCTCCTGGTACTGCTCGGTGCTGTCGCGGGTCAGCTCCATCATCATCTTCGAGTACTCGATCGGGAAGATGAAGTTGGACGCGTGGCCGGTGGAGCCGCCCGGGTTCGGCATCGGGCCCTTGTCCACCAGGACGAGGTCCCGCCACCCCAGCCGGGCCAGGTGATGGACGAGGCTGTTCCCGACGATGCCCGCGCCGATGATCACGGCGCTGGCCCGGCGGGGCGCCCCCCCGGAATCCCCCGGTGGCCCGCTGCCCGGCCCCGTCGCGCTGCCCGCCCGGGCTGGAGTGTCAGTCATGCCGCGGTACCGCCTATCCCCTAGTCCCGCGCCCCGCCGGGACGGACGCGGCCCCGCCGCCGGGACTGCTGGCGGCGGGGCCGGGCGCTCCGACCTGCGAGACGATTCCTCCGTGATACCCGTTGCTACTCGACCGGGATCTCCTTGTTGATCAGGCCAAGGTCGATGCCCTGCCGCCGGCGGATAAGCCGGGCGGCGATGTACAGCACGATCGCCGCCACGTACATGGCGCCCATGTAGTAGAGCGAATCGCGGTTGTTCACGAAGTACAGGTCGTTGTGGAGCCACTCGAACAGGCAGAACCCCAGCAGCCCGATGGTGATCACGCCGGAGGCCGGCACGATCGGCACGCCGAGGACCTTGATCTTGCTCGCGGGCGAGGCGCGCCACAGGTCCGGCTTGCGCCACGGCAGGATGACCACGGCGATCGCGCTGAACAGGTAGGTGACCGCGATGACCAGCGTCGCGTCCAGGGTGTAGGACCGGAAGGTGGTCGAGTACGCGTAGATCGCGGCCAGCCCCACCGCCGGCAGCAGCATCAGCACCAGCGAGTAGAACGGCACCTTGCGCCGCTCGGAGACCTCGGCCGCCCGGTCGGGCAGCACGCGGTCGAACGCCGCCGCGAAGATGACCCGGGTGGAGGACAGGAACAGCGTGCCCACCCAGCCGAAGAACCACAGGCTCAGCACCAGGATCAGCACCACCTGGAACGCGGTGTTGTGCACCAGCCAGCCGGCGAACATGAACGGGTAGGGCCAGATGCCGAACTGCGGCTTGAGGTTGTAGTCCAGCGTGTTCAGGTTCTGGTAGAAGTTCCAGCCGAACGTCTTCGCCATCAGCAGCAGGAAGACGACGGTGCACGCGGTGGTGATCCACAGCCCGGAGAACATGCCGGTGAACACCCGCCGGAAGTCGCTGGCGCCGCGGATCTCGCCGTAGAGCGTCGCGCCCCAGTTCGGCCACAGGATGAAGAACATCATGGCCGGCACCAGCAGCATCGTCGGCCCCAGGGGACCGAAGCCCAGCGACGAGGTCGGCCCGAGCTTCGCGGCCGCGGCGTTGGTGGCCGCGTAGGCGTTGTTGACCCCGAACAGCTTGTGCGCCTCGTAGTTGAACGAGCTGACGAAGCTGGCGTGCGAGTTGAACAGCAGCAGCAGGACGACGACGAGGAAGCCGATCATGCCGCCGATGAAGCACCACCGCTGGATCTTGGCGTAGCCGGCCATCCCGATCGACACCAGCACGCCGGCCAGCGCGATCGTGATGAGCGTGACGATGAAGATCCCGTTGCTGGTGCCGAACCAGGCGGCCCCGCCGCCCGGCCAGGTCCACCCGAGCGTCGCCCACAGCGGCTGGAAGAACTGGACCGACAGGATGTTGCCGTAGATCGGCGCCCACAGCCACAGGATGAACCACCAGCCGGTGGCCGCCATCACGAAGCCGAGGCCGCTGCCCAGGATGCGGGTCTGCCAGACGTAGTCGCCGCCGGCCCGCGGGATGGTCACGATCAGCCCGCTGTAGGCGATGACCAGGAACGAGACCCAGATCGCGGAGATGATGACCGCCGTGATGAGCTGGCCCGTCGGGAAGGCCGGGCCGGCGAAGGTGAACTCGTAGATCCCCAGCGTGACGAAGTTGGTGGCCAGGCACGCGTAGATCATCGAGTCCCTGACCGACCAGCCCCTGACGAGGCCAGTGGCCTTGCGGAGGAAGAGGGCAGGCCTCTCCTCGCCTAGTGCTTCAGTCGCCATGAAAACGTGCCTCCCATGTGGCTGATCCGGGGCGTGCTATGACCGGCCCGGGTGACGCGGGCCGGGGGCAGCGCTCAACCGTTCACGAGAAGATACTTGGTGACCTTGCCCTTCTTCGCGTTCAGTTCCAGCAGCGCTCCCTGCAGAACGCCATCACCATAGACGCTGCCCGGATTAATCGCGAGGGTCCTGCCCATCTTCTTCACGCCGCGGCTCTCGTGAATGTGGCCGTGGACCGAAAGCACGGGCTGATAGCGAACGATTGCGTCGCGAACGGCCTTGGAGCCGACCGGTTTCATCACCGCGCCGCCGTGGATCGGGCGGAGGGTCGCGTCCAGGGCCGGCGCCTCGTCCAGGCCGGTGCCGTAGGGCGGCGCGTGGAAATTGAAGATCGCGCGCGACATGTCGGGAACGAGGTCGGCGACGGCCTCGATCTTCGGCGCCAATTCCTCTTCCGGCGCCTCACGGAACGTGTCCCACGGCGTGGGGTTGGTCCACCCCATCGAGACCAGATGGAATCCGTCGAGGTCGAGCAGCTTCCCTTCGGCGAAAGTAACGCATGGCGACGACTCGATCACCGGATCGATATCGAAGAAGTCGTCGTTCCCGCCATTCAGCACGCACGGGACCGCGCCGCCCTTGAGCTTGCCGTCGGCCATGTCCAGCCAGCGGTCCAGGGAGGCGAGCATCTCGACGCTGAACCGCTGGTCGACCGCGCTCTCCTCCTTGCTCATGTGTGACAGCTCATCCGGCGTCACGATCGCCGGGTAGGAGCCGCGGTTGCGGATCTGGGCCTGGATCTTCTCCAGTTCCTCCTTGGTGTCCAGGCGCAGCGTCTCGCCGCCGAACACCACCTCCCAGAACCCGTTGTGCGCGGTGATCGGGACCATCACCTTGCCGGTGACGTCACCGCCGAGAATCACCACGTCCGCCTTGTAGAAGGCGGCGGCGTTGAGAAACTTGCGCCAGCAGACCTCAGAGCCGTGGATGTCGGTGGCGAAGAAGACTCGCACCGGGATCACCTATGCCTTCCCTGCGCACCCTGCGCAACCGGGTGCGCTCTGTGCAACGTGTAGCACTAGCGGGAAACCGGCGTCAAGCAGGACAGATCCCTCAGTGGGCGACTTCTTCCGGCAGTTCGTACCAGCGGACGGTGTCGCCCACCTTGGCCCGGAGCTTCCACTTGATCGACTTGGGCGCCTGCCCGGCGATCTGGAGCAACTCGCCCGCCTGGGCGACCGGATCGTAGACCGAGCCCGGCGGGATCAGCTCGGGGCGCTCGGCCACCAGCGCAGGCAGCTTCTCCAGGTTGCCGGTCACCGTCCGCCACCACCCCCAGTCGGCGCCGAGCAGCTTGGCGAACCGGTCGGTGTCGATGGACGCCTGGGCGCCACCGCCGAGCGGCAGCGCGGCCAGCAGGTGGACAATGTCCCGCGCGTCCTTCTCGTTCAACTCGACGATCTGCAGCTTGGACAGCAGGACGTCCACCGCGTCGATGGTGAGCGGCTGACGGGCGAAGGAGCCGCGGAAATCCAGCACGTGGCACATGTTCAGCCGGTCCACCATGACGTCGATGGGCCGCCCGGACGGAGCGGTGAAGTACATCTGCCGGTCGCCGTTGAGGCCGTTGAACCTGCGGTCCGGCTCGCAGCCCGCACCGGCGAGGTACTGCTCCACCTTCTTGCGTTCCTTGCTCACGCAGGCGAAGTCGATGTCCTGGTCACGGCGCAGCCGCGGGGGGAACTCCGGGCACAGCACCCGGACCGCGAGCCCGCCGAGCAGCTTGAGCCCCAGCGAGGCGCCCGCCGCGCCACGGGCGAGCGCCAGGGCCTCGGGGAGCGGGTCGTCGATAGACGAGGGGGCGCCAGCCGCGCCGGGTGTAGCCATGCCCAGCCTGCTCTCACGTAGCGGCGGTGCCCGCGGCGGCACCGCCCGGCCCAGTACTGCTCAGCGAGTATGTCATGATGTGCGCCAGACCTGGCCACACCGGTTGACGGGCGGTCTGCCGCCTGGTCATCCTGGTTGCATGAGCGACGCAGGGGTTGCGCTCAACGCAACCTATCAGTCAGCCGACCGGGTGCTGGCGCTGCTCAAGGCCTTCGACGACACCAGGACCGAGCTCGGGGTCGCCGAGATCGCCCGCACGCTGGGCGTGCACAAGTCCACCGCCTCGCGCCTGGCCGCCGCGCTGGAACGGGCCGGCTTCCTGGCCCGCGCCGGGCGGCGCTACCGCCTGGGCGTCGAGGTCATCCGGCTGGGCAGCGTCGCGCTGCGCAGCTTCGACCTGGTGGCCACCATGCAGCCCGCGATGGAGAAGCTGTCGCAGCGGACCGGGGAGACGGTGAACCTCGGCGTGCCCGACGGCGCGGACGTGCTCAACGTCGCCGAGCTGCCCAGCACCTACATCCTGAGCTGCTCGGGCGGCTGGATCGGCCGCCGCACCAGGCCGCACGCGGTGGCCAACGGCAAGGTGCTGATGGCCTACGGCGCCCTGCCGGAGCCCCGCAGGCTGGAGCGGTACACCGCGCAGACGATCACCACCCCCGCCGCGCTCACCGCGGAGCTGGCCGCGGTCCGCCGGGACGGCTATGCGACGGCGGTCGCCGAACTGGAGGACGGGCTGGTCGCGGTCGCCGCGCCGGTGTTCGACCCGGCCGGGACCTGTGTCGCGGCGCTGTCCATCTCCGGCCCGGAGTTCCGGATGCGGCCGGAGACCCTCGACGGCCTGGGCCGGCTGTGCGCGGGCGCCTGACCCGCGGTGCCGCGCCGGCCGCGCGCGCCGGCGGCCGGCCCAAAGACCCTACGGTCGCCAGGCCGAAGGACTCTGGTAGCCACGCGCCCGGATGCCCAGACTCAGCATGTCAGGGGGACGGCCAGGTCGACTGCTCGCGAGGGAGGCCATGAACACAGAGCATCTGCTGTGCGTGGGCGGGACCTGGCGGGAAGGCCGCGCGGGCAGCATGCCCGCGGTCAGCCCGGCGTCCGGCGAGGAGTTCGCGTCGGTGGCCGTGGCCGGCCCGCGGGACGTGGACGACGCGGTCGCGGCCGCGGCCGCCGCCGCCCCCGGCTGGGCGGCGCTGTCCGCCTTCGACCGGGCCGCACACTGCCGGGCGGTCGCGGACGCGATCAGCGGGCGCGCCGGGGTCCTGGCCCAGGTGCTGACCGAGGACCAGGGCAAGCCGCTGGTGGCCGAGGCGCGCGACGAGGTCGCGGAACTGGCCGGGTACTTCAGGATGGCCGCCGAGGATGCCATACGCCACACCGGTGGCGCACCGCCGTCCACGTCGCCGGACCGGCGCGTGCTGACCCTGCGGGTGCCGCTCGGCGTGGTCGGCGTGATCAGCCCGTGGAACTGGCCCTACACGATGGGGGCGGAGCTGTTCGCACCGGCGCTGGCCGCGGGGAACACGGTCGTCTGGGTGCCCGCGCCGACCACCTCGGCGTGCTGCGCGGTGCTCGCGGAGATCATCACCGGGGCGGGCGTCCCGGCCGGGGTGTTCAGCTTCCTGCCCGGCCCTGGGCCCGTGGTCGGTGACGCCGTGGCCGGCCACCCGGGCGTACAGGCCGTGGGCTTCATCGGCTCGGTGGCCACCGGCGCGAGCGTCGCCGCCCGGGCGGCGGGCAAGACCCAGCTCCTGGAGCTGGGCGGCAACGGGCCGATGGTGATCCTCGATGACGCCGACCTGGACCTCGCGGCGCAGGCCGCGCTGGAGGCGGCCTACCTGTGCGCGGGCCAGAGCTGCACCGCGGGCGAGCGGTTCCTCGTCCACGCCGCGGTCCGGGCGGAGTTCGTGGACCGGGTGGTGGCGGCCACCAAGGACGCCGTCCGGCTGGGCGACCCGTTCGACCCCGCGACCACCATGGGGCCGCTGAACAACGAGCCGACGGCGGCCAAGTACGACCGGCACATCGCCGGCGCGGTGGCCCGGGGGGCCAGGGTGTGCTGCGGCGGCCGCCGCGCGGCCGGGTTCCCCACGCGCCTGTTCGCCGAGCCGACCGTGCTGGACGGGGTCACGCCGGACATGGAGATCGCGGCCGAGGAGACGTTCGGCCCGGTGGTGCCCGTCATCGAGGTCGGCTCGGCCGGGCAGGCCCTGGAACTGACCAACGACTCGCCCTTCGGGCTCACCGCTGCCGTGTTCACCGGTGACCTGGAGCGCGGGCTGGCCTTCGCCGAGCGGGCGCGGGCCGGCTGGGTGAACATCAACTACTCGACCAACCTATGGGAGTCCCACCTGCCCTTTGGCGGGCGCTCCGGCTCGGTAAGCGGGCGCGGGCGGGTGGGCGGCCGATCCGCCATGGAAACCTTCACGGAGCCGAAGACGATCGTCTACCCGGCTCCCCGATACCGCACGTGACCTCGCGGCATACCCCAACGACGCGGAAGGCGGCGAACACCATGACCTTGCCCAGTGCCCTGGAAATCTCCCGGCAGGCGACCCTCAAGCCCGTGACCGAGATCGCGGCCGAGGCCGGCCTGCCGCCATGGCTCATCGAGCCCTACGGCGAGCACGTCGCGAAGATCGACCTCGCCGCCATCGAGGAACTGGCCGACCGGCCGCGGGCCCGGTACGTGCTGGTCACCGCCGTCACCCCGACCCCGCTCGGCGAGGGGAAGACGACCACCACCATCGGCCTCGGGCAGGGCATGCGGGTCATCGGCAAGAAGGCCACGATCGCGCTGCGGCAGGCCTCGATGGGCCCGACGTTCGGGGTCAAGGGCGGCGCCGCGGGCGGCGGCTACAGCCAGGTGGTGCCGTTCGAGCGGGTCAACCTCCACCTCACCGGCGACATGCACGCGGTGACCGCCGCGCACAACACGCTCTCGGCCATGGTGGACAACCACCTGTTCCACGGCAACCCGCTGGGGCTGGACCCGCACAACATCACCTGGCGCCGGGTACTCGACGTGGACGACCGCGCGCTGCGCTCGATCGTCATCGGGCTCGGCACCCGCCAGGACGGCGTGCCCCGGCAGACCGGGTTCGACATCACCGCCGCCTCCGAGGTGATGGCGGTGCTGGCGCTGTCCAGCTCGCTGCATGACCTGCGCGAGCGCCTCGGCCGGATCGTGGTCGGCTACACCCCCGACGGCGAGCCGGTCACCGCCGAGCAGCTCAAGGCCGCGGGCGCGATGGCAGTGATCATGACCGACGCGATCAAGCCGAACCTGCTGCAGACGCTGGAGAACACCCCCGTGCTGGTGCACGCCGGGCCGTTCGGCAACATCGCGCACGGGAACTCCTCCGTGGTGGCTGACCTGATCGGCATCCACACCGGCGACTTCCTGCTCACCGAGGCCGGGTTCGCCTCGGACATGGGCGCGGAGCGGTTCTTCAACATCAAGTGCCGGACCTCCGGGCTGGCCCCCGACGCCGCCGTGGTCGTCGCCACCGTGCGGGCGCTGAAGGTGCACTCGGGGCACCACAAGGTGTCCGCGGGCAAGCCGCTGCCGCCGGAGATGCTCAAGGAGAACCCGGACGAGGTGCTCGAAGGCGCCGCGAACCTGCGCAGGCACATCGAGAACGTGCGCCAGCACGGGGTCACGCCGGTGGTGGCCATCAACGCGATGCCGGGCGACTTCGACTCCGAGCACGCCGCCATCGCGGAGGTGGCGCGGGAGATGGGCGCCAGGTCGGCGGTGTGCACCAACTTCACCGACGGCGGCCGGGGCGCGGCGGAACTGGCCGAGGCGGTCGCCGAGGCGGCCGAGGAGCCCGGGGAGTTCCACTTCCTCTACCCGGACGAGGCCAGCCTGAAGGAGAAGATCGAGACCGTGGCCCGCCGGGTCTACGGAGCCGACGGGGTCGACTACACGCCCGCTGCCGACACCCAGCTCGCCACCTACACGAGGGCCGGTTTCGGTGGCTTCCCGGTCTGCATCGCCAAGACCCACCTGTCCCTGTCGGCCGACCCCAAGCTCAAGGGAGCGCCGACCGGGTTCCGGCTGCCGGTGCGGGAGGCCAGGGCGTCGGCCGGAGCGGGATTCGTCTACCCGATCTGCGGCGACATGCGCACCATGCCGGGGCTGACCACACATCCCGCTGCCGAGCACATGGACATCGACGCCGACGGCAGGATCGTCGGGCTGTCGTGACCGCGCCCGGCGAGCCGCGGCCACGGGAGACAGGTGCGCCGCGGCCGCCGGGCAGCGGAACCCGTGCGCCGGATCCGGGCCAGCCCGGCCCGCCACGCAACCCCGGCCGGGCCGGCGCCCCCGGCCCGCCAGCCAACCCGGGCCCGCCAGCCAACCCCGGCCCGCCAGCCAACCCCGGCCCGCCGGGAACCTGGCGGGCCGGGTACCTGGGCCTGCCGGTCGGCGACTTCCTCGACCGGCTCGCCGCCGCGCGGCCGGACCCGGGCGGCGGCTCCGCCGCCGCCCTCGTGGTTGCCATGGCCGCCGCGCTCTGCGCGATGACGGCCGACCTGTCCGGCCGCCACCTGGCCCACCCCCCGCACCTCGCCGGGGAGGCCCGGGCCCTGCTGCGCCGGGCCGCCCCGCTCGCCCAGGCCGACGCGGACGCCTACGCCCAGGTGCTCGCCGCGCGCCGCCCGGGGAGCCAGGGCCCCGGCGCCGACGGGCCGCTCGCGCGAGCCTCGGCGGTCCCCCTGGAGGTGGCCGAGATCGGCGCCGACGTGGCGGCGCTCGCATGCCAGGTCGCGCAGAACGGCAACCCGGCCGTGCGCGGCGACGCGCTGGCCGCCGCTAGCCTGGCCGCCGCCGCCGCGCGGGCCGCTGCGGCGCTGGTCCAGATCAACCTGGCGGACTACGCCAGCGACACCCGGCCCGCCCGTGCCGCCCAGCTGGCCGCCCGGGCGGAACGCCTGGCCGCCCAGGCCGCCCACCAGCCCGGCGCCCGTACCGCCGACTGACCCGGGCCGTCATCGCCGGTTCGGCAGGCCGGACCGGCCCACTTTTCACGGACTGCTGCCATTCCAGCCGGCCCTTCACGGGCTGCGACCATTTTGGTGCCCGATTTGCCCCGGTTCTGCGCGTCGCAGCCCGTGAAAGTGCGGGGCGGGTGTCCGCCCCCGTGAAAAGTCGGGGCGGTGGGGCCGGGTGGGGGCAGGGCGCTGGGGGTGGGGTAAGGGTGCGGGACGGCTGGGGTGCGGGGCGGGCTGGGTCAGGGGCGGGCGATCACCTGGAAGGTGGCGAGGGTGGGGTCGGCCGCGTAGGCGATCCGGCCGCACTGCTCCTTGGTGGCGCGCAGCGCGTCCAGGGTGGCCGAGGTGATGACCTCGCCGGGCGCGAGCACCGGAATGCCCGGCGGATAGGGCGCCACGAGTTCGGCGCTGATCCTTCCGGCGGCCACACCGGCCCCGACGGTCTCGTATGGCGCAAAAAATGCTTCTCTCGGCGGGAGCGCCGCCTCCGGCGACACCGACCAGGCGGGAGAGGGGACCGGGGGCCGGGGCGTGCCGCGGCGCCGCTCGATCGCGGCCACCAGGGCGGCGGTGAACCGCGCCACCGTGTCCTCGTCATCGGCCAGGGTGACGATCGGGATGATCATGTCGCGGTCGCCGAGCTCGACCGGCATCCCGGCGGCGATCAGGTCGGACTCGACCGCGTAGCCGTCCGCTCCCGTGCCGGCGAGCAGCACGACGAGTTTGGCGGGCTCCACGCCCGGGGCGTCCAGCACGCTTACCCCGGGGACGGCGGCCAGCCGCTGACGCGCGGCGGCGACCCCGCGCAGCAGCCGGGCGCACAACCGCTGCCCGTCCCGGGCCAGCAGCGCCCGCGCGGCGTCGATGCTCGCCATGATCCCCCCGGCGGGGCTCGTCGTGTGGGTGGCCTCGAACGCCCGGTCCAGCCTGGCCCGGTCCAGCCGGCCGGTCCGGGCCAGCAGCAGCGCGCCCTGGGTGCACGCGGGCAGCGTCTTGTGCGCGCTAGTCACCATGGCGTCGGCGCCCGCCGCGATGGCGTGCGCCGGGAGGCCGGGGTGGAAACCCAGGTGCGCGGCCCAGGCGGAGTCCACCACCAGCGGCACCCCGGCGTCGTGCGCGACCCGGGCGTGCCCGGCCAGGTCGCCGGTGGTGCCCACGTAGGACGGGTCGCCGAGGAACACCGCGCAGGCGGCGGGGTGCGCGGCCAGCGCGTCCCGGACCGTGGACACGGCGACCGCGGTGGGCAGCCCGGTGGCCGGGTCGCGCTCGGGCAGCACCCAGACCGGGCGCAGCCCGGCCAGCACCAGCCCGAGCAGCAGCGACCGGTGCAGGTTCCGGCTGACCACTACCTCCTGCCCGGGCTCGCCGACCGCGAGGGCCAGCGCCTGGTTGCCGTGGGTGGAGCCGGCGACCGAGAACCGGCACCAGTCGGCGCCCCACAGCCGCGCGGCCCGGGCCTCGGCGTCGGCGAGCAGCGCGTCCGCGTGCTTGATCGCGTCCAGCCCGCCGTACAGCGGGGTGTCCCCCGCCACCACGGCACCGGTCAGGTCCTGGCGCTGCTTGTGCCCGGGCGTGCACATGGGCGCGAGCTGCCCGGCGTCCGCCGCCGCGGTGGACCGCAGCCAGGCATCGAACAGTGGCGCGTCGGCCCGCAGGCCCAGCGGGTCGCGGGTCCCGGCCGCGGCCACGGTGGATTGTGTCACCCGCTCAGTCTGCCCGATGGGCACCGCCGGCCGGGGTGGCTGCCGCGAGCGGAGCCGGCTCGCGGCGGCGCTCAGGCCGGGGACCGGGGGCAGCCGCCGGCCTGGAGGCGGTAGCCGGCCCCGCGGACCGTCTCGATCACCGGCCCGCCGAGCTTGCGGCGCAGGTACCCGACGTACACATCGACCAGGTTCGTCCGCGGATCGAAGTTCATGCCCCAGACCATGGAGAGCAGCTCCTGCCGGGACAGGACCTGGCCGGGATGGCCGACGAACGCCTGCAGCAGGGCGAACTCCCGGGCGGACAGGTTCGCCCGGCGCCCGCCGACGGTCACCTCGCGCCTGGCCGGGTCAAGACGGATGTCACCGGCGTGGAGCACGCCGGCCGCGGCGGCCCGGCCGGGGCGCAGCCGGGCGCGCACCCGGGCCAGGAGCTCGGCGAACGCGAACGGCTTTCCCAGGTAGTCGTCGGCACCCAGGTCGAGCCCGCGGACCCGGTCGCCCACCCGGCCCCTGGCGCTGAGGATCAGCACGGGCACGGTAGCCCCGCGAGCCCGCAGGCCGGCCAGCACCTCGAGGCCGTCAAGGTCGGGCAGTTTCAGGTCCAGGATCACCAGCGAGACCCCGGGCCTGATGCCCCGCTCCAGCCCGTCCCGGCCGGTGCTGGCCCACTCGACCGCGTAGCCGTGGGCGGTCAGACCCTTCTCGAGGAACGACGCAATGCGCTCCTCGTCCTCGATCACCAGGATCTTCACCGCGGAATCCGGATCCAGAAGGTGGCGCCCTGGCCCGGCCGGTTCTCGACGCCGCACTCCCCGCCATGGCCCCGGGCGATCCCCCGGACGATGGACAGCCCGAGCCCGGTCCGCCCGGTCCGCGGCGACGCCGTGCGGAACGGCTCGAAGACGAACTGCTCCTCGCCGGGGGGCAGGCCGCCGCCCTCGTCGGCCACCTCGAACCGCCAGCTGGCAGGCTCGCCCCGGACCTGGAAGGTGACTGGCCCGGTCCCCTGCGCGTGCCCGGCGGCGTTCTGCAGGAGATTGAGCAGGGCCTGCGTCAGCCGCTGCGGGTCCGCCCGGAGCGTGCCGCCCGTGGCCCCGGCGCCCGCCCGCAGGCGGCCGGACAGGATCGGTTCCGCCATGGTGACGATGCTGGCCACGAACTCGTCCAGCGGCAGCGCCTCCACCTTGAGCAGCACCCGGTCGCCGACCCGGGCGAGCGTGGTCAGGTCCTCCACCAGCCGGCCCATGAGGTCGAGCTCGCTCACCAGGGTCTCCCGGACCGACCGTAGCTCCCGCCGGTCGGCGTCGTCCGCAAGCACGTCGAGATGACCGCGGCAGATGGTCAGCGGGGTCCGGAGCTCGTGGGAGACCGCCGACAGGAAGGCGTCCTTCATGCCGTCGAGTTCGCGAAGCTGCTCGGAGCGGTATCGCTCCAGGTGCAGCGCGCGCTCGATCCCCTCGAGCCGGACCATGCCCCAGGCGATCCCCTCGCCCACCAGGACGCACACGCCGACGGTGGTCGCCGCGGAGGCGAGACCGGCCGCGATGGTGCCCGGCAGGTACAGCAGCGGCAGGACGTAGGCGGCCGCGGCCAGGGGCGCGATCAGCAGCGACGTGCGCGGCGGCTGCGCAAGCCCCACCCAGACGAAGGCAACGACGAAGAAGACACCGTAGCCATGCAGGTCGGAGCCGCCATAGGTATTGGCCAGGGCGATCAGCGCGAAGGTGGGCGGGACGAGGCACAAGCCGGCCCACCGCGGCCAGGATCCCCACGGCGCGAGCCAGATCGCGACGCCGCCGGTCAGCGCCACGGTGGACAGCAGCGCGACCGCGGGCCGGCTCGATCCCGGCGCGGGGAGCGGGAGCGTCAGCAGCCCCAGCAATCCCGAGCCCAGGTAGAAGACGGCCGCCAGCCGCCCGAAGAGCACCCGCCGGCGGCTGCGCTCCCCCTCGAGCGTGGCGTCCATGCCGGTCACGAAGGTGCCGGGACGGAGCCGCCCGATGGCGCCCGCGCCTTGCGGCGGGGCCAGCTTGGCGAGTACCCCGCGCAGGTAGCCAAGCTCGGGGAATTCGTCACCAGTGTGGAGTCCAGCCACTGACGGCTCCTGCGAAGAAATGATCTCGGCCGCTCCGGGACTAATCTCCCCACAGATCTGCTTCCTACTCGCCGGTATTCCGGGATATAAAGCAATGTTGACGGCGAAACCGGGCATAGGGGGCGGCGGCTCCATGGCGGAGCCGTCCGCCCCCGGTGCGGCCGCCCCCAGCGGCCTTCCCCCCGGCCGCCCCCCCCAGCGGCCCTCCCCCTCGTGGTCCCCCGCGGCCATCTCGTCCGGCCGTGCGGGCGCGATCGGCAGGCCGGCGCGCCCTGGGCAAGAGGCCCGGCGAATCGGGCTCTTGGCCACATCACGGCTGAATCACTATCTATTTGCCGTATTGACCCGCTACCGGGACAAGCAGGTTAAGAGAACTCTCACCTCCTGTTGGCAGCGGGCCGCGGCGACGGCACGCGCCATCAGCGGCGGCCAGTCGCCGGCCGGGCCGGGCGTCAGCGCCGGGCGCCCGCGCCGGTCATGAGAGCTTCCTCATCAAGGCCGGCCGGGAACCGGGCCGTCGCTGACGCCGTGCCGGTAGAACCCGACCGGCTCGGCGGCCAGCGGCGTGGTGCCGAGGATCAGGTCGGCGGCCTTCTCCGCGATCATCATCACCGGGGCGTAGATGTTGCCGTTGGTGACGTAGGGCATCACGGACGCGTCCACCACACGCAGCCCGTCCAGGCCGTGGACCCGCATGGTGGCCGGGTCGACCACGGCCCAGGGGCCGGTGCCCATCTTCGCGGTGCAGGACGGGTGCAGCGCGGTCTCCGCGTCCCGGCGGACCCAGGCCAGGATCTCCTCGTCGCTGCGCACGCCCGGCCCGGGCGACAACTCGCCGCCGCTGAAGGGCGCGAACGCGGGCTGGCTGAGGATGCGGCGGGCGATCTGGATCGCCTCCACCCACTCGCGCCGGTCGGTCGGCGTGGACAGGTAGTTGAACCGGATCGCCGGGTGCACCGCCGGGTCGGTAGAGGTGATCTTGACCGAGCCGCGCGAGTCGGAGTACATCGGCCCGATGTGCACCTGGTAGCCGTGCCCGCCCGCCGGGGCGGAGCCGTCGTAGCGGATCGCGATCGGCAGGAAGTGGAACATCAGGTTCGGGTAGGCGACCTCGTCGTTGCTGCGGACGAAGCCGCCCGCCTCGAAGTGGTTGGTCGCCCCCGGCCCACCGCGCTGAAACAGCCAGCGCGCGCCGACCATCGGCCGGTTGCGCCACTTCAGCGCCGGCGCCACCGACACCGGCTGGGTACACCCGTACTGGACGTACACCTCCAGGTGGTCCTGCAGGTTCTCGCCCACCCCGGGCAGGTCGGCGACCACGCCGATCCCGAGCGCGGCGAGGTCGGCCGCGTTGCCGACCCCGGAAAGCTGCAGCAACTGCGGGGTGTTGAACGCGCCGCCGCAGGCGATGACCTCGCCCGCCAGGACCCGCTGGGCCGCCCCGCCGCCGTGGGTGAACTCCACCCCGGTCGCCCGGGTCCCCTCGAACAGGATCCGCGTCACCATGGCGCGGCAGGTCACGTCCAGGTTGGGGCGTCCCATGACCGGGTGCAGGTAGGCGCGGGCCGCGCTGAGCCGGCGGCCCCGGTGGATGTTGCGGTCGAAGGCGGCGAAGCCCTCCTGCCGGTAGCCGTTGACGTCGGTGGTGAGCGGGTAGCCCGCCTGCTGCACCGCCGCGAAGAAGGCACCGAACAGGGGGCTGGTGGCCGGCCCGCGTTCCAGCACCAGCGGCCCGTCGCCGCCACGGAACTCGTCGGCCCCGGCCAGGCAGGACTCCATCCGCTTGAAGTACGGCAGGCAGTGCGCGTAGTCCCAGGCAGCCATGCCCGGGTCGGCCGCCCAGCGCTCGTAGTCCAGCGGGTTACCGCGCTGGAAGATCATCCCGTTGATGCTGGACGAGCCGCCGAGCACCTTGCCGCGGGCGTGGTAGACGCGACGGCCGTTCAGGCACGGCTCCGGCTCGGAGGAGTACTTCCAGTCGTAGAACCGGCTGCCGATGGGGTAGGTCAGCGCCGCCGGCATTTGGATGAACACGTCCCAGCGGTAGTCGGGGCGGCCGGCCTCCAGCACCAGCACCCGGGTGGACGGGTCGGCGGACAGGCGGTTGGCCAGCGCGCTGCCGGCCGAGCCGCCGCCCACGATCACGAAGTCGTAGCGCGCCTTTGTCATCTGCCCTCCCGGGGGAAGCAGCCAGCGCGGCGTCACCGCGGCTTTTCCCGCGCATTACGCTACCGGCGTGATGACCTTGCCCGAAGGCCCAGCCGCGGCCCAGGGGGGCCAGGAGCCGGCCAGCTACCGGCAGACCGGGTTCCCGGACATCCCCGGCTCGGCCGACATCCTGCTCATCCGGCACGGCGCCTCGGCCCCCTATGTCCCCGGCCAGCCGTTCCCGCTCACCGACGGGCACGCGGACCCCGCGCTCGCGCCGGACGGGCACCTGCAGGCGGAGCGCCTCGCGGCCCGGCTGGCAGCCACCCGCATCGACGCGATCTACACCTCGGCGCTGCGCCGTACCGTGCAGACCGCGGCGCCGCTGGCGGCACGGTCCGGCCTGGCCCCGCGGGCGGAGCCCGGGCTGCGCGAGGTGAACCTCGGCGACTGGGAGGGCGGCGAGTACCGGCAGCGGGTGGCCGAGCACGACCCGCTGGTCCGGAAGGTCTTCGAGGCCGAGCGCTGGGAGGTGATCCCCGGCGCGGAGACCTCGGCGGCGCTCGCCGTCCGGGTCCGCGCCGCGATCGAGCGCCTGGCCGGCGCCCACGCCGGGGACCGGGTGGCCGTGTTCACCCACGGCGGGGTGATCGCGCAGGCGCTGGCGCTGGCCAGCGGGTCCCGGCCGTTCGCGTTCCTCACCGCGGACAACACGTCGATCTCCCGCCTGGTGATCGTCGGCGACCGGTGGATCGTCCGCGGTTTCAACGACACCGCGCACCTGGACGGGTTGGCGCGGCATTAAACGTGGCAGGGATCCAGTTCGCCGGCCGAGGGAGGATTCCATGAAGGCGCATTACCGGCCCGTCCTGCTCTGCGCGGTCACCGGGTTACTGTCCACCGGACTGCTGCCGGCCTACCGCGCCTGACCCTGAACCAGCCGTGCGCGGCGCCCGTGGTAAGGGGCACAGGGATCGGCGGCCGGGCTGCGCTCCCCTCTTTGGCGCAGCCCGGCGACAGCCCCGGAGCGGCCGCGGTTACCCCGAGAGCCGTGGCCGCTCCGGCCCCCGGTGAACCCGGCACCCGCCGCGCACGTGGTACCCGTTGCGGCCGGGAAGTTCCGGCAGAAAGAGGCGGTGGCGCAGATGAGGTGCACCCTTCGGCGGCCAGGCGGCCGGCGCGGCATGCCCTGGGCGGCCCGCGTGGCCGTGGCGGCGGCCCTGGTCAGCGGGGCAACGGTGATCGGCGCCGGGATGGCCGCGGCGCAGCCGCACCACCCGGCACCGGCCGCGCGGACCAGCGCGAAGGTCGTCCAGGAGGCGAGCCGTCCCGGGTTCGGCAAGATCCTGGTGACGGCCGGCAAGGGCATGGCCCTGTACACGAACCCGGCCGGCTGCAGCCCGGGCTGCCGGACCATCTGGCCGGCGCTGCTGCTGCCCAAGGGCGCGACCACGCCCACCGGCGCGCCCTGCCTGGCAACGGCCAAGCTCGGGACCAGGCTCCAGGTCACCTACCGCAAGATGCGGCTGTACACGTTCACCGGCGACCACGGCCACAGCGTGAACGGCAACGGCGTGGCCGGGTTCTCGGTGGCGAAGGTGGTCAAGTGCTAGCCGCCCGCTGACGGCGGCCCGTGCGGGCGTGGGGCGGCCGCGGTGTCCACGGCGCCGCGGCCGTCCCACCCGCCGTGCCTGACGCTAGCGGTCACCGAGGAGGGCGAGCAGGTCGCCGCCGGAGGCCACCCGGTCGAGCACCTCGCCGCTGGTGAAGACCAGGTCCTCCGGCCGCTCGCACCGGGCCACCTCGGCCCAGGTCACCGGCGTGGACACGGTGGGACGGGCGCGGGCCCGCAGCGAGTACGGTGCGATCGTGGTCTTATGGGCGTTGTTCTGGCTCCAGTCGACCAGGACCTTGCCCGGCCGCAGTGACCGGGTCATCCGGGACACGACCGCACCGGGGTGCTCCCGCCCCAGGTGCTCGGCCAGCGTCCGGGCTATCGCGCTGGCCTCGTCTGAGTTGCGCCCCGACAGCGGGGCGAGCAACTGCAGGCCCTTGCCGCCGGAGGTCTTGGCGCAGGCGTCGAGCCCCGCCTCGGCGAGCAGTGGGCGCAGCCACAGCGCCACGGCGCAGCATTCCACGATGGTCGCGGGCGCGCCCGGGTCGAGGTCGAAGACCAGCAGGTCCGGCTGCCCCACGTGCGGGAGGCGCCACATCGGCGTGTGCAGTTCCAGGCCGGCCAGGTTGGCGGTCCAGATCAGCGTGGGGAGGTCGCCGGCGATCACGTACCGCACCCAGTCCCGGCCCGAGGCGGAGCCCGGCGCGGGCAGCCGCTCGGTGCGCACCCAGCCGGGCCGGTGATCGGGGGCGTGCTTGTTGTAGAAATGCTGGCCGGTCACCCCGTCCGGGTAGCGCTTGAGGGTCAGCGGCCGGCCGGCGATGTGCGGCAGCAGCACCGGCGCGATGCGCAGGTAGTAGTCGATCACGGCGCCCTTGGTGAACCCCGTCTCCGGGTACAGCACCTTGGACAGGTTGGTGAGGACCAGGTCCCGGCCCTCGACCTCGACCGCTACCTTGTCCGGCTCGGGGCTCATGTGGCCGGCCTCTCCGCCCGGGCTCAGCTTGCCTGCATATCTGCCCGTATCCATTACCCGCGCCCCGATCAGGCAAAACGGCATGCCGCCCGGGCTGGTCCGCCCCGCTCACGCCGCCCGTGGCCACGGCCGGCCGGGTAGCCCGGAGGTGAACAGCGGGGAATGTTGGCCGCGGTGTCATCCGGCGGCGGCGCTGAGGCGTCCTGTTCGTAGACCCTGGCAGTTCGCGGATCGCTGCACGCGAACTGCCAGGGCCCAATATTTCCCGGAGGTTGCCTGATGGGCGCGGAGCGGGTCGCCGGGTGGCTGCGCGGCGGGCCGGTGCTGGCGGTGCCGGCGCTGACGGCGGTGGCCTTCGTGGCGGCCACGGGCAGCCGGGCCGCGGCCGCCGGGCTGGCCGCGGCCACAGCGCCGGTGCCGGGTGCCATCTCGACCGTGGCCGGCGGCGTCGGCGGCCCGGCCATGGCCACCAAGGTG
>Ga0335078_10002999_pt1 | contig 25236 bp, 24 predicted proteins | sample Lox_Sample_32_FD_206711 | JGI IMG/M metagenome (GOLD analysis project Ga0335078, IMG submission 206711) | Soil microbial communities from Loxahatchee National Wildlife Refuge, Florida, United States - Lox_Sample_3.2 | ecosystem: Environmental > Terrestrial > Soil > Wetlands | place: USA... | reverse complement strand
GTTCCGGCGCATCCTGCTTGAAGCGAATCTCGAGCGCCGTCTGCACATCGTGCACGCGGGAAAGCGGCATATCGTCGGGCAGCGTACAGTGGCAGGAAACGTATAGCCGGTCGCGAATTTTCTTGAATTGAAATTCGTGCATGTCCATCACTTCGGGAAAATCTTTCGCCACATTCTTCAGGCGCTCTTCGAGCTCTGGATCGAGCACGATTTGCTCGCCACTCTCAATCGTTGCCGGCTCGCTCTCGATATGCGTCAGGATGGTCGCAATCTCCGGCACCTCTTTCCGCATCTCCGATTCCAGAATCGTTACCTCATCGTGAGCCTGCTTCATGCTAAGTTGCTCATCGAGTTCCAGATGCTGTTCCACGTGCAGTTCGCCCGCCAGGTCCTGCACGCTGATGTCATGCACGTTGAAGTTATGGCGGGTGGCAACCGCACGGATCCGATCAAAAATATTCTCGCTGTGGCGGGCTCGCGGTACGGGATGCACCATCACATCCGCGTCCGGAAGAATTTCCCGTACCCGGGCCGTCACCGCGTCCGAAATCTGCTCTGACCTCTGAAAAGTAAAGTTCCGCGCCAGACCCAGCGAAACGTCCGCAAAGTAGCGGTTGCCGGCCTTGCGGATGCGCACACGGTCAACGTCGAGAACTCCTTCCACGCGCGCAATCCGGTCTAAAATCTGGTTGCGCACTCCGGCTGGGGCCGCGTCCAGCAGCGCATCCATAGTGCGCCGCGCCAGCCGCCAACTGACTGAAACGACCACGCATGCCACGAACAGCGCCGCAATCGGATCGGCCTGGCGCAACCACTCCGCATGGTAGGTTCGCCCGGCCCATACCAGGGCCAACCCCAGGATGACCACACCACTCGACCAGATATCGGTCGAAAAATGCAAAGCATCGGCCTCGAGCGCCTGGCTGTCATATTTTTGCGCCATGCTTCCGAGCGCCCGTGATCTCCACACATCAATCGCCATGGACAAGAACATGACCGCGAATGCCGCCCAGGTTGGCTCAATATCCACGCTGTGAAAGAACAGCCGCTTAAAAGCTTCATAGACGATCCACATGCAGGTCAGCAGCAGCAGCCCGGTTTCGATGAAGGCGGAGAAGCTCTCGACTTTTCCGTGGCCGTATTGATGGTCGGCGTCGGCGGGCTTGTCCGATACACGCACCGAAAAGAAAGTTACCAGTGCGGCAATCAAGTCGAGGCCCGAGTGAGCCGCCTCCGACAGAATTCCCAAGGATTGCGTAGCCAGACCCACGACAACCTTGAGCGCGGTGATGACGAATGCCGCCAATACCGAATTCCTCGCAACGGCGCGTTTTTCCAGCCGCGTCGAGTCGGAACCGTGGCCTCGCGGAGTCTCCTGCATATCCGTCATTATCGCCTTGCAGCTATGTGTCGCCAACCGGTGAGCAGGCGCCCAGCGTCCTCTGACTGCTCCACAGCGTTTCTCCACTCACCATGCTAGGATTACATGTTTGCCGCATTTCTTCCTGGAGGATGCTTTTCCATGTTTCGTCAGCTAGTCGTGTGCCTTTTGCTGGTGGCCTTTGTCAGCGGACAAACCGCGCCGCCCGCTCAGCCTGCCACTGCCGCTCCCGGTGGAACGCCAGCCGCCCCCGCCGCCGGGAAAACGCCCGACACGCCCACGCCACCCACCGTTAATCCCGACGATCCTGTCGTCACCATCAAGGGCTTTTGTAGCGATGCGTCCCTGACCGGCGACGCCTGCAAGACCGTCATCACCAAGGCGCAATTCGAAAAGCTGGCCGACGCCCTTCAGCCGAACATGTCGCCAGCCATGCGGCGCCAGCTGGCTACGGCCTATGCTCGCATGCTGACGATGTCCACCGCCGCCGAAAAGCGTGAACTCGATAAGACCGCCCATTTTGAGGAAGCGACTCACTTCGCGCGCATGCAGATCTTATCGCAGGAACTCGGCAAGGCTTTGCAGGCTGAGTCGAACAATGTGAGCGATCAGGATATCCAGGATTATTACGATAAGAACAAGGCCAATTTCGAGCAGGCGACGTTCATCAGAATTTTCGTTCCACACACGAAGCGAGTGGAAGCGACTGTCCCGCCGGTGACGAAGGCCGCCAAATCTGCGGCCACCAAGCCGGAGGATCAGTCAAAAACCGAGTCGAAATCGACGAGCGCCAAGCCCGCAGCCAAGAAACTCACTCCAGAGGAACAGCAGAAGGCCGGCGAAGAGGCGATGAAGAAGGAAGCCGCCAGGCTGCGCACGCGCCTGGTTGCGGGTGAGGATCCCGAGAAGCTGCAAAAAGCCGCATTTGCTGCCGGGGGTTTGCCGGGCACGCCTCCGCCTCCGAAGATGGACAAAGTACGCCGCACGAGTCTCCCGCCCGCCCACCAGGCGGTGATGGAACTCAAGGTCGATGAAGTGTCCGAAGTGATTAGCGACCCGAGCGGGAATTACATCTACAAAATGGTCAGCAAGGAAACGATGCCGCTGGACGCCGCGAAAACGGAGATCCGGAACACGATTTCCGCCCAGCGCTATCGCGAGGCGATGCAGAAATTCCAGAACAATGCCGACCTGAACGACGCATATTTTGGCGCCACGCGTGGGCCGGGAATGCCGATGCCGCCGCGCGGGCCGAGACCTTCCAACCCCAACTCCAAGCCGGACGATGACGATCGCGACTAGATGGAAAAGAAAAATTGATGGAAACGGCAAAGCCAACCATCCTCATCACCGGGGTGTCAGGCAATCTTGGCCGCCGGCTTCTTAAACAGCTGTCGGGATACACAGTGGTGGGCGTGGACCTCACGCCCCCCGCTGATGCCCAGTTCGTGGACCGTTTTGTGCCTCTCGATCTCGGCCGTGAGGAATCCACTCGCCAGCTCAATCTACTTATCAGAGAGCTGCAACCGCTCTCGGTTGTTCACCTGGCCTTTGTAATCGATCCGCAGCGCACGGGCGTGCTCGAGGTCGACCGGATGTGGCAGATCAATGTCGCGGGCACGGCGCGCGTAATGGAAGCCATCAGCGAAGCCAACCGCGTAGCCCCAGCCCCCAACGCCATGGTGCGCCAGTTGATTGTTCCCAGCAGCGTTTCCGTCTATGGGCCCGATTTGCCCAAACCCGTGGCGGAGGATGCGCCATTTCTGGCACACACGCTGCCTTATGCCGTCCACAAAAAAGAGACAGACCTGGTTGTGCAGCACCGCGCTCCGTCTCTGCGCGGCTGCGGCGTCTTTCTGCTTCGGCCGCACATTTTCGCGGGAGCCACCGTGGAAAATTATTTGATGGGAGCTTTCCGCGGCACGCCCAATGGCAAGGGGGGCCGCGCCGCCCGCATGCGCCAGGCAGGCAAGCGTCTGCCCTGCATGTTGCCCTTTGGCCAAAGATATCTCGACAATCAGCTCCAGTTCATTCACGTCGACGATATGGGGCGGCTGATTGCCTGGATTCTCAAACGCGAACCGGAAGCGCAGCGGCTGACAATACTCAACGTTGCGGGCCGCGGTGAGGCGATGAGTTTCGCTCAGTGTATCGCGCTCGCGAAGGCAAAGCTGATCCGCGTTCCGGGCAAATGGTCGATGCGCCAGATCCTGCGCGTTCTCTGGAACCGGAAAATCTCTTCTATTCCGCCCGACGCCGTCCCCTACATGACCGGCCAATACACCATGAACACCGATCGCCTGAAGAATTTCCTCGCTGACGACTATGAACGCGTGATCGAGAAAACCAGCATGGAGGCCTACCTCGACTCGTTCCAGCAGGCTCCTGCAGGGGCATAAAACGCGTAGGGAGGCCGCGGACGTCACAGGTCTTGCGAGTTCCGCATCAGGCGGTCTTCGTTCCCCGGTACAGCCCGGCGATTCCGAACGTATATGGCGTCCAGGAAGCGTCCGCAAAGCCGGCTCGTTTCATCCGCGATAGCATCTCTTCTGGCGCGGGGAATCGCTCCACCGACGCAGGCAGATATGTATACGGCCCTCGCACGCCGGAGATGAGAGTTCCAACCTTCGGGAGCACGTTCTTGAAGTAGATGCGATACAAGCTGCCGATCAACCCACGGGGCTCACCAAAATCCAGAATGCCGCATTCGCCGCCTGGAGCGAGAACACGCAGAATCTCGCGCAATCCAGCATCGTAGTCGGTCAGATTGCGGAACCCGAAAGCCGAGGTCACTAGATCGAAGTGCGCGTCAGGAAAAGGCAGATGCAGCGCATCCGCCTCGATCCAGCGAAGAGACACCTGCTCTGTGTTGCTTTTACGGGCAGAGGTGTTGCCCTTTGCCGCCGCGCGCAGCAGCATGGCATGAGAAAAATCCGCACCCACAATTCGTGCGCCTTCCAAACCAGCTCTGCGCCGCAGAGCAAACGCCATATCTCCGGTCCCGCAACAAAGATCAAGCACGAACGCCCGGCGCCGTTTCAGAATCGGGTCGAACCGCCGCGCGGTACGCCACCACCACATGCGATCCACGTTGAACGAAAGAACGTGATTTAGCAGGTCATACCGCGGCGCGATCGAAGTGAACATCTCGCGCACAGCCCTCGAAGCCGCGTCGCGGTCCGCCGCGCCAGCTGGAGCCGCGCCAACCACTTTTTCTTTTTCGAGTGAGTTCATGCCTGGGATGAGGCTTTACTTTGCGACGTGTTTTTTAGTCTCCAACCCTTCAATTGCTCGCCAGCTTCCGCATCTCCTCCACGGCCCCGCGCACCGCGCTTTCCGGCACGTCGCGCGTGATCTCCACTTTGCCTATCTCGCGTGGGAGAATAAAGTGCACGACCCCGAGCCGAGTCTTCTTATCGAACTTCAGCCGCTTCAAAATGTTCGCTGTCTTAACCCTCATGCGCGGCAGTTCGCCGAGTCCCAGCACCGCGTTCATGATCCGGCCGGCCGTCACGCTGTCCAGACGCCCCGTCGAAAGCGCGATGTAAGTCGCCGCCACCAGACCCCATCCGACGGCCTCTCCATGCAGCAGGAGTTTGTAACCCGTCTCTGCCTCGAGCGCGTGTCCAATCGTGTGTCCGAGGTTCAGCACCTGGCGGAGGCCGCCCTCGCGCTCATCGGCGCTTACGACCGAAGCTTTCAGCCGAACCGAATCGGCGATCACTCTCTCAACCGCGGCCGGATCGCGCGCAAGAATTTCCTTGTGGCGTTCTTCGAAATGCTTGAACAGCCCCGCGTCGCCAATGATGCCGCACTTCAGGGATTCATAAAGCCCGGCGCGATATTCGCGGGCCGGCAGCGTCCTCAGCACTGCGGGGTCGACCAGCACAGCGCGCGGCTGATGAAATGTCCCCAGCAGGTTTTTTCCGGCTAACAGATTCACCCCGGTCTTGCCGCCAATCGCTGCATCAACCTGCGCCAGCACGGTAGTTGGAATCTGGATCACATCGACGCCGCGCATGTAAATCGACGCCAGAAATCCGGTAACGTCTCCGACCACGCCTCCCCCGAAGGCAATAAGGGTTGCGCTGCGGTCGGCGCCCGCTTTGACGAGTTGCTCGGACAGTTTCTCGAGCGTCGAAAGCCGCTTGGCCCGCTCCCCATTGGGCATATCGAGCAGCGTAGTTTCAATTCCGGCCGCGGTCAACGATTCCACCAGAACCTTCGCCCATCGCTTCTTTACGGGAGAAACTGTCACCACAAAAGCTTTTCGACTGGCAAATAGATTTCCAAGGGAATCGCCGGCGTGCGCCAGCGACCCGCTCCCTATGAGGACTTCGTAGGAGCGCGACGACGTCGTAACCGGGATGCTGATCATGACCGTTTATCATAGCGTATGGACAGGTGCGTGAATGAACGGCTAGGCCTGGCGGCGTCATGCCTTGCGGTGAGCGGCTGGCGCAACTTACGGCGCGGAATGCTAGGTTTCATGTTTTGGGCGCGCCATGGAAGCCGCAATCGAAGTGCCTAGCACGCCCAGGACAATCCCGAGCGTCCATTCCGTGGGAATTTCCAGATAGTGCTCGCCGATCATTTTCAGGCCGACAAAAATCAACACCAGAGACAGCCCATAATGCAGATAGTGAAACTTGTCCATCATGCCGGCCAGGGCAAAGTACAGGGAACGCAGGCCCAGGATTGCGAAGGCATTCGAGGTATAGACGATAAACGCATTTAGAGTGACCGCCAGCACCGCCGGAATCGAATCGACCGCGAGAATGATGTCGGTCGTCTCTACCACCAGCAACACCACGAACAGCGGCGTTGCATACCAGCCATTGCGCCGCACGAAGAAATGATCGCCCTCATACTCCTTGGTCACCGAGAACGCTCGCCGGAAGAGGCGCAGCACCGGGTTCTTTTCCGGCTGAATCTCTTCTTTACCGTGCCGCAGGAGCTTCAATCCGGAATAAACCAGGAATGCGCCAAATAAATAAGTGATCCAGTCAAACCGCTGAATCAGTTCGACGCCCGCCGCAATAAACAGCCCCCGAACTACGAGTGCCCCGATGATTCCCCAGAACAGCACCTTGTGCTGATGCTCAGCGGGCACGCTGAAATAACGGAAAATCAGAAGGAATAGAAACAGATTGTCCGCGCTGAGCGAGACTTCGATCACGTAGCCCGTAACGAATTGGAGCGCTTCCGGTCGCCCATGCCAAAAATAGACGACCACCGCAAATGCGAAAGCCAGCCCAATCCACAGCGCCGACCAGGCCAGAGCTTCGCGAAAACTGAGCTCCCGCTCGCGGCGCCCCACCAGGCCCAGGTCCAGCGCCAGCATGGCGAGGATGAAGACGTTGAAGAGAATCCAAAAAATGAGCACACAGAATCTTACGATACAAGTAGTTTGCCGGTGCGTTGTATGACGCGGATGTTTATGTCGAGTCGAATCTGGTATCTTCGTTTCGGTTTCAGTTTCAAGTCAGCGTGAGCCATAAAAAACGAATTGCCTTGATTCCCGGCGACGGCATTGGGAAAGACGTAATTCCCGAGGCGGTGAAGGCAGTGCAAGCCACCGGATCGCCGGTGGAATTTACGCCATTCGACTGGGGCGCCGACCGGTATCTGGCCGACAAAACCACAGTCCCGACCGGTGGATTTGCCACGCTGGAGCGCGATTTCGACGCGATCCTGGTAGGAGCGTTCGGCGATCCCCGGGTTCCCTCGAACGTCCACGCGAGGGAAATTCTTCTCGGTATGCGCAGCAAGATGGACTTGTTCGCCAACCTGCGCCCGGTGCGGCTCCTGGATGCCGCACTCTGCCCGCTGAAGGGGATCGAACCCAAAGATGTAGATTTCGTGGTGATCCGCGAAAATACCGAGGGTGTCTACGGAGACCTGGGTGGCGTATTCAAGCAGGGAACTGGCGACGAGGTTGCCGTCCAGGAGGATGTAAACACGCGCAAAGGCGTTGAGCGCATTATTCGCTATGCCTTTGACTATTGCGGAAAAAATGCGAAGCACGACGGTTCGCCGAGGCGGCGCGTCCTGATGTGCGATAAATCGAATGCCATGACGCACGCCGGCGGCCTCTGGCAGCGCGTCTTCAAGGATGTCGGCGGGGAATTTCCGCACATTGAAAAGCAACACATGTACGTGGACGCGCTCGCGATGCAGATGGTCCGCGATCCGCGCGGCTTGGACGTCATCGTCACTAACAATATGTTCGGCGACATCCTCACCGATCTCGCCGCCGCTTTGCAGGGAGGCCTGGGCATGGCTGCCAGCGGAAATCTGCATCCCGGGAAAACTTCGATGTTCGAACCGGTGCACGGATCGGCCCCGCCACTGGCCGGAAAGAATGAGGCAAACCCGTTGGGTGCGATTCTGACTGCATCGATGATGCTCGCGCATCTGAGTCTGAGCGCCGAATCGCAGAAGATCGAAGCAGCCGTCCTCGAAGCCGTTCGCGGGAAGAAGACGACGCTGGACATTGGCGGATCTCTGGGAACGCGCGAGGTGGGAGAGTGGGTGGCGAAGAAAGTGGCTGGCAAGAGTGCGTAAACCCGGCCCCGCAGTTTCCTTGCGACGCCGTGCTGCTAACATCAAAGGATGCGGCGAATGCGCTTCCCGCTGCATCTTAGGATGATATTGATGAGTTTACGCAGCTTCTTTGTGGCGTTTTTGTTTGCGCTCCTGATCATAGTCAGTGCATGGTCCGAAACCGATCAGCCGCAGTCCTCGCAGCCATCCTCGCAAAGTGCCGCCCAGTCGAACCCGAGTCAGCCGCAAGAATCTTCTCCACAAACGTCACACCCGCAGGCTCCCGAGAAGATCATCACCCCACAGGAAGCGAAGGATCTGTTTCGCTCGGTCGATGAGCTAATGAAGTTCGCCAGTGACGACACCGGCCTGCCCATCAAGCACGAAGTCAAGCGCAAGCTGGCGGATCGCCAGGAAGTCGCCTCGTATCTGGAAAAGGGAATGAAGGACGACAAGGATGCGAAGCGCCTGGAGCGATCTTCGGAAGTGCTCAAGAAGTTCGGTCTGATTCCACGCGATTTTCAGTTGGGCCCGTTTCTTGTCGCCATGCTGAAGGAGCAGGTTGCCGGCTATTACGACCCGAAAAAAAAGACGGTCAACATCCTGAACTGGATCGATCCCGAGCAGCAAAAGCCGGTATTGGCGCATGAATTGACGCATGCGCTCCAGGATCAGTCGTTCGGCATGGAGAAGTGGATGAAGGAGGCGGAGACCGAAGGCGACAAGAAAAACGATCCCACGCCCGCCGACATCGATACCGATGAAGAGTCGTCCGCGCGCGAAGCCGTTGTCGAAGGCCAAGCGATGGTCGTGATGATGGACTATTCGCTTGTTCCAACCGGCAAGACGCTTCTCGAAATGCCGCAGATTGGCGAAGTGCTGAAACAGTCCATGGTGGACAGCCCGGATTCCCCCACCTTCAAGAGCGCGCCTATTTTTCTAAAGGAAGAGCTGACTTTTCCTTACCGCTACGGCATGGACTTTACCCTGGCCCTCGAAAAGGCGGGCGGAAAAAAGTTGGGTTTCGAGGGCGCCTTCAATAATCCGCCCACCACCACGCGTGAGATCATGGAGCCGGACACATATCTGGGCCACGAGAAAATCGAGCCGTTAAAGCGGCTCGACTTCAAAAAAGATTTCGAAAAGTACGATACCTTCGATATCGGCGCCATCGGCGAATTCGACGTCGATGTGCTGGTCGAGCAATATGCCGGACGCCAGGAGGCGGATGCGATGTATCCGGCTTGGCGCGGCGGGTACTATTTTGCAGGCCGCTCCAAAGGCACAAAGTCAGGGCCGCTGGCGGTCTTGTATGTCTCGCGTTGGTCATCTCCCCCAAAGGCAGCCCAGTTTGCCGCCGACTATGCCAAGTCGCTGGCCGCGCGTTATCAAAAGCGGCAACCCATCGCCGACGACGGCAAGGTGGCCGACGATGCTCCGCCTCCCGAGTCATGGCGCACCCTGCGCGGACGGCATGCCTGGATGACGGAAGAGGGCGCGGTAGTGATCGAGGTACGCGGCGACGAGGTGATGGTCAGCGAAAGTTTCGATGATGAAACGACCAGGAACGTCGAGAGAGATTTTTTCGGGGCTGCGCCAGAAATCAAGAGTCAGCAGTCAAATTGAAGAAGTGAACCCGGTGACCTCGATCACCGGCCTGTATAATCAGCAGTTCCGCAGTCATTCCAGCCGCAGGAGCATACTTGCAGCAAGCAGAGATCGGCATCATCGGCGGCAGCGGTTTGTACCATATGCCGGGCTTCCGGGACGCACACGAACTACGTCAACCAACGCCCTTTGGGGAGCCTTCCGACGCATATATTCTCGGTTCTCTCGAAGGCCGCAAGGTTGCGTTCCTGGCCCGCCATGCGCGCGGCCACACTCTTCTGCCGGGCGAGTTAAACTTCCGCGCCAATATTTATGGTTTCAAGCAACTGGGCGTGGAGCGCATTGTCTCGGTGTCAGCCGTGGGTTCATTGAAGGAAGAGCACAAGCCGCTGGATTTCGTGATTCCCGATCAGTTCTACGATCGCACGCGTCATCGCGTCGACACGTTTTTTGGCAACGGAATTGTTGCGCACATCGGCTTTGGCGATCCCGTATGCGGTGAGTTGACCAGGATCGTATCCAGTGCCTGCAAGGACGCAGGCGTGAGTGGAAAGCGCGGCGGAACGTATGTGTGCATGGAAGGCCCGCAATTCTCCACCAAGGCCGAATCGAACGTCTACCGCAGCTGGGGCGCAGACGTCATCGGCATGACGAACCTCCAGGAAGCCAAGCTCGCCCGCGAGGCCGAGATGTGCTACGTAACCATCGCCATGGTTACCGACTACGACTGCTGGCATCCCAACCACGACCAGGTCACGGTGGCACAAATAATCTCTGTACTGACCAAAAACGCGGAGAACGCCGCCAAAGTTGTGAAGGCGGCAGTCGGCTCAATGCCGAAAACGAGGTCGTGCAACTGCGGTTCGGCGCTGGCCCATGCAATTCTGACGGACCCGGCAAAAATTCCAGCGGAGACCAAAGAGAAGTTGAAGTTGATATTAGGGAAGTACGTTTAGTTGTCAGTCGAGGGTCGTCACCAAAGAGACCGGCCGAGAGGCGATCAACGAAAACGGCGACGAACGACGCAGGACTAAGGACAAACCACCAAACAGCCGATCTGGAGACACATGAGCATCCTTGTTGTAGGTTCCGTAGCCTTTGACACAATTGCCACACCCTCGGGGCGTGTCACCGACATCCTGGGCGGAGCGGCAACCTACTTCGCACTGGCCGCGAGCTACTTCACCGATGTGCGCGTGGTTGCAGTAGTGGGCGGCGATTTCGCACCGGAGCACGAGGCTGTGCTCAAGAAGCGGGGCGTGGATACCCGCGGAATCGAGCGTACCGGTGGCAAAACGTTTCGCTGGGGCGGCCAGTACCTCGACAACTTGAATGACGCGAAGACCGATTTCACGGAATTGAACGTATTCGAGAAATTTCAGCCGCGCATCCCTCAGGAGTACTCGGACACGCAATTCCTGTTTCTCGCCAATATCCACCCCACGCTGCAAGCCGCTGTGCGTCGTGAGATGAATGGCGTTCGCCTGACTGGCGGCGACACGATGAATTTCTGGATCACCGGTACCCCAAGAGAACTGGCTGAAACACTCAAGCTGGTCAACGTGCTGCTCATTAATGACACGGAAACGAAGATGCTGGCGGGCGAAAAAAATCTGCCGCGCGCCGCCCAAAAGGTTCTGGCCATGGGACCGATGGCGCTGGTAGTGAAGCATGGCGAATATGGCGCGACCATCTTTTTCCGTGAAGGCGCGTTCGGCGTCGGCTCCCATCCTTTCCGCGCGCCGGCGCTGCCAATCGATGAGGTGAAAGATCCCACTGGCGCGGGCGATTCCTTTGCGGGCGGTTTCATGGGCTACATCGCATCGCAAGGCGAAGTGAATCGCGAAGTGCTGAAGCGGGCGCTCTTTTATGGCGGTGTGATGGGTTCGTTCGCCGTCGAACGATTCGGAACTGACCGGCTTCAAAACCTATCGCGCGAGGAGATTGACGCCCGCTTTCAAGTTTTCCGCGAATTGACGCATCTGGAATAACTCCCCGGCCCGAATGAGCAATCCGTCAAAAAGGATCGCCGGCACGATCCGCCGCAATGCGGGCGTGCTCGCCGGCCGGGCTCGCCAATCGTTTATCCTCAAATCATGACGAGCCGCCCGGCGTTGAAGGCTCCCTATGAAGTTCAGAGTCGAAGCGCCATTCGCATTGGCGGTCTCGCGGTGCTCGCGTCGCTGAGTTCCTTTTTCTATTACGTACAGCGCGGTGAGATTTTGATGCACGGCGACGCGACGGCACACATCAACATTGCGCGCCGCACCATTGACTCGCTCACTCCCGGCCCTCTGCAGCTCGGCACGGTGTGGCTCCCCCTGCCCCATGTGCTAATGATGCCGTTTATCTATTCTGACAAACTGTGGCAAAGCGGTGTCGGCGGCTCGATCCCATCGCTGGTTGCCTATGTTTTGGGTGTTCTCGGAATTACTCGCCTGGTCGGCGGCCTGCTTGAGTCCGATACGCGCACCCGGCCCGGGGCGCATGCAGGGGCGTGGATTGCGGCGTTTGCCTACGGAGCGAATCCCAACCTCATTTACATGCAGTCAACCGCACTGACCGAGCCTCTGTATCTTGCGCTGTTCATCTGGGCACTGACTTATTGCGCGGAGTTCATGCGTGCGCTGGCAAGCAATGATCAGGCTCACGAATCCTCGCGAGAAATCGCCACCACCCATACGCTCCGTCGCTGCGCCTATTGTGTGGCCGCCGCTGAAATGACACGCTACGACGGCTGGTTTCTGGCAGGTACGCTGGGCGCACTCGTTCTTGCAACCACGCTCTGGCGAAGGAATGACCGTGTTTTGCGGGGCAGCGCACTGACATTTCTGGCGGGAATCGCGGCACTGCCTACCGTCTGGCTCATCTATAACGCCGCGGTCTACGGCAACGCCCTCGACTTCGCCAACGGCCCGTACTCCGCCAAAGCGATTGAGCTGCGCGTAGCCGCGCCGAATCCCGCATTCCATAACTTTTCACTCGGCGGCCTGTATTTTCTAAAGTCAGCGCAAATTACTCTGGCAGTCGGGAACTGGGGTAGACTTTGGTTGGCTGCCGCAATACTGGCGACCTGTGCCGCCTGGTGTGTGCTGCGCAACCGGGCCGCGGCCATCTTGCTGCTTTTGTGGTCCCCCCTGCTTTTCTATGCCTATTCGATTTCCTACGGATGGGTACCTCTGCACGTGCCTATGTGGTGGCCGCATGCCGTCTTCAATCAGCGTTTCGGCCTTGAATTGTTGCCGCTGTTTGCCGTGTCGGCGGGACTGCCGGTAGCCATCGTCGCAGTGTGGTGGCGTCGGGCGGCTTTATCGATCGCAATCGCCGTGGCGGGCGTACTAATTGTGGTCAGCTACGCGTTTGTTTTAAAGGATCAGCCGCTGTGCGAGGTTGAGGCGCAAAGAAGTTGGCAGATGCGAAGTGGCTTGGATTCCTCGGTAGAGCGGGTCATCAAAGCAGTGCCGCCAGATTCGCAGTTTCTTATGGACATCGGAGAGCACGTGGGGATCCTTGAGCGTCTCGGGATTCCCCTTCGCCGCGTAGTCAATAGCGAGAATCACCGGCCCTGGAAGCGCCCAACGGATCCGGAGGGCATTTGGGAGCGCAGCCTCGCCAATCCGGGAGCGTATGTCGATTATGTAATTGCATTTGACGGCGATCTTGTCGACCGGGGCGTGAATCGTACGAATCTCAATTTGTGGACGGTGATTCACTCCATGGGCCAACCGTCGGCAAAAATCTACGAAACGCGGCGGGCGATGAATCAATCGCGTTAACCCTCGGGTCCGAGCGGCAGGAAAGCGCGATCACGCGAATGATAGAATCCGCCCGACAACGCAAAGACGCCGAAAGGAGGGCGACGCAAGACAAAACACGCATGAATAGCTCGTGGACTAAGGTCGTCCAGTTCACTAAGGCGTCGGCCTGCGGCAACGACTTTCTGATCGTGGAGGGCAAAGAAGACTTCGCGGACCTCGGCGAAATCAGCCGCCGCTTGTGCGATCGCCACAACGGAGTTGGGGCGGACGGCGTGGAGTGGACATTCCCCGATGCCGGTACCGATGTACGCCTGCGGCTCATCAACGCGGACGGCTCGGAAGCAGAAATTTCCGGGAACGGCACGCGCTGTGTAGCGGCCGAGATTTGTTCGCGAACCGCCAAGACGGAAATTACTGTTCGTACAGGCGCAGGAGTAAAGGTCTGCAGGCTGATCGAAAAACACGGCTCGTCATTCGAGTTCGAAAGCGAGATGGGACAAGCGGCAGTCGGCGGCCAACTGGCGATTGAAACCATGTGGGTGCGCGCGGTGGGAACGAACGTTTCCATGGGCAATCCGCATTTTGTGATCTTCGTGGAAAGGTTTCAGGAAGGATGGCAGAAACAGGCAGCATTGATCCAGACGCAACCAGAGTTTCCGCAGGGCACAAATGTCGAATACGTAGTTGTGCGCGAATCGAACGAAATTGAAATTCGCATTTTCGAGCGAGGAGCGGGCGAGACGTTGTCGTCGGGTACCGGTTCGTGCGCCTCGGCGGTGGCGGCAATTGCGGGCGGGCGGGCAGCGTCTCCCTTGAAGGTGGTTGCGCCCGGAGGTTCGCAGACTGTGCGCTGGGAGAATCGCATTAACCCGAGCGAGGGCGGTCTGAATCAGGTTTTTCTGCGTGGTCCGGCAAAGCTCATTTGCCGGGGAGAATACTTCATTTCGTTGTAGGGAAGATCGTCGATGGCCGTTCCTCAGAAATCCCGAGTCAGGCCCGCGGCTCTGCGCCGCGGTGACAAGGTCGGCATCGTTGCGCCCGCGTCGAACATCAAGCGCGAGCTTCTGGAGGCAGGCTGCGACGGCCTTCGCGCCCTGGGCTACGAGCCGTTTTATTTCGATTCGATCCTCGATCGCGATCTGTATTTCGCGGGCTCGGCGGAGCGCCGCGTGCGCGAGCTCGAAGAGATGTTTCTGCGCGACGATGTCCGCGCGATCGTGTGCGCGCGCGGCGGATATGGAGTGAACTACCTGCTGAGTGCAATCGACATCAAAAAGATCGCGGCTCGGCCCAAAATTTTTGTCGGTTACAGTGACATTACGGTGTTGCTGACGTGGTTTGCGGATGACGCCAATCTGGTTACATTCCATGGCCCGATGGCGACGAAAGACCTTGCGATCGACGGTGGAGTCGATCTGGCGTCGTGGCATAGCGCCTTGGGCGGAGACAGTTCATGGCAAATTGCCGCTGGCTCTGGGGCAAACAGCCTGCTGCCGGGCGAGGCCGAGGGAAGGTTATACGGAGGCTGCCTTTCCCTGCTGGTAGCCGCGCTTGGCACCCGGCACGACATCCGCACCGAAGACACGATTCTCTTCATCGAGGACGTGGCGGAAAAGCCCTACCGGATCGACCGCATGCTGATGCACCTGAAGCTGGCGGGAAAGTTCACGGGCGTGCGCGGAATCGTTTTCGGCGAGATGATGGATTGCCGCCAGAACGCTCAGCAGGATTACACCCTGGAGGAAGTCGTGCTAAGAATTGTCAGCGATCTCGGAATTCCGGTTGCCTTCGGAATGCGATCGGGACACGTCTCGCGGGCCAATATTACGCTGCCCATCGGAGTGCGTGCACGTCTGGAAGTTGGCAGCGACGTCAAACTTACAATTCTCGAAAGCGCCGTCGACTCGTGATGACCACAAAATCCAGACATATTCACCTGATCGGAATTTGCGGCACAGCGATGGCGTCGCTTGCCGGAATGTTGCGCGAGCGCGGACATCGCGTCACCGGCTCGGATGCCGCAGCCTATCCGCCGATGTCGACTTTCCTGGACTCGCTGGGAATTCCGGTAGCCCAGCCGTTTGCCGAGAAAAACCTTGATCCGCGCCCCGATCTGGTGGTTGTGGGCAACGCTCTCTCGCGCGGGAATGTGGAACTGGAGCGCGTGCTTGACCAGAGAATCCCCTTTTACTCGCTGCCACAGATTTTGCACGAAGAATTTCTGGTAGGGAAGGAGGTGCTGGTTGTCGCTGGCACGCACGGGAAAACAACTACCACCTCCGTGCTGGCGTGGATTTTCGAAATCGCCGGCCTCAGGCCATCGTTCTTAATCGGCGGCATCGCGGAGAATTTCGGGAGCAGCTTCGGCCTCGGCTCTGGAGAACAGTTCATTCTCGAAGGCGATGAATATGACACTGCGTTTTTCGATAAAGGTCCGAAGTTCATGCACTACTTTCCCGACTCCCTGATTCTCACTTCGGTCGAATTCGATCATGCCGATATCTATAAGGACCTTGATGCGGTCGAGACCGCTTTCAGGCGCCTGGTGAATCTGGTTCCGCGTCGTGGCCGAATCATCGCCTTCGATGGCGGCCTCAATCCCGGCGCGAGCCTCGAACGCTGCATCGCAAAAGCATTTTGCCCGGTCGAGCGTTATGGAGCTTCCGATCGCGGGGTATGGAGAATCGTCGATCTCAAGCTGGCCGCGGAGCGCACAACCTGGTCCGTTCTGCGCGAAGGAAAGGTCTGGGCCGATTTTGAATTTGCGCTCGGCGGCGAATACAACGTCTGGAACGCAACCGCGGCCGCCGCCCTGGCCGCGAACTACGGCATCCCGAGAGAAACGATCGCGAGGGCGTTATCGACGTTCCGCAGCGTTAAGCGTCGACTGGAAGTAAAAGCCGAAGTCAACGGCATCACCGTCATCGACGATTTCGCGCATCATCCCACCGCCATCGAACAGACTATTCACGCCTTGCGTGCGCGATACGCCGGCCGGCGCCTGTGGGTTGTGCTTGAGCCACGATCGAATACCATGCGGCGCAACGTGCTCCAAGACGCCTTGGCGCAAAGCCTTGCTCTGGCCGACGAAATCGTTTTGGCGGCCATTTTTAAATCGGAGGCGATCCCGCAAGCCGAACGTCTGGATATGAATCACATCGTCCGTGCCATTCAATCTCGCGGCAGGCGAGTCCGCATCCTTGCCGATGCCGACTCAATTGTCACAACCATCGGACCCGAACTGAGAACCGGCGATGTCGTCGCCATCCTTTCCAATGGCGGATTCGGAGGCATTTATGAGAAGCTACCGGAACGCTTGCGCGCATTGGGCGCTCGGGCCTAAGCGAATTTCTCACTGCACTACTGTGTCGCCCGTGGTCTAAGAAATCCGATTGTCTCTAAGGATGCGAAGGAAACTAAGATTGCATGGAACGGACTGAGTCTGCGATGAAGGTCGAGAGCTGCGATCGCTTGGGAAGATCTGCCTCGCCGATCCGCACCGTTCTCATGCTTGCATTCTGGACGCTGGCCCTGCCCTGTGCCGCCATCACGGGAATTCCCTGGGCCTACATCACCAAGAGTGTCAACTTCCTCTATCGCACCTGCATGTGGGGCGCATGGAATGGAGTGCGCCTCGCCGGGGTGAAGGTGCAGGTGATCGGTCTCGAAAAATTCGATCACGCACGGCCTTATATTTTCATGTCGAACCACATTTCGAATCTGGATCCCCCCATCGAGATCCCGCTGATTCCACGGCGCACGTCGGTGATGGTAAAGAAGGAACTCTTCAAGATGCCCATCCTCGGTGAAATCATGCGGCTTGGCAGCCTGGTTCCGGTCGATCGCGGCAATCGCGATGCCGGCATCTCGGCGGTGCGTGAAGCCTCCAAGGTGCTCAAGACTGGAATCAGCATGATGGTCTATGTCGAAGGCGGACGGTCATTCGATGGTCGTCTGCTGCCCTTCAAAAAAGGCCCTTTCTATCTGGCGCAGGAATGTCAGGTGCCAGTCGTACCGATGACGATTTCCGGCACTGAACGCGCGATGCCAAAAGCCCGCTTCGGTATTCAGCCGGAGCTGGTTACGGTTCGCTTTCACGATCCAATCGAACCCGCCGACTTTGGCAGCCGAGAATGCCTGATGGCAAAGGTTCGGGCGGCGATCAATAGCGGCCTGCCGGCCAAGTTACAAGAGTAATGACTCGCGTCCTAAGTGTCTTCGCAATCCAACCGGTCGGTACGAAAATTCCAATAAGCGCTGTCGGCATGCTTAAATAAACAATTGGGCGCCAGTTCCAGCGCCATCCCCGCGCGCGGCATCCAAACACAAATTAACAGCAAGGTTGGCTATCAAGGCGAAGGGTCACACTGCGGAAGTGAAGGCGGTTTTCTGATCTCTGCTGATGGGCCTCGCTAGCAATCGCCCGGAGGACGTTTGGACTTCCAACTAAACGACGAGCAGTTACACCTCAAGAAAAGCGTTCACGAATTTGCCGCGCGTGAAATCGGTCCGCATGTCATGCAATGGGACGAATCCAGCCAGTTTCCCCTCGCTACCATCAAAGAGCTCGGCAAACTGGGACTGATGGGCGCCATTTTCCCTCCGGAGTACGGCGGCGCCGGGATGGGCTACGTCGAGTACGTGACGGCGATCGAAGAGCTGTCGCGGGTTGATGGATCGGTCGGCATCATCGTTGCCGCGCACACTTCGCTTTGCACGAACCACATTTTTCTGGCGGGCAACGAGGCGCAAAAAAAGAAATACGTCTCGAAGCTGGCGACCGGAGAGTTTATCGGCGCCTGGGGATTGACGGAACCCTCTTCGGGCTCTGACGCAGGCAGCGCCCGCATGACTGCTACCCGCGCCAAAGGTGGATGGGTCCTGAACGGCACCAAGACCTTCATCACCAACGGCCACTACGCCGATGTAGTTGTCGTGCTCGCCATCACGGATCGGGCCGCCCATACCCACGGCCTCTCGGCATTTGTGGTTGAGAAAGGCACGAAGGGCTTCCGCGCCGGAAAGAAAGAAAACAAGCTTGGCCTGCGCGCCAGCGACACCTCAGAACTGATCTTTGAAGACTGCTTCGTACCTGCCGAGAGTCTACTGGGCGGCGAAGGCAACGGGTTCATCGATGCCATGCGGATTCTGGATGGCGGACGGATCTCCATCGCCGCCCTTTCGCTGGGCATGGCGGAAGGGGCTTACGAAGCCGCGCTCAGGTATTCCAAGGAGCGGCATCAATTCGGCAAAGCGATCAGCGAATTCCAGGCCATCCAGTGGAAGCTCGCCGATATGGCCACCGAAATCGAAGCCGCCAAACTTCTCACCTTCCGCGCCGCTTCGATGAAAGATGCCGGCCTGAAGACCACGCTCGAATCCTCCATGGCCAAGCTCTACGCCAGCGAGGTGGCGGTCAAATGCGCGAACGAGGGCGTGCAGATCCATGGCGGGTATGGGTTCATCAAAGACTATCCCGCGGAAAAGTTTTATCGCGACGTCAAGCTCTGCACGATCGGCGAAGGGACCAGCGAAATTCAGCGGCTGGTGATTGCGCGGCAGTTGCTGAAGGATTAGAGTCCTTCCCGTCCAGTGATTTCGTTGGGAGGCCACCATGATCACCGGCGCCCATGTCGTCCTCTACTCCAAAGATCCGGAAGCCGACCGCAAGTTTTTTCGTGACGTTCTAAAATTCCCCGCGGTCGATGCCGGCCATGGCTGGCTCATTTTCGCGCTCCCGCCGGCAGAGGCTGCCTTCCATCCCGACGAGACCAACGACAAGCACCAGCTCTACTTCCTGTGTGACGACCTGAATTCCACGATTGAGGCGTTGCATTTGCAAGGAGTCGAGACCGGCCCTGTCCACGAAGAGCGCTGGGGAAGCGTAACCGCTGTCTCCCTTCCAGGCGGCGGCAAGGTGGGCCTCTATCAGCCCAAGCATCCAACGGCGATCGCGACCGGCTAGATGTAACTTCCGAATTCTGCGGTTGAAATCTGGCCTTCCGCGGCGTAAGCTCTGGCCGACCTGGAGGGTTCCATGAAGCGATTCTTACAACCGCTGAGCCTTGCCGCGGTGAGTGTCGTATTGATCGGCGGCGCGGTCCTGTTCGCAAAGAACGACAGTGCGCCAGCCCACGAAATCGTGTCAGCCTCGGATTTGAAATGGACACCCATCATCTCCGGCTGGGAGCTTGCCGTCGTCTCCGGCAACCCCGACAAAGACGGAGAGCCTTTCACAATCCGCTTCCGCGGAGCAGATGGCGCGAAAGTTCCGCCGCACTGGCATCCCACGGACGAGAACGTCACCGTGCTGGAAGGCACGTTCATGGTCGCTGTGGGCGACAAATACGATGAAGTCCATCTGAAACCCATGACCGCCGGCAGCTTCTTGACCATGCCGAAAGAGATGCACCACTTCGCTCGCGCCAAGGGGAAAACCATCATTCAGGCGCACGGGATCGGCCCCTTCAAGGTCAATTGGGTGAATCCGTCGGAAGTCGTTCCTCCCGCCGCAAAAAAATAAAGCTGCCGGTACTGCTCCGCCACGAACTTTTCACTTGACAACAGGTACTGTATGGCATACAGTGTGTGTCGTACACTGTATGCCGCAGAGTAATGGCAATCACGAGCTTTTCGAAAACCTGCGCCTGGAGCTGCGCCGCGGCTGCTTGAGCCTGGCGGTTTTGTCCCAGCTCCGGACTGAGCGCTATGGGTACACGCTGCGCAAGGCGCTCGCCGAGCAGGGATTGGACATCGACGAAGGAACGTTGTACCCACTCCTGCGCCGCCTGGAGGGCCAAGGCTTGCTGACCAGTGTGTGGCGGGAAGAGGAGAAACGGAACAAGCGCTTCTACCGGCTTTCTCCCGAAGGGAAGCAGATGCTCAAAGATCTGGGCGCGGAGTGGCAGAGAATCAATTCGTCGCTGAACGGAATTCTGTAGGAATTTTTCTGGCAGTTGTCGCACCGGCCCTGCTGAACGAATTAAAGCACCGGATTTCGTGAACAAGGAGTTGGTTATGGAACTACTGGATCGCTATTTGCAGGGTGTCGAATTCTGGCTGCCGAAACGGCAGCGGCGGGACATTATCGCGGAGTTGTCGGAAGACCTGCGCTCGCAGATCGAGGAGAAAGAATCCGAACTCGGCCGCGCACTCAATGACGCGGAGGTGGAAGCCATTCTAAGGCGCTGCGGGTCGCCGCTGGTCGTAGCGTCCCGCTATCGGCCGCAGCAGTACCTGATCGGGCCCACCCTGTTTCCCATCTACCGGTTCGTACTGGGCGTGTTGCTGCTCGGCTGCATCGTTCCGCGATCTTTGATCTGGCTGGCATTTCTGCTGATCGATCCCGCGCACCGCGGCTACCTGCACATGGAAAACATGTGGGAGACGATTCTGTTCTTCACATTCTTTACCACGCTAGCTTTCGCGATTGTCGAGCGAACCGGTTTCAAATTTGAAGCCCTGGAGTACTGGAGCCCGCGCAAACTGCCTCCCCTGCGCGACAGGAACCGCATTTCGCGCTTTGGTCCACTGTTTGAAATCGCCGCGGCTCTCATCTTCAACGCGTGGTTCATTGCGATATTCTGGCCGCGCCCGGCCTTCGATCTGTTCGGAGCCCAGATTACTCCGGCCCCGGTATGGCAACGTTTCTTCTGGGGGTTTCTGGCTTTGGCTGCCGCCAACATCGCGCTGGCGGCCGTGAATCTTTTTCATCCAGTCTGGACGCAGCGGCGCGCCGCCTTTCGCCTGGTATTGGATGGACTGGGTGCGGGACTGTTTTGCTGGCTCCTCAAAGCGCACGTTGTCGCCGGCATCAGCGCGCCCAATCTGACCGCCTCGAAGGCGATCGCGCTCACCCACATGGCCAATCTGGTGATGGCCAGGATGTTGCCTTGGGCCATCGTGACCCTGGTGATGATTCTCTGCATCGACGCCTTCCGGATCATGCGGACCCGGTGCGCCCATCCGCCCGGAGGTTCGACTGGCCCGGCCGTGAAGAACCTCGCCAACCCGGTGGCGCACGGCAACTGAGACCAACATTGGTTTCCCCTAGCTCCGTTGCTGCTTTACACTGACAGTTTGAATATCGCTGTCCAAGAGTGGATTTCAAGGCTACGCTCCGGCGACCCGCGCGCGCTGGCACGTGCTATCTCGGTCGTCGAGAATCGCCAAACCGGCCGCTCCGATCTGCTGAAGCAACTCTTCCCCCACACGGGGCATGCCCGCGTGCTCGGACTAACCGGCGCTCCGGGAGCGGGCAAGAGCACGCTGGTCGACCAACTGGCCAAACACTATCGCAAAGAGAATAAAACGGTGGGAATTATCGCCGTCGATCCCACCAGCCCCTATACCGGCGGAGCGATCCTGGGCGACCGTATTCGCATGCAGGACCATTACGCCGACCCCGGAATCTTCATCCGCAGCATGGCGACTCGCGGCTCCTTGGGGGGGCTCGCCCGCACTACCGCCGATGTCGCCACCGTTCTCGACGCCTCCGGCCGCGACATGGTGATGATCGAGACGGTCGGCGTCGGTCAGGATGAAGTCGACATCGTCCGCCTCGCCGACATCACCATCGTGATCCTTGTCCCGGGCATGGGTGATGATGTGCAAACCATTAAAGCCGGCATCATGGAGATTGCCGACATTTTTGTGATCAACAAAAGCGACCGCGAAGGAGCCGAACGCGTCGAGCGCGAGATTCGCGCCATGCAGTCCCTGGATGTTCGCAAAGACGGCTGGACTCCCCCCATCGTGAAGACGATTGCCAGCGAAGGCGCAGGCACGAACGAACTGGCAGAAGCGGTCAGCGCCTACGAAGAATGTCTGAAGAAAAAAAATCTTCTCCAGCAAAAGAGCGTTGAGAATTGGCGGGAGCGGCTTGTAGAGATGCTGCGGGACGCAATGCTCGAAAAGGCGCGCTCCGAAATTGACGACGCCAGCCTGGAGCGTTACGCCGAGGAGATCACGGAACACAAGCGCGACCCATATTCACTGGTCGAGGAGATTGTAGGGCGCCCTTAGCAGCAACCGTCGAATGCAGGAGTGCCACCTCGCATCTTTCGCGTCTCGCGCTGGCGCTGGGCTTGGTCTTCGCGCTACCGTGGAGGAGCGGTTGTTTAGGCTCGCGCCCGCGTCGGGCATAGGTTTGGGGCTTCCGCCCCTGAGGCAACCATGTTCTCCATTGACCATCTCGGCATCGCTGTCAAGTCTCTGGCCTCCGCCAAGGGCATTTATGAAAAGCTCGGCCTCAAAATTTCCGAGGAAGAAGTCGTCCCGCAGGAAAAGGTTCGCGTCGTAATGGTTCCCGTGGGCGAGAGCCGCCTCGAACTTCTGGAAGCCACTTCCGACGACTCTACGATCGCTAAATTCGTCGCCAAGCGCGGAGAAGGTCTTCACCACATTTGCATGCGCGTGCCTGACCTGGCAGCAGCGGTAGCTAAATTAAAGCAAGATGGCGTCCGCCTGGTCTCCGAGGAAATCAAAACCGGCGCGGGTGGACATCGCTATGTGTTCATTCACCCGCAGAGTGCCGGCGGAGTGTTGCTAGAGTTGGTGGACGGAGCGCACTAGACCGGTTTGAGCCACATTTCATTTTCTTAATTTTGTAGTCTGTAACTTTGTAATCGACATCTCCCAGGGCCGCTGTTTCAAATTACAAAATTACCCAATTATAAAAATTACAAGATCCAGGCATGTTGCTTCTGACAATCGATACTTCCGGCAAAGACGGCGGTTTGGGCCTGGCCCAAGTGGCCGAGGAGAATTCCGACATTTCGCTGGTTGATACAGTCCCGCTGGCCGGCGGCACGTTCTCCGCCCAGCTCGTTCCCCAGATTTCCGCATTACTGGCTAAACACGGTCATAAGAAGTCCGATCTGTCCGCCTTCGCGGCGGTCTCCGGCCCCGGCTCCTTCACTGGACTGCGTGTAGGTCTTGCCGCCATCAAGGCGCTAGCTGAGGTCCTGCAAAAACCGATCGCTGCCGTTTCTCTGCTGGAAGCGGTTGCATGTTTGACGCAAATTCGAGGGCGCGTGCGCGCAATTCTTGACGCGGGCCGAGGTGAGATTTACGCCGGCGACTATGAACTGAGCGATGAGCCGCCGCGAATGCACAGCGAGCGGCTGCTGACCCGCGAAGAATTTCAAAGCGAAGTCCGCGGAGAAGGCAAGATGCTGGTCCATGGCACCGCAACACCCGATGCGGCGCTCGCCGAGTTTTTGCGCTGCGCAGGCGTTCCCTGCGTGCACGTCGCCTATCCAGGGAGCAACGTGATTGCCCGCCTTGGCTGGCGACATATCCAGTTGGGCCGAATCGTCCGTCCCGAAGACCTCGAAGCCAACTACATTCGCCGTTCCGATGCCGAAATCTTTTCCCAGCCGCGCCATTAAACCTCCATGCCGCAACTCGGAGCCAATTCGCAGCCCGTTACTGATCCGATATCCACTCGCGCCGCCAAAATCGAAGATCTCGCGGAAGTCCTCCGCATGGAACAATCCGCGCCAAGCGCGGCTCACTGGGTCCCCGATCACTATAAGAATCGCATCCAGAGTCAGCCTCAAGGCGCATGTTTTCTGGTTGCGGAATCCCTTTCGGGGACCACAGACAAGAAGAATATCGTTGCCTTCCTCTGCGCAAGAATCGCGGCCGGTGAATGGGAGATCGAGAACGTAGTAGTGGGCGAGAATTACCGCCGCCAGGGCATGGGCGCCAGGCTTATGGAGAGTCTAATCCAGAGATGGGATGGCTCGGCCGGCGCATCGCTTCTCCTTGAGGTTCGCGCCTCGAACACGGCCGCCCGCGCCCTCTACGAGCGCTACGGCCTCCGCGAAGCGGGTCGCCGTCAGGCCTACTACCGGGACCCGCTGGAAGATGCAATTCTCTACACTCGCCGCCGCGGCGAGTGACCGCCGCCTTTCGAAGTACGCCGGCATCCGCCGCATTCCGCGCCATAGTTCGTGCTGTGCTTGCACAATAATTAGTGCAAATCCAGACACTTAACGCGCCCATGCCGGTCCATGGCATGCCCCGAATTCTCGATTGAATCCCCCCTGAACCTGTGCTAACTTTTAACCGCGCAGTAATAATTCAGGAGGTCTGTCAAGGATGCTCACTCCGAGAGACCAACTCCTGGCCGGTCATGAAGAATTCCAGCGACTGGTACAGGAGCACTCGCAGTACTCCCAAAGACTGGAATCCCTCACCCAGAAGCGCTACCTCACCGATGATGAAAAATTAGAAGAAGTGCGGCTCAAGAAGCTCAAGCTGCGCCTCAAAGACCAGATGCAGACTCTGGAGCGTGTAAGCCAGCGCCAGTCCGCCTAGCTTTATCCAAGGGCCGTCTCGCGGCCCCATTCCAGGCCACCACAGCAGTATTATGTGTACAACCAAGGCGCAGGTAAGCGCCTTTTTTTATTGCAGTTATATGATTATCCGCGTGCCGCTCTATAATCATCTCAACTTCCTATGGTGCGTGACGGCTACTTTTATGGCGTAGGCGGTGCGGTTGCCGCAGGCCTGATTGTCTGGCTCGCGTGGTGGCCATATGCCGTCCCAGTTTTGCTCTTGGGTGCCTTTTGCCTTTGGTTCTTTCGCGATCCCGAGCGCCAGATTCCGAACGCTCCCGGCGCCATCGTCTCTCCGGGCGACGGCAAAGTCACCGACGTCTCCATCATCAACGCCGCCGGGGTGCAGCGTGCGCGTATCAGCATCTTCCTCAACGTTTTTAACGTCCACGTTAACCGCTCCCCGATCGCGGGCGTCATCCGCAATGTGCGCTACCAGCGCGGCAAATTTCTGAACGCCATGGGCGCAGGTTCAGCCGACGAAAATGAGCAAAACGTGGTCACCGTGGAAGGCGGGGGGCGCACCGTAATCTTCAAACAGATCGCCGGCCTGATCGCCCGCCGCATCGTGTTTAACCTCAAAGTGGGGGACCCAGTA
>Ga0335078_10002998_pt1 | contig 25239 bp, 22 predicted proteins | sample Lox_Sample_32_FD_206711 | JGI IMG/M metagenome (GOLD analysis project Ga0335078, IMG submission 206711) | Soil microbial communities from Loxahatchee National Wildlife Refuge, Florida, United States - Lox_Sample_3.2 | ecosystem: Environmental > Terrestrial > Soil > Wetlands | place: USA... | reverse complement strand
GCCGTACTCGTCGAGACGACTGACGAAGCGAGAGGAAAACGACTAATGGACCTCGTCAACCATCCCCTTGTCTCTGGTCCCGCGAAGCGCACGGGCCTGTTCTGGTTCACCATTTCTCCGCTATTCACCGATCCCGTGGACGGCACGGCGGTTCCACGTTATCTCAACCAGCCGGAGTTGGTCCTCGATCCAGTCTGGGCCTTGCCCGATCGCCGCGCGCTCTCGCCCATTCGGAGAATTCCTCCGCGCGGTCAACGGAATTGCAAGCCCAGTGATTCTTCCTGGATGCTGGTTTAGTCTGCCCCACGTGGGCCACGCCAGACGATTAACTTCCGGGTAGCCGAAGTTAACCGGCCAATGTTGTGAATAGGGGTCGCGACTTTCAACGGACTTCCGGGCGTTCCCGCGAAAGGCCACACCCGGAAAATGAGTGTGGCCTTTCCGTTTGGCCGCCCGATTACGCGGCGAGGCCAGCAGGCTGCTGAAAAAAGGCCGGGGACCGCTGGCTTCCGCGCGCGGCTCAGAATCGTACGCGCGGCCAGGCTGATTATGCGGCGCCTACGGCCGGACAAGTGAAAAAACTTGGCCCGCGGAATTGACTCCCCAGACGCCGGCTCCATACCCGCTCGCGAGCTGGGTAAGGATGGTGCCCTGAAAGAGGACGCCGATTTCGACGTTAGGGTCGAAGCGGACCACGGAGTGGGTCAATGAATTGCTTCCCCAAACCCCATTTCCCCCTACCGCGATTTGACTGTACGCTGTGTACCCGGGCGTGTTCATCTGGACCCAACTGGAGCCCTCGTACCGGTAGAGATTATCAGAGCTATCAAGTCCCCACACATCGTTCACACCAACCGCGATCTGTTTCAGAGTGCCTGCAATTTCCACCCATTTTTGCGTGAGGAAGTTGTACTGGAAGATTTGACCATTGACATTGATGCCCCAGACATCGCCTCCGCCGGTGCTGACTTGCGTCAGAAAACCCGGAATATTGTCGAACACGAGGGTGCAATAGTTATATCGGAAGATCTGCTCATCGACGTTGAGTCCCCAAACTTCATACGGATGGCAGTTGTCTGTGTCGCCATCGCCGACCGTGATTTGAGTAAGCTCGCCCGTCACTTGCACGAGCGCCTTGGTAGTAAAGTTGTACTGAAAGATCTCGCTTCCGGCGTTAAGTCCCCAGACCGCGTCCGTCTGTAGCAGGCTGCCGCCGCCCACGGCAACCTGCGTGAGCTTTCCTGCTACCCGGAGAAATTCCGCGCTGGTGGCATTGAAACGATAGACCTGTTGAGAAGCGTTGATACCCCAGACCTCCGCCCGGCCGGCAGCGACCTGGGTAAGAGAGCCTGGGATCTGTTCGAAGTGCTGTGCCGATGCGGGGACCACAACGGTGGCCCAGCAGGAGGCGGAAGCAGCCAATAGCAATATCCGACGATTCATATTTTCTTTTCTCCTTTTAGAAAGACGGACCCAAAGCCGACCTAAGGTGTCGCCGGACCCGCGTTCGTTTTCGATTATCAGGTTTGTCCGCTGCGCAGTAAACGTGCGGCGGCTAATCTTCGGATACTCTGCGAGTAGACGCGCACGAGTCTGAAACTAAGCCACTTGCCGTTGTCCAACCGGAGCGTGATATACTCACTGCGACTATGCGCCATGGCTGATTTGACCCGTGCGAGGGTGCGCCTGTTCCGCTTCGGACCATTCGAGCTCGACGTGCGCTCGGGAGAATTGCGCAAGCACGGTGTCCGGCTCCAGTTGCGCGAACAGCCGGTCCGGATTCTGCTCCTCCTGCTGGAGCATCCCGGCGACCTGGTAGGGCGAACTGAGATTCGCGATAAGCTCTGGCCTAACGAGACCGTGGTGGAATTCGACCCTGCGATCAACAACGCCATTAGACGACTGCGCGACGCGTTGGGGGAATCGGCCGAAAAGCCGCGTTACATCGAGACGGTGGCGCGCCGAGGTTATCGCTTTCTGGGGGAAGTGGAAGCGGTCGGGCCGTTCGCCTACGGACCCGCGGCTTCCCCACCGCTGGAAATCGATGCCGACGATCTCGAGGGCAAGACCGTCTCCCACTATCTGGTGCTCGACAAACTGGGCAGAGGCGGAATGGGTATCGTTTTCCGAGCCAAAGACCTGAAGCTGAAGCGAAACGTAGCGCTGAAGTTCCTGCCTGGGGAGTACAGCAAGGATGCACAACCTTTGCAGCGCTTCCAGCAGGAAGCCCGCGCCGCGGCGGCGCTGAACCATCCCAATATTTGCACCATCTATGAGATTGGCGAGCATCAAAGCCGCCCATTCATTGCCATGGAGCTGCTGGAGGGGCAGACGCTCAAAGACGTTCTGGCCGATGGGGCGCTGGAGATGGAGGAACTGCTGGGATTGGCTGTGCAAATTGCCGGAGGGCTGGAGGCGGCGCACCGGAGAGGCGTCGTGCACCGCGACATCAAGCCGGCCAATCTCTTTGTGACCCCACACAGGCAGATCAAGATCCTGGATTTCGGCCTGGCAAAGCGACTTTCCCGACATTCCCTGGACACGGTCCACCAGACCGGCGTGGAAGAAGCTGTTGCCATGGAAATGCCGCGGCCGAGAGTGCCCAGCGCGCCGGCGGGCACCGCCGCCTATATGTCGCCCGAGCAGGTGCGGGGCGAGGAAGTGGACGCGCGTTCCGACATTTTCAGCCTGGGCGTGGTCCTTTTTGAAATGGCTGGCGGCAAGCGGCCCTTCGGTGGTGGGTCGTCGGCGGAGACGATGGAGGCAATCCTAAGGGACGAACCGCCCGCATTGCCATCGTCCGTACCGGAGGCTTTCGGCCGGCTGGTGCGTCGATGCCTGGAGAAGGCGCCGGACGGCAGGTTTCAATCCGCCGCCGATCTCGGCCGCGCATTGATATCGCTATCGACAAAGGGCAAACACGAACCGTTTCGGACCGTTAGCGATTCGCTGGTTGACGTGCGGCGCTTGAAGAGCCTTACGGAGTTTGAAGCTGAACCGGGAAGCCGGCGGACGCCCGAACCGAACATTCCGGCTTCAGCTCCAGGTCTCTCGCCCAATAATCTTTCGATGCAGGTGGACAGCTTGGTGGGGCGGGAGCGCGAGTTAGAGCAAATATGCGATCTGTTGCGGCGCGACGGTACGCGGCTGTTGACCTTGACGGGCGTCGGCGGTACGGGAAAGACGACGCTGGCGCAGGCGGCAGCATGGCAGTTGCGGGACGAGTTCTCCGACGGCGTTTTCTTCATTGAACTTGCCGCTATTAAACAGGTCGAATTGGTCGCCTCGACCATCGCGCAGCCGTTGGGCGTCAAATCGCCCGACGGCAAGCCCAGCATCGAGGCGCTGAAGGACTACTCACGTGGGAGAAATATGCTGCTGGTGCTCGACAACTTCGAGCATCTTACCACTGCCGCTTCGCTCGTCACGGGGCTGCTGGCGGCCGCGCCGCGACTGAAGATTGTGGTAACGAGCCGCGCCCCACTGCACTTGAGCCTGGAGCGTGAGTATTTAGTCCCGCCGCTCGCCACTCCTGAAACATCCGGGCAATTCTCGCCCGAGGACCTGATGCGCTATGAAGCCGTGAGACTATTTGTCGAGCGGGCGCGCGGGGCGGACGCAAACTTCGTTTTGACCGACGAGAATGCGCGGAGCGTCGCCGAGATCTGTGTTCGAGTGGACGGTCTGCCTCTGGCCATCGAACTCGCGGCGGCGCGTGTGAGGGTCCTTTCGCCGCGGGCGATTCTCTCGAGGCTAGATCGCCGGTTGAAGCTGCTGACTGGCGGAGCACTTGACCTACCTACCCGTCAACAGACCATCAGCGGCGCCATGGAGTGGAGCTATGAGTTGCTCTCGGCAGGCGAGAAGCAGTTGTTTCGCCGGCTGGCGGTCTTCGCAGGAGGTTTCACGCTCGAGGCGGCCGAAGGAGTCGTCAGTGGACAGCCGTCTGCCGGGACCAAAGATGCCACTGGCGAACTAATGATCGAAGCGCTGGCAGGTATTACCTCTTTGGTTGATAAGAGCCTGATTGTGCCAAAACCGCAATCCGACGGCGAAGTGCGTTTTCGGATGCTCGAAGTCGTCCGTGAATACGCAACCGATCGCATGGAGGCAAGCGGCGAGGCCCAACAGATCCGGCGTCAGCACGCTGCCTACTTTCTTGCAATCGCCGAAGAAGCCGAGGCGCCTTTGCACGGCCCGCAACCGTCGCAGTGGCTGCGACGCCTGGAGGAAGAACACGGCAACATACGCGCGGCCCTGCGGTGGTCGTTAGCTTATGACGCGCAAATGGCGGCACGTTTGGGTGCGGCGATTCGATACTTTTGGATCTTCCAGGGACACTTGGCTGAGGGGTTAGCAGTGTCGCAGGAGATATTGAGCCTCGGCGATACGGCTCCCACCACCGTGCGGTGGAAATTGTTATCGATGGCAGGCAACCTGGCGAGGTACCAAGGCGATTACGAAACGGCCCGAAGGCTGTACGAAGAAGGCTTGTCCGATGGACGCTTTGTCCACGATTTGCGACAAGTCTCACTGTCTTGCAGAGGATTGGGAGGATTGGCGTTCGAGCAGGGCGACTACCCTACGGCGCACGGATACGCCGCGGAAGCATTGTCCGCCGCCCGCCAGTCGAACGACCGGTATGGTATCGCGCGATCGCTCAGTATGATTGGAGATTTGGCTCGAGCGCAGGGCGAGGATGCGACCGCGCGTCCCCTGTACGAGGAATCCATAGCAATCTGCCGGCAGCTCGGTAACAATTACGCTACCGCCAACATCCTTACGAATTTAGCCGCGGCTGAGTTCGGTGAGGGCAACTACAGCGCCGCGCACGCACACTTCACGGAAGGCTTGACGATGCTTCGGGAATCTAGCGGCGAAGTCGTAGGCGACAAGATATCTGTTTCTTATCTACTCGATGGGCTTGCGGCTCTGGCTGCCCTGCGCGGCGAAACAGAATTAGCGGCAACCGTAGCCGGGTGCGGCAGAGCACCTGCGGGAATCAATTAACTACAATGTAGAGCCTGCCGAGCGGCGCTTCCGCGATGCATACCTGGCATCTTTGCGCACCGTGCTCTCTGAAGGGGATTTCACCAGGGCTTATGGACAGGGACGCAAACTGAAACTCGGTGATTGTGTGGCGCTGGCACTGGCCCGCTCGGACAGTTTGCCCGGTGAATAGGGCTGTAAGCTGTTGATTGTATTATCTAGAGTTTTGATACAGTTCTGCAAAGATTTACCCGAAAGCAGGCGCCCTGTATCAAAACCCGGTATTTGGCCGCAAGCCAACGAAGCCCAAATGGGGTGTAGAATGAATGGAGTAGATACCTCGGGCGCGTAGCTCAGTTGGTTAGGGCGCCTGCTTCACACGCACGTGTTCCTGTGGGCAAAACGGACGACCATCGCCTGACGCGTCCGGCCCGCAAGATTCTGCAAACGGCGGATTTGTTTCTGAGCGCGGCCAGCTCATGGGAGATCATCACCAAAGTGCAGATAGGCAAGCTGCGGCTTCCCGAGCCGCCCTCGAAGTATTTGCCTAGGCACGTGGCAGCGCTCGGCGCCCGGCTGCTTGCGATTGAGGCGGCGCACGTGCTGCGCAGGGAATCATTGCCGCTTCACAATCGGGATCCCTTCGACCGCTTGCTGGTGGCGCAGAGCCTGGAAGAGAAAATGCCGCTGCTGAGTGGTGACGCGTTGCTTGCACGCTACGGCGCCGATATCCGCTGGTGAACAGCCATTATCCAGCGGACCCGCCTGGCATACGCGGCGCTGGGGGACTGGGCGCGCCATCGCGGATTACACCGCCGCCACGGACCTAGGCCCGGCCCGCTGGCAATACGAGAAACGGGCGGAGGCGAGGCGGAACATCGGAGATACAAAAGGCGCGGATGAGGACGCGCGACAGGCGGCCGGGATGTCCCCCACGCCGCAGTGACCGGCATGGCCCACCGCCCGCGCGCTCGCGGCGCGGTGGTAGCATCAGCGTGATGGCACTGGGCGATCTCACCAAGCAACTTGCTTCGCAGGCAATCCGCAATGCGGTCAACCCGCCGGCCGCCCCGTCGCGGCCCGACAATGCCGCGACCGCCATGCTTGCGCAAATGCAGGCCATGCAGAAGGCCCTCAAGGAAGACGAGGAACTGGTCGTCCTGTTTCACGCCGGCGCCGAGACCGTGCGCGTACTGGAGTTCTTTTTCCCATCCTGGCAGGTGGCCGTGCTTACCGGCATCGACAGAGACAAGTCGGTGACCCGCGTAGTTGCGGCGGTCGGATCGCTGCAACTGGTGTGCAAGGTGGCGAAAGCCGCGCCGGGCTTGGCGCCCGCGCGCATCAAGTTCGTGACGCCGCGCGAGTCCTCGCGCTAGCGTTGATACACTGTCTTGGTGAAACCAGAACCGCTTTCCCCGTTGTGCCCGCCCGCGCGCCTGCTGCTGGGGCCGGGACCCAGCATGGTGGCGCCGCGCGTGTATGAAGCACTGCGGCAGCCCATCGTCGGGCACCTAGATCCTTATTTCTTCGAGGTAGTGGAAGACATTCGCAGGCTACTGGGCTACGCGTTCTCCACGGCCAACGAATTCAATATCGCCATCTCCGGAACGGGCACCAGCGGTATGGAAACCGCGGTCGCTAATTTCGTCGAGCCCGGCGAGAAGTTCGCCGTCCTTGCCAACGGGTACTTCTGCGACCGCTTGACGGACGTGGCCCGCCGCCACGAGGCCGTGGTCGTCCGCCTGGAGAAGCCGTGGGGCGAAGTGTGCGACGATCAGCAGGCCCGCGATTTCATCCGCCGCGAAAAGCCGCGCGTGGTGGGCTATGTGCAAGCCGAGACTTCCACCGGCGCGTTCCAACCAGGGCATGCGATTTGCGAAGCGGCGCACGAAGTGGACGCGCTGGCGATTGCGGACTGCGTCACTTCGCTGGGCGGCATGCCCGTGCGGGTGGACGAAACCGGCATCGACATCGCCTACAGTTGCACGCAGAAGGGGCTGGGCTGCCCGCCGGGGCTGGCGCCACTCACCGTTTCGCCGCGCGCCTGGGAGCGCCTGCGCAAAAGGACCGCGCCGGTGGATTCGTTCTACATGGATCTGCGGCTGCTCGAAAGTTACTTTCACCACCGCAAATATCATCACACGGCGTCGGCGACCATGTTTTACGCGCTGCGCGAGGCGCTGGCGATCGTCCGCGAAGAGGGCATCGAGAACCGTTGGGAGCGCCATCGCCGCAATCATGAGGCATTCGTGGCGGGCGCCGAAGCCCTGGGGCTGCGCATGCACGTCGCCGCGGGACACCGGCTGTGGACCCTGAACACGCCGCGCGTGCCGGACGGCGTGAACGATGCGCAGGTGCGCCAGCGGTTGCTGAGCGAATACGGCATCGAGATCGCCGGCGGCTTCGGTCCGCTCGCCGGCAAGGTGTTCCGCATCGGTTTGATGGGCTACTCCTCCACCGGGGAGAACGTCGCCAGGATACTGGATGCGTTGCGCACGATTATGTCTACGTCATCTAAATAGATGCCGGACTTCAGGCTGACTTGTGGCGCAGTGCTACCGGACCGCGGCGTCACTGATATCCCCGCTCCTGGTATTATGGAGTAGATGAAATCCCTGCAACTCTTCCTTTTTCTGACACCCCTGGCCTGTCTGCTCGCGCAGGCTCCGCCAGCTTCGCAACCTGCGCCGCCTGCCGTCAGGCCGCAGGCCATGCCGATGCGGCCTCCGGCTCCGCCCCCCCTCCCGCCGGTTCCTCCGGACACCGTCGTGCTCACGATTGGTGATGAGAAGATGACCGCGGCCGATTTCGATCATTTGATCCAGGCCGTGGTCCCGGAGCGCGCCCGCATACAGTTTGGGACCAGCGTCCGCTCGCGGTTAGCCGACAGCCTCATCGATTCAAGAGTGAAGGCACGAGAAGCGCAGCGCCTGAAGCTGGACGAAACGCCCGAGTACAAGGCCATAATGGCATTCGCGACCCAACAGATACTCGCCCAGCAATACACCCAGCATCTGCAGGCCACTACCAAAGTTGACGAGGCCGACGCGCGCAAATACTACGACGAGCACAAGTCGGATTATTTGCAGGTAAAAGCGCGCCACATTCTAATTCGGGCCAAGGGATCCGCGGTCCCTCTGAAAAAGGATGCCAAGGAATTGACCGACGAAGAAGCCCTGGCGAAGGCCAAGCAGATCCGGCAGAAGCTTGTGGATGGCGCGGACTTCGCCACGCTGGCCAAGGCTGAATCCGACGACGCGGGTTCCGGCGCAAACGGCGGCGACTTGGGGACATTCGGACACGGCCGCATGGTGCCGGCCTTCGAAGAAGTGGCCTTCAAGATTCCGGTCGGCGAAATCAGCCAACCGGTGAAGAGCCAGTTCGGATACCACATCATCAAGGTCGAGTCGCGGGAGGAGAAGACCTTCGTTGAAGTGCGGCCTGAGATTGAGAGGAAACTGGCCGCGGAAATGATCAAAAAGACCCAGGACGATCTAAAGGCCGCCGCCCACGTGGTCATGAACCCGGCTTATTTCGGACCGCCGGCTCCCGCGCCGATGCTACCGCAAGCTCCCAGGCCCCAGCCGAAGTAGTAGCGCTGTCATTTGAGGCCGGCCGCCAGTTCTTCAAGCACCGAGGCCCCTTGCGGCCGCCAGCCCAGCACCCGCTGAGCGCGCTCGCCCGAGATCTGCTGATCGAGGGCCAGCGCATCGGCGAACGGCCCCATAGTCTTGCGCGCTTCCTCGATTGGCACGATCTCGACCCTGCCGTCCGCTCCGGCCGCGCGGCTGGCCGCCTCCGCCAGGTCTCGTACCCGGACTGCCCGGCCGTGCGCCGCAAACAGCAGCGTGCCCGCGGCCGCCCGCAACGCCTGCACGTAAAGGGCGGCCAAATCGTCCACGTGTACGAACGTCCAGCGATTCTCGCCGCTGCCGATCACGCGCGCGGCGCCGTGTTCTCGCGCCGACTGTGCGAACCCGGCGACCAGGCCGCCGCCGCGTCCGTAAACCATGGCCGGCCGCAGCACGATTCCCTGTACGCCACGCCGCGCGGCCGCCAGCACCAGTTGCTCGTTGGCCGGACGCCAGGCCACCAGCGGCGTGGGCTCTAGCGGCGTGTCTTCGTCGGCGACCCTGTCGCCGGTGTTGCCCAGCACCCAGCAGCCGCTGGTGTAGACGAACGGCCGGTTGATTTGCGAAAGCGCCCCGATCATCGCTTCTACCGCGGCGCGGTCCACTTGTCCCGCGTCGGCCGCGGCGGCCAGCGCCGTGTGAATCACGGCGTCGGCGTTGCGCGCGCCTTGGGCCAGGCTGGCCGGATCCCGCAAATCTCCACGGTGCGCGCCCAACCCCCTGGCCGCCAGCAGGCGCGCCTGATCGTCGGACCGCGCCAGGCCGGCTACAGCGTAGCCCGCTTTCGTCAGCGCCTCGGCCACCGCGCTGCCGATGTATCCTGTTGCTCCGGTCAGAAACACTTGCATGTCTCGGTTCAGCCTCCCGCTCCCTCAGTGTAGAACACGCTCGACTGCCGAATTGACTCAGCCCTAACCTTCCATTCATACCCGTGTAACAGGCGGGCGCTATACCGTAAGCATGGGAAACTCGCCGAGCCTTGTCCCCATCGACCTGGGCGCGTTGTTCGCGGAGCCTTTCAAGAGCTTCCTGGCGCCGGTCGAGCCTGCCATACAGAAGCTCCTGCTGGTGGACCGGCTGGGGGACCTGTTGCATTCCGCCTGCCGCGAAACACAGGGCCCCGATAGCCATGCTGTATTCGAGCGCCTGCTCGCGCTGCTGGACGTGACGTATCGCGTGACCTCCGACGATCTGGCTCACATTCCGGCTACGGGCCCATTGGTAGTCACAGCCAATCATCCTTTCGGATTTCTGGAAGCCGCCATCCTGGCCGCGGTGCTGCGCCGCGTCCGGCCGGATTTCAAGATCATGGCCAACTCGCTGCTGGCTTCCGTGCCCGAACTGCAAGGTAATTTCATCTTCGTCAACCCCTATGGCGGCGGCGCGTCCATCCGCGAGAACCGCCGGCCCATGCGCGAGTGCCTGGAGTGGCTGGGTCGCGGCGGCATACTGGCGTTGTTTCCCTCGGGTGATGTCGCCCGCCTGAACTGGAGAGACGGCGGCATTGTGGATCCGCCCTGGAACCCGTCGGTGGCGCACTTGATCCGCATCGCGGACTGCCCCGCTGTGCCGGTTTATTTCAAAGGTTCCAACGGCCTGGGATTCCAGCTCATTGGCGCGCTCCACCCCCGCTTGCGCACGGCCGATCTGCCGCGCCAGACGCTCAACAAGCGCGGCCAGAGTATTGAAGTGCGCATTGGCCGGCCGGTCGCCGCCAAGAGCCTGAAGTCGTTCGCGGACGAGCGCGAGACCATCGAATATCTCCGCTTCCGGACTTTCCTGCTGGCGGGCCGGGGCAACCCGTATCAGGGCAGCGGTCTGGTGCGGTTCACGATTGGCTTCCCCAAGAAGCGACGGATGCCCCTGGCCGCCGAAACACCGCGTGATCTGACCATCGAGGAGACCAGCCGCCTGGCTCCTGTTTGTGAGAACGAGGAATTTTCGGTCTACCTGGCTCGGGCGGCGGCGATTCCCCACACGTTGCGCGAGATCGGGCGCCTGCGTGAGCTGACATTCCGCGGCGCGGGCGAAGGCACCAGCGATCCGCTCGACCTGGACCGCTTCGACCCCCACTATCTCCACCTGTTCTTGTGGAGCAAGACCGCGCGCGAGGTGGCTGGCGCTTACCGGCTTGGTCCCACGGCGGAACTGCTGCCACGCTTCGGCGTGCCCGGGCTATACTCCAGCACCCTGTTTCACCTGAACCCGGAATTGTTCGAACGGATCGGACCGGCGTTGGAGATGGGCCGCTCGTTCGTGCGGCCGGAGTATCAGAAGCAGTATGCGCCGCTGCTGCTGTTGTGGAAGGGCATCACGCGCTATGTTTCGGCGCACCCGGAATGCGCCGTTCTGTTTGGAGCCGCGAGCATCAGCAACAATTACAATCCGGTTTCGCGCAGTTTACTGGTAGGTTACCTGGAGACCCAAAAGGAGACGGATCTCGCGCGCCTGGTCAAGCCCCGGCATCCCTATCGTCCTAGCCACACCGGGCACTGGCGCGCGGAGGCCGTAGGCCGCTTCTCGCAGGACGTGGAGGAGCTCTCCGCGCCCATCGCCGATCTGGAGCGGGACGGCAAAGGCGTGCCGATCCTCGTCAAACAATATATGAGGGCTGGCGGCCGCGTCCTAGGCTTCAACGTGGATCCGCGCTTTTCGAGCGTGCTGGACGTGCTGATGATGGCGGATCTGCGCCGCGCGCCGCAGCCCATCCTGCAACGGTATATGGGACGGGAAGCCGCCGCCGCGTTTCTGGCACGATAATTTCACTCGCTGTTCATCGTTCTGCAACAGACCGGGCCTTACCCTCGAATAAGAACATTTCTAAGTCGAAATGTTTCGAGACGCCAGAGGAGGCCCTGTGAAGAGAACCTCGCTGCAATTTCTGTGGAAAGACCGGAGCGCGGCCGAGCGCTACCCCACCGCTGTTTCATTGCATGGCCACACGCTCCATTCGTGGGAAAACCTGCGCTTTCTCAACTCCTTCAAGCTCCCTTTACCTTTGATTCCCGCCGTGCTGCGCGTCGCGGGCTGGCAACACCGACGCGCCACCGGGCGGGATATGGTGCTGGCCCGGGTGCTCTGGACTCCGCCGCTGGCGCCCGATGAAGCCTACCGCCTGGAGGCCCGGCAAATCGCCACGCTCGGCCTGCAACCCATCGTCTCGCTCACCGATCACGATGATATCGAGAGCGGTTTGGCTCTGCGGCGGACTCGCGCCGCGCCAGCCGCGCCCGTTTCCCTCGAGTGGACCGTCCCGTTTGGCCCGACATTCTTTCACCTGGGCGTGCACAATCTGCCGCCTGCGCAAGCCCGCGCCATCTTCGCGGATCTGCGCGACTACACGGCGCGTCCGGAGCCAACCCGACTCGGCGACCTGCTGGAAATGCTCACTGTGCGCGAAGACCTGCTGATCGTGCTGAACCATCCGCTTTGGGACGAGGCGAATATCGGCGCGAGCGCCCATCGCCAGACGCTGGAGGCCCTGCTTTCGGGCTATGGCCGATGGATTCACGCCGTTGAGCTGAACGGCTTGCGCTCCTGGGACGAGAACAGCGAAGCGCTGGAATTGGCGCGCGCCTGGCAACTACCCGCCATCTCCGGCGGCGACCGCCACGGCCTGGAGCCCAACGCCAACCTGAACCTGACGCACGCCGCCAATTTCGCCGGGTTCGTGGCGGAAATCCGGCGCGAGCGGCTGAGCTCTATGCTGTTCATGCCGCAGTACCGGGAAACGCTCGGTCTGCGCTGGTTTGAAACCGTGAAGGACATCGTGCGCCGCCATCCCGAAGCGCAACGGCCCCGCTGGGTGGACCGCTTCTTCTATGAGTGCGAAGACGGCATGACGCGTCCCATCGCGGAACTCTGGCCAAATGAAGGCCCCGCGCTGTTGCGCTCGGTTTTTGCCATGCTGCGCCTGTCGGAATCGCAGAGCCTTCGCGCCGCGCTGCGCTGGAGAGTCCCTGATCCCGCCGAAATGGGGTCCTGAAACGGGTCGGCCCTCGGGCCCCCCCGGTACGTACCCTATTAGTACCTGCATGACTACGTATGCAGTGCAACCTGCTGGATAATGAGGCTTTCCAGGAGACCCAGGTGAGCAGAGACAAGATCCAGGGCGACCGCCGGTTACAGCGGCGTTACCCCCTAGAATTGGATTTGGAATTCAGAATCGTCGACGAAGACAACGTAGTTTCCACGGGTGTCGGCAAGACGGGGAACATGAGCAGCGGCGGCGTCTTGTTTCATGCCGAGGAGGGTGTGCCAAGCGGACCCCAAGTGGAACTGGCGGTGCGTTGGCCCGCGGTGCTGGGCACCGCGCCATTTCTCGAGTTGCGCATTTTCGGGCGATTGCTCCGTAACGACTCGAACGGGGTCGCCATGCGCATGAGCCGGTACCAGTTTGAGAAACTGGGCAACGCGCGCGCAGCCTTCGAAGATGTTTTCACCAACGCTGTGATTCAGTAGGTGGGACAGGCTTCCGCCGGTCATTGGGCTTGACAATCGCTGGTGTTCGAGGACAATGGCACTTAGCGGCCAAAATGCCCATTCGAGCGGAATATCGGAAATATTATGGAGCGCGCTGGCGCAAATTCCGGCTGACCATGCTGGAAGCCGCCGGCAACGTCTGCCAGATGTGCCAGCAGCCGCACCGCCTGCTCAACGTGGTGCACCTCTCGAACGATCCGGCGGACCGCACGCGACTAACGGTGCTGTGCCCCAGGTGCCATTCCAAACATAACGCCGCCCAGCGCAATGCCGTGACCCGCCGTACGCTCGCCCGGCAGCGCGGCCAACTGTGGCTGTCCGACGAGTTGGAAGTGGCGCCGGTGCCCGTGCGGATGTGGCCCATGCGGCTGCGCCAGATGGATCTCTTCTAAAGCGCCGCGTCCGGGCGCCGCGCGTTACAATCCCATAGTTATGGACACGTTTAACCGAAGAGGTTTTCTCAAGGCTGGCGCGGCGGGAATGAGCGGCGCCGCGGCCCTCTGGCAGGCATCCTCCGCGGCCCAAACCGCGCCGTCCCATGCCCTCCGTCATATCCTGCCGATGAACCGCAACTGGCTCTACGGCGGGCACGCGATCCCGGGCTGCTCCGCCCCGGAGTTCGACGACGGCAAATTCCAGCGCGTCACCATTCCGCACACCAACAAGATCTTCCCCTGGCACAGTTTCGACGAGAAGGATTTCCAGTTCGTCTCCATCTACCGGCGCCATTTCAAACTGGCGCCGCAGCCCGGGCACCGCGTCTTCGTGGATTTTGCCGGTGTCATGACCGCCACCACCGTCACCATCAACGGCCACAAGCTCGGCGAATACCGCGGCGGCTATACCCCCTTCTCCTTCGAGCTGACGCCGCACCTGAAGACGGATGCGCCCAACGTCCTGGCCGTCGAGGTGGATTCCACCGAGCGGCCCGATATCCCTCCCTTCGGCGGGAACATCGACTACCTGACCTTCGGCGGCATCTATCGCGAGGTCGCGCTGCGCGTCGTCGCGCCGGTGTTCATCGAGAATGTGTTCGCCAAGCCGGTGGATGTCCTGGGCGACGGCCGGCGCGTGGAAGTGAAGTGCCTTCTCAACGGACAGGCCTCGAGCGCGCACACGCTGAAAGTGGAACTGCGCGATGGCGCGCGCGTGCTGTCTTCGGCCGAAGGCCCGGTCTCCGGTCAGCCGCTGAGCCTTTCCAACCTGGGCGCCATCGATCTATGGGAGCTGGATCGCCCCAAGCTGTATACGGTCATCGCCCGCCTCTACCAAGGAGGCGCTCCCATCGACGCATACTCCACGCGCATTGGCTTCCGCGAGGCCCGGTTCACCGCGCAAGGTTTCATGCTGAACGGGAAGCATATTAAGCTGCGCGGCCTCAACCGGCATCAGACCTTTCCCTACGTTGGCGCGGCCATGCCCGCCCGCGTACAGCGCCGCGACGCGCTCATCCTCAAGCGCGAGCTGAAGATCAACCTGGTGCGGACCTCGCATTATCCGCAGTCGCCGCACTTCCTGGACGCCTGCGATGAAGCGGGCCTGCTGGTTTTCGAGGAAATCCCCGGCTGGCAGCACATCGGCGATAAAGCCTGGCAGGACCTGGCCGTGCGCAACGTCGGAGAGATGATCAAGCGCGACTGGAATCATCCGTCCGTCGTTCTGTGGGGCGTGCGTATCAACGAATCGCAGGATGATCACGATTTCTACACGCGCACCAACGCGCTGGCCCACGAGCTCGACAACTCCCGCCAGACCGGCGGCGTGCGCTACCTGTACGACACGGAATTGCTCGAAGACGTGATGACCATGAACGATTTCGGCTTCCCGCTGCGGCCGCCGAACCACCCGCTTTATCTCAACACCGAGTTCGTCGGCCACACATACCCCACCAAGACCAACGACAACGTGGACCGCGTGATGGAGCACGCGCTGCGCCACGCCCGCGTGCACAACCAACTGGCTTCCGACGACCGTTACGCAGGCGGCATCGGCTGGTGCGCCTTCGACTACAACACGCACGCCAACTTCGGCTCCGGCGACAAGATCTGCTATCACGGCGTGGCGGACATTTTCCGCATCCCGAAACCCGCCGGACAGTTCTATCGCTCGCAGTGCGATCCCAAAGAGGAGGTCGTCCTGGAACCGTGCTTCAACTGGTCGCAGGGCGATCAATCCCAAGGCGGCGGCATCCGCCATGCCGTGATCGCTTCCAATTGCGATCACCTGAAGATCTATGTGAAGGGCGAGCTGAAGGTGGAAGCCGATCCGGACCGCGAACAATATGGGCATCTGCCCCACCCGCCCTTCATCAGCGACTTGATGAGCGAGCGTCTCGAGGATTGGGGCGACCTGCGCATCGACGGCTATATCAACGGCGCGAAAGTCATCTCGAAGACCCTGCCGGGCAACGATTACGATCGCCAGTTGCATGTCGAGCCGGACGATAAGGAACTGGTGGGCGATGGCATCGATGCCACCCGCGTCGTGCTGCGCGTGACCAATGAACACGGCGGCGCGCGGCCTTTCTCGACCGGCGCGGTGACGTTGCGCCTGGAGGGGCCGGGCGAGATCGTCGGCGAGAATCCATTTTCACTGGCCGGCGGCGTGGGGGCCGTGTGGGTCCGCAGCAAGGAAGCGGCCGGCGTCATCCGGCTACACGCCCGGCATCAATATTTGGGGGAGAAGACCGTCGAGATCCGCGTGAGGCCGGCCGAGCCGGAGCAGGTGTAGGCGCTTTTAGGCCAGCGCCGGACCCGCAAACGGCCCACGCGCGTTCTCGAGCCGGACGGCCAACTCCAGAATCAGTTCCTCTTCGTAGGGGCGGCCTACCAACTGCACGCCGATGGGCAGCCCCTCGGCGGACATGCCGAACGGGATGACCACAGCTGGCAGGCCCAGCAGATTAAATGGAGTAGCCGGCATCATGGCTTGAAACAAGCCGATCTCGACGTCGTCCCCCGCTTCGCCCACTTTCCAGCGCCGCGAGCGGTGCGGAAACGCGGTCACCCCGCAGGGCGGCATCAGCAGCACGGGATACTGTTCCATCTGGCGCAGCAGGGAGGCGCGCATGCGGTCGCGCGTGGCCAGATTGAGCAGGAGTTGCTCCACGCTGGGCGCGGGCTGCTCCAGTCCACCGGCCAGGAGTTCCGCGGTAGTCCAATGCGCATCGGCTTCGCGGCCCAGGATCATTTGCTGGGTCAGTCGCGCCGTCATCTGCCCCATGAAGAACCACCACAGATTCGGCGCCCGCTCCAGCCCCTGCGGCTCAAAGGGCTCCGTGGGGACGCCCAGATCGGCCAGGGCGCGGCCCGCGCGGCGCACCGTCTGCCGGATCTGGGGATCGACCGGCACACGATAGAACTGTTCGGCCAGGCCGACGCGCAAGCCGGCTTCGCTCGGCGGTTGCAGCGGCACCGGCGCGGAGAAGGGGTCCTGGCTGTCGTATCCGGCCAGCGCGGCGAACAGCAGACGGAGGTCCTCGGCGGAACGCGCCAGCGGGCCGGCCACCGCCAGCAATCCGCCCGGATGGTTCATCACCGGGAAATGCCCGTTGGCCGAGATGCGGCCGGGCGTGGGCTTCAGACCGGCTATGCCGCAGAAGTGCGCTGGAACGCGGATGGAGCCGCCGCCATCGCTGCCAATTCCGCCCGCCGAGCAGAACGAAGCGATGGCCGCCGCTTCGCCGCCGCTGGATCCTCCGGGCGTGCGCTCCAGGTTCCACGGATTGTTTGTGCGGCCGGTGATGAAGTTGTCCGTCTCGAAGGTCGAGAGGAATTCGGGAGTGTTGGTCTTGCCCAGGATGATGGCGCCGGCGGCGCGCAGGCGGGAGACGGCGGTAGCGTCCTGCGCGGCTTTGTGTCCCAGGCGGAAGCGGCTGCCGCACAGCGTGGGCAGGCCGGCGATGTCGAAGCTGTCCTTGACGGTCACCGGAACGCCGTGCAGAAGTCCCAGCGACTCGCCGTGCATGACGGCGTTTTCAGCGCGCCTGCCGTCCGCGCGAGCCGCGTCCTCGAGCACCGACACGAAAGCGTTGATCCGGGGATTCTGCGCGGCGATCTGCGCCAGGTGGGACTCGACCAGTTCCACCGGCGAAACTGCGCGGTCGCGAACCATTCCGGCCATGAGGCACAACGAACTTCGTACGGGCATGATGGATGGAGAAGCGCAATTAGCCCGGAATCGGCTCCACGAACACCGCGGTCCCGTAGGCCAGCACTTCGGTGACGCCGCTCATGATTTCGGTGGCGTCGTAGCGCGCGCCGACCACGGCGTTGGCGCCCATTTCGGCAGCGTGGTTCAGCATCAGCTCAAAGGCGTGCTGGCGGGTCTTTTCGCAGAGGCTCGAAAGCAGCGTGATGTTGCCGCCAACCAGCGTCTGCAGGCCGGCGCCGATGGTGCCGAAGACCGAGCGCGAGCGCACCACGATGCCGCGCACTACGCCGAGATTGCGCACGATCTTGTAGCCATCCAGGGTGAAAGCGGTGGTCACCATGTATTCAGGGACGAGGGTGGATTGGGGATTGCCAACTGGATCTGCCATGAGCCTATCTTAATTGACAGGCTGTACTTTTGGCGAGGCGATCAGCGGGCGCGTCATAATAGCCTAGGAGCAGTCATGGCGCAAACACCATCGGTCCCAGCATCCAGTTCCTTGCCGCCCGCCAGCGCCGAGTATGAGACGGCCATGCATCCCGCGCCCGGCAAATCGCCGCAAGTTCAGAAGTGGAAAATGTTTCGCTCCGGCAAGGGCGAGACGCATCTCGATTTCGGCAAGACCGGACTCATCAGCAAGCCTGGGGCGGGCCAGACGATTCTGCTCGACCATGTGAAGCGAGAGGCCCGCATCGTGCCGGCGCAGCCTCAGGCGAAGCCGGCGGCGCCGTCAGCGTCCGCGCCGGGTGGCGCACCGCACCTGCCAGCGCCGCCTGCCGCACTGCTGCACGTGAAAGATCTGGGCAAACGGATGATCGGCGGGCACCCGGCGGATGGCAAGATGTATACTTTCCAGCCGCCAAAGGCTCCGGCTGTGCCGGGCGCAAAAGCGCCTCCGGGGTTCAAGCCGCCCAAGCTGGGGGAACTGCCTAAGGCGCCTGGATTGCCGAAGGCGCCTGGGTTGCCGAAGGCGCCTGGATTGCCGAAGTCCCCCATGCCGGGGCTGGCGCCACCTGGAGCAGCCGCGCCTGCCCCGGGAAAGCCGCCGGCGCCCGGCGCGCCGCCTGCGAAGGTGCAGACGCTGGAGGTGTGGACCCACTCGAAGTTGAAGGTGCCGCTGCTGACCAAAGCCAACGGAATGCCGGGGCTTCAGAGCAGCGTATGCAAGGCCGCCAAGGGCGGCGAACCGCCGGCGTCCCGATTTCAAATTCCGCCTGGATATAAGCTGGTAAAACCCAAGCTGCCGGCGCTACCGCGTTCGCCCGCGTAGCAGCGGCCCCAGATAACGCATCACCGTGGCCGCCACCAGCCGGTTGCCGTCCGCCGTCGGATGCAACCCGTCGCGCTGCATGCGGCTGGTTCCTGCCACACCATCCAGCAGGAACGGAATCAGCGCGACTTTGCGCTTCGCCGCCAGATCGCTGTAGACGCGCTGAAACGCGGCAATATAATCGGGGCCGTAGTTTGGCGGCAGGGTCATGCCTGCCAGCAGCACCTTTGCGCCGGAACCCGTCAGCCCGACCACGATCTGGTCCAGGTTCGACCGGGTAGTGGAGACCGGCAGGCCGCGCAGCCCATCGTTGCCGCCGAATTCGACGATGACCACGGCCGGGTTGAGCGCGCTCACGGTACTCAAACGCGCCAGCGCGTCAGTGGTGGTTTCGCCGCTGATCCCTGCGTTCAGCACGCGGTATCGCAGGCCGCGGCGATCCAACTCCTGCTGCAGAAAATCCGGGTAGCTCTTGCCGGGGTCCGCGCCGAACCCCGCCGTCAGGCTGTTGCCAAACGCCACGATCACGGGCCGGTCGTCGCGCTCTGGACCAGGCAGCGCGGGCGCGGCGGCGGCCTCCCGTGCGGTGTCCGGCGCAGGCTCCGGCGTGGGGTGCGGCGCGCTGCCGCAAGCGCCCAGCGCCAATAAGCCCGCAAGCAAACTGACGATACGCATCTAAATGCCATAATAAAACGTAGACCCTCCATCCATGATTCAGGCACACGGTCTCACCAAGACAATCGACACAGGCACACACCGCGTGGATATCCTGAGGGGCATCGACCTGGAAATCCCGCGCGGGCAAGTCGCCGCCATCATGGGCCCGTCCGGCAGCGGCAAGAGCACGCTGCTGGGGCTGCTGGCCGGCCTGGACACGCCCACGGCCGGCAGCATTTCACTCGACGGGCAGGAGATCACCGGCCTGAAGGAAGACGAACTGGCGCTGGTGCGCGGCCGCAAGATCGGCTTCGTCTTTCAGTCTTATAACCTGATCCCCACGCTGACCGCCGAGGAAAACGTGCTGCTGCCCATGGAACTGGCCGGCAATGGAACCGGCGACGGCCCGGCCCGCGCGCGGGAGCTTCTGGATCGCGTGGGCCTGGCCAACCGTTGCGATCATTACCCCGTGCAGCTTTCCGGCGGCGAACAGCAGCGCGCGGCGCTGGCCCGCGCCTTCATGGTGCGTCCGCCCATCCTGCTGGCCGATGAGCCGACCGGCAACCTGGATTCCGAAAACGGCCGCCTGGTGCTCGACCTGCTTCTCTCGCTCAACCGCGAGGAAGGCACCACGCTGGTGCTAGTGACGCACGATCTGGAACTGGCGAACGTTGCCGACCGCCGCATCCAGTTGCGCGACGGTCGGATTGTATGACCAGCGTGCCAGTAACCCTCAAAATCGCCTGGAACGACATACGCTCCGCACCCGCCAAGTTTCTCTTCGTGATCCTGGCGGTCGCCGTGGGCGTGGGCGCGCTCACCGGCGTCCGCTCGTTCAGCCGCGCCTTCCACAATCTGCTGCTGCTCCAGGCCCGCACCTTGATGGCCGCCGATGTTTCCCTGCGCGTGTTCGCCCAACCCACCGCGCAACAAACCGCGGCCATCGCCGGCCTGGAACAACGCGGTGTGCGCCACACCTCCGTCACCGAAACTCTCACTATGGCCAATACAGCCGAGGTGCCGGAGCCCATGCTGGTTTCCGTGAAGGCCGTCGACCCGGCAAGCTACCCCTTTTATGGCCAGGTCGTCCTCGACCCGCCGGCGGCGCTGCGCGCAGTCCTCGACAGTCATTCGGCGGCGGTCTCCGACGACCTGCTTTTCCGGCTGAAGGCGCACGTGGGCGGCAGCCTGCGGCTCGGCGGCCAGGAGTTTCGCATCGTGGCGGTGTTGGTATCCGAGCCCGACCGCTTGACGGGCAGCATCAATGTCGGTCCGCGCGTCATGATCAGCCGGGAGGGCCTCGACCGCACCGGCTTGATCAGCCTCGGCAGCCGCGCCGCCGAGCGTTTCCTGTTTCTCCTGCCGCCGGGCGCCGCCGACGTGCAGCAGGTGCGCAACATTTTGAAGCAAGCCTTCCCGGAGGGACTCGTCGCCGATTACCGCGAGACGCATCCCATTGTCACGCGCGGCCTGGAGCGCTCCACCACCTTCCTCAGCCTCATCAGCCTGATCGCACTGATCGTGGGCGCGCTGGGCGTAGCCACGGCCATGCACGCCCACCTGCAGCAGAAGATGGATACCATCGCCATCCTGAAATGCCTGGGCGCGCGCTCGGGACGGGTGTTGCGCATCTATTTGGCGCAAACGCTGGCGCTGGGCCTCGCGGGCGGAGTGCTGGGCATCGGTTTCGGGACGCTGGTGCAGCGCGTGTTTCCAGCTCTCATTGGCCGCCTCTTTCCAGTGCCGCCCCATATGGGCCTGGATCTGGTGCCCGCTGCGCAAGGTCTGGCGATCGGCATCCTGACCACGCTCCTGTTCACTTTGCCCACACTGCTCGGTATGCGCGAAATACGACCGGCGGTCATCTTCCGGCGCGAGATGACCGAAACGCGGCCGGACTGGCTGCGTCGCTGGAGCCGTTCGCGCGAGGCGTCGGCCACGGCTGCCGCCATCCTGGTGGGCATCGGGCTGATCGCCGCCTGGCTCGCCGGGACCACCCTGCGCGATTCCTTGCGCACCGGCGCGTATTTTGCTGGCGGACTGCTGGTAAGCCTGCTGGCGATCGCGGCAATTGCCTGGTTCCTGCTGCGCGGACTGCGGCTCCTGATGCGCGGTTCCGGACGGGCGCTCCCGGCGGCCTTGCGGCACGGCATCGCCAATCTCTACCGGCCCGGGAATCATGCGCAGACGGTGTTGGTCACCCTCGGCACCGGCGTGATGTTCACGCTCACGGTTTACCTGCTGCAGCACGCCGTGCTGACGGACATGGCGCAGAACGCGCCGCCAGGCATGCCCAACGTGTTCATGCTGGATATACCGGGCGCGCAGCGGCAGGCCCTCACGGACCTGCTGAAGCGGCAGAAGGGAATCGAAACCGCTCCGGAGATTCTGTCCTCGGTGGCCGTGCGCCTGGCGTCGGTTAATGGCGTGCCTGTCGAAAACATGCACTTGCAGCAGTGGGGCCGCCGCTTCCTGCGCACGCGTGCGGTGACCACTCAGCCGGCCCGCCCGCGCGAGACCGAAATTCTCAGCGGCGCATGGTGGGATGGGCATCCATCCACGCCGCAAGTGTGCGCCTCCGAAGAGGCCGCCCGCATCCTGCACCTTAAGACCGGCATGACGCTCGAGTGGTCCGCCTGGGGGCGAACGCTCGAGTCGAACCTCGCCTGCATTCAGCGCACCGATGCGGTGCGCATGAGCGCGCGCTTCGAATTCGTCTTCAGCCCGGGCAGCCTGGATGGATTTCCGGCCATCTACTATGGCAGCGTCCGGGTGAAGCCGCGCGACGTGGCGGCCTTGCAGCGCGCCGTGTATGAGAAGATGCCGACCATCACGGTGGTCAACATGGCCGATGTGCTCGAAATCGTGCAACAGGTAGTGGACCAAGTCGCGCTGGTGGTGCGTTTCGTTTCCGCATTCACCATCTTGGCTGGCGCCATCATTCTGGCGTCCAGCGTAGCGGCTACGCGCTTCGGGCGGGTGCGCGAAGTGGTTATTCTGAAGACGCTGGGCGCGACGCGTCGGCGCGTTGCCGGAATCTTCTCCATGGAGTTTCTGGTGCTGGGCGCGGCGGCGGGGTTGCTGGGCAGCGCGCTGGCGACCGGCTTCACCGCGCTGGTGGTGAAGCGCCTGTTGAAGGCGGAGTTTCACCTCGACCCGGCGGCAGACCTGTTTGCAATCGCCCTGACCGCGCTGGTAGCCGTCGGGGCGGGATGGTTGGCCAGTTATCGGATCCTGGGGCAGAAGCCCCTGGAGGTTCTGCGCGATGAGTGACGGCGCGCCGCCAGCGCTGCCCCATCAATATCTGCTCTCCCTGCCCGAGCGCGCGGTGCGCTCCATGAGCGCGCTGAGCGCCGGCCTGCTGCGGGAACTGGGCGAAGTGGCCCTGCCGCGCGCCGTGCGCCGCACTCGTCTCTACACGGAGCTGGTCGAAAACACGCTGCGGTTCCTGATCGAAAATGTCGGCCAGGTGGAAGGTACATATCCGCCGCAGGGCAAGCTGGCGGATAACTTCGCCATGCGCCGCTTCGCGGGCAACGGCATCGAGCTGGTCGGCCTGCTCACCATCAGCGCTTCGCCCGTATGGGTGCTGGCCGCGCTGGCCGATCTTTCCGGCACCGGGCGGCAACTGATCCGCGAGATCGCGCAGAGCCTGAACGACGAAGGGCTGCTGGCCGCTGGCGCCGAATACGAAACGATCGACCAGTTGTTGGACGGTCTGGAGGGCGCGGCCGGCCGCCTGGCCCAGACCGCCAACACGCCGCCGCTGGACGTGCCGGGCCTGCGGCGCGAGTGGTCCGACTTGCGCCGCGAGGCGGCCAAAATCCCCAGGCCGCATCTGCCGTCCGGCGACGCGCTGCGGCGAAGCTGGGAAGATTTGAAGACCACCGCCGCCGCCGAGGGCCGCCCTGTCTTTCAAGTCTCGACCCTGATGGCCGTCTCCGCGGTCAGCCGGATTCCGGAGAACCTGCTTTGGCTCTCGCGCTGCGCGAAAGGAGCGGCGCGCCGCACGGGCCAGATCCTGGCGGGAGTTCTGCTGAATCATTACAGCGCCACCATGGAAGAAATCCGTAGCACCGGGTATGTGGCCTATTGGATGCGCGAGTTCCGGCCGTATTTGAAAGCTGCCGCCTCGCAATTCTCCCCGCGCCGCGTGACCCTGACGGAGCGCATGTTGGGGCGCGGATGAAAGTCCGGCAACCCGAATTTACAATTTACACCGGGGCGCTTGCTCCCACTTGCCCGGGTGGAGTATAGTCGTAATGGCTTCACAAGGAGGGTTGTATGCGAAATTTTGTACTAGGCATCACGTTTGTCTCGGCGCTTGCCATGACTGCCATGGCGGCCGAGTTTAGCGGGTATATCTCCGACGCCGGTTGCGCCGCAAAGCAAGGCGCTAAGGCCGCCGCCGCCGGCCATGCGGGCTGTGCGAAGGGCTGCATCAAACGAGGCGACAAGGCCGTCCTGGTCACCCCCGAAGGTAAGGTCTACACAATTGCGAATCAGGACAAGGTGGTCGACCACGCGGGCGAAAAGGTGACACTGATTGCCAAGGCCGACGGCGACAATCTCACGGTCAGCGAAGTAAAGTAAATCGGCCGCGGGAGAGGCGGGCTACTGCAGCTTGCCTCTCCCGGCCACTTCCCAAACCTCTTCCAGTTCTCCGTTGCGGAGTCCGTAAACCCGCTCGTGCAGATTCACGGCCACGCAAATATGGTTCGGGATAATGTGCAGCCGCTCCCCGATTTCGAACTTGCGGCCGCACTGTCTCACGTCTACATAACCGTGTTCCTCGTTCATCTTATGGAACACCGCCTCAGGGGCTTCGACGACATGGCCGAAGGTGGACTCCGCGCCGGATCCGGTCAGCCGGTCCGATGAAAACGTCTTCGAGCCGCCATCCACAATGATCTGGCCGGGCCGCGCCGTGGAAACGACCGTTACCAGCAGCGTGGCCGCGCATTCCTCCGGCGTGCAAGCGCCGCTCGCCACCGTGTTCCAGTCGTTGTAGACATAGGTGCCGGGGCGGATCTCGTTCAGGCCCGGCAATTCATGCGAGTGGTAAAGCGATGGCGTGGACCCTCCGCTGACAATGCGCACCTGGATGCTTTCGCGCCGGAAATCGGCGAGTATCGACTGAATGAGCCCGCCCAGCGCCGCCAGCGCTTCCTGGCCCCCGGCGCCGCTGTCCTTGATGTGGCCCGGATAGAAGGCGATGCCTTCGAACGAGAGGCCCAGGTGTTCGATGCCGCGCGCCAGGTTGAGTAGTTCGGCGCCCGGTGAAACCCCCACGCGTCCCAGCCCCACATCGGTTTCGGCGAGCACCCCCACCTGCACGCCCGCGGCTTGCGCGGCTTCGGAAAGCTGCTCGGCGGCGGCCGCGCTGTCGAGCGCCACCGTGACCCGCGCGCGCCGCGCCACGGCCATCAGGCGTTCCAGCTTCGACCGTCCGATCACCGGGTAGGCGACTAACAGGTCTGCCGGCGCGGCGTCCAGCATTACCTCCGCCTCGCCCACTTTCGCCACTGTCAGTCCGGCTGCCCCCAGTTCCAGTTGGCGCCGGCCGATCCGCGGCGATTTGTGCGTCTTGGTGTGCGGACGCAGCCGCAGCCCGTGCAGGGCGGCGTAATCCGCCGCGCGCCGGAGGTTGCGCTCCATCGCGTCTAGATCCACCAGCAGGGCGGGCGTATCAATGTCCGCGATCCGCATCATTTCTCTTTGCGGAACCGCATGGTGATCTTGTCGCCGGAAACGTTGTAGCGCAGTTCCAGGTCCTTGACCTTTTGCTTTTCCATGGGGAAGTACAACAGCCCCGAAACAGGTTTATCGGTTTTTGTTTGGGGCAACTCCTTCTGTTTCAGCACGCCCAGCATGGGATCTTCCTTCTCGTGGGATCCCGTGCGCGTCTTCGCTTCGGCGCCCGCGGGCGCGCCGGCGTCGCCTATGCCATCGCCCCCCAACCTGCGCGGCGGCCCCGGCGAACCGGGATAGCCGCCCCAAATGGGCCCGTCGTTATCGTGCATGCCGGTGCCGCCCGCGCCACCCGTCTGCCGGACG
>Ga0335078_10002997_pt1 | contig 25245 bp, 22 predicted proteins | sample Lox_Sample_32_FD_206711 | JGI IMG/M metagenome (GOLD analysis project Ga0335078, IMG submission 206711) | Soil microbial communities from Loxahatchee National Wildlife Refuge, Florida, United States - Lox_Sample_3.2 | ecosystem: Environmental > Terrestrial > Soil > Wetlands | place: USA... | reverse complement strand
CGGGAATCGTCGACGAATTTTGGCGTGTGCTCAGCTGATACGTTGTCCCACCCTGCCCACTGAGCGTGAGCCCGCCAAGAGCGCTCGCTGCCAGAAATTCGATCAAGGTCTCCCGGCTTTGACACCGGCCGGGCCTACGTGGGCGGGATGCCCCATTGGCCATTTCATGCGCCCAACCTGGAGGAGCAGAACTGGAATATCTGGCGCGACGCCAAACGCTTCCCGGTCGCCTCGATGACCCCAAATAATCGGCGATCTGATTTCCTACCAGAACGATGGAAAAGGCCGCGCGTTCATCGTTGGCAAAGTCGCGAGAGCGTAAATGAGTATTCCAGTTCGTGCATGGATATGCGCCGGCTTCACGCGCTCACATCGGCAGAAGCGGGCAAGTCTCGTGAAGCGATCTGCGACGACCGATACGGACAAACCCCACTGCCGGCAGGGCTGGTGCTACTGCGAGCAGTAGGCCCAGGCCCTCGACGTTCCGTTGCTCGCCACTTCCCAGCCAGGCCCCTGGACGAGGGTGTCATTGCCATGGCTATCTACAAGTGGGGTCGCCAGCGTCCACTGATACACGCTCCCCGGAGGGGCGTTGACGCTGGGGGTCCCGGTGTCGGTGATGCTGGTAATCGTGTCGGTTTCCGCGTCCGGGGTGCCGGGTTCGAAGGTCACGGTCATGCCGGGCGTGAAGCCCGCCGAGGCACTTCCTGCGACATCCACGGTGGTGGCGCCTGGGCCGCTGCTGTGCTCCAGGACGTCATACATGGGCGCGTCAGTGCTCATGTAGATTGGGCCGCCGTTTTGAATCTGGCCTGCGCCCGCGCTTCCGCCGCCGCCGATCAGGTACGGATGATCCGCGGGGCAGGTGGCGACAGTCAGCGACGGCTGCGGGGAAGCGGTGCCGGAACTGATCACCGTGATCACGTTCAGGCCGGGGGGGCCCGCCGTGGAGGGTCCTGCCGGTCCTTGCGTCCCAGGTGGTCCTTGCGCTCCGGGCGCGCCGTTGCACGCATCGGCGGTATGGCCGCTGCCGTCGGTCACTGCGGCGCCTCCGTTGGGGCAATTGGCGTCACCGGACGCGAGTGGGCGTACCGTGGCGCCGGTTCCCGGGGGGCCTTGCGGTCCGGTCGCACCCGACGGCCCTGTGCTTCCCGGCGGTCCGGCGGGGCCGGCTGGCCCAGCCGGGCCTTCCTGGTTCCACTGGATCGCCGTGTCGCCCCTGCCACAGCTCGTGCCCTTGTCTTGGAGCACCAGAGTGTGACTGCCTCTGATTGACCTGGTGGCATAGCAGCCGTAGATGACCCCGCCACTGACCGGGCTCGCGGTGATCGCCGCGCCCGCGGCGCCGCCGATTCCCAGCAGTAATGTCGCTGTGCCGGTGATGACCAGGGCTTTGCGGGGCGGGTGAAGGTGCACGGCCGTTCCCTTCTACGCTGATCACCGCAAACACATTGAGCGTCGCTCACCGGGTGATGACGGGTGACTGGTATCGCCGCACGGCCAGCAGGCGGGCTGCTGCCGCTGCTGCGGGGGTTGCCGCGTGACACGGCATAGTGCCTAAGTGACACATGGTAGGCGCTCGGTCACTCCATGCGGTATTGAACTGCCCATGTGTCCGGCTGGGCTTCTCCCACTCGGGCGCATGGGATCACCGTTGGCGCGGGTCGTCCGGCGTCGTGTGCTGGCCGGGGAGTTGGCGGTCGTCACGGAGCGGCACCACCATCCATGGATGCTGGGCGTGACTGGCCGGCTGCCGCAGCCTGGCTAGGTTAGCTGCCGCCTCCACTGCGGCAGGCGGGCGATGCGGGCGACGGCGATCGCGTTGAGGACGGCCTCCTGGTGCTCGTGGCTCCCGGCCTCGCGCCCAGAGCCCCAGCTTTCCCATACGTGGTCGCGGAGCCGCCTGGGGATCAGATACCAGTCGCGGCGGCACATCAGGCGAGTCCGGTCGATCTGCTCCCCGCAGCCCGGGACCGGGCAGCGACCGGCAGGTAGCTGTAAGGCCGCAGGCTGGCCGCCAGGTCCTCGGCCGTGGCCTCGCGGTAAGGCTGTCAGGTTCGGGTGTTCTGTCAGCTGAGTCATCGCGGTGCATCTCCTCGTATGGGTAGCTAACCGGGTTAGACGTTACAGAGCGCTACCGACGTTCCTTCCGGACCGCTACCAGCGCAAACTGTACCGAGCGTGACACCACGGAACTTGCTGAGAGCAAAGGCTGGCTGAGAAGGCTCGGGAGTCACGCCCCGCGCCGCATCCGATGTGGCTGGCTGATCACCTTGCGGTGAGTAGTTCTCGTCACTTGGCCACTACTGGCCATGGGAACCCGCACTGGAGAGACCGCGGCCGGCCGGGAGTTCTAGCCGGTGATCGCGCTCCCGGCCACCTCGCCGTCGTTGCCTGCGTTCAACGGCAACATCACTAGCGACGCGAAGTCGTCATGGACGACTATTGGTGTCTTTCTGCTGGTGGCGGGTGCCGTTTGCATGGGCTGCGCACCGGGTGAGCACAGCGCCTGGTGGCTTTCGCCGGAACCTGACTCGAGGGACTGCCCGTGTATAAATGGCTCGCCGCTGGCGCCGCCATCGTGGTGGCCCTGCCGCTCGCGCTGCTGTTGCTCATCAGCACGACGGCCACGCCTGGCACGGCCAGCACCAGCTTGGCTGGCGGCCCGTCGGCACTGGCGCTGGCGGACATCCCGCCGCCCTACCTGACGCTGTACCTCGGCGCGGCGCAGGCGTGCCCCGGCTTGCCGTGGGGAGTGCTCGCGGGAGTCGGCAAGGTCGAAAGCGACCACGGCCAGTCAGATGCGCCGGGCGGGCGTGCATTCGGGCGCGAACTTCGCCGGGGCCGAGGGCCCGATGCAGTTCGAGCCGACCACGTTCGCGCGGTACGCGGTCGACGCCGACCCGGCCGCGCCGCTGAGCGTGTACGACCCGGCGGACGCGATCTACACCGCGGCGGCGATGTTGTGCGCGAATGGCGCGGCATCCGGCACCGCAGCCGGGATCAGCCAGGCGGTCTTCGCCTACGACCATTCCCAGGCCTACGTCGCCAGCGTGCTGGGCTGGGCGGCCCGGTATACCACCCCGGCGCCCGCCGGGGCGGCGGCAGCCGCGATCGTCTTCGCGCTGGCCCAGCTCGGCAAGCCGTACCAGTGGGGCGCCGCCGGCCCGGGCGCCTTCGACTGCTCCGGCCTGGTCTACGCCGCCTACGCCGCGGCGGGCATCCGGATCGGCCGTACCACCTTCCAGTGGCGCCTCGACGGGCCGCAGGTCCCGCTGGCCCAGATCGAGCCGGGCGACCTGCTGTTCTCCGCCGGGTCCGATGGCACCCCGGCTAATCCGGGCCACGTCGTGATGTACCTCGGCGGCGGCCAGATCATCCAGGCCCCGCAGACCGGCCAGGACGTGCAGATCGGCCCGCTCGACCTGGCCGGCGTCGTGGTCGCCACCCGGCCCGCCGACCTGCCTCCCAGCTGACCCGCCGATCCGAGGGAGAACCGATGACCTCTGTGACCATCGCCCAGCTGCGCACCTGCGCCACCGTCGACCTGATGACTGCGGCCGCGGCGCTGGGCCTGGGCCGGACCAAGGCCTACGAGCTCGCCCGCCGCGACCAGTTCCCGTGCCGGGTGATCCGCATCGGCGAGACCTACCGCATCCCCACGCCCGGGCTGCTGGAACTGCTCGGCGTCACCGCCGAGGCCCCCGCGGCCGCCGCCCGGCCGGTCTCGCCGGCCGGCCGCCGCCTCTGACCAAAGCCGAACGGAGAAACCCGATGCGCATCGGCGACCCACCGCCGCCCGACGAGCCAGATCCCAATGGTCCCGCCTGGCTGCTGTCGAAGGCGTGGCAGCGGGCCGAGCTGGTGGTCTGGGGCGCGCACGGCGGCGCTGGCGTGACCACGCTGGCGACCTGGCTGCAGCCCGCCTGGGACATGGGCCCGGGCCGCCCGGCCACGCACCCCAGATTCCCCGCGACCGCCGCGGCCGGGCGGCCGCTGATCCTCGCCTGCCGGTCCACGGTCTGGTCCGCCCGCGCGGCCACCACGGCCGTCGCCGCGGTGGCCAAGGCGGGCAGCCGGGTCACCGTGCTGGCCATCATCAGCGACGGCTGGCCCGAGCCTCCGGCCGCGACCGCCCGGTTCCGGCTGCTCGAGCCGCGCGTCGACGCGATCGTCCGGGTCCCGTTCGTGCCCGGCCTGCGCCTGGCCGACGACCCGGCCGCGGTGGCGCTCCCGCGCCGGGCGCTGCGCGCCCTCGACCAGATCCGGGCCGCGACCGGCGGCCCGCAGCACATCCGCTGACGAGATGGAAGGAGTTCCAGGATGCCGGTGCTCATTCACGCGCTGGCGGCAGGCGGCCTGGCCGCGTTTGGTCACGCGCCGGTCCGACCGGGGCCGTACCTGGCGGCGGGGGTGCCTGACCCCGCGCCGGTGGCGCCGCCGGGCCTGGCCGGGGACATGAACACGCTGCTGGCCTGGTGGAAGTGGGGCGCGCTGGTCGCGGGCGTTTTCGGGCTGATCGGCTGCGGCGCGATGATGGCGATCGGCCGCCGCAACCGCTCCAGCCTGGCCGCCGACGGCGCGACCGGGATCCCGTGGGTGCTGGCCGGACTGACGCTGATCGCCCTGTCCTCGGGCATCGTCGGCGTCTTCATGTGAGGCCGATCATGCATCCCCGGACACCGTGGTGCTGGTGCTGGCCCTGCCGGGTCCGCCGGCGCCGGAAGTACGCCATCGCATTCGTCATCCTGATCATCGCTGCCGCGCTCCTGGTCCACGGTCACGTCCAGCCTGGCAACACCCGGCCCGCTCCCACCCCGACCACCCGGACCACCCACCCCGGCAAGCCGCGCAGAGCACCTGCCGCAACACCAGTCATGATGACCGCCGCCGGGCAGGACCTGACCTGGGTCGGCTTCCACGGCATGCAGCTGCCGGTCTCGGCGAACGCCGGGCCCCGAGACACCCGCCGCGGGCTCGCGTCCGGGTTCGCCGACACCCCCCGCGGCGCGCTGCTGGCGGCGATCAACATCGGGGTCCGCACCGCCGCCCAGTGGGGAACGGCGATCTTCGGTCCCACGATCAGGCATCAGGTCACCGGCCCGGACGCATCCGCGCTGCTGAACGCCGAGGAAACCGCCTACGCCCAGCTCCGCGCCACCGCCCGGGTCCGGCCGGGTCAGCCCGCCGGGCAGGGCTACGCGACCGAGACCGGTTACCGCTTCGTCGCCTACACCCCGGCCGCCGCGACCGTCGACATCGTCACCGCCGGGCCAGCCGCAACCGGCACCGCCGTGCTGGCCAGCACCCGCATCCAGGTCCTGTGGCTGGCCGGCGACTGGCGGGTGGTGGCACCGCCCGGCGGCAACTGGGCCAACGCGGCCCTCGCCATCTCATCCGCCTCCGGCTACACGCTGTTCCCTGGCGAAAGGTGACCGCCGTGCACTGCGACACCCTGGTCGAGCCCGCCTGCGCCGTGGTGTCCCGCGTGGTCACCTCGGCCACGTCCGCCGCCGCGTCGGATGTCCTGTCCGGCCTGGCCGCCGCGGTCAGCGCCGGGGTCCGCTGGATCGTGGAGAACACCGCGACCTGGTGGGTGCGCCTGCCCTCCCCCGACCTGGCCGCCGAGCCCGCGATCACCCGGATCCAGGGCTGGCTGCTCCCGGTGACCGCCGCCGTCGCCACGGCCGCGATGATCGGGGCAGGCGCGCGGATGGTGATCGCGCGCCGGGCGAACCCGCTGCTGGATGTGACCGGCGGCCTGCTCACCCTGGCCGCGGTGACCGCCCTCGGCACTGTGATCCCCGCGCTGCTGCTCAAGGCCGGGGATGCCTGGTCGGCCTGGGTCTTGGAGGTCTCCACCGGCGGGCAGTTCACCCAGCGGCTGACCGGCGCGCTGGTCCTGGGCGGCAGCGCCGCCTCCGCCGTGGTCCTGATCTTCGGCATGGTCGCGATCGTGCTGTCGCTGGTGCAAGCGGTGCTGATGCTGTTCCGCCAGGCCGCCCTGATCATCCTGGCGGGCGTGCTGCCGCTGGCCACGGCCGGGGCGATCGCGCCGCTGACCCGCCCGTGGATCCGGAAGATCACCTCCTGGATGCTCGCGCTGATCTGTTACAAGCCCGCCGCCGCGGCGGTATACGCGGCCGCGTTCACCATGATCGGCGCGGGCGGGAACCCGCGGACCGTGGTGACGGGCTTCGTCATGCTCGTGCTGTCGGTGATCACGCTGCCCGCGCTGATGAGGTTCTTCACCTGGACCACCGGCACGATCGCCGCGTCGGGCAGCGGCGGGCAGCTGCTGGGCGCCGCCGCCGTCGGCGCGATCGCCGTCGGAACCATGCGCTCGCCGGCGGGCGGCGCGGGGGGACCCGCGCAAGACCAGGCCGCCTACCTCAGCACCCGGCTCGGCCCCCCGCCCGGCGGCAGCCCGCCCGCAACACCGGGCAACCCGCCGGGCGCGCCGCCAAGCCAGCCCGCCACGGCGGCCCCGCCGCCCGGCCAGCCCGGCCCGCCAGCCCAACCGGCCGACGGCGCCCCGCCCAGCGCCGCAGCCGCCGCCGGCCCGACCGCCGGGTCCACCGCCGGCACCGCGACCGGCCCCCCCGGCGGGGGCGCAGGCCAGGCGGCCTCCGCACCCGGCTCGGCCGCGACCGGCGCCGCAGCCGCCGCCGGCCCGACCGGAGCGGCGGCAGCCGCAGCAGCCGCTGCCGGCCAGGCTGCCGCCGCCGCCCGCAGGGCACCCGCCGACGCGACCGAACCGGAGGACACCCGATGACATCCGGACAAGATCAGGTCCGCAGCTACGGAGGTTGGCGGCGCACCCGCAGCGTCGGGCTGCTGGGACTGGGCACCGCTGGCACCCTCATCCTGCTCGGCTGCTTCGCCGCCTTGCTGCTGCTCGCCGCGTTCTCGCTGAGGGCGCTCCTATATATAGGTCCGCCCGCGATGCTGGCCGGGTCGGCGGGCGTGATCCGGATCGGCGGGGTACCTCTGGCCCAGCTGGCCGTGCAGCGGCTGCGCTGGCAGCACGGGACGCGCGCCGGATACACCAGCTACCGCGCCGAGGTCGTGCTCCGGCACACCGGGGTGCTGAATCTCCCGGGAACGCTGGCCGCGACGGAGCTGCTGTCCGCCGAGGACGGCTGCGGCGGGCGTTACGGCCTGGTCCGCGACCGGCGGGCCGGGTACCTGACCGCGACGCTGCGGGTCGTGCCGACGTCGACCTGGCTGGCCGACACCGCCGACGCCGACGGGTGGGTCGCGAACTGGGGGGCGTGGCTGGCGTCCCTCGGCTATCTCCCGGCCGTGCGCTGGGTGACCGTCACCGTCGACACCGCACCCGACCCCGGCTCCACGCTCACCGACCAGGTCAACGCCGCGATCGACACCTCGGCCCCGCGCGCCGCCATAGCGATCATGGACCAGCTGGTCGCCGCCGCGCCCGCCGCGGCCGCCGACGTCGGCACCCGGGTCAGCGTCACCTTCGATCCCGCCGCGTCCCCCGCCCCGCCGAGGAACCTGACCGAGGCGGTCACCGAGACCGGGCAGACCCTGGCCGGCCTCGAATCGGCCCTGTCCGCATGCGGGGTCACCGTACTGGGCCGCGCCCGCGCGGCCGACATCGCCGGGATCGTGCGGACCGCGTTCGATCCCGCCGTCCGCGGCGAGATCAGCCGGCTGCTGGCCTCGCGGATCGGCCCGGCGCTGGAGGCGCAGCTGAACTGGGCCAGCGCCGGGCCGGCCGGCGCCGAGGAATCCTGGGACCGCTACCGGCACGACAGCGGCGTGTCGGTCAGCTACGCCTGGCGGGAAGCGCCGCGGCAGAACGTCCGCGCCGACGTGCTGGCCCGGCTGCTGTCCCCCGGGCCGTGGCCCAAGCGGGTCAGCCTGCAATACCGGCCGCTGCCCGCCTCCGCCGCGGCCGCCGCGCTGGACAGCGAGGTCCGCGCGGCCGACTTCCGCCGCGAGTACTCCCGCCGTACCCGACGCGACGTGACCGCCCGCGACGCCCACGACCACGCCCGCGCCCGGCAGGCCGCCGACGAGGAAGCCCGCGGCGCTGGGGTCAGCCTCCTCGGGCTGTACGTCACGGTCACCGTCACCGATCCGGCGGACCTGTCCCGCGCGACCGCCGACACCGAGGCCTGCGCCGAGTCCTCCAAGATCCGGCTGCAGCGGCTGTACCGCAGCCAGGCCGCCGCGTTCACCGCGACCCTGCCGTGCGGCATCTGCCTGCCTGAGCTCGCCGCCCGCCTCCGCCACTGACGGGACGAAACCAGGATGACCTCCCTTAACGCACCGCCTCCGCCCACGCTGGCCCGCCGCGCAGCCGACCGGGCCTCGCGGGAAACGCATCCCGGGTCAGGGCACCGCGAGCGGCGGGCTGGCCCGCACACGGCCCAGCCCCGGCCCCGGCCGGGACCCGCCGCCGAGCCGCTGGCCCCGGCCTGGGGCTGGAAGATCCCAGACGGCGGCCGGGCGGTGCAGGTCAGCGCGGGCCCGGAGTACCAGGCCACCACCGCCCAGCTGTGCGGCCTGTACCCGTTCGTGGCCGGCAGCGGCACCCCGGTCGCCGGGACCCCGGTCGGGCGCCACCAGCTGTGGGGCGAGGTGGTATGCCTCGACCCGCTGGCCTGGCTGCGCGCCGGGCTGGTCACCAACCCCGGCGTGTTCGTCCTGGGCCAGCCCGGCACCGGGAAATCCGCCCTGGTCAAGCGGCTGGTCACCGGCGCGGTCGCGTTCGGCACCAAGGCGCTGATCCTGGGCGACACCAAGCCTGACTACACCCTGCTCGCCGAGCATCTGGGCGGGCAGGTCATCCGCATCGGCCGCGGCCTGGACAAGATCAACCCTCTTGATGCCGGCCCGCTGGGCACGGCGCTGGCGCAGATGAGCGGCCCGGCCGCCGCGCAGCTGCGCTGGGAGGTCCGCTCCCGGCGGCTGTCGCTGCTGATGGCGCTGGCCACCTTGATCCGCGAAGCCCGGCTGTCCAACGCCGAGGAAGTCGTCCTCGGCCGCGCCGTCGACCTGCTCGACGAACGCGGCACCGGGCACGCCCAGCCCACCGTCACCGACGTGCTGAGCGTGATCGAGGCCGGCCCGGACACGCTGCGCGGCGCCGCCCGCGCCGGCAGCCCATCCCGCTACGCCGACCAGGTCCAGGACCTGGTCTTCACCCTCGACCTGCTGTGCAGCGGATCGCTGGCCGGGGTGTTCGACGGGGCCACCTCCCACCCGATCGACCTGGACGCCCCGGCGGTCAGCGTCGACATCTCCGCGGTCAAGGCCGCCGGCGACAAGCTGCTCACCGCCGCGATGCTGTGCACCTGGAACTACGGGTTCGGATGCGTGGACGCCGCCAGCGCCCTGGCCGGGCTCGGTGCCGCGCCGGCCCGCTCCTATATCGCGGTCATGGACGAACTGTGGCGCGCGCTGCGCGGCGCGCCCGGCCTGGTCGAGCACGCCGACTCGCTCACCCGGCTGAACCGGGCCCGCGGCATGGCCAGCATCATGATCACCCATTCGCTCGCCGACCTCGACGCGCTGGCCACCGAGGAGGACCGGGCCCGTGCCCGCGGGTTCATGGACCGCTCCGCGATCACCGTGCTGGCCGGGCTGCCGCCCCGCGAACTCGCCCGCGTCGCCGAGATCACCCCGCTGACCGGCCCCGAGCGGGCCCTGGTCGCGTCCTGGTCCGCGCCGGAGTCCTACCAGCCCGGCGCCCGCCACCCCGGCCGCGGCAAGTACCTGATCAAAACCGGCGAGCGGCTCGGCATACCGGTCCAGCTCAGCCTCGTCGGCCCGGAACGAGACCTGTACGACACAGACCCGAAGTTCGAGTCAGTTTCTGAGTGGAAGGCAAGGAACTCTGGGGTGGATGCCCCGTGAAGTGGCTGTCCGGGCTGTGGGTTCGCGGAACCGGCCATGCCCCGGTCGGGTGTGTCGTCCGTTCAGCAGCATTCTTCCGCGCGCCAGGATTCGATGCCCTCCCAGATAGCCAAGGCGGCGATCCCCAGCCCGATGATCGGGTCCAGCCACCACCAGCCCAGCACTGTGTTGGCGAGCAGCCCGGCCAGCACGCCAGCGGCGAGGTAGGAGCAGAGCAGGTTCTGGATGCCTTCTCCGGCGGTGGCCGGGGAGTCGAGTTGGGCGCCGAGACGTTTCTTCATCAGGCCGAGGATGGGCATCCAGGCGAGCGAGAACGCCGACAGAGCTATGCCGGCCCAGCTGGTGTGGGCGTGGTGGCCGCCGGCGAGTTTGTCGATGGCTTCGTAGGCGATGTAGGGCGCGAGGAGGAAGAAGCTGATCGCCACGGCGATCTGAGCGCGGCGCTCGGCAGTCTCCGACAGCGTGCGGGTGCCGGAGAAGCGCCAGACGATGATGATGCTGGCCAGGGCTTCGATGGCCGAATCGATGCCGAAGCCGAGCAGGGCCACGGAGCCGGCCACGATGGCGGCGGCTACTGCGATGGTTCCCTCGAGGCCCATATAGAGCAGGGACAGCCAGGCCAAGCGCCTGGCTCGGCGGGCGGCGAGGTGCCAGGCGGGGGAGCCGTGCTCCAGCACGTCAGCCGGGACTGGGCTGCTCAGTGGCGTGCCTCCTCACCGGCTGGTCGTGTCGTAGTTGCGGCACAGCGCGACGTTGTCCCGGGTCGCGGCGAGCAGTTCCTCGGCGGCGTGCAGCAGGGCGGCCAGTTCCGGGCGGGCCAGCCGGTAGTAGTTGGCCCGGCCCTGCGCCCGGTCGGCCACCAGCCCGCAGTCCTTCAGGCAGGCCAGGTGCCCGGACACGTTGGCCTGGGAGGTGCGCAGCGCAGCGACGAGGTCGACCACCCGCTGCTCCCCAGCCTGCAAGGTGAGCAGGATGGCCAGGCGGGTCGGGTCGGCCAGGCCGCGGAACAGCTTGGACGCGAGCCCCGTCGCAGCTGGCACCATCGCGTGATCCATCGTCATGAGCCGATGATAGCGCCAGCAGGCGCTGCGTCACGCGAGGGTGCCGGGCCAGCTGCCCGGCCGGGCCGGCGGCCTGGGCTGCCTGGTGGCAGCTGGGGTTGTGCTGGCGGTGATCCGAGCCGGGAGTCACGGGCTGTTGGCCGCGCCGTCGCGGCTGGTGATGACGGCGGGGCCGGTGATCCGGTCGATGGCGGCGGCGTAGCGGACGGCATTAGCGATGGACATGCCGAACAGGTTGCAGAGGGCGCGGACGTCTCCGCTGGTGGCCTGGGCTTCGTCGAGGATGCGGTCGAGCCGGATGTGCTGGGCGGACATGCCCAGCTGCGAGCCGATCCACGCGGAGGCGGTCGGCCGGGTGCTGGTCCAGCTGCGGGCGTGGATGAACAGGTGCGGGTTGATGCTGGCTGGCCAGGTCGCGGAGCGGTAGCTGAGGTAGGCGCTGAGGCGTTCGCGGGCTGGCTGGGCGAGCAGGATGACCTGCTCGCCGACGTGGAGCCGGCCGTCGCGGACGTCGGTGAGCTGCAGTGCGCACAGGTGGCCGATCCGGATGGCGTGAAAGCCCAGCAGGGCGGCGATGGCGGCCCGCGCAGGCCGGGAGGAGTCCAGGGCTTCGCGCAAGGTGGCCAGGTCAATCGCCGGGGGATCTGGAACTGGGCCGCCGGGACGTGGATCCGGAACGTCGGGTCGCTGAACACCAGCCTGGAGGCTTTGAGCGCCCGGAAGATGGAGCGAAGCCCCTGCACGGTGGTGGCGCGCGGCGGCCCCGACGGCGGCAGGACGGCGAGCACGTCACCGCGGCTGATCTCACGCAGCGAGTCATGGGCTGTCGCCCAGGTTTTCAGGGCCGGCAGGGCGAAGGCCAGCTGGCTGCGGACAGTCTGGTCGGACCGGGGCTTGAGCCGTGGCGGGACAGTGCGGCCGTTGAGCATGATCTCCAGCCAGGTGCCCAGCTCGTGACGCATCGGGGCTGGCAGGCCGGCGACCGTGACCTCGAACCAGCGCACGACCGGCGGCTGGCGATCCTCTTCCAGCATGCCCGCTGCGGCAAGCACCTCGGCGACGGCAGCAGCCGGGTGCCTGATCTGGGTGAGCAGCATGACGTCGCTGCGGCGGACCGGGGCGCCGGGGGTGTCCTGGATGCCGAGCATGATCCGGACAGCTCGCTGGGTGAGCGCGGTCTTGCCCTTCAGCCATCCGTACCGGGCCGCGTGGTCACGGATGAACTCGAAGAAGGCAGCCGCAAGCGCGGCGTCGGGGGGCGGCGGGAAGCTGCCTCGCATGCCGAGGCGCAGGTCACGGGGGACGTCGAGCAAGACGAGCTGACGTTGGGCCGCAGGGCGCAGCAACATCATGTCCGCCGGGACGGTCTTCGTCTGGTATTCGCGCCGGGGCGTGCCCGCGGGGCGCCAGGTCCCGGCGATGAACAGCTGCTGGCCGTGCGCGCTGGCTTCGGCGAGGCTGACCGTCGCGATCGGGCGGCCGAGCAGCCGGGCAGCGAGATGACGCTGCTTATGGCACAGACGGCACGAACCGGCCGGCCCGAGAGGGACACTGCGCCCGCAGGTCGGGCAGCGAGCCGGGGGACCGTATTTCTCTCGCCAGGACCGGCAGGCCACGCACATCCACCCGTATCTGGCGGTGACACCCCACGCCCCGCAGTCCGGGCACGAGATGACCGTGACGGGCCGACGGCGCAGTTTCCCCGGCGATTCCCGCACCGGCGATCCGGGGGCGGGGCCGTGGTGATGGCAACGGGCGCACAATCCCGAGGTGAAATAGTCTTCGCTGGACCCGCAGCGGCGGCACGGCGGCGGGGTGACAGGCCCGCCGGGCCAGCATTCGAAACAGCACGGTATTTCCCGCATCGCGGGCGGGCGGATACCGCATGTCTGGCACAAGGCCTTGACGACGCTCATGCGGGAGGCACCGACCGGTGCCTGCCCAGCCGCTGGGTGATCTGCGGCCTGATCCCCGTCTCCGCCGCGGGCGGCCGGAGCGCCGCCACCTTCTCCGGCTCACAGATCATCAGCTCAGCCGGAGTGCACCCCAGGACCGAGCAGATCACGTCGAGGTCCTCCAGGCGGATCGACACCGGCGTCGTGGTCCACCACCGTGACATCTTTCCCGCGCTGATCTCCAGCCCGGCCTCAGCGAGCCGCCGACGCATTTCCGTCGATTTCCAGATCCCGCGTTCAGCGGCGGTCATCCGCAGGTTCCAGCGCATGCTCTCACCCCATTCCCTCGCCAAGCCGGGCAGCGACCCGCGCATTCGCGTTCGCCCACGCGTGCTCAATGTGGTCAGCGTGGACGTGAATATAACGAGTCGTCGTGGACAGCCATTCATGGCCAAGCAATTCCTGGATCGCCTTGAGGTCCATTCCCCGGGCATACATCGACGACGCGCAGAAATGCCGCAACGTGTGCGGGCTCAGGCGCCCCGACCACGCCGGCAGGGACCGCGCGACCGCGTTCGCCAGCCCGTCCCGCAGCGCCTGGTCCCCGATCCGGGTGCACATCCCGGTGGCCGGATCATGGCGCTCGCTGGGCAGCAGCGGCGCATCCAGGCTGGCGTAGTCATCGCCGAACTGGTGGCGCACATCGGACAGCCACCAGTCCAGCAGGTCACCCGCCTGGTTGATCGCCGGGACCAGCCGGGTCTTCGGGCCCCGGCCCCGGCTGCCCTTGCCATACCGGACATGGATCTTGCCGTAATCACCCAGGTCCCGGCGCCAGTCCCGGATGTCGAGCATGTAAGTCTCCCGGATCCGCAGCCCGGTCCGCCGCCACAGCGACGCCGCCAGGTAATCCCGCGCCGCCGGGAGGAACTTGCGGGCCTGCGGCAGCCACCCCCGCCACGCCGCGAACAGCGCCTCCACCTCCTCCTCCGGCGGCGGCACCCGCAGCACCCCGTAATCCGCCCTCGTCGGCCGGTTGAACTCATCGATCACCTGGATCACGGCATGGCCGGTCAGCCGGTGAATGTCGCCCTGATACCGCAGCACCAGGAAGTCGTAAAACCGCGCCAGCGCCCACGCCTTGTGCTGCACCGTCAGCCGTGCCCGGTCCAGCACCGTGCGCTGCCGGGCCAGGAACACATCAGCGTCCTGCGGCTGGGCGGCCCACACCGGGCGGCCCAGGAACCGGGAGAACTCGAAGATCACCGACCGGTTCTCGTTCACCGTCGCGTCGCACGAACCGGCCCCGACGGCCGCCAGCAGGTACTGATCCACCAGCTCCTGCTCGAAATCCTCGCGCTCCTGGGTCGTCTCGACCCGCTGCGGAGCACCCAGGGACCGGACTACCGCCAGCTCCACGCGCACCCCGGTTCCCTGACCGCGACCACCTGTCACGAATACAGACGAGGTTTCCAGATTATGGACCAACCGTCAATCTGCTCACACAGGTCACTACCAGCACCCTGGCCTCACCCGCAGCCTGGCCAGCTCATTCCTCAAGATCACAAACTCCGGGAAGTTCCTGCAACCGATCAGGCCATCCGGGCCAGCCAGGGCGCCGGCTGTCCGTTAAGGACACGGTAATGAGCCGGGCGCTGGGACCACGGCCGTCCCTGGCCCCCGGCGGAACCGCCGCCGGCTGGGCCGTGCTCGCCACGTGCTGGGGCCTGGCCGGGCTCAGCGCGCTGATCTGGGCCGCAGCCTGGATCGCCGCCGCCCTGACAGGCGGCACCGTGACGCCGTACGGGATCACGTTCGTCACCGACCTCGCGCACGGGCGCACCGGCAGCGCCTGGCCGCACACCCCGGCCCCGGCCGTCGGCGCTGCTGCCGCTGTGCTGCTCACGCTGGCCGCCTTCCTCACCGTGGTGGCGGCCCGCTTCATCGGTCACCGCTGGAACGCCCCGGGGGACCCGGTCACCGCGCTGGCCCGCAACCCCCGGATGCTGGCGCTGACCCGGCTGCCCGCCGCCCGCGCCGCCACCGGGCTGCGCCGGTCGCTGGCCGGCGCCGACCCGCGGGCGATCCGCCCGGCCGAGGCCGGGCTGGCACTGGGACGGCTGGCCCGCCCGGGCCGCCGGGCCGGACCCACGGTCTACGCCGGCTGGCGGGACACAATCGTGGCGTTCATGGCGCCCGGGTCGGGCAAGACGACCGCGCAGGCGATCCCGTTCGTGCTGTCCGCACCCGGCCCCGTCATCGCCACCTCGAACAAATCCGACCTGTGGGCCGCGACCGCGGCGCTGCGCGCCAGCGCCACCGGCGGGCGGGTGTGGCTGTTCGACCCCCAACGCATCACCTACCAACCGCAGGCCTGGTGGTGGGATCTGCTGCGCGGGCTGCGCACCGTCGAAGACGCGCACCGGCTGGCCGGGCATTTCGTTCTCACCGTCGCCGACGAGAACCGCCGCGACCTGTGGGGCCCGGCCGCCCAGGACCTGCTCGCCGCGCTGTTCCTGGCCGCCTCCAGTTCCGGCCACACTCTGCACGACGTCGCCGGGTGGCTGAACGAGCCCGCCGTTCCCACCCCGATCGAGTTGCTCGCCGACGCCGGGTTCACCGCGATGGCCGCCTCGCTGCGCGGAGCGCAGAACGGCGCCGTCGAGACCCGCGACGGCATCTACCAGACCGCCCGCACCGCCGCCCGGGCCATGACCGACCCCGAGATCATGGCCTGGGTCACCCCGCCCAGGCGTGGCCTGCTACCGGTCTTCGACCCCGACCAGTTCGCCGCCAGCCGCGACACCCTCTACCTGCTATCGAAGTCCCGGTCCGCGGCCGCGCCGCTGATCGCCGCGCTGTCCGACACCACGATGCGCGCCGCTGAGCGCCGCGCCGAGCGGCTCGGCGGGCGGCTCGACCCGCCGCTGGTCGTCCCGCTAGACGAGGCGGCCAACATCTGCCGGATCGCGGATCTGCCCGACCTGTACTCCCATCTCGGCTCCCGCGGCATCATCCCGGTCACCATCCTGCAGTCCTACGAGCAGGGCGCCGCGGTCTGGGGCGAGCACGGCATGGCCGCCCTGTGGGGCGCCGCCACCAAGAAGATCATCGGCGCCGGGGTCGACTCCCCCCGGCTGGTCCGCGACCTGGCCACCCTCGTCGGCCAGCACGACGTGCCCGTCCGCACCCTCAACTACGGCGACGGGCGGGCCAGCGAATCGGTATCGCTGCGCCGCCAGGACATCCTCGAGCCCGCCGCGATCCGCGCCCTGCCACCCGGCACCGCGCTGCTGCTCGCCACCGGCATCAAGCCCGCGCTTATCCGCCTCAGTCCCTGGTACGCCGGCCCCCGCGCCGCTCAGATCACCCGCGAGATGCAGGCCGCCCAGGACCGGATCCGCCAGCACGCCATCCAGGCCGATCCGTGGCTCGCCCAGCCCGCCGACCCGCCCTTCTAGGAGTCCCGCGATGACCGACCCTGCCCTCACCCCGGCCGACGACGACAGCGTTCCCGAAACCGACCTGGACGGGCCAGCCGAGACGGCGGAGTCCGAGACGCCCGAGCCGGTCTACGCCGCCCTGGAGGACTGGCTGACCGGCTACTTCCTGCCGATGTTCCGCCGCACGCTGGGCGGCGAGTACCGCTGGTGCCATCAGTGGTGGCAGCACGGCGAGGCGATCAGCCGCCTCACCGCCTTGTGGCACGCCTGGGAAGTGCTCCGCCTGCGGCCCGGCACGGGCATCGCCACCTGGTACCGCGACCACCTCGACCACCAGCTGCCCATCCTCATGGGCGCCCGCGGCCCCTTCTACCAGTGCAGCGAAACCACGCACCGAGAACCGCGCCAGGCCGAGGCAGCACCCGCGCCCGCCGAGTGGTGGGACCTCGACACCGGCGATGACATAGGCGGCCCGGTGCTGCCCGGCCCGCCGTCACTGCCAGCCACACCCGGAGGTACCGATGCCAGCATCTGACCCCTACCCGTACGGGGTTGACCCGGTCCACGTCTGGGCCGTCTGCGTCAGCGCAGCGCCCGGCATACAGCAGGGCGGTGCCGCCATGCTAATCGGCGGCCAGCACGCCGCCCGCCTCCACCTGCCGGACCGCGCCTCGGCGCACGCCGTCCACGCCGCCTTGCAACGCGTCGGCTACCAGGCCGGCCGGATGACCGGCCCTCTCCGCGGCCGCGGCCTGGTCGTCGCAGGCTGGAGCGCCGACGGACTGGAATCGCGGCTGACTGCGATGCGCGGCGTCCTGCACACACTGGCGGCTGAACCAGGCGCGACCGCCGAGGCGGCCGTGGAGCGGCTGTGCCGCTTCCCCGCCGCCGACCTGCCTGGACTGGCCGGGCAACGGCTGCTGATCCGCCGGGCTGGCGAGCAGTTGCGGGCGTGGATCTCGCGTACCTCCGGGATCCACGCGCTCGCCGATCCGAGGGCCCGGCCGACCGACCCCGGTTGCGCGTTACGGCTCGCCGCCACCCGGCGGGCCGAAGAAGCGATCGATGACCTCGCGCTGCGGCACGTTCAGGTCGCCGAACTCGCCGTCGCGCTCTACCCGGCGCTGCGCCAGCGGATGTACCACGACAGCGCCCGGCACGTCGCCATCCAGCGGGCAGCCGTCGCGTTCCACCTCAGCCCTCGCCTCGGCCAGGACCTGACCCCGCTCACAGGCGGCACCGCCCGGGCACCCGGGGCCGCCGCGCCACGGCCTGCCGCACCGCTGTCCGCTATCCCGCGTGCGGCGCCGCCCGGGCCGGTGGCCGGGCCCTGGCTACGCGCCGTCCAGGACCTCTCCGCCGGCAGCCGACCTCCCCTGGCTTCCCGCCCGCCCGCGGTGAAAGCCACCCGCCCGCGCGGCCGGACCTTCCCCTCCGGCCGCGCCAGGCGGCACCCCTGATCATCACGCCCGCCTGGCAGGCCACCGCCCGGCCAAACGAGGGAGCAGCGTCAATGAACGCCGAAACTCATCCCGACCCGTTCCAGGACGCCCTAGGCCACGGGCTGCAGCGCGCCGTGCAGATCACCTCCTGCGCGGTGACCGCGGCCCAGGTGTACCTCTACCAGCAGCGCACTCAGGCCACCGCCGCTGCCGAACGTGACGAGCGGACCCGCCGGGCGCTGGCCGCCCAGATCCGCGCCGAGCGCGACGCCGCCCGCGCCGGCTGGGCCCCCGCCCTCAGCCCCGAATGGCTGGACCAGGCCGACCTGTACCAGACCGCCACCGCCTGGGGCACGGCCATGCCCTACGCCGACCGGTCGGTGCCCTGGTACGAACCCGCCGCCGCCACGGCCATGCGCAAATGCGAGGAACGGCTCCGCGACCTGCACCCGCACGCCATGGCCCGCTACGACCGGCTTCGCGAGGACGGCATGGCGCCAGCCGACGCCATGCGCGAGGCCGCTCCGCTGTTCGCGCGCCCGCCCCGGTCTCATACCGCCTTCTACACCCCGCGGCCGGAACTGCGCGCCGGGACGGGTAACAGCCCGGCGTGGACCGCGACCGCCCCCGCGCCGATCCCCGGCGAACTCAGCGGCCTCGCTCTGACCCAGGCCCAGGAACGCCGCGGCCTGCAGATCATCACCGCGCTGCAGGCCCGCGCCCGTGCGGAACACCGCGCCCCGCTCGGTGAAGCCGAGCAGCGCACCGTGCTGGAAACCATCACCAACCTGCCCGCCGACATCATCGACCGCGTCGTCGGCCGGGGCAACGGCCCGGCCCGCAAAACCGGTAACACCACCGCGGCAGCGAACACTGCCGGCGCGCGTCCCGATCCGGCCGCCCGCCCCTGGCAACACGACTTCCCCGTCCCCATCCAGGACGTCGTGGCCGACGCCGCCAGCCAGGCACCGGAGAGCCCGGTCGCGGCCAAGACCCGAGCCCAGCGCAGATCCCGCGGCCGGCACCGGCGCTGATCCGCGGCCGGATCCCGCCGGCCACCGACGGACACGCAAGGAGGCGGCATCGTGCGCGAGCAGCAGCGTCCATCTGCCATCGCGGCCGCCGCGGGACCGGTGGCCGCACGCAGGGATCAGGACTGGGCAAGCTGGTTACGTCGCGCCTACCGCGCTCCGCTGCCAGCCACGCCGCCGCCCTCAGCCGGCCGCGAAGAGGCGGCCTGGACCGCGCTCACCCACCTGGCCCGCCGGGAAGGCTTCAGCATCGAACGCGCGAACTGCGCCGACGGCGACGGGTTCACCACCTGGCGCAACCGCCGCATCCGGATCAAGCCCAGCGCTCCGCCGGCCCAGGCCGTCACCGCGCTCGCGCACCAGCTCGGTCACGTCCTGCTGCACAGCCAGACCGCCAAGCTCGAACCGTCCGGCACCGTACCGTGCACCGGCATCCGCAAAGTCGAAGCCGACTCCGTCGCCTACCTGACCGCCGCCTGCCTCGGCCTGGACACGACGACGATCACCTTCCCGCACGCCTCCAGCTGGGCCGGGGCCGACCCGCGCGCCCGCCCGGTCACCACCATCAAGGCCGTCACCGCGCGCATCCTCACCGCGACTGCCACTGTCACGACGATCCTGGACACGGCCGGACTCACTCACCGCCCTGTCACCGCCACAGCCCGAGCCACGGACCGGGCGCCAACCCGGCGCGCCGCGTCGTCAGCGGCAGCCGACGAGATCGCCCGCGCCCACGACAGCGCCGCCGAGTTCTTCCGCAGCCAGCTACCCGGCAGCTGGGTCCCGGGGTACCTGGCCAGCCGCGGCTTCAGCCCCGCCGTCCAGGATCACTGGCAGGCCGGACACGCACCCGCCGCGTGGGACGCCCTGATCAGCCACCTGCGCGCGGCCGGTTACACCGACACCGTCATCGAAGCCGCCGGACTGGCCCGCCGATCGCGGCGCGGCACGCTCATCGACACCTTCCGCGACCGCGCCATGCTGCCCATCCGTTCACCCGAAGGCATCATCATCGCTTTCATCGGCCGCGCCCCCGATCACGCCGGCCCCAGCGTTCCGAAGTACCTCAACAGCCCATCGACCAGCCTGTACGACAAGAGCCACGTCTTGTTCGGCCTCTGGGAAGCCCGCGACACGCTGGCCAGCGGCGCACGCCCCGTCATCGTCGAAGGCCCGCTCGACGCCATCGCCGTCACCACCGCCGACCACGGCCGCTACGCCGGCGTCGCGCCCTGCGGCGTCGCTCTTACCGGCCACCACGTCGCCCTTCTCAACCGGGCAGCCGACCTGCGCACGACCGGTGTCAGCGTCGCCTTCGACCCCGACGAGGCCGGGCAACGCGCCGCCGTCCGCGCGTGCCATCTTCTCGCCCCGGTCACCGAGAAGATGGCCGCGGTCATCCTCCCCGACGGGCAGGACCCCGCGAAGATCCTGGCCAGCGCGGGCCCCAGCACCCTCACCCGGATCCTGGCCGCGCAATGGCGACCACTTCCCGACCTCGTGATCGACGAGGTAATCCGCCACTGGGGCGACCGGCTGCGTTACCCCGAAGGCCAGTTGGGCGCCCTGCGTACCGCAGCTCCCCTGATCGCCTCACTCCCCCCCGCCCATATCGCACGCCAGGTCGACCGCCTGGCCGTTCTGCTCCAGCTAGATCACGCCACGGTGACCGAGGCAGTAACTGACGCGGTCACCGGACCCGCCCCTGGTCAGCCCGACAGCTCACGTCGTCACGACCGCCCCGATCAATCAGCCCGTCCCGGCCGGTACCAGCGAGCCGCCCTACAGGCTGGCAAAGACCTCGGCCACGACGCGCGGCAAGCCGTCGAACACGCCGACCTGGCAGCAACCTCTCCTCCTGCGCGAGGCAAGCCACCGAGCGCAGACCAGCCGCGCTTACCAGCCAGGCGCAGTACCGGCTAGCTGGACCACGCCAAGGTCAGGGTCCAGAGTTACTGCCGGGCAGTCGGGTAAGCCGCTCACAACTGCGACGGCAAGATCGAAGCCCACATTAGGCAGCTCGAACACGAGATTGTCACGCGTCTAGCGGATGCTCTGGCCTCAGGCGAGCTGCTCCAGCTGGCCCACGCACCGCTCGCGGGACCTGCGGCCTCGCCAATCCGCACGGCGACCGCCGCGGCCCGAAGGCGAGAATCATGGCCGCGATCCATCCGATCCCGGACGGCGCACCGATTAGGTTGACCAGCAGCACCAGCGCCATCCGGTCCACGCCCCGGATCAGCCCGATCAGCGTCGGCAGCATGTACACCGCAATGATCACCGCGAACAGGATGATCCAAAACGCATAGCTGTTCGATAAGCCCTGCATGAAGCCCATCATCCTCACAATGGCACGTAAGCTCAACTTGAGGTGACAGGCAGGAGCCCACTACGGGCTCGTCCAGCATTGGTAGGCAACGAAACGGTCCACGAGCGCTGTGGCCAGCCGACAAGCCTCAGCCCCATCCACGTATGCGGTAACGATCAAGGAATCAATGCTGCACGTCACGTCGAACAGCCCCCGACCGACCGCATCCAACCGACCTGTCATGCCGATGAGCGGATGCCAGTTTTCAGCCCGAGTCGCCGCAGGCTCGACGAGGTTGAAATGCCTGCTAACGTACTTGTGCCAAATGCCCAGCAGCTGTGTAACTCCCCATAACGTGAAGCATCGATTATCGTTCGAACTCTCTCTGCATCGCTAACCTCGAGGCGCTCGTAAATGCTCAAAGCCTCTCGCATAAAATCTATTCCGTCGAGATGTTGTCCATTCAGAGTGAGAGCGAATCCAATTCCTTCAATAGCACGAGCCTCTTCTAGAGGCACTCCGATCTGCCGCGCAATATCAAGTGCGATCTGGTGATGAGATAGTGATTCCCCATAGGATCCAGCAAGTCGTTGGGAAATGCCCAAGCTATTGAGCGCACCAATTTCCCCATGCTGATCATTAAGTGCGTGGAACAAGGTAACTGCTTGGCCGAGGCAATCAGACGCCTTCTCATAGTCACCGACCTCTTGAACAGCTACCCCGAGGGATCTGAGCGCGTAGGCCTGACCATACCGATAGTCAAGTTCACGATACATTGCCAGAGATTGTTCATGTTTGGTGATAGCCGCAGAATAATCACCCTTAAGTTGGCAAATTGCGCCAAGGCCATGGATCACGTCGGCTTCACCCAAGTGGTCTCCGAGGCTTTCAAACAACTTCAGCGCCTGCACTAGGCACTTCTCAGCAGCCTCTCGTTCTCCGGTTATGCGCAGGACGATCGCGAATTCCGTAAGTCCGTATGCCTGTCCGTAGCTGTAATTAAGGTCACGATAGATATCTAGTGCACGCTGGTGGCTTGCGACCGCCGCGTTGTATCTGCCCGTCAGTCGCTGAACTGCAGCAAGGTCATGGAGAGTATCTGCCTCTCCTAGCTGATCGCCAAGAGCACGGAAGATGTTTAGAGCTTGTGATAGGGATGCAGTGGCTGCCTCGTAATCAGCAGCCAGCCTTTGAACTACTCCCAAATGCTCAAGCGTCTTAGCCTGTCCAAGATCGTCATTAAGGTGGCGAAAGAGATTAAGTGCACGTTCATGGCTGTTGCGTGCTCCACTGTAGTCACTTCTAAAGCGCTGCACTATCGCAAGGTGGTGAAGAGCCTCAGCTTCACCTGATTCATCGTGGACTTCCCCAAAGATATGCAGGGCTTCAGTTAGTGATCTTTCAGCGCTAACGTAATTCTCGACGAACCGTTGCACTGATCCAAGATTATTCAACGCGAGAGCGAGAGTCAGCTGATCTGATGTCATACGAGCCGCTTCGACCGCAGCCTGATGGATCGTAAGAGCCTGGGCCCAATGCCCGTTGATCAGGAGAAATTCCGCGATGATTTCAGCCAGTCTGGCGCCATCGAGGGGCTTGTTCAGACCCGGTGCGTTGATGATGTACATTTGAAGGTTTGTCAATTCTGACTCAAGCCAAGCAATAGCCTCAACTCGATTCGAAATTTCAGGGATACCGGTTGGACGGTAGGAGGTTCGATATTCCCGCCGCGAGGCGCGGCGGGCTATGTGCCGGGTTGCTGCAGATGCTGTACACAAGTAGTAGTCCAGTAGCCTGCCGAACGCTGCCTCGCGTTCGCTGGTACCAGTTACCGCAGTGAGCGATTGGGCGTATTCGCGGATAAGGTCGTGAAGTCGGAACCTGTTTGGAGCTAGCTCATCAATCATGTGATCGTTGTATAGCTCAATGAGAGAATCCCGGGTTACGACAACATCAGCGTTGGCGAGCGCGGCGGCACCATATGGATCAATCTCTGGGCCGACGTGTAGTCCAAGAATCCTCAACAGACTCTTTTCGTCATCGGGCAACCGGGCATAGGAAACATCCAGAGTCGCAGAGACAGACATGTTCTCGGCTCGGACGGCTGTAACCCGTTGGCGGGCTGAGTCCAGATCGCTGAGAAGATCCTCAGTTGACCATGATGAATGATTCCGCAGCAAACCAGCCAGGAGCCTTATTGCGAGCGGAAGGTGTCCGCACAAATCGACGATGCGCCTCACTGTCTTATCGTCGTCATTTATGTTAGTGCGCTGCGCAATATGCTTAAAGAACGCGGAGGCCTGCTCTGGGGGCATGGTGTTAAGAGAAACTGTGAAGACATCCTCCAGAGCAGCGAGTCGTCGCCGACTCGTGATCAGAACCATGCAGCCACTTGCGCCGGGCATCAACGGTTGAATCTGTTCATGGCTGGTCGCGTCGTCGAGCAGAATCAAGACCCGCTTATCCCGCAGTAGCGCGCGCCACATCGCCGACATAGCATCCACGCCAACCGGAATTTGGCGCCCATCCATCCCCGCTGCCTGTAGGAGGACACTCAGGGCGTCAGCTGGCTCGACGGCTCGCTGGCCAATGGCATAGCCATGCAAGGAAACAAACAATTGCCCATCTGGGAAAAGAGGCGCAAGCCGGTGCGCTGCGTGAATTGCAAGTGCGGTCTTACCGACACCGGCCATACCGTCGATAGCCAGGATACTACTAGTGGCTTCGTCGATGACCGCCGTCCGCAGCACAGTCTCAAGTTCCTCATATCGGCCGACGAAATTAGACGTGTCGCGGGGGAGTGTGAACATTGTGCTTACACGGGTACTTGAACTGCTCGCCGCCTGAAGCTTCGATTCAATACGGTGGAGGCGAGCATTAACTTCGTCAGCATCAAGGCGGTGGACCAATTCTGTCACACCAGACATGGCAACGACCTGCCGGAGAGCAGTGATGAATGAACTGGTGACCTCTTCGACCAACCAATCGAGTTCCACGCCTGTGGATTCGTAAAATGTTCCCTGCTTTAGATCGCCTTCCACCAGCTCTGCTACTGGTTCCATTTGTGCAGCAGTAGCCGCGATCAAGTCGCGTTCCAAAGTGGAGTCATCAAGTTTGCATGAGAGGCGCAGCGGGGCAGAGAAGCACACACACAGCGCGCTTTCGAGAGCTTCATGACTCTCAGGGAGAGTCTGATCAATGACATGTTCGATCGCTAGAGCCATAGCATTTCGTAGCGCGCGCTCATCTGGCGAACCTCTGATACGTCTCAGCAACGCGTCACCGCCCAGCCCTACCAGCCAGCCCACGAGGGCATCTATCAGTAGCATCGACGTTTGCTGTCCTTACCCGAGGCAGACGGATGAACTGTGTCCGCCGACGTAAGTTCCCAATGATACAGAAAGCACTCACATTCGCTCACTGCTAGAGGGCCTCCGAGGTAAAGCCTACGCAAGTAACAGGCTAGGCTCTGATCACGCTCACATGACCCTTAAGGGCCGGGCCTCTTCTCAGCTCAGCCCGGTAGCAGGACGCTTCGGGTGAGAGATTCCAAGCTCGGGAGAGGAGACCCGGCTCCCTCGAGGGCGGTGGCAGGAGCCTATGGCGCGAGGCCGCTGCGCGAGAGGATCGCTCGCCATGCGTCCATCGCCGCCATCGCCGCATCACGAACGTCGAAGCGCTCGACGGTGCTGCCCGGACACTCGCGCAGGATCGTCAGTGCCGGAGTCTCGCGGGTCCCCCAGGACATCTCGCCGATGTGCGCATGGCACTTCTTCGGGTCGCGGCCGCCATGCTTGCGCGTGTTGTCGACATCGGCGACCAGTGTGAGAGCGGCGTCGCCGCGAACGGCGCCACGGATGTTGTCTGCTGTCGCCGATGACACGCTGCGGTCACCTGCAATCGCGTCCGGCAGCTCGTGGCAGGCGCGGAAGAACGACAAGGCGGTGGCCTTCCACTCCTCGTGGTGACCGGACGCCCTGCCGCTATACACCTCGGTGACTGCGTGGTAGGCCGCCTCCACCTCGTGCCACTTTTCCTGCCACGGTCGCTGCTTCTCGATGAGGGCCGTGATGCCGAACTCCTCATCAGAGACGGCCCCCTCGTCATGGAACGACACATGCACCGTCTTTGCGGTCGATCCACACGATAAACAGGGGGCGTCGTCATCGAGGCCGTC